>ENA-UOJS01000126-UOJS01000126.1-human-gut-metagenome-genome-assembly--contig:-C74-NODE-126-length-85271-cov-54.836240_pt1 | contig 85271 bp, 50 predicted proteins | sample MGYA00242355_ERZ723902 | MGnify/ENA metagenome assembly ERZ723902
TATTAATTGTAAAAGCGGCGCACTGCAGTGCGCCATAAAAAAGCGTGCCGCACGGCACGCCACCAAGCAGATAATTTGGCGAAATTGCGGCGTGAGTTTTTATCCGTGCCCGAACTGATAGCGCAAATTCTCTGCGCGGTTAGCAGAGCAATAAATCAAGCGAGGCAACGGCAATGCACGGAATGCGCATTGCCGTTGCCCCTCTGCGATGATTTTTGCTTTATGCAATCTTTTTAAGTTTGGATTTCTTCACTGCAATCGTGGCGACCGTCGCAATCACAATGAGTGCAAACAAAACGCACGCGCCCACTATGACGTAAATCTTCCACGCTTCGAGTCCTTGCGGATTGACGTCCACGAACACGATTCCGTTGATGTAGTCAGTCGTGTAAGTGAGTTTGCCGTCCTCGACCGTGTAGTCGGTGAGCCTTGTAAGTCCGCCGTTTGAGTTGACGTAATAGACTGCCATTCCGTCAAGATTCTTCACGCTTTGAGGCAATTCGACTGTTATCGTTGTGTTGCTTCCCGTGTACGTCACGAGTGATTCGTCGAGATAGAGGTTGACTCTGAGCACTGCCGCGACTCTTGCGTCTTCGACGCCCGCTTTTCTGCTCATAGCCGCAACGTATTGCTCGACCGCTTTAAGATAAGACATATCGCTTGCAAGAGCGTTTTCCGTCTTGATTTCCTTGACTTCGAGTCTGTTTGCGACGACTCCCTTACCGTCGTTGATGGTGATGGACGAGCCGCCTGCCGTGGCAAGATTCTTGGTCGTAAGTTCGAGAACGCCGGTGCTTGTGAGGAACACGTAGTTGTTTGCGTCATAATCGCCGCTGATGACCACTGCGAACGAGTACTTGCCCGCGCTTGCGATATTTTCAAGACCGACGAGTTTGGTGTCGCCCTTTTCGATTGCGATTTCGGGGTCGTTGCTTGCCGCGTTCATCTTGACGGTGTAGTCGATTGAATACTTCTTTCCTTCGGCGTATTCGCCCGTAAGTTTCAACACGGTTGAACCGTCAACGTATTCTTCCGATTTTGCGAAGTTGCCTTGTTTGAGTTCCACTTCGACGATTGCTCTGAGCACTTGGAATTCCGCAATCGAGGTGGATTGCTTGTAGTTGCTTCCTATCGTGCCTGTGAGGAAGTTGTCGGTAAGTTTGACCGTCACTCTGTACTTGCCTGCATCGACGATGTCATTCTGCGAAACGTCGACGTAGTTTTTGCCATCGAAAACTTGATAGTTTATCTCGTAGTCGTCGTCGGTGAGAGTGGTTGTTTTGCCGCCGGTGAGCATATTATACGAGATTCTGTCCGCGCGGTTGTCGTCGTTGACGTATGCGTGAGCCTTGCCGTTGTAGTACTCGCTGACATTTCCCGCTCTGAGTCCTACTTCCGCCTTTTCTATCTTGATTTCCTTCTTGACGTCGCCGCTGTTCCACTCGATGTAGTAGCCGTTTGCGTCCTTGTCTTTGCGTGCTACAAACGAGCCGTCTGCGTTGATGTAACGTCTGACGTAAATCGTGCCGCTATACGGCGTTTCTTTGTAGTTGACGGGATAGAGTTCGTTGCCGTTGTCGTCTACAAAGATGACTTCGTCGGTTGAAAGTTCGCCTTGTACGACGTCGTGCAAGCGGTTGATGCCGTTGCCGTCATTGTCAATGGAATAGGTGTAGGTGAAACTGTTTTCGGTGTCGCTGCCCACGCTCACGCCCGTGAGTTTGGGAAGTACGATTTGAAGTGTTGCCGTTTCCGGTTTGACGGTTGCGCCTTGCTCGGACATATCGAACACCGTTCTCAACTTTCCGTCGACGTCCTTGTGCGAAACGCTGTCCTTGCCCGCCAAAATGATGTTGTAGTTCTTCACCGCTTCGTTATAGTCAACGCCGTCGGGTGCTACGAGATAGAACACATAGTGCTCGTTTGCGCCGAGTTTGTCGGAAGTCTTGGACATTGCGGTCGCCGCCGTAACTTCGCCCGTTTCGGAATTGTACACGCCGAGTTGCGCGACGGGATAGTAGTTTACGTTGCCCTTCTTGAACAGCGTGAGTTGGGTTTGACCGGACACGATACCGTCTTTGCCGTTCTTGTCGAGATACAAGAATTCGACGTTGACAAGCAACTTGCCGTTCTTGTCGATAAATTGACCGTAGTTTGCGGTGTATCCGTTGGATACGGTGACTACGTAGAGGTCTTTCTTTGCGACTTCGACCTTGCTCGTGCCGTTTTCAACGTCGCTGTAAACGGGGCTGAACTTGAAGTTCTTTGCGTTGCCTGCCGTGCTTAATCTGTACGACTTGGACACGCTGCCGGCGTCGGGCTTTGTGGAAGCAAACGAAACGTATGCTTGCGGAAGTGCCGAAATTCTGTCGTTTTCGGTACCGCCCAAACGGATGTATTCGCCGATTGCACCTCCCGCCACCTTGACAAATCTGCCGTTGTCAAGCGAATAAGTGTTGTTTGCAAACAACGTTGCGTCCGCGCTTTCCAGTCCGACTGCCGCAAGATAATCCGCAAGAGTCATATAGAATGCCGACTCTTTTGCGTACTCGTTGACAAGGTCGTATTCTTTGCCGTCGTTGCCGACAAACTTGTACGTCACGTTGCCCGTATGGTTGCCGGTGGCAATGCCGTAGTCTGCAACTTCGTCCGCAAGGTGCGCGTTGACGATTCTTTGCTTGATTCTGCCTTCGAGGTTGACCGTGCTGACGGTCTTGCCTTCGATTGTGTAGTTATAAGCATCTTTACCCGTGATGCCCGAAGCCGTGAACACGACGTACTTGGCATTGGAGTATGCGCTGTCGAATTTTGCCGAAACGTCCGCAATCGTCACGTCGTCGCCGAGAATGACGTTTGCAACCGCGCCTGCCGCGTATTGATAGTCGTAATCCTTGCCCGCGCCGACTTCGTGCTTACCTACGCCGAAGAATTTATCCGTGCCGTCGTAGTACTTTTCAAACGCTTTTGAAGTCGAGTTTTTCTCGATACCGTTCGCTCTGATGTAAACGGATCTTTGAGTAATCTTGCCTTCGCCGTGCAAATAATTGATTTCGTCCGCAGTTTCGCCGAAGGATTTAATTCCGTTCGCCGCTTCATTGCCGACATAGTTCGCTTTACCGTAAGTTCTTTCGAGCATAAGCACGTCTGCGCCGTTATGCTTGTAGAAGCCGACTATGTGACCTGCGAATGCGGTTCTGTTTTCGTCGGTTGCCGCAACGTAGTACTTGGTCGTGTCGAGTGCGTACCAGTATTCGTCCGCTTCGATTCCCGCTGCGGGTGCGCCGTAGGAAACTATGCCGTCCGCAACATATGCGAGTACGGTCTTGTCGGCGAGCAATTCTTTACTACTATATACTATTGTATAGTTAGTATATTTTTCCTTAATTGTCGTAAGGCGCAGATTGTATGCCGTGCCTTGCTTGTTGAGGACGTTGTATTGACCGTTTTCCTTAATCGGATTGCCTTCTCCGTCACGTTTGACGTTGACGAATCTGTCGTCGAAGTACGCGTTGTTTCTGGTTTGAATATTGTAGTACTTCTCGTCCTCTGCAATCATATTGGTGAACGTATACTCGATGTCGCTCTTGATTGCGGATTCGTCGCCGTTGTATTCTCTCTCGCCGAGATATGCGTTGACGAGCAACGGGCGAGCCTTGATATTGCCCGTAATCGTGCCTTTGTATTGCAAAAGTTCGTAGTTTTCGATTGCTTCGAGTGCAGTTGCGAGTTCTTCGCCCGAAAGAGTGCCTTTCGCTTGAAGTTTTGCCGCCGAAAGCACGATTGCGATGCTATCGCCCGCTTGCTTTCTTGCAAATGCGCCTGCCGCAACCACTTCGAGTAAATCGGCGTGTTGAGCAATCAATCTGCCGTCGGTGATGTTGATGACGACATTGACGTTGGTCGTGCCGTCGTAAACCTTGTCGTTGACGACAAAGTCATTGACTTTGAGTTGAATTTGCTTTTTGCTCATATCGAGCGCGTCGATGATTTCGAATTCTGCGATTTCGCCGAACGTAAGGTTGACAAATTCATTGTATTTCTTGTCCGTGGCGCTGTAAACCGAACCTTCGAGTTTGTAATTCTTCAACGCTTTTTGTTTTTGTTCTTCCGTTCCGTTAAAGATGATTTCAAGACCGGTCACCATAACGTTGTGCTTGCCGTTTGCCTGCACGTTTGCGTCGGCTTTGCCTTCTTTGGAGAGCGTAAACGAAACTTTGCTAAGGTCGTACGAGAACAACGCAAGTTCGCTTGCGAGATTGTCCGCATACTGCATAAACGTAAATACGCCTTTTCCGCTTGCGTCGGTCTTTGCCGTCCAGTCGGAAGAGTTCAATTCACTGCTTCCCGAATACACTCTTTGTTTAAACGTGACGTCGGGAACGAGTCTTGCTCTCGAGATAACGACGTTGATGTTCTTGTATGCGTTGTTGATGGAATCCGCATCGACCGCGTAGTTGTTGTCCAAAACTCTCGTTGCGTTTTTGTCAACGGTCACTCTGTACGTACCCGCATCCTTGCCTGCCGACAAACCTTTGAGTTGCAAACCGACGGTTTGTGCGGTATCGCCCTCTGCAAGCGCGCCTTGTGCAAACGAGTAGGTCATATCTACGTTGTCGGTTGCGTTGTAGTCACGATCGACTGCGTCGAGAGAGTCGAAACTGTTTCTGTCGATAAGGCGTTTTGTGATTTGCGACTTGACATTTTCGATTGTAATCTTGATTCCGCTCTTGCCGTTGTAAGACGCGTTCTTGACGATTACTACGTCGTCTTCATTATATTCGTCTTCTTGGTTGACGACATAGTCTTGCATACCGACGTAGAATATCGTGACGGTCACCGTGTAATTGTCGCCTACGTTTACGCCGCCAAACGCACTGCTTTCTTCCTCAATCAAGAATTTTTCTGCCGAATTGAGCATGTCGGTCGTATTGCCCGAAGCGATGGAAACGTTGCTTATCGTGAGGTTTGTGGTGTTGTCGTATTGCTTGGAGATGGTCACGTCGCTCTTTAGGAGTGCGATTTTGCCTGCCAAGATGCGGATGACTTCACCGACGTTTTCGTTGTAGATATAGAATATCTTGACAACCGTATTTGCGTCGATGTCAGCGGTAACTTCGTCTTGATTGCCGTTTAGGACGGTATCCTTGCCGTCGTTGACGATTTGACCGAGTTTGTAGTTGTGCGCTTTGTCTCCCGTGAGCGAGAGATTGGTGAACGTAATAGGTGACGATCCGACTTCTTTTCCGGCATACGAAGCGGTTGCAGAGAGATTCACTTCGTCGGTTGTAAGCACTTTGAGGTAGGTCAAGTCGTACATCGTGACGTTTTTGCTTGCGTACGGAACGTCCGCATTGCCGTCTTGCGTCTTGCTCAAACCTACGAAATACTTGGTGTTGAGGTCAATCGTCTTTTGCTCGATTGAGAATCTTGCGCTCGGATCGAGAGACGCCTCAACCGAGAAGTTTGCGTTGTCGCTGTAAAATTCCGTGCCGACGGCAAAACTATAATATCTGCCGTCCGTGCCGTAAATGACGTTGCTCGAGTCGGTTGCGTCGTCGTATCTGTTTGCAAAACTGAGTCTTTGACCCGCGTTGTCGAAAACCGCTCTGACGTACGCGCCCTTGATTGCGGCGAGAATGTCGGCGTATGCAAAGCCTGCATAGTTGCCGTCCGTGCCGATTGTTTTACCGTCTACGGTTGCGATTGCAAATCCGATGCCGTAACAATCGTCCTTGTCGCCGTAAACTTTGCTCATCGTCGAAGCCGTCGGATTGACCACGACTTTTGCGGGATTGATTGTGACGGAAACAGGTTCAACGAACACTGCGTCGGAAAGTTCCGTTTCTCCGTTGTAGAGTTTTACTCCCGTAAAGTTGACGATGTATCTGCCTGCATCGAGCAAGGCGTCTTTTGCAATGCTCGTCGTCCAAACGACAGAATCGAACGTGGGAACGTTGCCCTCGACGTCAAACTTGTTCTTGTCGTACTTAATCGAATTTTCGTTCCAACGATAACCGTATGTAAATTCGAATTTCACGCCGTCTTTGACTCTGATGACAACTGCGTTTTGCTCTGTGATATAGATGATGTAATCGGTGCCTTTGACGGTGTCGAGTTCGATTTTGACGTTTCCGTCGTCAAGATTGCCGTCTGTGATTATCGAGTACTTGTAAGTTGCGGAATATCCGCTTTGTGCGGTACTGTCGAGAAGCGTGCCGAGTTTGATTTTCAAACCGTTTTCAAACAACGCTTCGATGTTGCTTGCAACCGCCATATCGCTTGCCGAAATCTTGTAGGTCGGGAAAATCGTTGCGAGCAGTGCGTTATCGACCGGCGTGCCGTACTTGAACACGCTCGATTGACCGCTGACGTCGAGTTTGACGATACGTTTCTCGATTTCGAAGAACCATTTTGAAGTTTGAACGAGAACGGTGTAGTTCTTGTTGACGTCAAAGAGGTTTGCGTCCGCTTCGAATGCGTACACACCCACATCGTTGCCTGATTTACGATTGATTCTGCCGTCCGCAAAGTAGATTGCGTATCCGTCCGCCGTCGTTTCCGAGTCTTTTGTGTAACCCTCGAAGATTTCGTCGAGAATATCGTTTTCTGTAGCGTAAAGTCCCGCAAATTGAGAAAGTGCTACGCCGAATCTGAATTCGGGATCGGAATTGCCATACATCTTGCTTGCTTGCCACGCGTCCACGGTTACGCTGCGTCTTGAAACACTGTATTCACCGCTTACGAACGTGACGTCGTAGTTTTTGACGGTGGAAACGGAATTGCCTTGCGCATCTTGCGAGGTGTACTTGACGTTATTGAGAATCTGATATGCGCCGACGTCGTAGATGCCGTACGAGTTGAGGTTGCCGCTGATGTAGAGGTCTACGGAAATACCCTCGCCGCTCATCTTTTCTTTGGCGATGCCTTCAACATTATAATCGAATTTGGACGGGACTTTATCGCCGTATGTAGCCGACACGACTGTTGCGGTGATGACGACTTTGCCTCGCACGATACTGTACTCTTTCGTTTCGAAAACTTGTTTGCCCGCCTCGTCCATTGCGAAATCGTCGGTGACGAAACTCTCGTCCTCTTTGGGAATGTAGATTCTCACCATATAATCGCCGACTGTGGTGGGCGTTCCGACGACATTTTCACCCTCAACGAAGTCGTATTTAAATGAGTTTTTGGACGGTTCGTAACCGAAACTCATCCACTTGGCGACGTCGGTGGGCTCTGCCGTATACGCGACTTTGGTGTTGGTAAGGCTGTAAGTGACTGTTTTTCTTGCCGACAATTCGAATGCGTGAGACGCCCTATTGCTGTCGTTGAGCAAATCGGAAAGATTTGCCGCGTCGTCGAACGTGAGAGTTATAGAAGACGCGCCGTCGCTGCCGAATGAATCGAAAGAAATGAGGTTGCCGTTTGCGTTTGCGCTCGACTTTGTCCAGCCGCGATTGTTGCCGTAGTTTTCAAGCAACAAGTTGCCGTTCTGCACAAACTTGAACGGAACGTAACTGTTTGCAAGCGATATGTTGAATTTGATCTTTTCGCCTCTCTTAATCGTTGAAATCGGCGTATCTTCCTCGTCCGTAACGGAAATGCTTGCAAAACCGTTTTCGAGTTTCGCATTGCTCTTTACGGATGCGGAAACGGTGTACGAAGTCGTATCGACTAACACATAGAGTTTGTTGACCGCCGACAAGTTGCCCGCTTGGTCTTCCGCCCAGATATGGATAACTCTCATACCTGCGTTTTGCGCCGCCAAAAGGTCGGCCGTGAAATCGGTTGAGCCGCCGCTGTCGAGTTCCTCGCCGTTTTTGACTATGTATCTCAAAAATCCGAATTGAGTTTTGGGGTCGGCTGCCGTTTTGTAATTATTTGCGATATCCAAATCCCTGATTGCGTCCAACTCATCGGAATTCTTCACAACGCTGATACCGTAGTGAATTTTGAGTCCCTTTGCATATTCCGTTGACAAAATCGCGTCGGAAAAGCCGAGCAACGCCTCGAGCGTAAACGAGGACGTATACCACGTTCTCGATTGCGGAATTTCGTATCCGTTCGTGCCGAAGTCGCCGATGAAGCCTTCTTCGTCGCTAAATCCCGGCATTATGGGGGCTTCGACGTCGATAAGCACTTTTACGCCGCCGCTCCAGTTGACATCGACATATTCTATGCTATTGTCGTCGCTGTCAATTGCATTGAGGCTTGAGTATTGACCTTCGAAAGCGGAAATTTCCGATACCCACTCATAGAAGAATTGACCCGTTTGGGGTTTTGGTATGCTGAACGTAAACGTACTCTTGCCGTCCACTTGTCCATATGTGACCGTTATATTCTGACCGTTGATATTGATTGTATGCGTATTGTTTTCGACTGACGAAGTCGCCTTTGCGGTCATGTATCGCAAAAGCGTGGGCGAATAGGTTTCGCCTGCGTATTCGCCCGCGCCGTTGATGACGAACGCGTGCATCGTGCCGCTTGAATCCTCGAATCTAAACGTGAATCCCGAAAAACCGCCCGCCGTAACCGTGAATTTGAGAGTTACGTTGCCGGTTGCCCATTTGCCGTTTTGACTTGCTTCTATGGTCTCGGGCGTTCCGTCTTTATCATACTTGAAATCGAGCGTATATTCGGGCTTGTCATAGTCAACCTTCATAAAGAAAGACTTTTCGCCGCCCTTATTGCCCGCAAGGTCGAACATATAGAACGTAAATCTGTAATATCCGTGACCCTTTGCGGCGTCCATATCCGACGGATTGCCTTGATACGTCTTGCCGTCAACGGTCAAAGCCGCCCCTCTTACAAAATCATAGGTGAACGACGTGAGTTCTCCCGCCGCAATAGGCAATATGCCTGCCGACTTGACGTCTGCATAAGTTGCGAATTCTCTTTTATTTTTGAGTGCGGAAATGCTGTCCGCTTTGTCAACGGTGTAGAACCAAATGTACGGCGAATAACCTGCATCCGCCTCGTCTTCTTTAATCTCGAAGTTTGCGTCCGTCGTAATCGTGTTTTGACGGAACCAATTCAGCGCGGAAACGGTCAAGCCGTCTGTGCCTACATAATTTTCAAGGAAGATATTCGTGCCCGAGTTGTTGGAATCGCTCGGCGCAGTGGTGTCGATACCCGAAACGGTAAGCGTGGTCGTGACCGCTTTATTGCCGTTGTCCGTGACAACGGTTTCCAAAGTGCAGTTTGTTGTGAAATAAACCGAAACGACCACTCTCGCGCTGTTGGTCTTTTTTACGATTGCGTAACCGACGGAGACGGGTTTTTCCACATCGTCCACTATTTCTGTGACGGTGATTTCTTTTGCGGTGTTAATGTCGGACGCATTAGAAATCGTAAACACCGTGTTGCCGATTTTGACCGTTGCGATGCCCGACACACGGGAATCGACGCCGCTCATATCGTTCCACGTCAGATTGCCGTCAGAAGAAATATTCACGCTTTTATCGCCGATGCCTATAAATTTGAGTGCGTCGCTTCCGTAAGTGGCAGCCGCCGTTTCGAGCGAATCGTATTCTGTATAGTTGAACGTATCGACAAACTCGGTTTGCGCGAATTTGTAATAACCTGTTCCGCTAAGTCCCGGGACGTTGCCGAGAGTTGCGTTCGTATAGGATGCCAACGTACCCGAACCGTGTTGCACCGAGTCGAATTTAAGTCTGTTTTTGATGGAGTCATAATAAACAGGAAATTTCGCCTGATTGCTTGCGTCGTTGGCGTTTACAATGTACGGTGCACAAGTGTTTATGCCATCCGTCGACGCAATGCCGTTGTATCTCGACGTAACGATAGGCGCAGCACCGTCTTTCGCGTCGTGGATAATTTCAACCTTAATAGAGTTAAAGACTATTTCTTGACGAATTGCAGTACCAAAGCCTGCAGCTTCTTGTGTTATGTATGTTTCAAATGCCACATATGGTTTACTTTTTGTGAGGGTGACGGTATTGCTGTATGAGTCACGAGGCTCAGTTGTTGATGCTTTTTCAGGGTTAGCAATGGCAAGCGAACCGGATTTTCTGTTACTACCACCATCATTATAATTAACAGTCGCATCAATAGTAACCTTAACCGTGCACAAATCGCATATTCTTTTTACAAACGAACCGACATCAAAAATAGCACGAGATCTTATTGAGATTTTTTTTGTGGCCTTACCATCCGCTTCAATAACATATTTATTGTTTGATGGCGCAACCGTAACATTAACGCCAGTAGATTCAGGCTTGTAAAGACTGACACTGCCGGTTTCCTCATCTGCACTCAAGCTGATATTTGTCAAACTTCTTTCGAAAACCCAGTTATTCGTTGAAGGGGAATAAGAAAAAGACGCTGCGGTAATTCCCAAATCATACGGAACACATCCACCAGTATCTACGGTGTAATTCGCCGCATAAGCGGTATCGCTTTTACCGTTGTCAGCAATAGTATCGTTGTCGGGCGCAACAAGCGCGACGGCAAATACCATTGTGAAGCAAAGCGCAAGCACAGCGAGTCTTGCGAGCGAGAGTAATTGTCTTGATTTGTTGCCATTTCTCATAATATCCACCTCGGGTGTTGGTGTGTGCACGTACGCGCTCTCATCGCGCGCATATGTGCGCAAATTCTTATACATTTACAATATTACACGAAACTCGAATTATTGTCAATAGTCAAATTTATCATATAGAATTCCTTAATTTTACATCGTCGTTTGTCATTCCGAGAAGCAACATCGTTGCGACGTGGGAATCAAGGCGACAGCCGCATTTTCGCTCCGCCGGATTCCCACGGTCACTTCGTTCCCTCGGAATGACATATGGTAGATTCAATTTTTCCGCATGCGTGCTAAGCACGCAATCAACCAAACAATCGTACATGCGAAATTGAGTTTTGTGTTCTTATCCTTGTGTATTTTCGCGCTCCTCACTACAACAAATTGTATTTCGACAAATTTTTTACTTTTGCGCTTGTTTTCCTCAAAAATACGATGTAATATATCGTATCGCTTCCGCATTGCTGTTCTTTGCAAGGCAAAAGCGGATTTTTGATTTTTTTTGAGGAACGCGATGGAATATTTGCAAGAAGGTTTCGGCTCGAATCAATCCCTCGACAGCAAGGTTCAAAAACTTGTCATTCTTTTCGTGTTCGACAAAATGGCGATTCCCCTTGCCGAAACGACAATCCTCGACATATGCTCGTCCGACAACAACTGGCTGTCGTATATGGAGTGCAAGCAGTATTTGTCCGAACTTCTGGACACCAACCTCATCTACCGCGTGCCGAAAAGCGATATGCTGGGCATCACGCAAGACGGGGTGAGTTGCCTTTCGCTGTTCTTCACCAAAATTCCCTCGTCCATTCGCGACGAAATCGTGCAATACGCTCGCGACAACCGTATGCGTTTCAAGAAACGCCAATCCTATTTTTGCGACTATTCCAAAAATGCCGACGGCACTTACACCGTGATTATGCGCATCAACAACGACATAACCACCCTTATGGAATTGAAACTCGTGGTTGCCAACCGCCAACTTGCAAAGTATCTGTACAAGAGTTGGGTTGACAAGGCTTCGACGACGTATTCTTTGATTTATGATAATCTGATTGAGTAAGAGCAAAAATCATCGCTAATGCAACGGCAACACGCAAGTGTGCGTATCGCCGAAAGCCTTGCTCGATTTATTGCTCTCCTAACCGCGCAGAGAATTTGCGCTATCAGTTCAAGCACGGACAAAAAATCAAACCGCAATTTCGCCAAATTATCTGCTTGGTGGGCGCGTGCCTTACAGCACGCAAGCGGATTATTTGAATCTTCCATATGTCATTCTGAGGAAACGAAGTGACCGTTGGAATCCAGCGTAGCGAAATACAAATCGGGTGTGGGTATTCCCGCCCTCTCGTCATTCCGAGGGAACGCAGTGACCGTGGGAATCTAGCATAGCGAAAGGAAAACACAATGTGGGTTTACATTTTGACAAATTATACAAACAGCGTTCTCTACACAGGCGTAACCAACGACATAATGCGAAGAACTTACGAACACCGTTCAAAATGTGTTGACGGTTTTGCGGAAAAATATAACGCTTACAAACTTGTTTATGCCGAAGAAACTAATTCGGCAGAAGAAGCAATAGCACGTGAAAAACAAATTAAAAGTTGGTCTCGGAAGAAAAAACTTGCACTCATTGAAACTTTGAACCCAGATTGGGTTGATTTAGCAAAAGAGTAATGCGGCTGTCGCCTTGATTGCCACGTCGCAACGATGTTGCTTCTCGCAATGACAAACGGAAAATCAAATCGGTTGTGGGTGTTCCCGCTCCTCTTGTCATTCCGAGCGTAAGCGTGGGAATCCAGCGTAGCGGACATAAATAAAACGAAAAATCTCGCACAATCAATTTGAGATTATATTATCGCATATTGTAAAAAAACAATGCTTTATATGCGCATTTTGCACACATAAAGCATTGTTTTTGTCATTTCGTAGCAAATTTCGTTGATTGATAATTTAGATATTCCGCAACCTGCACGCAGTGCGGATATCATCCGAACGAAGCGAGGATTTCAACCGAGCAGTGCGAGGATATCATCCGCGTAGCGGATATCATTGTATTAGCGGCACTGCGCCATAGGCGCAATCGTCATTCGTCCTCGTTTTCCGTCTTTTCGTCGGAGGTTTTTTCGTCGGAAACGACGTCGGTTTTTGGTTGCGAAACCGGTTTGTCTTTGAGGACTAGTTGCGTTTTCGGACGTATCTTTTCAAGGCGCGCGGCGTACAAAGCAAGCACCGCGATAAGCGTTGAAGCAACCGCTTGCAACACGTTTTTCGGCAAGGATGTCAACGCCGATTCGGGCGTGCCGTACATAAACGCTTTGCAGATGTAGTACCCCACCGCCATAAGCATCGTGCAAACGATGCAGGTTATCGTCGCAAAGGTTATTTTGAGCGCGACGTCGCGATTTGTCGGGGTCTCTTTTTGGTCAAACCACTTGTAAATGAGCATGAACGCAACTCCCGCAAGCAAGCCTTCGATAGCCTTTATGACGAGCGTGTAAAGCATCGTCACGGGGTAGGTCGTAAGGTCTGCGAGGAACGCACCCAAGCCCCCCGCTATCATAGCCGTGAGAGGATTGAACAGCGCGGCGGCAATCAATATGGCACTGTCGCCGATGTTGAAATTTGCAACCGGCGTGGATACGCCGATGAGCGTTGCAACGTACACGATTGCGGTCATCATACCCGTGTACGCGATGAATTTGATAGTAAATTTTCCGTTTTTCTTCATAAAAAATCTCCGTTTTTTACGGAGAAGGAACGAACAGACTTTTTGTCTGCACGCTATTCCTTCCCAGTCTGACTTTACAGGCGGTTGCGGAATCTCACCGCATCGGCTGTTGGGGCTGTTGGACTTGTCCGTTCAAAGACGGCATCACCACCGGTTGGGATATACCCACCCAAGAAATAGATTTGCTACATTTATATTTTATGACCGACGCTATGCAATGTCAACGTTTAACTGTCGCAGTTAATAAACACTTTCGGCGTTTTGTCTTGAAAAAACTTTTTGCTACTAATTTTGTTTGTTATAGATATTATTTCCCAAACTATCAATCGCCACTACGCACGGAAAATCCCGCACCTCGAACTCGTGTATCGCTTCCGTGCCGAGATCGTCGTATGCAAGCACTCTTGAATTTTCTATTTTGCTTGCATAGAGTGCGCCTGCGCCGCCGATTGCCGCAAGATACACGCCGCCGTTGCGTTTTATGGCGGCATACACGTCGGAATTTCTGTCACCCTTGCCTATCGTCGCAACAACGCCTTCGTCGTACAACAAAGGCGCGTATGCGTCCATACGCATAGATGTGGTCGGTCCTGCCGAAAGCACTTTGCCGTCTTTCTCGCACGGTCCGACGTAATATATCGCTTGTCCTTTTATATCGACAGGCAAACTCTGTCCGTTGCGGATTGCCTCGAAAATGCGCTTATGCGCGGCGTCTCTGCCCGTGAGCAGTTTTCCCGATATATACACGACGTCGCCGACTCTCAATTTTGCGACTTGCGATTTGTCAAGAGGCGTTTTCAATCTGTATTCCATACTTTCCTCACAGCACCGCGCTCGATTTGCGCATTGCGTTGCATTGCACGTTTATGGCAACCGGCAAAGCGGCGATATGCGTCGGATATTTCCCGATATGCACGGCAAGCGCGGTCGTTTTCCCGCCAAAGCCCTGCGCACCTATCGAAAGAGCGTTTATGCGCTCTAAAAGTTCCTTTTCCATACTCGCAAGGGTTTCGTCGTCGGACGGCTTGCCCACTTCGCGCAAAAGTTGCTCTTTTGCAACCGACATAGCCTTTTCCGCCGTACCGCCTATGCCCACGCCCACGATTACGGGCGGACAAGGATTCGCCCCTGCCTCTTTGACCGCTCGCACGACGCAGTCTTTTATCCCCTCAACGCCTTGCGAGGGTTTGAGCATAAACAAGCGCGACATATTTTCGCTTCCGAATCCCTTTGGCAAAAAGGTTATTTCCAGTTTGTCGCCGAGCACAAGTTCGATATGCACGATTGCGGGCGTGTTGTCCTTGGTGTTCTTTCTCGAAATGGGGTCGAGCACGCTCGCGCGATAGCCGTTTTTCGCATAGCCCGCGCGCACGCCGTCGTCGATTGCGTCTCGAAGCAAGCCGCCCTCGATATGCACGTCTTGTCCGAGTCTGACGAAAAACACCGCCATACCCGTGTCTTGACAAACGGCAAGTCCTTTCGCTTTTGCGAGTGCCGCGTTTTCAAGAAGCATACCTATCGCGGTTTTGGCGTTTGGGTCTGTTTCTCTTTCGAGCGCGCCTTCCATCGCCGCAACGCACGACGGAGTTATTTCGCTGCACGCCGTCACGAGCGATTCGACGGCACTTTCGATTTGATTGTACGTTATCGTTTTCATATCCCGATTATACCTTAATTGATTTGCAAATACAAGGCATTTGATGTAAACTGTTGCTATCAAACCATACGGGGTTTTATATGAACTATTCCGAAGAATCGTTGAAGAAACATTACGAGTGGAAAGGCAAACTCGAAGTCGTGTCGAGAGCAAAAGTGGAAAACAAGCAAGATTTGTCGCTTGCCTACACTCCCGGCGTTGCCGCTCCCTGCCTTGCGATAAAAGAAAACAAGGAACTTTCCTACTCGCTCACGAGGCGTTGGAACACCGTTGCCGTCGTTACGGACGGAAGCGCGGTTTTGGGGCTGGGAAACATAGGTCCCGAAGCGGGGATGCCCGTTATGGAGGGCAAGTGCGTTTTGTTCCGCGAATTTGCGGGAATAGACGCAATTCCCATCTGCATAAAATCGCAAAACGTTGATGAAATCGTATCCACGGTTTACAACATAAGCGCAAGTTTCGGCGGCATAAACTTGGAAGACATATCCGCACCCCGTTGCTTCGAAGTCGAGCGCAAACTCAAAGAACTTTGCGACGTCCCCGTCTTTCACGACGACCAGCACGGCACGGCAATCGTTCTTGCAGCCGCGCTCAAAAACGCACTTAAAGTAGTCAAAAAGGATATATCAACCGCCCGTTTGGTTATAAACGGTGCAGGAAGCGCAGGCATTGCCATTGCGGAATTTTTGCTTTCGCTCGGCGCAAAAGACCTCGTGGTCTGCGACAGACTCGGCATAATCGACGAGAGCGAAAGATTCAATTTTGCGCAAAACTCGCTTGCAAAACGCACGAATCCGAGAAACGTCACAGGCACACTGAAAGATGCCGTAAAAGGTGCGGACGCATTCATAGGCGTGAGCGCGAAAGACGTGCTTTCGCAAGACATGGTGCGCTCTATGAACAAAGACCCGATAGTGTTTGCTATGGCAAATCCGAGCCCCGAAATCGACCCGAAACTCGCACTCGAAGCAGGCGCGAGAATAGTCGCTACGGGCAGAAGCGATTTGCCCAATCAAATCAACAACGTGCTTGCGTTCCCCGGAATTTTCCGCGGCGCACTCGACGCGCGTGCGACGGACATCAACGAGGCAATGAAAATCGCCGCTTCCGAAGCACTCGCTTCCCTCGTCGAAAATCCGAGCGAAAACAACATTATTCCCGAACCTTTCGACAAACGCGTCGTAGATACGGTTGCAAATGCCGTAAAGCAAGCCGCAATCGCAAGCGGCGTTGCGAAAATCAAATAAAATTACACTTGATTTTCGATACTTTTACAACGAAAAATACAGCAAAATCTGCGGAAAAATCCGCAGATTTTTTCAAAAACCATATAGCACAAATTGATTATTTTTGCGGCAATTATTCGGTTGTTATCATAAATTTTCTTTCGTAAAAATATGCTTTTATCGTGAAAAAAGCATTCAAAACAGCCGCATTATACATCGGAACGGCAATCGGCGCGGGGTTTTCTTCGGGGCGCGAGATTGCCTTGTTTTTCGGCGACGCTTCCCCTCTCAACGTTGCGATTTCCTCGGTTTTTATGTCGCTTTTGTGCGCAATCTTTCTCATTGCGGGCAAAAAAGGTCTTATGCCCAAAGGCAAAATCGTTCATCTCGGCATTTTCTTTGCCGCAAGCGTGTCGCTATGCGCTATGCTCGCAGGCGGCGATTACATTATGCAATCTATGACGGGCATACCGCTTGCGCTTGGGCTTGCGATGACAATTCTCGGAGGCGTGGTGGTCGTGCTGGGTATCGAAAAAATCCGCTTGCTGAACAGCGTCGTCGTACCCCTCATCGTGCTTTGCATCGCGCTCGTGTTTTTCAAACTTCCCACCCCGTCGCACTCTTTGGCGTTCTCTTTATCGAAGCCTGTTTTGTACAGCGGACTCGACGTGCTTTTGGGCGGCGTCATAATTTCAGAAGAAGGCGAAAACCTTAGTTACAAAGAAATTTTCGCAAGTTGTCTTATGATATGTGCATTTCTGTTCGGAATGCTCTATATGTTACAAACAGTGGTTTTATCCGACACAAACGGCAGTTTAATGCCCACTCTTGCGGTTTCCGAGCGTTTGCGCCTCAAATTTGCCTGCGGCGTTTTGATTGCGGGCGCAATCTTCACGACCCTCGTTTCGTCGCTGAAAATCGTGAGCGACAGAACGTCGCTGTTTCTCTCGCACACGAAAAAACTGTCCGCTTTCGGCGACGAAAAACACAAGGCATTCGTGGTGTTCTTCTGCCTTTTGATTGCCTATCCTTTGAGTTTCTTCGGCTTCGACAACATCGTCGATACGCTATATCCCGTCAACAGCGTTCTTGGCGTAGTCCTGTTTGCAATCGTCGTGATTCGCTTGATTGTCAACGCAATAATCGACATCAAAAACAAGAAGCAAAACGGCGCAAACCGTCATGGCAAAGTCAAGAAAGAAAGGAAAAAGAAAAGCACGCCCGAAAGCGTGCCTGCAATCTGATGCTATAATTTAACTTATTCGTGGCAATGGCAGTCGCCGTCATTGCAATCGTGATGATGGCAATGGCAATCGTCGTCGCAATCACCTTCGTCGTGACAGTGACATTCGTCATAGCCGCAATCACAGTCATCGTCTTCACAGTCGCAATCGTCTTCACAATCGCAGTCGTCTTCACAATCGCAATCGTCGTCACATTCGCCGTCGCGGGAATGCTTGTGATTTTGCTTGAAATAGTCCTCGAACGGCGATTGTCTGCTTTCGTCGTCAACTTCGTCGAGCCCTTTGAGGAAGCGATAGAACGGGTCGTCGGAAAAGTCCTGCTTCAAATCGAAGTCGCCGCCAAGTTCCTCAACGGCGTTGCGAAGTTCCATATACTCGTTGTAATTAGGCTCGTAATTCTCGCAGAAAGTTTTGAGCACTTCTATGCCCTGCTCGTCGCCGTACGCGCCTATAAGTCGTGCAAAAAGCGCGACGTCCTCGCCCTTGTATAGGTAACTCACAAGTCCCATAAATATGGCTTTGTTGCCCTTGTATTCGGCAAGGATTTCCATAAGCATTTTGCCCGTTTCGCCGTCAAGAGTGTAGATTTTGTCAATCATATCTTCGAGAATCGGCTCGCAGTCTTCCAAAAGGTATTCGTACGCTTCGAGCCTTTGATGATAGGGCAAATCCTCTCTCAAAAGAACGTCGAGTTTTTCGAGCATTTCTTGCTTGGTTTTCACGTCGGAAGTTTGGTTATTCTCTTGCATCGTCTTCTCCGAAAATCATCTTGTAGTATTTGTCAAACGTTTTTTCATTGAGGTTGTATCGTTCTATGGTTTGCTCTCGCATATCGTCGGCGTCGCACTCGTAAACCTTGCAAAGCAACACGCCTATGAGGGTGCGCACGCTGCGCATATTTGCAATTCTCTTATACGCAGGCTTGGAATATTTGAGTTTGCCGTTCTCGTCCAAAGTCACGATTGAATTGACGATATTCGTGAGTGTTGCGAGGTACATATTGGGTTCTTCGTCGGTATAAACGATGTCCGACACGCAATACGCCACCGCACCGTGCAAAATTCCGCCGAGTTTGTGAAATGCGTTCGGGAACACCATATCTATGCTTTTGAATCTATCCTGCGCAACGACGTCGAATTTGAATCTGACCGTATTTTCTTGCACGAGGCAGAACACAAGCCTCGACATCAAATCGAAAGACAAATCCGTCGATATGAGTTGTCTTCTCAAAAAGTCGCTCACCCATTGCGAATTTACGAGCGCGAGTTTGTCCACGAGCATAAGTTTTAGGTTCTCGTTGTCGTCGGCAAACGCCCATTCGATGAGTTTTTTCATATGCGCACTTTGCTCGTCGTGGTCGAATATAACGAGTTGCAACTCAAACGGCGACATCTTCAAGAACTTGTCCAAATCCTTGTATCTCGCGATTTTTTCGACGTACGGAAGATTCATCGAATACGCCACTTTGTCGGGATTTTGCTTGTAAAGTTGCAAAAAATAGTCCGCAGGCGAATACTCGCCGAAAATCGTGCGCACTTTGAGCATAACCTTGCGCGCTTCCTCTTTTTGGTCGAGGTTGTAAAGCGCTTGGGAAAGCCAAATCATCGTGTTGGGTTGAAGGTCGAGTTTTTCAAGCACTCTGCGCGTGTATTTGACAACTTGCGCGTGCATTTCCATATTTACGAGTATGGGCAGAATCATAAGGATTTCTTCCATATTCGTGTAATCTTTTTCGAGAATCTGATCGAGCACGGCGTATGCTTCCGCCATCTTGTTTTCCATCAAGAACGCCGTTGCAAGCGTGCATTTTACGGCAAGATTATCCCCGTCCTCTGCGAGCATTTTTTGCGCGTTCGCGATGACGGAATCTATGTCGTTTTTCATCATAAGGCACACGAGCACGATATGATTTGCGGCGGCTTTGGATTTTGAGCGGGGGTCGATTTCGTCCATAAGGGCGATTGCCTCGTCGAGTTTGCGTTCTCTTACGAGTTCGTATGCCTTACTTATGAGCATTTCGTAATAATCCTCGCCTTTGGGGTAAACCACCCTGAATCCCTCGTCTTGCGGCTCGCCGCCCATACTTCCCATATCTTCGGGCAGTTGCAAGTCGTACGCGTCCGCGATGTCGCGAAGATAGTATTCGGCAACGTCGGGCAGATTTACATCGAGGAAATTCATTGCGAGTTGATAAAAAATGCGATCCCTATCGTCGGCACACGGATGTTTTGCGAGTGCCTTGTAGAGAGTCGCATTCGAGATTTCCCACGCGCCGAGCGACGCGTAAACGCCGGCAAGCGCAAGAGACGCTTCAACGAAGCGTTCGTCTATTGCGAGAGCCTTGTCGAGATTAGTTATGCTTTTTTCTGTTTCGCCGTTTTTGAAAGCGGTTTCGGCAAGGTTGAGATAATCCTCTTTTGAAAGATTAAACCCTATAATTTGCGCCATTATTTTTTCTTTTTCTTCTTAGGATTCTGGAAAGGCACGGCTTGTTTTGCTTTCTTCTTTTGCGCACCTTGAATCGACCCGTTCGCATACGGATTTTGTTTTGCTGCTTTTCTTTGTTCCGCAATCTGAACTTTTTGCTCGTCCGCTTTAAGATTGTGGCACTTGACCATACCTCTCGAAGCGACCGCAATCCAGCAAAGAGCCATAAACGTCGTGCCGACCAAAGCCATAGCGATGTAGACGATTATGCCCAAGAGGTTATTTACGGCGCAAAGTCCGAGCGGAAGCGCGGAAAGGATTGCGACGCACGGTATGCTCAAAAGGTTGTTTGCTATAAGCACGATAGCGTTTTTGAAGCATTGACCGAAAGTGAGTTCGTAGGACGTGAAAAGTCCCATCATAACTACGGGTATGAGAAGAAGCGGCGCGCCGATGACGAAACTGAACACGACAGCGCAATACGCGCCCGCGCCCGCCGTTCCGAGTGCCTGTTGTTCCAAAAGATACATAAGCGACTCGACCATACCGAGCGCGACAACCACCATCATAAGACCTGCCAAGAGGAACTTCCACCAGTATTTGGCAAAGCCCATCCAGTAGGTTCTTGCCCAATTCTTATAGTAGTCCTGATAGAAACTGCGTTTTGCGCAGTAGAACAACCCTGAAAGTCCGAGCGAGCCGAAAAGGAAGCACGCGCCGTACATTGCCATAACGGGCATTTTGACGTTGCGATAGAGGCTTCCGACGCTCACCGCGATACTATCGCCGCCGCCGGGAAAGCCTACGCCGATGTCACCCATAAAGTTGTACGTGCCGCCAATCATGAGGTTCTCGAAATAACCCGAAAACCACGCGAAAATCACGATAAACGGAACGGTGAAAATCAAAAAGAAAAGCGTCGCTTTGAAAAGCGTCGCGAATTCGCCGCGCATAACCGCGGCGGCTCTTGCCATAAACGAATCGGGATATTCTTTGACGGGGCGCGCCTCTGCGAGTCCTGCCACAAGTATTTTTTGAGGTTCTTCGGGTTCTTTGCGAACGGCTGCGTCCGTAAAGAGTTTGCCGAGCAAAAGTTTTTTAGGCTTTTTGGGCATCTTGTATGCCGAGTTGGGATTGTTGTTTGCCATATACTCTCCTGCAAAACTATATAGATAAATAGATTATACATTATATAAACGCAAATATCAAACGAAAAGCACAAATATATTTGTCGCTTAAAACGCACGGCAAAGCGGGCGCGCGCATATATATGTCGTATAGACGTTTTGTGGAATCGCTTTTGATTGACATAATGTCGCGGCGGTGTTAAATTTGCTACATAAGGGTTAGGAGGCAGTATGAAAAAATTTAACGTTGCCGTTGTCGGCGCAACGGGTATGGTGGGCGGAAAGTTTCTCGAAGTTCTCGAAGAACGGAATCTTCCCGTCGAAAACTACTATCTTTTCGCGTCCGCAAAAAGCGCAGGCAAGAAAATTAACTTTGCGGGAAAAGAACACACCGTCATCGAATTGACGAGCCGGAACGTGAGCGCACTCGACGGGAAAATCGATTTTGCGCTGTTTTCGGCAGGCGCGGGCGTATCGAAAGAATTTGCGCCGTTATTTGTGAAAGCGGGCGCAATCGTCGTTGACAACTCGTCGCAATGGCGTATGTACGACGACGTACCTTTGGTCGTTCCCGAAGTCAATCCCGAAGACGTGAAGTGGAACAAAGGCATAATCGCAAACCCCAACTGTTCCACGATTCAGGCAGTCGTCGCACTAAAGCCGCTCAAAGACAGATTCGGCATAAAAAGAATCGTGTATTCGACATATCAAGCCGTATCGGGCGCAGGCGTTGCGGGCTTTAACGACTTAAAAGACGGAATAAACGGCGTGCCGCCCAAGAAATTCCCTCGCCCCATAGCGTTCAATATGCTTCCGCACATCGATGTGTTTATGGACGACGGATACACCAAAGAGGAATGGAAAATGATTGTCGAAACGAGGAAAATTCTGCACGATTCGTCATTGCGCGTAACTGCGACAACCGTACGCGTTCCGGTGTTCTACGGTCATAGTGAGTCGATAAACGTCGAGTTCGTGCAAAAATGCACTCGTGACGACGTCGTAAACGCGCTTGAAAACTTCGAGGGAATCGTGGTTATGGACGACACGAAACACAACGTCTATCCCACCCCTCTCGACGCCGAAAATCGCGACGAAGTGTTCGTGGGAAGAATCCGCCTCGACGACAGCGTGGAAAGCGGCGCAAACCTTTGGGTGGTTGCCGACAACATAAGAAAAGGAGCGGCAACCAACGCCGTTCAGATTGTGGAATTGCTCATAAAAAACGCTATGGAGGCATAACGAAATAAATGATTTTCAGAGGCACAGCCACCGCGCTCATCACCCCTTTCACAAAAGATGACAAAGTGGACGTGAAGGCTCTTTGCGAAATCGTGGAACGACAAATCGCAAGCGGCGTGGACGCTCTCGTCGCGCTCGGCACTACGGGCGAACCTGCAACGCTGTCCGAAGAAGAAAAGAAGCAAGTGGTCGAAGTTTGCATAAAGCAGACGCGAGGTCGAGTTCCCGTCATAGTCGGCGCAGGCTCGAACAGCACGCGCCACGCAATCGAAACTTGCCGTATGGCGCAAAATCTCGGCGCGGACGGACTTTTGGTCGTCACGCCGTACTACAACAAATGCACGCAAGAAGGGCTTGTCGAACATTACGGCGCAATCTCAGATTCGACGAGCCTTCCTATTATATGCTACAACGTATCCTCGCGAACGGGCGTGAATATGCTTCCCGAAACCTTTGCGAGAATCGCAACGCGAAAAAACGTCGTAGGCATAAAAGAAGCAAGCGGCAATATGGAACAAATCGAAAAATGCCTTGCCCTATGCCCCGACAAAGTGATAAGCGGCGACGACGCGCTCACCTTGCCTATTATGGCAATGGGGGGCTTAGGCGTAATCAGCGTTGCAAGCAACGTATGTCCCAAATACGTCAGCGATATGACGCACTATGCCCTTGACGGTGAGTGGGAAAGGGCACGAAAAATGCAACTTGCCCTGCTACCGTTGATATCCGCGCTGTTTTGCGAAGTGAATCCCATTCCGATAAAAAAGGCGATGGAAATCAAAGGTTATTGCACCTCGAAGTTGCGACTTCCCCTCACCTCTCTTACGCAAAACAACGCCGAAAAACTCGCAAAAATCCTCGCCGACTTTTGAGAAAAACGGCATAAACGCATCGAAAAAGCACAACATATACGGAAAAATCGCATAAAAAAGCATATAAAAAATATAAAAAGACGGATTTGTATGCAAATTATCTATGAGTATAGAAAAAGACGACTGCGGCGCAGTCGTCTTTTCGTATAGCAAGTTTCAAATTACGCTTTTTGCGAGGGTTTCGTCTCAAGGTTCGGACATCCGTCAAATGCGCCCGTTCCGATTACATCAACCGTCGTCACACCCGTGATTGCCGTGAGGTTTGCGCAGTTCTTGAATGCTTGGCTCGCAATGACTTTAACGCTTGACGGAAGCGTGACGGTCTTCAAATATCCGCAACTCTCGAATGCAGACGCGTTGATTTCTTTAAGAGCGGTGTTCTTGCTCAAATCGATCGCGGTAAGTCCGCTCTTTTCAAATGCGTTTGCACCGATATAGTCGAGTTTCGTCGCCTTTGACAAATCGATGTTTTTAAGTTTTTCCGTGCCGCTGAACGCATTTGTGCCGATGTAAGTCACTTTGTCGTTGACGTACTTTGCAACTTTGAACATAACGTTGCTCTTTGACGAATACACGTTGATTTCCGCATTCGTGACCGTCGGATTGTTTTGTATCGTGTCGGGCAGGAACAATTCGCCCGCGAACGTGATTCCGTCTTTAACGCCGATGACGTTGAACACCTTTCTCGGCGAAGCGGGATTTTCTTCGGTGGCTTTGGTTGCTTCGACGATATATTGCGCGCCAATTGCAATCATATTCTGAACTGCCTCGATACCGTCGAGATTTGCCACGACTGCGTTGTAAACGATTTCGTTTTCGGTTTTAGAAACGATTGTCGTTTCAAAGTTGGATTCCGTGAGGTTTGCAAATGCAATGTCCGTTTTTTGCGCCGTATACACGTTTTCAAGCGCAGTGCAGTTTGCAAACGCTCTGTCGCGGATAGTTTCGACGTTTGCGGCAAGATAGACCGCTTTTAGTTTCTTGAAGTTTTCAAACGCACCGCTTGCGATTTCGGTCACGATATAAACGCTTCCGTCCGTATCCGTCCACGTTGTCGGAAGAACGATTGTTTCTGCGTTTTGCGCCCTGCAACCCGTGATACTTGCCTTGCCTGCGTACGTCGTTTCGCCTATCTTGATTTCTTTTTGATCGACGTAACCGTATTCAAACAAACTTGCGTCCGCTTCGAGAACGACCGAGTAGACGAGTGTAACCGATTGCATACCCGACAAAACGTTGTCACCCGAATAACGGACTTCCAAGCTCTTGATGCCGAGCGTCGAGGTGTCGGGATTGGCAAATTGGAATCCTGCGTTTGCGGATATGGTTCTGGCGATTACGCTACCGTCCTGACCGATGAGGCACACATTGAAACTATCGAGTGCGTCTGAAACGTTGGTGTTGAGCGCAACGGAAATCGCGCCGTCTTGCACAATCCCTTTAATCTTGGATTCTTCCACTCTGTATGAGAACTTAAATTTGTAAGTGCCGAGTCCGTAAAAATCTACGGTGACGGTTGCATCTTGCGTTTCGTTAGTAACCTTGCTTGTGTCGAAATTCTCTATTTTGGAAATATCGAGAGTGTGCTTCTTGCCGTTGATATCGGTGTACACAAACTTGTATTCGCCACCCTCGAACGACGTGTAGAACAGCGACGTTGCGGACGTGTCGTCCTTGTCTTGCCCCTCGAATCCCGTGAGATAGTAGTCGCTCTCGCCTTTGGCGTTGATTGCGGGGACTTCGCCGCTTTCGTAGAAGGACGGATTGCCCTTGATTGCGTTGCGCACGGTTGCGACATACAAGAACTCGTCGCCGTAGTTGACTTGGCAACCCTCACCGTCGTTGTAGGTGAACGTCACGACATACTTCGTCACGCCTTCTTCGTAGAGTTTTCCGAACTTGGGATGGTCTTTTGTCACTTCGACGACCTGCACGTCGTTCTTGACCATATCGAGATTTTCTTTGATGTCGATACCCGTGTTGTTGAGAACGACAAGACCTTTTGCGACAACACCGTTATAGGACGTTCCGCCGCCGTAAGTCGTTTCAAACGCGTTCTTGGAAGCATCGGTTTTGAGAAGTTTGGTGGAAATAACGTCGGTGTTGATGTAAACTTTGTCCACCTTTTCTTCAACGAAGTTGCCCTTATTGAATCTGTAAAGTTGTGCCCACGCAAGTGTTGTTTCGTCGGTGGTTTCGATTTGACCGTTGTTTATCTTGTCGAGTCCTTCGAGAACGGATTTTGTGAAATAGAACTTCGCGTCGTGAATTAGATTTCCGTTTTCGTCCGCAAACGCATTTTCCGCTACAAACGGTGCGCCGACAAGTTTGTTGCCGTTTTCATTGAACGCAACGCGCGTGAAGATTAGGCTCTCGATTGCGATTGCGCCGTTGAACGCATAGTTTTCGATTCTTTCTATGTTCGTGCCGAACTTCACGGTCTTGATTCTGTTCGCATAGAAGTTGAACGTTTCTTCGCCGATATAGGTCACGTTGTCGGGAATATCGACGTTTGGCGTGTTGCCGTTGGAGTCCGCAAAATACTCAACAAGCATTCTCGATGTTCCGTTGTTCCCCTTCACGATGACAAATCCGTTGGGATTGTCGTCATTGTTTCTAATCCATTGCGTGGTCGTAAACGCGCGCTTGCCCACCGTCTTGATATTGTCGGCGGTCGTAAGCACGATGGTTGAAAGTTTGGAACAGCCGTTGAATGCGTACGGCGCGATATGCTCTATTATCATAGGCAACGAAGCCGACGTTGCTTCTTTGTCGATAAAGCGATAGTACACTGTGCCGATAACGATTGCTTTTGAGCTGCTATTATAGTTTCCGCTCGTCTTTTCGAGCATAGAAGTGCCGCTGAACGCACTTTCGCCGATATATGCGAGATTCGACGTCGCATTGACTTCTACCTTTGCAAAGTTTGCAAGGTTTGCGAATGCACCGTTCTCAATTCTTTGCACGCCGTCGCCGAGTTTGATTGATTCGAGTGCGGTTGCGTTTGCAAACGCGCCGCTTGCAATCGTCACGACGCCTTGAAGTTGAGCGTTGAGCGCGTCGATTTCATCTTGCGAGAGGTCGGGACAATTCTCCTTCGTATAATACGTTGCGTTCGACAAATCGAGGCTTTTCGCCACGTCCGCTCTCACGCTGACGTTGCCGTTGCCGTCGTTGTATTTTTGACCGGCATACTTGTACAATACGTTGCCGAGCACAATGATTTGTTTGCCTTTGTGCGTTTCGAAATAGTTACTTTCGAATTCCGAACCGTAGAACACCTTTTCGCCCACGTTTTCGATTGCAAGCGTTTCACCAACCGTGATTTCTCTAAGGTGCGGCGCATATGCGAACGCCTGCGCGCCTATGGTTGTGAGGTTGACAGCATTCGTAAGGTCGAGTTTGGTCAACGCTTTGAGGTTCAAACAGGCTTCTTCGGAAATTTCGCTGACTTTGCGAGTTGCGCCGCCGTATACGAGTTCCGCGGGAATAATGAGTTCGCTCACCGACTCGTCCGCAATCTTGTCGATACGCAAAGAGCCGTCCGCTTTGACGGAAAGCCCGTTTTTGAACACGACTTCGCTGTAATATGCGCTGAGTCTTGCAAGGTTTTCTCGCTCGTTGTCGCTCGAATTGAACACCCACTTGACGTAGCCTTTCGTAGCCGTGCCGTCAACGCGCGTCATATTGACTTTGTTTTGGCATTGATAATCGCCGTAAACACCCTCTGCTTTGACGTACTCGCCGTTGCCTTTGACGAGTTTGTCTTTAAGGTCGGTGATTATGACGTAAACTTCTTTGGCGGGCGTAACCGCGATTTTTGCAACGCACTTGGAATAATCCGCGCCGTACTCGAATCCGCTGAACTCTATTCTCGTGAGTTTTTGGCTTTCGATGCCGAACGTGGAAGCCGCGCTTATCACGGTAAGTCCGTTTGCTTTTGCGATTTCGTCACTCTTAATTTCCACGTTGTTTACGCGTGCGTTTTGAATATCGCTTGCAAATTCGCCGCCCATCGTGTACAGGGTGAAAGAGTACACGCGTTTCGTCCAGCGAGCGATGAGCGTAACGTCGGAAGAACCGACGAGTTTTGCAAAGTTCCAGATGGTGTCGTTCTCGTCCCAAACGCCCTTGGTCGTGCCGTTGTCGAGATACCAGCCTGCAAAATAATAACCGTTGTATACGTTGAGAATATCGGTTGCCGGCGCAACCGCTCTTTCGAAATTGCGGCGGACGGTTTGAGTTGCCTCGAAATCTTCGTTATCGCTCGGCGCAACCTTGCCGTCTTCCAAAGCCGCGTCCGAAGGAACTGCAAGCGCGAAAGTGACCTTGACCGTGTCGTCCGTCCATTTTGTCGTGAAAGTTTTGCCGTTTAGAGAATCGTTTATGACGAGCGGGAAAGTCGTTGAAGTCGCGCTGTAAACTTTGTTGTTTATCGACACGCTTTCAAGCGCTTTTGCGGGAAGATTGCCGTCCTTTTCGATTGTCATTCTGAAAGTGCTTATAAATTCGTCCCACGTTTTGAACTCAACGCCTTCGAGCACGCTCGTGGTTGCGATACCGTCGTTTGACACCGAACAGTTGAAGTGCGCCGTCGCGCGTCTTTCGCCGTCCATAAGGTTGAAGTTGAGTTGAACCTTGTTTACGGGTGCGAGTTTGTCTTGAAGGTGAAGCGCGAAAGAGCCTTTGACGTATACGGGATTGTTTTCCTCGTCCTTGCCGAGTTCGACTTGAACCTTTATCTGATGATGACCCGCTTTTTTGATATTCGCTTTATCCTCGTCCGTTTGAAGCATACTTTCCGAAAGGTTGCCGTGCATACCTTCGGTGATTGCTTGCGTTTGAGTGTTGAGATAAACAACGTAATATTCGACGTCCGAGATGTCGAACTCGTCCGTAAACATACTGTAAAACACCGACGTCGCGCCCTTGGGGAACGCAAATCTAAGTTGCGCCGTCAACGGACCGTCGTCGTCGTTGTCGTCTATGATGTCGGGGGGATTTATTTCGCCCGGCAATTTTCCGGCGTCTTGCGAGCCTTTGTTGCACGCAACCATACCGATCGTCAAAATTGCAAGAAGCAAAACGATGAATAACAAACTGACTTTCTTTCTCATAACTTTCACCTTACACGTGTGCGCACTCTCGCGCGCATAAATATAGGAATACAAATATAATACTACAATATTGCGACAAAATTGTCAACATCAAATAGTTTTTGCGTCCCCCATCATACAAAAAACCGCCTTTTCAGACGGTTTTTCGACGAAAATATTTTTTGCTATTCTCTCACTTTTTGCTCTTTTTGTACGCTTCCTCTATGCAAAGCGCGTACTTCGTCGCGGCAAGCACTTTGTCGAACATAAATCTGTAAACGTGCTTGTCGTCGTACATATCCACCGCCGTTCCCGGCAAGTTTGCCACCGTATCGCATCTCGACACGGCAAATTCGATGTGCTTGAATTCGTCCTCGACGGGTTCCGTTCCGAGCGCGTCGTCAAAGTCGAGCGTCATATTGTTGACCCCGTATTTCGATTTTACGCCGACTGGACGTTCAAGCCAGTCGGTATCGAAGCAAAGTTTGTCTTTATCGAGGGTCAAAACGCCGTTTGCGACAAACCTATACCCGTTGTTAGCCTCGTTTTCCACAAACAGATTGACCGTGTTAGATAAACGAAAATCGTCGTTTTCAACTTCTTTAGCAACGAGTTCGCGCTGCATATCGTACCATAGGTCTATACGCTCGGGACACACGCTGTCGCCTTGCGGAACGAGACGTCCGTCAAAGCCGTATATCACGTCGTTCCCGCACTTTTTGCAGACGAGATGGCTGTCTTGCGAGGTCATTTCAAACTCGCTTCCGCACTTTGGACAACGATACAAAAGTCTGTCCAACCCTTCGGCGTAACGTCTGCCTTTGAACACGATTCCGTTGTCTATCTGCCACTTATGCTCGTTTTGATAGAGCGCTAAGCACACTCTGTCGTAAATCTCGTCTTTCGAGAGTTTTTTTGCCTCGTCGGCGGTGAAAAGCATATCGCAGTTGGTGATGACTTTGCCGCGCCTTACGAAGCGAAGATTGTACGCCCATTTGGGGCGAGCGAGGCTTGCGCCCTGCATTTTTATCACGCCGACGGGATAGCCGAGCCACTGAACGAGCCTTGCTATGGACGGCGCAATCGGCCCCGTAACACCGTTTGACGAAACTTTGCCTTCGGGGCAAATCAACACACTAATGCCTGCGTCGAGATACTTTTTGATGTTCTTTATGCACGCAAAATCCGCAAAATACTGCTTTTTGGTGATTGCGTGATACGAGCCGAGCAATTTTGCGAAAATCGGCATCGAGTACATCATATTTTCCGCAACCACGAAGTTGAGAGGCGTGCCGTACATCGCCGACGAAAAGTGAATAAAATCGTATGCGGACAAATGGTTGCACACAATCAACATCGCGCCGTTTTTCTTTTGACGTTTGAACGCTTCGCTTTTTCTGCAAACGCTGTGCAAAATCGGGCGGATAAGTCTGCACAACCCCAAAAAGAAACGGCAATACGCCTTAGAGAAAGGCACGCCGTTCTTGTCGGATTTTTGACTTTTTTTCACTTCGTTTTCGCTCATACTTAACTTATACCAAAACATATTTGAAAAGTCAAGTAAAGATGTCTTTGCAACGTCACTCGAAAACAAACTCGTTGATTTTGTCCAGCATTTTCTCGTTGTTTGAAAAGTCCATAGCAGGCACGAATATACTCTCGACTTTCATATGCGCTTCCCTTGCCTTGTTGAGCCTTTCCACCGCAAACGCCGTTTGCATAATCGCGTTGTTCGCTTCCTCTATACTGTCGTCCTTGTTGAATCTTTCGCCGAACACACCCAAATCAACGATTGAATCGTTTGCAAAATGCCCCGCGTTCTCGACGTACGCCACGTCGCCGCACGCGATACCCTCACAGGTTTTCGGGTCGAGCGGCGAAAGGAAAAGCGTCAAACCTTTGCGAAGTCTGCTTATCTCGTCGAAAAACACTTTCTTTGCGTATGCGCAACCTTTGACGAGCACCACCTTCTTGCCGCGCAAGTGGTCGAAGTATTCGCTCTCGCCCGCAGGGCATATGGCACGTGCAAACAGCGACCTGTTTTTGTCCGTCACGGGTTTCAAATCTCTTGCGACAGATGACGCGTACGCGCGGATTTTGTCCTCGTCAACGCCTTGCTTCTCTATCTCGAATTGATTGTACAAATGACACAATGCTGACTTTAAGTATTGATATACGCGCATAAAGTGTTGTTTTTTGCATTTCATATGCTTTTCGATGTCTTGTCGCATTCCTTTGAGTTTGCTCTCGTCAAGGCTTTGAGCAAGGTCGAAAATAACGTCCTTTATCACGGGAATATCCACGCCGCTCGCGTGCGGCGCAGTCGCGTCCACAACCGCCGCTTTCTTGTCTTTGAGATATATTCCGTCAAGACTTTGCGGGTCGCCCGAACAAAACCACAATTCGTAATCCAGTCCCATTGCCTTTGCTTTCTTTGCTATTTTCTTCAATAACGACGACTTCCCCGTGCCGCTTCCGCCTTTGAGAAGCACCGTTTTGTTTGTCGATTTCAGTTCGTTTTCATACAAATTGAAAAAGCCGTATCCACTGTTGTTTCCCAAAAAATATCTTTCCATACACACCTCGCTACATACTATGTGCGCCTCGTTTTCGAGTGTGCATTAACTCATTTTCAAAAGGTTGCATAACATACCGTATGGACAAGAATTTTGCAATCGTACACGAAACGGACGAGAGAATGTTTTATCTCAAATCGATGCTCAAAGGAGTAGTTTTCAACGTGCCTACGCACGTCTACGCGCCCAACGTTCTCATCGAGGCAAACACCCTTTCGGCAGTCGAGGACGGCGCGCAAGTGTTTTGCGGCAGAGTAGCAAATGACGCCGAAATGCTTGCAAACAGCCGTGATATAACCCTTTTCAGTTACAATCGGAGCGAGCGTTTTCAAGCGGTAAACTCGCGTTTGACTGCAGAAGGCACTCTGCAAATTATCATCGAACATTCTAAACGTTCCATAGCGGACTGCTACGTCTTTATACTGGGTTTCGGGCGCACGGGTGCGGCTGTAGCCAATATATTAGGCAAACTCGACGTCACCCTCGACGTCGCTTCAACGTCGTCCGTGCGCCCTGCTCACGCATTCGCAAAGCGCGTGCTCGCAATGAAAAACTTTGATTTTTCACCCTACGACGTCGTTATTAACACCGTTCCGTCCCCCATAATCTCTGACAAGGAACTTCTGAGTATGAAAGAGGATTGCGTATATATCGACCTCGCCTCGAAATCTGCAATAAATCTCGATTATGCGCGATACCTCTCAATCGACGCCGACATATACCCCGCTTTGCCCGCAAAAACCTGTCCGTACAGCGCGGCAAAAGCAATGCTCGAATACATCGAGGAGGTTAAAGAATGAAAAAAATCGGTCTTTGCATAACGGGCTCTTTTTGCACGTTTTCAAACTTGCTTAAAGCCGTAGACAAACTGATAAACGCCGGATACGATATAATCCCCGTGTTCAGTTACAACGTGTCGAGCCTTGACACGCGCTTTTACAAGCAAGCGGATTTTGAAAAACTGATAGTCGAAAAAACGGGCAAAACGCCCGTGAAAACCATTGTGGAAGCGGAAACTATCACAAAATCGGGCATAGAACTTATGCTCGTTGCACCTTGCACGGGCAATACCCTTGCCAAAATCGTGAACGGCATAACAGACACTCCCACCACTATGGCGGTGAAAGCGACCCTTCGCACAAACAAACCCGTCGTTTTGTCAATATCCTCAAACGACGCGCTCGGCGCAAACGCGCAAAACGTCGGCATCGCACTAAACACTAAAAATCTGTATCTCGTTCCCTTCGGTCAGGACGCGCCGACAAACAAGCCTCATTCACTCATTGCAGACACAACGCTCATTTTGCCGACGATTGAGAAGGCACTCGTCCGCGAACAGATTCAGCCTATAATTCTGTAAAAAACCGCAAGTGCGAACATAAAACACACCGCTCGGACTCTACCGAAAACGTAAATTCATACCGAATATATCTTTGCGGAAACGTTCAAAAACACGCAAAAAACGCAAAAAAAACAATGTTTTTTACGTCTAAAAATCAAATAAAAAAAGCACTCACAGAGTGCTTTTTTTATTTGATTGATAACTCAATTATTTTGCGTCCTTAACGCCTTGTTCAGTGCCGACGTAAACGACTTTGCCAACTCTGGAAACCTTCTCTGCGAAAGTTGTGATGAGTTTGTTGGTTTCAAAGTTTTTTGCAGCATCGGTGTTGTCAAACCAAACGACTGCAACGGAATCGCCGTTGGAATTTGCTGCGATAACGCCTTGGTCGAAACCTTCAACGCCTTTGACGATGTTGTAAACGGATTTGCCAAGTCCGGTGGATTTTTCGCTCAATGCAGACACGGTATAATCTTTCTTTTCGAGTTTCTTAGAAACGCTTTCTGCGTTGCAAGCAACGAGGCAGATTCCGAGAATTGCAACAAGTGCGACGACTGCTACGACAGCCATAACTTTTTTGCTCATAGTTCTTTGTCCTCCATAGGATTGAATTGTGCTTACATTATATTAAACTTAGATTAAAATGTCAAATAATAATTATATAACAATACAGTTGTCGTTTTTATCGTACATTTTATTCGTTTTTACACGCTTTGAGGCTTTTGTCCGCAACGCCATACTCGATGTATTCGCCGTCGCTATTCGGCTTTTCCAAAACATATTCGCGCGTGCCCTTTTCAAGCCGTTCTTCGACTTTCCATTCTTTGAGTTGCTTTATATACAGCGCAAGTCCGATTATCGTCGTTATGGTTTCGGACACGGGGAAAGCAATCCACGTGTAGTCCAAACCGATAAACGAAAACGCGTAAAACAGCGGCATAAGTCCCAAAACCTGACGTATTATCGAAAGCGCAATGCTCGGCACGGATTTGCCTATCGCTTGGAAAAACATCGGTATCATCAACGAAAACACGACGGGTATAAAACTCGAACCGATGATTCTGAACGCCGTTTGCCCGATTTCGCGCGCGTGAAATTGTGCTGTGCGTAGTTATAACTTATCACGGGCACCATACACGTTTGAAGTCCGAACATCGGAATGAAGAAGAACGTCTGCAATTTGTAATACAATCCGAGCACCGTAACCGCCTCGTCGCAGAATTTCGTCAAAATCGCGTTGAGCACGACGATGTACACGACGTACATCATTTGCATAACGATGGACGGCAGAGCAAGATTGTATATGTTTTTGGTAAGTTCCACGGCGTTTCTGAATTTCGGCGGCTTGTGTATGCCCTTTACGCATACGATGATTGCAGACAAAAACTGTCCCGTAATTGTCGCTATCGCCGCACCGAGTACGCCCATAGGCTTCAACGCGCCCGCGCCGAATATAAACAGCCAGTCGAGAAGTATATTCGTTCCCGCGCCTGCAAGTTGCGCTATCATCGGAACGACCATATTGCCGTGCGATTGATGCACTTTCGACCATGCGCCTTCCAAAAACGTGCCGAGCGAGCCGATACACACCACCATCCCGTATTGATAGGCGTATTCGATTGCTTCGGGTGCGTTTGCCATCGCGCGTATGTACGGTTTCATTATAAGCGCGCTTACGCCTGCAAAAATCGCCCACATCAAAACCGCAAGCACCATTCCCGTGCCCGCCGTCGCCTTCGCTTTTGCGACTTCGCCGCGCGCGTACAGCCTCGACATATATGTGTTTACGCCAACACCGGTGCCGACCGCAAGCGCGGTTATGACGAGTTGAAGCGGATATATCACCGAAAGCGCGGTTAGACCGTGCCCCGAATACTGCCCGACAAATAGGCTGTCAACGATGTTGTACAGCGACAAAACCAACTGCGACAACATCACGGGCGGCGATATTTTCAGCAAAATTTTCCAAACGCTTTCCGTTCCGAAAAATTCCGCTTCGTTTTCGATTTTTGCTCTTTTGTTTGACATAATTCGTTATCCGATTTGCCGTTTTTATAGCGGCATATGGATTATACGACATCGTATTTGCAAAAGCAATCAAAACGACGAAAAATAGGCGCGTTATTGCGCCTATTCAAAACGAATTTTGTATTAATATCATACTTCCGTCATAGATTTTTTGCAAAATCCGCAACCGAGAGCAATTCACAGCCTTTGCTTTCGTAATACTTCAACATCTCGTCGATTTTCGACTTGTCGTAACTCGTTACGCAATCGGACAAAACGTGCACGGTATATCCGCATTTCGTCATATTGAAACACGTCGATTTTACGCACGCCGTCGCGTCTGCGCCGCAGACGTAAAACTCGTTTATGCCGTTTTCTTCTATAAACTTAACGAATCCCTCGCTTGTCAAAGCGTTTCCTTTCGTTTTTACGAAAACGTTGTCCGAAACGACATCGAGTTCTGGCACGAACGCTTCGCCTCTCGTTCCTGCCTTAAACGTCCTCGTTCCTTCGGTAATATTGTTTTGCTTGATGTATACGACAATCAAACCGCTGTTTTTTGCAATTTCTATCGCCTTATTAACGTTGCCTATTATACGATGAAATCGCGTTTATGATACGAGCGCAAGGAAAAATCCTTGCGCTCGTATCTCACAAAAAAGGGAGGGCTATAAATGTTATTGCATCCAAAAACTTGCGGTTTTTTTATTTTTGTTTGCAAGCGCACTTGCGATTTCAAGTCCGTTTTGCTCGCAATATTCTCGATACATCGTATCGAATATCTCTTGTGAGATTTTTGCAGTCGTTTCTATTCTTAACAGCAAACCTTCGCTTGTATATTTTTCTTCGACACATTCGCTGTTGAACTCGATTTTGTCTATTTCGTGTTTTTTCGTATATTCTTCTAAGTCACATCCAAGAAAACAATCATACATATCAACCAAATGCTCAATGCTAAATCTATCAAACAAATACTCGGACAATACGTATCCGCTTTCAATATCGGATGCGGAATCTAGCGCGAAGTCACATAAATACTGGTTAAAATCATACTCTTTTGTCTCACTTGCGTCTTCCAATGCGTTCGTTATATCTTCCGCCGAATGTGCCCATAACTCAAAATAACCTGGGTTATTATCGTTTTTGAAATCGAAATAAATAGGCACAAACTGCCAAAAAGAAGATACGATTGTTTCTCTGTCTTTTCTTTCAATGTCGCCGAAAACAAACTCATTGATTTCCCAAGAAGACACAATATCGTTTACATCAGGATATTCTCTAAACGATTTTGTTGTCTCGATATGCACGCCATTACAAATCGTATCGACGCTGACGCCGATAAAATCAGCGAGCAATTTTATAATATCGAGATTTTGCGGTTCACGGTTTCCGTTTTCCCACATACTTATACTTTTATTGCTATAATCGCCTTCGATTCCGTGCTCTTTGAGATAAGCGTTGAATTTCGTAACGAACTTCGCTTGCGTAAGATGATTCTTTTCGCGATATTCTGTTATGTAGTTGCCATTAAATGATTTTCCCATTTGTCAATCCTTCCTATGCCGTTTTATGTTGTGTTTATATTTTTACTTTCCTCTTAGAAATATTATAAAAAGGAAAAATATTATCAGTACATACATTCTCTTCATCTTTGCACATTTACAATCAACTAAGACTGTAAAAAGCTTTTTCCTTTTGTTTATTACGCTTGAATTATACCTTTCGTAAAAAGAAAAAGTCAATATTTGCTCATTCAAAATAATCTACGCAGAATTTAAAATTTATTTTTGAAAAATAATCCTCTTTGCTGTGGAATTTAGTGCAACAATCCCAAAATTCCACACCTCTTAATCACTTAATAAAATCGCGTATTCATTTGTAAAGCACGCCGCTATATATCGTCACATTGATTTAAAACTTCACGGGAAAATTAAATATTGGTCGACATAACTTGCACTATCTAAATTTTTCCAGTGAAATGCCTTCTGAGTTTGTCCAGTATTTCCATCCGTCGACTGAACTCCCCATAACAAACTTTGCAGCAGCGCTTGGCGAATCGAAAGGGATATCTATATCAAGAACAGTCTTCTCATCAACCATTCTGATTTTATTTTGGATTAGTAACTGCTGTCTAAGAACACGCAGAGAATTTTGTAGGCTATCTTTAACAATGCCCAATTCTGCGCCTCTCAAAACAATGTATTTTCCATTTTGAATTTTCATATAAGCAGTTAATCTATTTCCTATCAACTTAAACACGCCTTCTAGGGGAGTTCCAATGATTTCAGTTGAGGTGGATATTGTTTGTGCGATAATCTGTTTAGGCACAGGTTCCACTAAACTCTGTGCTGAATACTTTACTAGATGCTCCTTTGTGTCACTAATTTCTGCAATTGCTTCTAGTATTGAATATGCATCTTCTGGTGATAACTCAAAAAATTCACGAACTCGTGCTCGCCCGTTAACAGTAGACCTTGTACGCAATGATGGATTTAATTTGTCGATTAAAGTATGCAATTTCAAATCAGTAAGTCTACAAGAAACTGTATAATATGCATAAATTTCGAATGGATATGGAAGCGCATCGCTACTATTTAATTGAGCAACCCGTCTTTCCAAGTCATCGGCATATCCAATTTTTACGAGATTTGAAAATGCTTTATTCGTTAAAATATAAATTACTCCCTTACTTTTATAATTGTTCATCTTTTCTTCCTAAGTATTAATACATATATATTACATCGTTTATTTGGAATAATCAATAGTAATATAATTTTATCTACTGTTTTAGTTTGACGTAACAAATTATAAGTTTAGACTAGACACAGTTGATTTGTAAAAAGAAAACACACTCATTCGAGTGTGTTTTCTTTTGGAAACCGGCATCTACATATCCTCCCAGGCCGTGTCCTCGTCACACTTCGTCCTTTTTACTTGTCATACAAAACTATACGAAGTGACAATAAAGCACTTTGTTATTTTCTTCACTAAAAAAATAGGGGCTAATTAATCAAGCACATTTTGCATGCCTGCGCTTTCGGACGAGTGCTCCTCTTTGCAAAATGCCTTGTTATATCAAATATGCATTCCTATTTTGGGCGCACATCGGCTGCTATATATAAATGAGTTTTCGTTGTGCTTAATGTATAACGCCATTTTGCAAGTAAAAGGCCGGACACGGCAATCAAGTGTCCGTGCTGAATTTTAGGAAACGCTGTATAAAACAAAAGACATACACGTTTGTGTATGTCTTTTGTTTTGGAAACCGGCATCTACATATCCTCCCAGGCCGTGTCCAGCCAAGTACTTTCTGCACAACTGAGCTTAACTTCTGTGTTCGGTATGAGAACAGGTGGGACCTCAGCGTCATTGACACCGGTAATGGTTTGAAGGCCGTTCCGCTTTCGCGTTTCGTACATTCACAACTGCATAACAATGAGAGTATTTGCTGATTAAATTAGGATTAGGCAAATCTTGTATTTTTTTGATTGAAGCCCTCGACCTATTAGTATCGGTCAGCTTAATGCATTGCTGCACTTACACACCCGACCTATCAACCTTGTGGTCTACAAGGGGTCTTACTTGATAAACAAAGGGATATCTTATCTTGAGGCTGGTTTCACGCTTAGATGCTTTCAGCGTTTATCCAATCCGTACATCGCTACCCTGCTATGCCACTGGCGTGACAACAGATGCACCATAGGTACGTCCACTCCGGTCCTCTCGTACTAGGAGCAGAGCCTCGCAAATATCCTACGCCCACGATGGATAGGGACCGAACTGTCTCACGACGTTCTGAACCCAGCTCGCGTGCCACTTTAATCGGCGAACAGCCGAACCCTTGGGACCGACTACAGCCCCAGGATGTGACGAGCCGACATCGAGGTGCCAAACCTCCCCGTCGATGTGAACTCTTGGGGGAGATCAGCCTGTTATCCCCGAGGTAACTTTTATCCGTTAATCGACGGCAATTCCATACTCTACCGCCGGGTCACTAAGTCCTACTTTCGTATCTGCTCGACATGTCTGTCTCGCAGTTAAGCTCCCTTCTACCTTTACGCTCTTTGGATGATTTCCAACCATCCTGAGGGAACCTTAGAACGCCTCCGTTACATTTTGGGAGGCGACCGCCCCAGTCAAACTGCCCACCTGGCACTGTCCATCAGCCGGATTACGGTCTAATGTTAGAGGTCCAATGATTCAAGGGTGGTATCCCAAGGGTGACTCCGCAGAAGCTGACGCCCCTGTTTCCAAGTCTCCCACCTATCCTGTACATGAATTACCGAATCTCAGTATTAAGCTGCAGTAAAGCTCCATGGGGTCTTTCCGTCTAGTTGCGGGTAACTGGCATCTTCACCAGTACTACAATTTCGCCGGGCGGGCTGTTGAGACAGTGCCCAAATCATTACGCCATTCGTGCGGGTCAGAACTTACCTGACAAGGAATTTCGCTACCTTAGGACCGTTATAGTTACGGCCGCCGTTCACTGGGGCTTAAGTTCCGTGCTTCGCTTGCGCTAACACATCCCCTTAACCTTCCAGCACTGGGCAGGCGTCAGCCCCTATACATCATCTTACGATTTTGCAGAGACCTGTGTTTTTGGTAAACAGTTGCTTGGGCCTCTTCACTGCGGCCTACTTTCGTAGGCTCCCCTTCTTCCGAAGTTACGGGGTCATTTTGCAGAGTTCCTTAACAAGGGTTATCCCGTCCGTCTTAGGATTTTCTCCTCGCCCACCTGTGTCGGTATGCGGTACGGGCACCTAACAACATATTTAGCAACTTTTCTCGCCAGTGTGAATTCATCAACTTCGTTACTAATTTTCACTCCCCATCATCGCCCAGCCTTAGAGCACGCGTACTTCACTACGTGCAAGCCTCACGATTTGGCCGCAGAAATCCAACTCCGCGGATTGACTATCCTACTGTGTCATTGCCTCATTTAAACGTCGCTCGGTGGTGCAGGAATATCTACCTGCTGTCCATCACCTACGCCTTTCGGCCTCGGCTTAGGTCCCGACTTACCCTGGGGGGACAAACCTTCCCCAGGAAACCTTAGGCATTCGACGGGGAAGATTCTCACTTCCCTCTCGCTACTTATGCCGGCATTCTCTCTTCTATGCAGTCCACGGCCCCTTTCGATACCGCTTCAGCCCGCATAGATTGCTCCTCTACCAATGTAATAAATTACATTCCTAAACTTCGGTGACAAGTTTTAGCCCCGGTAATTTTCGGCGCACCCTCTCTCGACCAGTGAGCTATTACGCACTCTTTAAATGAGTGGCTGCTTCTAAGCCAACATCCTGGTTGTTTTGGAATTGACACATCCTTTACCACTTAACTTGTACTTAGGGACCTTAGTTGTAGATCTGGGCTGTTTCCCTTTTGACAACGAAACTTATCTCACGCTGTCTGACTCCCTGAAAACAATTATCTGACATTCGAAGTTTGATAAGGTTCAGTAAGCTGTGAAGCCCCCTAGCCCATTCAGTGCTCTACCATCAGTAATCTATTCAGAGGCTAGCCCTAAAGCTATTTCGAGGAGAACCAGCTATATCTGGATTCGATTGGAATTTCTCCGCTAACCACAAGTCATCCCCGGTCTTTTCAACGAACGTGGGTTCGGTCCTCCACAGTGTCTTACCACTGCTTCAACCTGCTCATGGTTAGGTCATCCAGTTTCGGGTCTACGTCACGCAACTATGTCGCCAGTTTCAGACTCGCTTTCGCTTCGGCTCCGTGACTTAATCACTTAACCTCGCTACGCAACGTAACTCGCCGGCCCGTTCTACAAAAAGTACGACACTACACATTAAGTTGTGCTGTGTCTGCTTGTAAGCATATGGTTTCAGGTTCTTTTTCACTCCCCTCCCGGGGTCCTTTTCACCTTTCCCTCACGGTACTATACGCTATCGGTCACCAAGTCGTATTTAGCCTTATGAGATGGTCCTCACATATTCACACCGGATTCCACGTGTCCTGTGCTACTCTGGATACCCGCCATCTGAAATCGTTTTCGCCTACGAGGCTATTACTCTGTGTCGCCTAGTTTTCCAACTATGTTCGACTAACGATTTTTTGAATTATGCAGGTCCGAACCCCTTTGAAATAAATTTCGCCGGTTTGGGCTGTTTCGCGTTCGCTCACCACTACTTACGAAATCGTTTTTTTACTTTCTTTTCCTCCGGGTACTTAGATGTTTCAGTTCCCCGGGTTCCCTTCACGTGTACTATATATTCATACACGGATACTTCCGCATTACCGGAAGTGAGTTTCCTCATTCGGAGATCTACGGGTCAAAGCTTATTTGCAGCTCACCGTAGCTTATCGCAGCTTGTCACGTCCTTCTTCGGCGCTTGGTGCCAAGGCATCCACCATATGCCCTTATTAGCTTTAATCATATACGTCTAACCTAATAAGATCATTAAATGAATCTCTTGTTAATTTACTCAGCAAAAATATCTGTGAATCGGTAAATCCTTTGAAATCTTTGAAAGATTTTTCGTATTACTCTAAACTTATAGATATTTTACTCTCTTTTACTTGACCAACAGAAACCTGAGTTTTTCTGTTGGCTGCTATGCAGTTGTCAATGTGCGATGACCTAAGTCGTACCCATCAATAATTGAACTTGGAAAAGGATTTTTTGTGAATCCGTGTACATTTTTTGGTAAGTTTGTACAAACTTTCGATTTTCGACCTCTCGGTCGACAGTCGTTTTCACAACTGCCTTCACAGGATTGCCTTTCGGCTCCTTAAAAGGAGGTGATCCAGCCGCACCTTCCGGTACTGCTACCTTGTTACGACTTCACCCCAGTCACTGATCCTACCTTAGGCGGCTTCCTCCTTGCGGTTGGTGCACCGACTTTGGGTATTACCAGCTCCCATGGCGTGACGGGCGGTGTGTACAAGGCCCGGGAACGCATTCACCCCGACATGCTGATTCGGGATTACTAGCAACTCCGACTTCATGTGGGCGGGTTGCAGCCCACAATCCGAACTGAGACTATCTTTTTGAGATTCGCTTGCCCTTACGAGTTCGCAGCTCTTTGTAATAGCCATTGTAGCACGTGTGTAGCCCAAGACATAAGGGGCATGATGATTTGACGTCATCCCCACCTTCCTCCGTGTTATCCACGGCGGTATGAACAGAGTTCCTAACTGAATATTGGCAACTGTTCACGAGGGTTGCGCTCGTTATCGGACTTAACCGAACATCTCACGACACGAGCTGACGACAACCATGCACCACCTGTCTGCATGCTCCGAAGAGAAGCTATGTTTCCATAGCGGTCATACGATGTCAAGTCTTGGTAAGGTTTTTCGCGTTGCGTCGAATTAAACCACATGCTCCGCTGCTTGTGCGGGCCCCCGTCAATTCCTTTGAGTTTCAACCTTGCGGCCGTACTCCCCAGGCGGGATACTTATTGCGTTAGCTGCGACACAGAAGGAGTGAATACCTCCTGCATCTAGTATCCATCGTTTACAGCGTGGACTACCAGGGTATCTAATCCTGTTTGCTCCCCACGCTTTCGTGCCTCAGTGTCAGTTGCTGTCCAGATAGTCGCCTTCGCCACTGATGTTCCTCCTAATATCTACGCATTCCACCGCTACACTAGGAATTCCACTATCCTCTCCAGTACTCAAGTCTAACAGTTTTAGATGCAGCACCCGAGTTAAGCCCTGGGTATTACACATCTAACTTATCAAACCACCTACACACCCTTTACGCCCAGTCATTCCGGACAACGCTCGCCCCCTACGTATTACCGCGGCTGCTGGCACGTAGTTAGCCGGGGCTTATTCCTCAGGTACCGTCATTTGTTCGTTCCTGAGAAAAGAGCTTTACAATAAAACTACCTTCATCGCTCACGCGGCATTGCTGGGTCAGAGTTGCCTCCATTGCCCAATATTCCCCACTGCTGCCTCCCGTAGGAGTCTGGGCCGTGTTTCAGTCCCAATGTGGCCGATCAGCCTCTCAGCTCGGCTACCCATCGTCGGCTTGGTGGGCTGTTATCTCACCAACTACCTAATGGGATATGAGCCCATCTCTGTCCGATAAAATCTTTTACCGCTGCACCATGCGGTGCCGTGGTCATATACCGTATTAGCAGTCGTTTCCAACTGTTATCCCGTTGACAGAGGCAGGTTGCTCATACATTACTCACCCGTTCGCCACTAACTTTCATCCCCGAAGGGAATCAGTCCGTTCGACTTGCATGTGTTAAGCATGCCGCCAGCGTTCGTCCTGAGCCAGGATCAAACTCTTGAGTTCAATCTTGACTGTCCTATAACTTTTGTTCAAAGGTTTTTTAGACGTTATTTAATGATTTAATTCACATTAAAAATCGCTTTTCCAAATATTGTTCAATTATCAAGGTTCGTTGCCGTCAATTTGTGACAGCTTTCATATACTATCATAAGCAACTTTCTTTGTCAACGATTTTTCAAAGTTTTCAAAGAAATTTTTTTAAGTTTTTTTCAAAACTTTTTTCATCTCAAAATGTTGTGTTCGCTTTTGGCTTGCACCACAATCCGAAACTTGCTTACTGCTTACGACAGCTTGCATATAATAATCCATTGAATTTTTTTTGTAAAGCGTTTTATGCAAGTTTTTGTAAAAATTTTAAGTTTTTTTCATATACGGAAAAATCGAACGTTTTGTCTTGAAAGTCCACTGTTTAGAGGCGAACGGAAAACCAAAATATATGCGTGTGCGTATATCGCTCGCGTGCGCGCGCATATGCGTGTGCGCGTTCATATATATATGGGCGCATACGGAAAATCGACATATGCCGTTGATGTTCTATTTTTTGTCTTTCCGATTAACAAGAATTTTGTTTGAAAGATTCGCAATTTGTTTATGCATAATAAAAGCGATCATACCGCCGAGCAACGCAATCGGCGCGTCTATATAAGCGATATGCCGTGCGGTTCCCACGCAGCAGAAGTAAAGTTGTTGAAACAGCAGAATGTGAAGCGTGCTTGCGGCAACAAATTTTACACATTTGCTCTCCTTGCAACAATTTTCGAGCAATTTCATCACCATGCATACGATTCCGCCGCACCAAAACAGACCTTGAATTATTCCCAATGCGGAATCGATGACATAAATTCCCGTCAAACCGTCGATATACCTTACCGCAGACACCAAGAATCCAAACAGAATCGAGATGTCAATAATAATGTTGCTTATTTTGAAATAGTTGTTCCGAATAGCAATTCCGCAAATAAAAAACGTCAAAAACCGCAGAGAAACGTATTTATTTATATCCGTAAATATAGCAGAAACGTTAAGCGATAAATAATGCATTATACAATCAACTGCTAATTGGACGATAAAACACAATGCAAACGCCGCAATTTGCGATTTGTTGAATAACCGATTAAGCGCCGGCGTCAAAAGGAATAATTGCAGATAGACAACCAAATAATATCCGCCGGGACCCATACCGCCTTTAATTGTGTTTAAAAGCACTTCTTGGAACGGCGCGTATCCGACCAAAGGCAATACTATCAACTGCAAAATCATAAAGCACAAATACGGAATGCCTATTCTTTTAAAAAACGACTTTACATTTTGTTTGCCAAGCCAAACGGAGTACGCTTCCTTCAACGTGTTTGCGGCGGCACACATCTCAACGAATTTTCGGGAGTATAAAAAAGCGCCTATTATCAGAAAAATCGGAACTGCGTTGTATATCCACAACTCAGGCAGCCGCATTTGCACATAAGACGGGGCATAGCAATGAGTCAACACAACCATTACGATTGCGTATATTTTCAAAACATCGATCCCAACAGACCTTTTGAAGCACTTTTCGTGTACTGATTCAAGCATTTTTGATTCGTTTTGATGTTTTTAGACACGAAACGTGTCTTTTATCGTTTTGAATTAATTTAAATCGAACGAGTGATTTATCACGCCGCCACCCAAACAGATTTCGCCGTAATACACGACGGCATATTGTCCTTCTGCGATTGCGCGTTGTTTTTGGCAGAACACGATTCGTACGTCGCCGTTTTCCAATACCTCGGCGCGCGCCTTTTGCAAAGGTTGACGGTGTTTTATGCGCACATCACAATCGAACTCTTTTGCAGGCGGTGGCGTAATGAAATTGAAGCCCTCGGTGACAAGTCCGTCTTTGAAAAGAACGTCGTCCTCGCCTTGCGAAACGATAAGCAGATTTTTCGCCACGTCTTTGCCGAGAACAAACCACCTCTCGCCGTTGCCGTCCGCGCTTCCGCCTATACCGAGCCCCCTACGCTGACCGAGCGTGTAAAAATATACGCCGTGATGTCTGCCGACCACCTTGCCGTCCTGCGTGACGATGTCGCCGTCTTTCATCGGAATGTATTGAGAGAGGAATTGTCTGAAATTGCGCTCTCCGATAAAGCAAATGCCCGTGCTGTCCTTTTTCTTTGCGACGGGAATGTCGAATTTAAGCGCGAGTTCTCTGACTTCGGGTTTTGTCATATCGCCGAGCGGGAAAATGACGTCGCGAAGTTGATAGGACGAAACCTGATTGAGAAAATACGTCTGATCCTTGTTGTCGTCCTTTGCTCGAAGCAAATAATGAGTATCGCCGTCGTGCCTTATTCTGCAATAGTGTCCCGTCGCGATATAATCCGCGCCGAGTTCGCGCGCGAAATCCGCAAACGGTCCGAACTTGACTTCGCGATTGCAAAGCACGTCGGGATTGGGTGTTCTGCCCTTCTTGTACTCGTCAACGAAAAGTTTGAAAACGTTGTTCATATACTGCTCGGAAAAGTCCACCGAGTAATACGGAATATCGATTTTGTCGCAGATATATCGAACGTCCGTCCAGTCTTGCTCGCCGGTGCAGCAACCGCTAGGGTCTGTTTCTTTCCAGTTGGACATATAAAGTCCGACAACGTCAAAGCCCTGCTCTTTCAAAAGAGCAGCGGCAACTGCGCTATCCACGCCGCCGGACATACCGACGACAACTCGTTTTTTCTTTTCGTCCATACGGACATTTTAGCATCTCGCCGACGGTATGTAAAGCGAGAGTTGTTTTTCTGCGAAAATTACTTGGTTGCATCAACCGCTTCGATAGTTTTTCTTGATTCGTTAGTGTTTTCGGCTTTTAATCTAATCTGTCTTATGTCCTTCACCATTTCTATAACAAGCAAAATAAGAGCATACGAAACCGCAAAACTACACAATAAAATTGTACCGCCGATTATAGCGGAAGTTATCAAGTATATGCCCAATTTGACATTATTGTCAGTACAATAAATAATTCCCGTAACGAATACCGAGATTGCAAAAATCGAAACAATGCTTGCAATGATGCCGTATGTAATTGTCGCCAATCGATTTATACGCCTTATCAAATCCCCTAATGTTTCTTCCATAAAGTTCCTCTTAAAATGTGAATTGCCCAAGGGCAAGTATTAAGAATATTATATGCCCATAGACATATAATGTCAATATGGAAGTATTGATAATTCAACGCATAAACGAGTTGCTCAAATCCGAAGGTTTGAATCAAAGCAAACTCGCAAACGGAATCGGTGTAAACCAAAGCACCGTCTGCAACTGGCTCAACGGCAAGAAAGAACCGTCGATTGAAAGTCTTTGGAAACTTGCGGATTTTTTTGACGTCAGCGTGGACTATCTTATAGGCAGAAAAGAGATTTGAAACGGCACCGAAAAGGTGCTGTTTTTGCATATTCGGACACGATTGAGGCACTTAAAAAGCGAAGCAATATTGCTTCGCTTTTTGCGTGAATCGATGTTTTATCTGTGCGATTAGCACGTATAAACAGTTTGTTGTGCGCAAATACGCTGAATATGCGATTTGCTTTTTTGCTTGTTTTTTCTACATAAGCATAGACAGCAACGGAAGCACCGCATTATAAGCATAATCCGTGCCCGACGCCAAAATTACGCCGAGAATTATGCCGTAAAGTATTCCGCCGACAACGCTCAAGCACACCGAAACGAGGCAGCCGATTCCTGCGCTTCTCGACCTTGCGGGACGGTCGTCTTTCCACACGAGCCAAAGAATAAAGCCTACGAGCGGGAAGAAAAATCCGAGCACGCCCCAACCTGCCGTGCCGCCTTCCTTTGCGGATTGCGCTTGCGTGGAAGTTGCGGTTTGAACGCCCGATTCATACCTACGGTTACTCGACGGCAACGTATAATTGACGCCTTGCAAGAGGTTGTTGCGGTTGTTCGAGCCTTGATCGGACACGGTGAACGAGGACGGCATTTCGCCGTTGTTGAAGTTGAAAACGGTCTTGATTATGCCGCCGCAATGGGGACATTTTGCAAGCACGCAAATGAGATCGCCCTTGAAATCGAACACGATTTCCCAGTCCACTTTCATTTCGCCGCAAAGCGGACAAGTGGAAAAGGAATTGTTGATTTTGTTTTCCACGATCAAGCCTACGCCGTCATAGTATCTTTGAAAATCCATATTTATTCCTCTCTGTTTAAGGATTTATAAAATCATAACACCGAGCACGCGATTCGTCAATAGGCTCGGTTCGATACGCTCATTCATAAAGGCTTTGAGGGTATCTTTCGCCGTTGTCGGGAAGAACGACCACGATGTCGCCATCGACCTGTTTTCTGAGCGTTTGAGCGGCGAAATAAGCCGCGCCGGACGAGATACCACACTTGATACCGAACTTGTGGTAAATCTCGCCTGCGGCGCGTATGGCGTCGTCGTCGGCAACGTCGATGATTTGGTCGAGTTCGCTCGGATCGACGATTGCGGGAACGAAGTTTGCGCCTATGCCCTGAATCTTATGCGAGCCTGCGTGTCCTTGTGTGAGAAGCGGACTGGAAAGCGGCTCGACGGCAACCGTTTTGCAATCGATGCCGTTTTGCTCGATATACTTTTTCACGCCCATAGCCGTGCCGCCGCTACCAACTCCCGCAACGACGTATTTTGCCGTCGGAACTTGCGAGAAGATTTCGGGTGCGGTTGTGTAGAAATGCGCCTCTACGCTTGCGTAATTTCCGAACTGATTTGCAAGCCACGCGCCGTTTTCGGCAAGTTCTTTCGCCTTTCTGACCGCGCCTGCCATACCCTCGCTTGCGGAGGTAAGCACGAGTTGTGCGCCGTATGCGGCAATCATATCTCTGCGCTGCCGGCTCATACTTTCGGGCATAACCATAACCGCTTTAAGACCGAGTTCGCGCGCGACGTAGGAAAGTCCTATGCCCGTGTTTCCGCTCGTTGCCTCAACGATAGTGCCGCCCTCTTTCAAATCGCCGTTTTCGAGCGCGCGCAAAACCATATAGAACGCCGCTCTATCCTTAACCGAACCGGCAGGATTGTTACCCTCGACTTTTCCGTATATGCCGTCGCCAAGCGACACAACGGGCGTATTTCCTATCTTTTTCGACAAAATGTCGAGTTTTTCTTGCATATTTTTGTCCATAAAACGCCTCTGCCAAATCGCGCGAACGAATCGGACAATAAAGCCGCCTCAGCGGAAAGTAAAACCCGCTTTAACTGATGGTAAAATCCGTTTTCCCGACACGATTCAACCCGAATTTTGTTGTCGATATTATTATATCACCGACGTATCGATATGTCACCAAAATATTGCACGCCGAAAATTTTGCGTTGGGTTTACTAATGCGCACGAGTGTGCTATAATTCAAGCGTACAAAGCGAAAGCGACGATATGCACCCATAGCGCAACTGGATAGCGCATCAGATTCCGATTCTGACGGTTGGCGGTTCAAGTCCGCCTGGGTGTACCACTCAAAAACCGCAATTAATATTGCGGTTTTATCGTATCTTACAGGCGGACTTAGTACCTTTCGCTAACCGCAAGCAAAGAGAGAGGCGAGCGCGCAGCATTTGCCGAAATCGTGCGAAGTGGACATAGCAAACAAAACTAACACGCAGTGTTCGTGCATAGCACGGGTGATGCGTAAGCACCTTTTTGTTTTGCGTAGACGCGATTGGCGCAGCGCGCAACAATCGCTATTACGCTCACTTCGTTCACTACAAGCCCGCCTGGGTGTACCATGAAAAAGGCAAGTCAAATTGACTTGCCTTTTTCAGTTAAATCCGACCGTGTCGGGCGAAACCCCTACGAGGTTGAAATCTCACTGCGTGAGGTGAAATCTCTGCGAGATGAAATCCGCTACGCAGGTGATTAATTTCATCCTACGAGATAATCGCAGGATTTCATCCGTGTCTACACGGATTTCACCGTGAGCAAAGCGAACGATTCAAAGGAAAAGCACTTCCGAAAATTCGGAAGTGCTTTTGATTTTTGTTTCGTGACACAAGGTCAAGTGCGATTAAAGCGAGAATCCTTCACAAGTATAAACAGTTCCGACTTTCAAGTTATACTCACTCGTAAGATTGGTGTTAAGACCGGGGCACGCTTTAACGGTAAGAGTATTTCCTGATACTGTAAACGTAATAGTCTTTCCGACATTACCCATATTACCGCCTTGTGCTGTTACCGTCACGGTAAGTTCGTTTCCTGAAAGCACACCGTTTGCAAATTCCACATAGAATCCTGTATAGCCAACTTCAATGCGACCTGTAATATCAACGCTATCAGCAAATTGAATATATTTACCAGTGCTACCATTCAAAAGGAATTTGTAATTTGCAAACACGCTCTTGCCAAGCAACTCTTTGTTAGCAACATCGAGTCCGTATGCAGTTGACGTTTCGCCGTCGTAAATGGTGATGTTTGTTCCGTTTACAACGTAGGTCTTGGTTGTGCCGGCGACATTGCCGTAACCGTCAAGTGCCAAAGTGCTTGCGTCGGGAAGCGTGTACGTTCCTTCATATCCATCAAGTGTCTTGGTGTAAGCGCTGCCTGCGAGAGTGATGATTCTCATTGCATTGCTCACAACAAACGTAACCTTGTCGCCGTCAAGCGTGTAAGAACCCGTTGCTTCGCCGACGGTGATCGTTCCGAAACCGTCAAGATGAATCTGTCCATATGCATCGCTATTGGTGTAGACGCTTGCTTTGCCGTCGTTGAGAACGACTGCCTTGCCGACAACTTTTGCGTAGATGCTGTTATCCTTGTCGTAAACCGTTACGTCGGTATCTTTGATGTTTTTGACATCGACACCCGTGCCGAACGAGTCGACTTCGACAACCTTGTTGTCATACAAGAACGCATATTTTACAGAACTGTCGGTATAAGTTATCTTGAGATAACCGAGATAGCCGCCGTTTCCGTTCTTGCATCCGGAATAATCAACACTTGAAACAAGGCCGATATTGAACGCAAGGTAGGTATCGTCGCCAACGCCTGTAGCATTTGAAGAACCATATGCGCGCCATACGACGCCGAGTGTAGCATTAACGTAGTGATAACTCTTTCCGTCGCCAAGCACCATAGCACCTTCCGTCATCTTTGCTTGCTCATCCGTAAGAGTTCCTGCTATCTTATGGCCGGTGTAACTGCCGTTGGTGTTTATCGTAAGCAACGCCGTGCTGAGATCTTTATTTACTTTTGTACCCGTTGTGGTTGAACCGCAGAAATTCCAACCTTTGTAAGTACCGACAGCCTTCGGTGCGTCAACCCACTTTGCATAGTAGGTCAAATCGCCTGTAAGAACCGTTGACGTGGACGCTTCTGCACCGAACGAGCCGTCTTCGTTCTTCAAGAACCAACCTGCAAACGCTTTGCCTTCATATCTCACAGTGCTTGCAACGTCCGGAATTCCGCTTACCTTGTCGTTTTTGTACTTGTCGGCAACAGTAACGCTGGTCTTGCCCGTTTCGTATTCATATCCGCTGTAATCGAACGTGAGCGTGACTGCTTCATCGTATTTTGCATAGAACGTTACGTTGTCCGTGGGCGTTACGGTTGTCTTTGCATAGTCGCTGTAGTCTGCGTTGTCAAACCAACCGCGGAACTTGAATCCGGAAACAGCAAGGTCGTCACCTGCATAAAGCGTTGTGCTTACGTTTCTGAACACGCTTGCGGATTCAACCGTCACCTTGTCGTTGACATATGTGATAGTGACTCTGTTTTCAGCCATCGTGTACGATTTGTCGTCCTTGTTGATGCTGAGCGTGTAGGTTGCCTTCTTGTCGGTGGTCATTACGTCGAAGCCATAGCCCGCATCGTTTGCCGCCGCTTTGTATGTGCCGGTGATTGCAGTGCCGTTGAACGTACCCGTTATCACACCTGCGCCGTTGAGTCTTACGGAATCGGAACCGCTCGTGTAAGTGCCTTCGTTGCCGTCAGTCACGACGAAGTTGTTGCTGCTGTTCTTTGCGAACTTATAAGTCGTGCCGTTTGCAACGACCGTAAGCATATCTGCGTTGCTCTTGACGTCGGAAAGTGCCGTGACAGCCACGTCGGATGCATTGACAGCCGTCCAAGTTGCATCGAATGCGACAGACGTGCTACCGGAAATAAAGAACGTGCGAGTTGCATTTTCTGCAGTCTTGTCTGCATAACTTACAAGTTTGTAATAATTGCTGCTTTCAGACCACGCAACCGCAGTGAAATCGCCTTTTGCATATGACGAATCATAAGGAACCATCATAAATACGCTCGCCGTAAATCCGCTTGCATTGTCAGCTCTTACGATAACGCCTGTCGTCGCATCGTAAGCACCGTAGTACTTGGAAGTACTATAACTCGTAACCACAGTAATTGTCACAACAGACGTGCTTCCTTCTGCGAATGCAAACGATACGGTACTGCCGTAGCTGAAGCCGTTCCATGTCGTAATCTTGCTGTTGCCGAATACGTCGACAACAATTTTCGTCGTATCAGAATTGTAGATATCTGACACACCGGAATTGCTAAATTTCACTATGGTGTAAGTTCCTGCAAACACAGAGGGTTCAATCCACTTTGCATAGACAGTCGTGTTTGCGGTAAGAACGGTGTCTTTGACAAATTCCGTGCCGTAGTCGCCTGTTTCGCTACCGTCGTTTGTGAACCAACCTGCAAACACTTTTGTGCCGAACTTGAAGTCAACCGCTTTGAGGGTTGCCACTGTGTCGTTTACATAGTAGTTTTCAACGACGTCGGCGGTTGTTCCGTCGAGATATTTGTAGGTGAGCGTAACTGCCGCATCCCATTTTGCATAGAACGTTACGTCTGCGTTTGCAAAGAACGTTGCGGGGGCTTCCGTCGTCAATTCTGCGTCGGTGTACCAACCGCGGAACACAAATCCGTCTGCCGTCGGAACGTCTGTCGAGAGGGTTTGATTGCTGTATTTGCTCACTTGTGCGGAACTGTTGGTGCCGTGTCCTTTATAGTCGTAAGTTACGGTCACTTTGGGTTCTGTCTCGGTGTAGGTCTTTGCAGTCGTGTCGAGAGTGAACTCTTTGTATACGCCTTCGACCGTTGCACCGATTACGGTTGCGCTTTCTTGTGAGTACACATAGTTGTTTGCACCGATCGTAAGCAATCCGCCTGCGCCGACTGTGATTTCGTTTTCGCCGTTCTTATATGTGCCTGCATTCTCGAAGAGCGAATTTTGTGCAACCACGGAAACTCCGTTGATTTTGAGGTTTCTGATGTATGCGGTGTCTTCGCCTTTATCGCCGCTACCATCTTTTCCATATGAGAATCTTACTTTTTGGTTAGTATCATTCTTCGAGAAATCAAGTGTCGTTTCAAGCGTTGTCCACGAATTCGAAAGACCGGACATCTCAACGTTCGTCCCAGCATTCGGTCCATAATAAATAGTCAATTTATCGTAACCGCTCTCGGAACTGCACATATATTCAAAGGACACGTGTACAACGCCTGCCGTTGCGACAAATTCCATAACTGCGGATGTCTTACCTTTGCCTTGGTTGTTGCTCGCCCAATAGCCGTTTGCCGCGTCATAAACGAATGTGTACGTTTCATCAGAGAACGATACGTTGCCTGCCCATTCCCACTTTGCGAATACGACAATGCTTGCACCGTCGCCTGTCACAACGTCTTCGTCCTGGATGTCTGCATCGTCATCGCCGAGAACGCCGTCGCCGTTGTCAAGCACCCAACCTACGAACGTGTAACCTTCGTTGAATGTCGTATTATAAACGTAATTCGGAAGTGCGCTCACGTACGTGTCGCCATAGCCGATTTGCTTTGAGCCGTATGCCGCTTCGTCTTCTGCAAGCAAGCCTTTGACTGTGAGTTGGCTCGGGACTGTCCATGACGCATCAAACTTGTAGCTTTCTTCTGCGACAGTCGCCTTGAAGGACATCATTTCAGTGCCTGCGCCTTCAAATTTCCAACCCTTGAACATGTATCCTGCTCTTTCGGCAGGAGTCGGAAGTGTGGTTGTTACATTGATGTTGGCAACAACATCATCAACCGTATTGCCTTCAACACCTGTTTCAAACTTCAACGTTGCGGTGGGTTTTGTCACGCTGATTGTTTTGCCTGCCAACGTGAACGTGTAATATTCGGTTGCCGCTTCGACGCTTTCGCCGACGTAGAGTTCGTAGTAGTCTTTGTCAGTCGCTTTGACGTAAACGCCCGCTTTGCCGTCGATGGTTGCGCCGCCGACGCCGTTAAGCACAACCTTGTACGTTGAATCGGTGTAAGAACCTTCGAGTCCGTCTGTCGCTTGCAATGCGCCGCTTGCATTTCTTGCAAACGCTTGAATCTTGTTGCCTTGTGCGTCGACTGCTTTGACGTAGCTTGCCGTTGCGCAATCTGCACCTTCGAGCGGATTGCCGTCAAAGTCAGTGTATTTTGCGCCGAAGTAAACTTGTCCGTCATAGACGAAGAAGTTGAATGCATGCTTAAATTCAAACGCGCACTCTGCGCCGTAAGAAATTGCCATAGAATCCGTCCAAACAGCACCGTTGACGTCTGCCTCTTTAATGCTGTAAGTGCTCGGAACCATAAAGTACACGCTGACGTACACACTGCCTTTCGTCATAACGACGATGCCGGTGGAAAGGTCGATGTAACCTCTTTCGTTGTACGTGCTGTCACCGTCAACTCTCGTGAAGGTAATAGCACCGGTGTTCTTGTCGGTAATTTTGATCGTGCAGTTGCCTCTAAACGGTGAAGCGTTGCCCACACCGGTACCGTTCTCGTCAAAAGTTACTTTTGACTCAAACAAATTGGCTTTGACAAGAGACGTTCCCTCTTTTTGCGACAATTCAAACGCATAGTAAGTCACGCCCTCGTAAGGTGCGGTGAGTTTGGGTTTTACGATTCTAAATGTCGTATTTGTATCCTTGTGGGTATACTCGACGTAACCGGCTTCGTTGTAGTCGGCTTCTTTCACGGTACCTTTTGTAAAGTATTCTGTTTGTTCAACATAGTTGCCGTTGAACGCTTCTGCGTGATTTCTGTATCCGCAATCGCCGCAAACGCGGACCGATTGCACGCTATGCCAACCTGCCGCCGGAGAAACAAGGACATATTCTACGATTTCGCCGAACGTGTGTTCTTCGGGATTCTCGGTGTCGTATGCGCCGCAACGAGAGCATCTGTAAACGTGATGTTCACTGCCGTCCTCTTGCGTTTCTTCATCCATCGTGTTGCTTTCGTAAGGAACGCAACCGCCTTCGTGGTCGTGTCCGAGTTTTGCAATAACCTTGTTATAGACGTGTCCGCAACCTTCTCTCGCGCAAGTCGCCGTAACGGCACCGTCTTCCGTGCAGGTTGCTTCGGTCACTTGGAAGTTGTCATAGTCGTGTCCGAGTGCAACGCCGAACTCAAACGTAAATGCGCTCTTTGTGCCGCATACGCAACTATAATAGTATTCTGCGGGCGATTCGCAAGTTGCCGCCTTAGCAAGATACTGTGACGTTGTAACTTGTTGATTGAATGCGCAGTCCTTGGTTTCGCTGTATCCGCAATCGCAAGTATGGGTATGTTTACCGTCGCCGTTTGCAACCCACGGTCCGAAAACGTGTTGTTGAACTTCGGTGACGATGGTAACCGTGCCGTATTCCGACGTGTAAGTGGTTGCACCCGGTTGATAGTGCGTAGCCGTGTTTTCGCCTTTTGTCCAAACCTCGGCGTTGGTCAAAACGGGAAGCGTAACTTGCTCAAAGAAACCGCAAGAGCAGTATCTCTTTGCAACGCCGGTCGCCGTTTCGGTGGGGTCGGTCGTGATTTCCCAGCCGCCGAACGTGTGCGCGCCTTGAGAGGAAGTCTTTACTACCGTGCCGTAAACAGACGTGTAAACCTTAACGCCGCCTTGCGTGTGCGAGGATTCTTGATTTACGCTGACCGTCCAAACGCTCGTATCCGTGAGTTTTGCAACGGGATGAGTTTGTTCATCGCCGCAAGAGCAGACTCTCGTGGCAACGCCCGCCGCAGTTTCGGTGGGTTCGCTCGAAATCGTCCACGCGCCGTATGTATGACCCGCTTTTGGAGTCGTAACGGTCACTTTGCCGTATGCGGAAGTGTATTCCACGATTCCGTCTTCGGTGTCGGATTGCGCTTGTTTTTCGTTCTTCGTCCAAACGCTCGTATCCGTCAACACCGCAAGCGCCGCTTCTTCGTAACTTCCGCAAACACAGACTCTGATTGCCTTGCCTGCTTCGGTCGCGGTCGGCTCAGTAGTAATCGTCCACGCACCGTATGTGTGTTCGCCTTTTGCGACTTCAACGGTCACCGTGCCGTATGCGGACTCGTATACTTTGTAGCCTTTGCTTGTGTGAGTTGCGTCTTGGCTCGTCTTCACCGACCAAACGGATGCGTCGCCGAGTTTAGCAACCGTAGCGGTTTCGACATCGCCGCAAGAGCAAACTCTCGTCGCCGTGCCTGCTTCGGTTTCCGTCGGTGCCGTTGCGATAGTCCACGCGCCGTAAGTGTGCGTGTGCTCGGGTTGCGAGTCATCGCAAGCGACGAAAAGAACCGCAAGCATTGCAACGATTGCAATTACAAACAATACTTTGTTTCGCTTCATTGTCGTTCTCCTTTTTGTTATGCCAAATAAATTTTAGATGCGTTTTTCTCGCCACGTCGAACGTTTCGTTCGGGCGATTTTGTCTTGAAAAAGCCGCTTTTTCGGGCTTTACGTTCCGCTCTTGATACCACAATGTGCGCACCGTTTATAAACGTGCGCACATCAAAGCGTAATAAATATTCGTTTTTGCTCGGCAAATGCATATTTATTCAAACTTTTATGCATATTTGCTTATAAATCTTATTTTTTAATGATATTTTAATATCAAATCCTCTATTTGTCAATTTTTATTCAATAGAAAATTTCGTATTTTTTTCAAATACACCTTGCTCGGTTTCGCTCGAAAGATTCGTGCTCGTACAGACTATCTCGTCCGTGACCGAAACGTCGGAAATTTCAAACGTAAACTCTGCCGAACTGACGTTGACCGTAACGGTCGTTCCGCTAACGGAATACGTTCCCGAAACACCGTCTTTTGAAGCGAACGAGGGATTGTATCTATCGCCGCAAGCGTTGTCGCCGCTGTCGTGCTCGCTCGATTCGGAAGTCACTATAACTTGTCCGTTTTCGCCGAACGCGAACGTCGTCACCGCCTTAAAGGTTTGCATTTGATTCTCCGTGTTGGGACACGAGAACAAATAGGTTGCGGTGTAAGATTTACCTTTAAGCAACGTTTCGTCAAGCACTATGCTGCTCGGCGCATACGTCATATCTGCGGAATTCAAGTCGATAACAAACATATCTTCCCCTATTTTTGCGAGGATAGAGCCGTTTGCGTTGGCTTTGTACGTTCCTTTTGCGCCGCCCTTTTCAACGTTGCCGAATCCGTCGATTTTCACGGTGTCTTCACCCGTGCGAGTGTACTCGCCTCTATACGAGTCGCTGACGAGCAAACCGTCAACCGTATTGCCCCACGCTGCTATTTTCACGACGTAAGACTTCTTCGACGACGTGAAACTCACAATCGCGCCGTTATTCGTGCCTATGCCGTCGATTGTGGTTATCTCGTCGATGATTTCGACGGGCGAAGCGAGAGATGTAGCAAACAAGTACGTCACGTTTGAGTTGTACGCGACTTTGCGAAGCACCGCGCCTTTTCCTGCCGCAACGCTGCTCGTGCCGAGTGCGAAGTAGTCGATAAACGTCATTGCGCCCGAGCCGCGAACCATCAACAAGCCGTCGGCAATCTTTTCGCCGGTAAGAACGACGGACGAACCGCCAAAAGTGACTTTTGAATAGAATCCGTTGCCGCTTATGTTGACGAAGCCCTGATACTTGTCGGTATTGCGAGTGAGCGTGAGCATTCTGTTTGCGTCGATTTCGAGTTGCATACCCGAATCGATAAGACCTTTGCCGTAGTTTGCCACGAACTCGTTTTGCGAATCGATAGGTCCGATGATTTGAATCGCATAGTAGGACGTAAGGCTTTCTTGTCCGAAGCTCATCGTGACGGAAATCTGATAGAAGCCTGCGTTGCTGTATCTTATCGCGCCGAGATTTACGCACGATGCCTTTGCCGTATCGTCGAGTTCGCCGTCCTTGGTCACGATGTGAATCGCCGCGAGAATTGCCGGCCGAACTTTTGCCTGATTGCCTTTGACGAATCTCGTTTGGTCAAGAGTGACCATCGCGCCGTTCGTAACGTGGCTGTTTACGAAGTCAACGCCCTGCAACTCGTCGCTGTCTATTTGTTTTACGGTGAGAATGTTGCCGAACGTTGCAAGATAGAACGTCGCTTTTTCGCCGTATGCGAAATCATAGGGTGCGTCGATAAAGTTGACGACGATTTCGTTTGCGTTCTGCGAATACGAAAGTTTGACCTCGAGATAACTGTTCGGATTCATCTTCGCAACGCCCGTACCGTAGCCGTCGAGGAACAGAATCTTTCCGTCGTAGACATACGCGCCGACAAGAGCGTCTTTTTCGAGAAGTTCGAACGTGCCGTTTTCGACGTCGAGTTTTATCTTGTACGAATAGAAGTCATCCTGATATGCGTACACGGTCAAAGTGTCGGTGTCATAGTTTACGCCGCCGTTTTTCATATTTGCGAAGTCGCCCTTCGACACGCTGAACAAAACGGTTGAATCAATTTTGAGTTCAAACGCGTCTTTCGAGTTCGCCGTCAATCTTGCGTCTTGACCGTTTACCGTGCCTTTGAACGTCATACCTGCGTATTTTGACGTATTTTCGGTGTCCCTGTCCACTTTTGCCGTAACGGAAGTGGACATCGTGAAGTTGTATTCTTTACCGTCGAAGGACAACTTCGAGGAAACGTTTGCGGCAGGCGTGAATCCTTCGGGATAATTTGCCTCGCCCCAACTTACGTTATACACGGTGTCTGCGGCGTTCTTTGCCACGAGTTTGACGTAAAGCGCAAACCAACTCTTTTGCTCGGTGTCCTTGCGTTCTATCTCGAAAGTGTCGAAAGAATATGACGTATAGGTGTTGGAAAGGACATAATCTTTTCCGTAATTCACCACCACTCTCTTGTTCAAATTCCAAATCGCACTGTTGAAGTACACGAGCGGACGACGCGAATCGGTAAATGACATTCTGTTGCTGTTGTCGGGGTCGAGAACGACGATACCGTTGTTTAGGTGCATAGTGTACTTTGTCGTGCCTATCGACACAATCAAAGTGGATTGATCGATACCACCCGTTAAATACGCTTGTCTGCCGTCGACGGTTATGCTTCCGTCGCGCGCGATAGTCATATCTTTAAGAGGCGTAACGGGCACGACTTCTTCGTAGTCGTCACCCTCGCCGTAATCGCCGTATCCGTTGTCTTCTTCCCACGATTCGGAACTCGACGAACTCGTCGCCGCGGGTATCGTGGTCATATTCGTCTTGTACGTTCCTACGATGTCGTCGGAAAGCACCACGACGGTTGCGACCGCTTGCAAACCGAGATAATCGATTTTGACGGTATACACACCGGGCGTAAACGTATCGACTTTGCCTTCGAGCATATCCGCCGTGGGTTGAACGTAATCCGTGCCGTCCTTTATCTCGAACAAATCGCGAGTATAGACCGTATCGCCGCCGAAAACCACTTTGCCTTTCGACTCGACGGACACGTTGGACTTGATTCGAACCGTAAACTCTACTTCCACGGGGTCGCTGTCCACGCCCTCGACATAAACCGCGATTCTGACGTGTTGCACGCCCACCGCGTCGAAGTCGACGGGGTCGGAAAGCAGTTTTGCCCAAACGGTCAAATCGTCCTCTTTTGCAATTTCTTTGTCTGCTATCAACGCTCTGCGAATACCGTTGATTCTTGCGTTGACGTTTTTGAAAACGTTGTAAGAAGTCGTGCCTTTTGCAAGCAAAACTTCGTCCTCTACGACGGAAAGTTGATATGTGTTCTCTTTCACGACGTAGTGGATTGTTTGAGTGACGGTAGTTGCCGTCGAGTCGAATTTATACGGAATTTTCACGTCGACGGAATACGAACCCACAGTGTTGAAATCGACATTATTGGTGTCCATATGGTATTCCGAGCCGTTTCCGTAAGTCACAAACGAAAATTTCAAGCCGTTGACGATGACCGAAACGTCGTTTGCAAAATCGTATTCGTTTTTATTCGTGCCCTTTTTGACGATTATCGTGTCGCCTTTTGGCATATTGATGACAACGCCGCGCTTAACCTCGACGGTCGCGGTCGCGGTTTGTCCCTTATAGGCAAGCGTAATCTCGTTGACGCCTATCGACGAATAGTCGATACTGCCCGAAATCATTTCTATGGTTACGGGCACGTTGACGTCGCCGTCCTTGATTGTGAACAGACTCGTCAAGTCGATAAATCCGCCGTTGGGATAAGTAACGATATCGGACGCAGTCAAAACGACCGTCTTGGGCGCGACTATCTTAACTTTCGCCACCGATTCTTCGCTGTCTTCCATATAGGAATAGAAAAGTTTTACGTCATACTCGTTGCCTTCCTCGACGTTTTGCAAAGCGGATAAATCGAGCATATCTTCGGTTATACGCACCACTTCGCCGTCAAGATACAGCGAGAACAGCGACGTAAAGTCGAATGACGCGAGTTGTGCTTTTTCAAGTTGCAAAACCTTGTAGGAATTGACGATTTCGATGAGGTGCGCCTCTTTGACGTGCACTCTAAGCGTTTTCGTAATATTGTGGAAAGTTACGCTGACAGTATAGTCGCCGACGTCTCTTTTGACGTTGTTTGCAACCATATCCGAAGTTATTTCAACCGCCTCGTCGTCTTCGGTCACCGTGAAAAGCGCGAGAAAATCGAAGTTCTCGTCGATTTGCAACTGCGTGACGACGATTTCTTCCTGCGCAAGTTCGACGGCGTACTTGGTTGCCTGTATGGACACGGTGCAAGTCGCACTTTGGTCCTTATAGGTGCAAGTGACGTAGCCGTCTTCTTCCGAGTTTTGCGGAAGATGACTCAAATCGAGGTATTCGGATTGAATCATAATTTGCTGTCCGTCAATCGTAATCACGAAAAGCGACGTAAAGTCAAAATCCGCGAACACTTTTTCGTGGATAGTCACACTGGACTGCTTTGCGACTACGCTGATAACCTCCGGTTCGGGTTGTGGCGGTTGCGGCTGCGGCGGATTCGGCGGGGTCGGGGTATCACCCCCGCCACCGCCGTTATCGTTACATCCCGCAAATGTCAAAGCAGTCAATATTAATATTAAAGCAATTACTATAATTAATTTTTTCTTCATAAATATCGACCACGACATTAAGTCTTTATTTTGTGAATCAGCCGACGTTGTAGTCGCCGAAGTTGTAAACGGACAACCAGAAATATCTGGTGTGGTTGTTTGTCATAACGATTGTGAGTTTATCGCCATAGGAGAACACCATCTTCCTGTCGGCTTTGCCCGACAAGCCGCCCGACACGTCTGAAACGCCGGAGTTGTAGGTGAATCCCACGCTGTTCATAACGGATTTGATTTCTGCAAACATCTCGTTGAATCCGGTTTTCGTTAAATTGTTCTTTTCGTCGAGATATTTTTGCGGCGCAACTGATGTGAATTTGACGTAATCGGTGTATACCGTCGTGTCGTCTGCAAGTTCTTCGGAATCGTATTCGTAGAAAAACGGTGTGTTGATGTCGTCGCCGAATATTCTTCTGAACGTTGCCATCGTCGGGAATGCGGAAGCGTTGTCTTTGAACACGTTTGCGATTACGACGTCGAGAGTTACGTTGTGCGTGCAAGGACCGGCGGACGGGTCGTGGAATGCGCCCGTCTTCTTGTTGTAGCACGGATACTGTTTGAAATCGCTCGTATGCAAATTGTAGTAAGCATTGGTCGAGAGGTCTTCCCATTCGGGCAATACTCTGGGTTGATAGCCGTCGAATTCGTCGGTGAACAAATCCGTTGCGTTAACTTTCGAGTAAGTCGTGAGGCAGTAGCCTGCGTATGCGGAATAAGCGTACGGGAAGGACGTGGAAACCACGTTTCCGTTGCTGTCAACCGTAATCTCGAACGCGTGTTGCGAGGAAGCAGTCGTGCTGTTCACGTCGGAGTGCATACAAACTTCTTTTGCCGCTTCTTCGATGATTTGAGTGTTGCGAAGCACGTACTTTGTCACGGTCTTTTTGTTTGCGTCCGTTTGGCTGCCCGCAAACTGAAATACGTCTGCCGACAAGTTCCAACCTGGCAACAATTCGGTGAGGCTGCCGACATATTGGTTCACACCTTCGAGTTTTTTCGAAGTAGTGTTGTACTCGAAATAGTCATAAGTGCTTTCGTCGATTTGGTAGTATCCCGAGTACTTGAACCAGTACGGCGCGGTATCGTCGGAATAGTATTCGTATTTGCCCGTTCTCGTCAACAAAACCTTGTCTTGCGTGACTTTGCCTGCAAGACCTACCGTTCCGCTGTAGCCGCCTGCGGGGAATTTGGTCGTAGCTGCCGCGCTTGCGGAAGATATGCTTGCGGTGTAATCGCCTTCATTGATGGTAGGCGTAGTCGTTGCGACTTCGGACGTTTTGAACGCATAACTCGTTGCCGCCTTCATCTTTGCAAGAGCGGTTGCGAGCGCGTCGTTTTGCACGTCGTGTTTATACGGTGCGGGGTCGGGAACAACGGTTTCGCCGATATCTTCGAAGGTAAATTCAATCGTCGTGTACGCTCTGTTCATGTTTGTACCCGTTTCTTCTGCGGTCTTTGCCAAAATCTTGGTGATTTGACCGTTTTCCATCTTGAAATACAGGTTTTCGAGAGTGTCTTCGAGCATCGGGGTGAAGCTATACGAGAGATACGTCATAAGATAGTAGTCGTACTCGTCGTCAACGTATTCTTTGCCTTCGGAATCGACGATTTTCCATACGTACTCGAACACGTCTTCTTCGGGTCTGTAAACGAATTTCTTTTCAACGTTTTTAGCGAATTGACCGATATGGTTCCAGTAATGTTGGTTTTCCCAGATATACGGGAAACTCATACTGTCCGTCTGCACCTTCGTTGCAACCTTGTTGTCTTTGTTGATGTAGACTCTTTGTGTCGCGTGACCGATAGTGCCGTTCGCGTCCTTGTAGTCTGCGGATTCGCTTGCTTTGTAACTGTCGGTGATGACAGTCGCCTTTTCGTCGCCTACCGGCGTTGCAAACCATTCGCCGTACCACTTACCTTCGGACATCATAACTTTGGTTTGATATTCGCGGTTTGTGGTAGAGCCGTCTGCAGCGTCGTAAAACACGTCGGTTACCACGCCGTTGACGGTTATGTTCTTGTTGCCGAGCGCTTCGATAAGTTCGGTGGTAAGGATGTTGTCGTCCTTGCCTTGGACTTGACCTTTGACGGTGGGCGCTTTGACATAGTAGGTTCTCGATTTGGTTACGGATTCAAAATCCTTGAGGGTTGCCGTAACGACGAGAGTGCTGTCGTGTGCGGGTTCGCCGATAATCGTGATTTCGTTGCCCGAGATTGTTGCAAGGGTTTTGTCGCTTACCGACAAAATAACGGGACTCTTGTCTGTCGATGAGGCATTAACCGTAAATTTATCGCCCTTTTCGAGTCTCGAATTTTCGGGCTTCGATGAACTCATATAGATTTCGGGAAGTTGAACGGGTGCGGTCATCTTGAACGTAACCGTCTTGGACACGTTGGGCAATCGTTTGATTTTTGCCGTGAGTTTAATCTCGGTATCCTCCGTTGCGTCTTTGAGAATGACGAGAGTGTTGCCGCTCAGTTTTGCCAATTCTTCGTTGTCAACGCTCACTTCGTACGGGCTGTTGTCGGACACGGCAACCAAGAACTGGATCTTGTTGCCTTTGGTGACGATAGAGCCGTCTTCAACGGAAGTCGTGATATTGATGGACGGCAAATTGTCGTCGCCCTTGTCGTTGCAAGCAACCAAGAACAACATACAAGCGACCATCAGTACGCAAACGAACGATATAACGCTCTTTTTCAATGTTTTGCGTGTTTCCATTGTTTTTCTCCTTTTGAAAAAATTTATATTTTTTTGTGTTTTACGATGTTAGTTTCGCACTCAGTCCTTCCAGACGTAAATGAGGAAGTCCAAACTCGAATCGACGGGCGCAACCCAAATGCCGTTGGCTTCGTCGTGGTATTCGTCGTATTGATTGCGGACGAATCCTTTTTGCTTCAAGAATTCTCTTACTGCCGTGAGCGACGAGTTGATGGTGTAATCCACGTCAAGCGGCACGTCATAATAGAACACGATCGCGCTCTTTGCCGTCTTCGTTCCGCCCGGCGTTTTCGTCATAGTCATACCGAATCCGTACGTATCGCCGAGTACGTTGCCGAAGAAAGGCAGTTTTTCGCCGATGTCGTCTTTGCCGAAGAACGTCTTTAAGAAGGTCAAAGCATTGACTTCTTCGTCGTCTTCCGTCGTCGAAGATTCTTCGTTGCGGACTTGAACGGTGAGTTGCGACCATTCGGTCGGCACTTGTCTCGTTTCGAACTCGACTTGCACGCCGTCGGGAACTTCCGCTTGATTGAGATCGCTGTATTTGATCATAACCACGCCGTACATAGAGCCGAGGTAGAAGTAGAAGCACGATTCGGTGATATAACCGTCTTTAACCACGACGAACGGCGTAAATTGCGTGTTGAGCGTAAAGCCCTTTGTTGCGAATATACCGTAGAGGTTGATGTCGTTGCCCACGCCGTAATAGAAAGTGGACGCAACTCCGCACATCGACTCGTTGACGTAGTAAGTTGTCGTGCCCGCTTCCTCGTCCTCCGCGTATCCGCTGAAAATTTCGGACGAGAACGCAAACGACGGTCGAGCGTTGTCGAACGTGGTCTGATAAGCGCGACTCGCTTTGTACGTTACGGGGTCGCTTTCCTCTGTTTTTTCGTTTTCGCTGAAAGCGTTGTAGAGGTTGTCGCTTATTTTCTTATATCCGTAAGAGGCGTTTTGTTCGTACGTTCTGATTTCGTTCTGATTGTTGTCGTATCTGACGCTGAACGGCGCAAAGTAGCACAAATCGTTCGTTACGGTTTCGACGAATCCGCCGTACGAACTGCCGTATTGCGAATTTGTCATTTGATAGAAGTCGAGTTTGTAACTTTCAAGCGCACGCATATTGTCGATTGCGGTTTGAAGTTTAGAATACAAAGCGTCGTACTTTTCGTCGTGGTGGAATTTTCCGACCTTCGGCACTTCCACGCTCTGGCTCGTGTTGATTGCAAGATAGAGCGATTGAATGCCCCTATACCCTTCCACGATTTGATAATCGTCCTTGCTTTGAGCGAAGATACCCACGATTTCGCCCTCGTCGATGATGAGTCCCCAAGCGTTGACCTCGAAATCGTAAGGCGTTGCGGCGGCAACGAGGCGTTTAGAAATCGTTTCGTCGCCCTTGAACATCCAACGCCAAGTATTCTCGTCAAACTCGAAGTCGTCAACGGACAAGTCGGTAAGGCTGTTGTAAAGACCGGATTCCGTCCAAGTCACCACTTCTTCGTCGTCGCCGAGCATAGGAATGTATTGTTCTTCGTTCATAAAACTTACGCTGACCTGATTCGCTTTGCCGTTACGGTTGGTGTAGTAAATGCCGGTCTTGAGACCCGTCGAGGAATCTTCGTATTCGGCGTACCAGTTGTTGCCGTCCATAGCGGTTCTTATGGGAAGCGTAACCGTTCTGTAAAACGAGCCGAACAAGTCCGTTTTGTAGAGGTCAATTCTGTCGTATCCCTCGAATCCGACTTTTGCATGGTTGAGCGCTGAAAGCATATCTGCGGTAAGCGCGGTTTTTGCAAGTACCCAAATATCTTTTTCGGCAAAGCACTCGTCGTTGTCTGCGACCGTCGCCGTAACGGTGACTTTCTTGTCGCCGTTCACTTCGGCTGCGGTAACTTTGCCGTTTTCGTCGATGGTTGCGTATTGATTGCCGTCAACGATTCCCCAAATAATCTCGCCGTTTTTCGCTTCCTTGCCGTCGATGTACGCTTTGAGCGTAACGCTCTTGCCGCTTTTGACTTCGGAAGTTTTGGAGATTGTGACGGTCACTTCGTCGGGGTTTGGAACAATACCCGTACCCTTGAAAAGTTTTTCTTCGCTCTTTGGCGAGTCGTTATATCCGCTTGCCTTTGCATACACGCAGTAAAGAATGTCGTTTACGGTCGAGGCAACCTGATAGGAAGTCGTGTCCGTGGCATATTCCTCGCCGTTGAGAACGACGACGTAGGAAGTTGCGTTTTCTACTGCGTTCCAAGTGATGAGTCCGCCTTGCGACATTTCGACGTTTTGCGGCGTCGAAAGCGTGGGCGTGGTCGGTTCGGAATTGTCGTTGCAGGCAACCAACGCCGTAAGCGCGCAAAGCACGATGAGAGTTACAAACAAAATATTGTTACGTTTTTTCATATTCTCTCACCCCCCTTAATAATTGTAGACGTATGCGAGTTTGACGGTTTTGCCGTCCTTGAGTTTGAACCCGCAGTTGATGTTTGTCAGTTTATCGCCCGAAAAAGCGCAATCGAGAGCGGCGTTTCCGTCAATATCGTACGAGCCGAGTTTGAATACGCTTGCAAAGTCGCCTTCGGGGATTTCGCAACTGAATCCGTTTGCGTTCGCATTGAAGTTCTGCGCGCTCGATTCGGACAACGAAAGCGGCAACAACGTCGATTTTTCAACGCCCGATTTTTGTTCGGTGGTCGTGTTGCTTTCCAGTCTGAAATTCGCATTCAGTTTCTTTTCGGTGATTTCCAAAGTGGCGTTCGAGCCGTCAATGGTTACGTTTCTTTGATATTCGTAAACCAACGTGTCGCCGTCAAAGACGCTCAAAGTTGATACGAGCGTTTTGACGTCGTTCATCGATTTGTTCATATTGTCGCTGTACGTTGCAAAGTCTTTTGCTTGATTGCAAGCGCAAAGACATATCGCAAGCGCAAGAAGCGTCGAAATCGTTAGGAATATATATTTCTTTTCCATATTCTTTTTCATATTCGTTCGCCCCCCCTATCACAAAATGCCTCGTTTGATGACGAGAACCGCGCCCGCAAGAGCGAGAGACGTCGAGAAAAGGATAACGGCAAAGCCGAGATTATCCGTCGATTGTTTGAGCGGTTCGACTTGTTCGGCAAGCGAGTTGCGGTAGTCGTTGTATGACGTTCTCAAAGCGTTGAGTTTGGTCAAATCGAGGATATTTCTGTCGCTTCCGTCGAGTTGGTTGATTTGTTCCAGAACGTCTTGTATCGTCGCAAGGTCGTCTATGGAGAACGTGTCGGGCAACTCGTCGATGAGTGCTTGCACTCTCTTGACTTCATCGCTTGCGTTTGCGAACTTGATGTTTCTTATCGTGTTCTTTGCCGCTTGCACGCTTGAAACGAGCGCGTCCCATTCTTCCTTGTCGAAGCCGTACGCCGTCGGGTCTTGCGTCACGGAATTGTAAGCCGTAAGCGCGTTGTTGACGAGTTTCTCGTTGACGAGGGTCACGTTTTTGAGTTTAGCGACCTGTTGTGCGTATTCGTAGAAGGTCAACATACTATTTTGCATTGCGACGTAGTCGCTTCTCAAAGCGTCCTCGACCTTTCCGAAATACACTTCGTACACGAGCGAATCGTAACCTTCGACGTCGGCGTTGTCGGGCAGAATCATTTGGATAGGTTCTTTCTTTCCGAGCAAGTCGATGAAGTTGAAGTAGTACAACTCGTATCCGAAGATGTCGAATTGATTGTGCAACTTTTCATAGCCGGGGTCGTTCTCGGTGAGTTTTGCGTCCTTTTTGTAGGAATCTTCCATGGCGGGCGCAACGACGGATTTGAACTCTACGCTCTTGAGTGCGGTATAGCCGTAGAAAGCGTATTGACCTATGCGTTTAAGACCGTCGGGCAACACGATTGACGCGATATGCGTGTTAGAGTTGCCTGCGTAGTCGTCGATACGTACGGTGCCGTCCATAACGTTGAGTACGCTTGCGTAAGAGCCGCCGGGGACTGCCTTCAATTCGTACTTGCCGGACGCAAGTTTGACGTAGAGCGAACCCTCGTAGAGCAATGCGTAATCGTTGATTGCGCCCTTTTGCGCAACGTTGCCGTCTTTATCGAGGAACGAGAAGTTTCTGAGCGACGAGCAGCCGTAGAATGCGCCCACGCCCACGCTTTCGAGTTTGTTCGAGAAGGTGAACGATGCGAGCATAATCGCTTTTTCAAATGCGGAATCGCCTATGGTTTTAAGCGCGGGTGCGTTAAACACGATGATATTCGTCGCTTGGAAAGCGTATTTGCCGATATTTTCGAGTTTGCTTGCGCTTATGCTTCTCGAAAGACCCGTTTGAGCGAATGCGCCCTCGCCTATCGAAACCGCTTTGTCGATATTCGCGGTGGTAAGACTTGCGAGCGTAAACGCGTAATCGCCTATCTTCGTCACGTTTTCGAGGTTGATAGCGGAAAGCGATTCGCAGCCGCCGAACATATACGACGGGATTTCCGTCACGTTGTCGGGAAGCGTCACGCTTTGAAGCGCCGTGCAGTATGCAAACGCATATTCGCCGATACTCGTCACGGAAGAAGGAATCGTCACGGATTTAAGTTTTTTGTTGTACACGAACGCGCCTTCGCCGATGGATTTAAGCGTATTCGGAAGCGCAATCGTTTCGAAGCACGGTGCGGAAGCAAACTGGCTGTAACGGCCGAACGCACCTTGACCGATAGTTTCGACAATCGGGATAAGAACTTCGCCGAGACCCGAACAATCCGCAAAAGCGTATTTGCCGATATTTTTGACGTTCGCAAGGTTTACGGACATCAGTTTCGTACAACCGTAGAACGCTTCGTCGCCGATGGTATCGCTCGTTTTGCTCAAATCGATTGTGACAAGGTTGGTGTCGTTTGCAAAGCAACCGTTGCCGATTTCAACGCCGCCGTCGGCAGGCATATTCACCGTTCTGAGTTTCTTGCAGTTTTGGAACACGCCCTTTCCGAGCGTAGCGTTTGCGCCTATCGTCACGCTTTCGAGAGAACTGTTGTAGAACGCGCCCTCGTCGCAGACTGCGTTTGCTCCGACCGATGCGGTTTGAAGCGCGGTGTTTGCAAACGCGTATTCGCCGATATGCGCCACTTTATCGAGGTTTTCCACTTCAACGAGGCTCGTGCAGACGGTGAACGCTCTCTTTCCGATATTCACGCCCGCTTGCGTAGGCAAAGTCACCTTTTTGAGGTTTTCGCAACTTGCAAAGGCAAACGCGCCGATTTGCAAATCTTTGTTGGTTACAGTGAGCGACGTTACGTTTACGCCCGCAAACGCGCTGTCGGCAATGGTCGTATACTTTTCGTCAATCGTTAAATCGCCGTAGTCGACGCCTGCCGCCGCCAAAACTATTGTTTTGCCGTCTTTCGAGGTGAGATAGCGACCGCTCGACGAGTAGTTCGGATTGCTCGAAGGCATTACGAATGTATCGAGGACGGTATCCTTGAACACGAAGCCCTCAATCTTTTTAATTCTCGTATTTGCGCCGAAAACGAGCGTTTTGAGTCCGCCGCACTTGTAAAACGCATACGAATCGATTTGCACGTCGCAATTCGGAAGCGCAAACGATTCAAGTCCCGTCGAATTGTAGAACGCTTGCTCGCCGATCGTGCCGAGAGTGCCTTCGATGGTGAAGTTGACAAGGGACGGGCAATCGCTGAACGCGCCCTTTTCGATTGCGTTAAGGTTGTTGTGAAGCGTCACCGAAACGAGGTCCGAGCATCTTGCGAAGCAATATTCGGGGATAGTGGTGCGTTCGCTATAAATATCGACGCTTCTGAGTCCCGATTTTGCAAACATCGCATAGGACAACTTGGTGTTTTTCACAAGCGTCACGCTCGTGAGCGCCGTGCAGCCCTTAAACGCTTCTTTGCCCGTATTTCTCAACGACGTGAGGTCCGCGCTCGTGAGCGATACGCAACCGTCGAATGCGTTTGCGCCGATACTCAACACGTTTTTGAGATTGAGAGTTGCAAGCGCTTTGCAATTTGCAAATGCGTTTGCGCCTATCGTTTCGACTTTGCTTGCGGACAAATCGTTGTTTTCGACGACCGTGCCGTCCTCTTTGACGACTTTCACGGTTTCGAGTTTTCTATCGTTGTAGAAAGCGTATTCTCTTATGTACTTCACTGAATCGGGGATAGTCACTTCCCTAAGTCCGGTGCAGTTGTAGAATGCGTATTTCTTGATTTCCTCGACGCCTTTCGGGATAACGACCGACGTCACCGATGTGTTGGATGCGGGGATTTTGTTTGCGTCGTAGTCATCCTCGTCGATTTCGATCGAGTTGTCGGTTTCGTACAGACAGAACGCAAACGCGCCGATGTACAAAATGCCCTCGTCGTCGGGAATAACGACATTGCCGCCGAGACCCTTATACGCTATAAGTTCGCGGTTTTCGATGACGAATTCGCTCTTGACGTTTATCGTGACCGCCGCTTGAATATACGAGTTTTTGGCTTTGATGACGATGATTGCACTGCCCTTTTTGAGTGCCGTCACCTCGCCTTTTTCGTTGACTTGCGCAACTTTTGTGTTGTTCGAGGAATACTCGAACTCGTAGTTGTCCTTCACGTACCACGGGTCAACGTCGTAGTTGAGTTGAATCTTCTCGCCGGGGTACATACCGATGTTCGGTGCGGAAGCAACCGCCCTTCTGTCGCCCGTTTTGCCTATTTCGCTCGTTTGCGCCGCGCGAGAATATGCAAACAACGTGTCATAGTACGAAAATCTCAAATCTTTGAGGGTTGCTTCTTTATAGTCGTCCTCAACCGCTTGCGTGGTTGCGTAAGAGGCAGTTGCCGCAAACGCTTCGCAATCGTTTTGGGATTGTGCGTCCGCAGACTCTCTCTTTTTGACGTTGATTATGACGACGGCTTGATTCAGATTCATCTGCTCTCTCACCGTAACGGTTGCCTTGCCTTCCGCAATGCACTTGACAAGACCGTCTTTCACTTCGATAACGTTCTCGTTCGAGGAAGTCCACGACAAGTATTTGAGATAATCCTTATCTACGTCCACCGTGCCGTCGCTCGTTGCAAGGTATTGCGTGAGGTCGATGACTTCGTCCTCGTATGCGGACAAGATTATCAAATCCGTGCCGTCGGGCGTACCGTCTTTGGTGAACTTAAAGTCGCCTTTCGTGCCGGGAAGTTGGCAGATGAAGATGTTCGAGTTGAGCGCGTAGTCGTCGATAGAGAACGCGAGCGCACTCGTAATCAAAGCGTCCGTACCGATGTCCTTGAGGTAGTCGGTGATTTCGAATCTTACGAGGTTATCCTTGCCTTTTTCGCTGTACACGGGAATCGGGTTTTGCGTGAGGAAGGTGTAACTGCTGCTCGACGTAAACAGAATCGGCGTTATGGATTGAACGTACTGATTGTCGTAGACGACCATATTGACGTAGAATCTGTCCTTTTTGAGCGTTTTGTCGTACTGTTTCTCGTACGTAACGCTCCTGATGACGGGCGCTTCGTCGTCTGCCACAAAGTCGAAACCGAAACTGTTTCTGACGTTCTTTGCCGCGCCGCCGTCGCCGTAGTCGAGAGTGCCTTTCATTTCAAAGGTATACTCGGCGTTGTTGACGAGTCCGTTTGCAAGCGACTTGAATTTGAGTTGCTCGTAGTACGGCAACGGGCTTCCGCCGTAAGAGTACGACTTGGTCGCGTTGTAGTCGATATGTTCCCAAATCACTTCGCCCGTAGCCTTGTCGGTTATGGTGAAGCGCATCTCTTTCGCGCCTCTCAAAAGACCGGCGTATACGACGGAAATGCCGTCGATTGTGCCGAGAATGTTGGACACCGCGATATGTTCTTCGGAAGCGGGAATCTCGTCGTATTTTGTCGTATCTACGTCGTAGAGATACGTTCCGAGCGGAATGATGTAGTTGTAGAAGTACGAACCGTAAGGCGTGGTGGCATAATAATCCGCCTTGATTTTGTCCTCGTCGTCGATGGACATATCGTGCGCTTCGGATTCCACTTCGTAATAGGTTTTGTCAAACATCGGGGCTTCCGTCCAGTCGCCGTAGAAAGCGAGGAACGGCACGTTGAGGTCGACGTTCTTCTTGTCTTCGGTTTCTTCGCCCGTTTGTTTGAGTTTCACGAAGCCTTCGACGTACATACCGTACGGGAAAAGGCTGTCGATGACGTTCTTTTCAGAGTCGGTAAGCGTGTAGGTAACTTTGATTTTCACCGTCGCGCCGGGTTGCACGGTGAGTGCCTGACCGTCGATAGTACCGTTGCCGCCGGTCACTTCGTAGTGCTTTACGCCTTCGAGAATTTGCGGCGTTTCGGCAACGTGCTTGGCATCGGACGTGGACACGCTTTCGGTCATGCCCACAAGCGACAAATCGTAAGTCAAAACGTCCTTGCCGATATTGACGACATTGAAGTTCATAACGTAAACGCCCGTTTTTTGCGGATCGTCGAACAGTTCAATCTTGGTGCGGTCTTTTCCGTCAACGGAAAGATACGCTCTTGTCGTCACGAGGTTTTTGAGACTTGCAAGACCTGCGCCCTGCTTACGCGGCGAATAAGGATTGCCACGTTCGTTGAGTGCTATCGTTGCCGTAGACATCAACATTTGGTTGGTGAGAACGGAAATTTCCTTCCAACTCTTTTCGGGATATTTGTCTTTGAGGAATTGTCTTATAAGCACGACGATACCGCAAAGGTTCGGGGTTGCCATAGACGTTCCGCTGAGTTCGTCATAGCCGCCGCCCGGTACGGAAGACTTGATGTTTCCGCCGTGAGCGGTGATTTCGGGTTTAAGTTCGAGAGACGGCGTAGGTCCCCAACTCGAAAAGTCGGACATAAACGGACCCGCTTGGTTATCGTAGGAAATTTTGAGAGTTCCCGACTTCTTTGCCGCAAGTATCGTGCCGTCGTCTTTGGATATTGAAATCGTGGGGATATGTTCGCTCTTGCCCATCGACATAGCGATGTCGCCGTCGATGTTGTTGTAGATAATGCACGCAACCGCGCCCGCGCTCTTTGCGTAACGCGCTTTTTCTTCAAAGGAGTTGTCGCCGCGTCTTACGAGAGCGATTTTGCCCTTGACGTCGAGTCCCGAATAACTCGTCTTGCCGCCCGTACCGGGGACGGTGACGTATTCGTACTCTGTGCTCACGCCTTCGGTCACGCCGAGTTCCTTGAAGAAATCGTTTTCCTGACCCGTGATAGAGTTGGATTCCTTGAAGAAAATGACGCTTTCGCCGTTGCCGACCATATATTTACTCTTAGTACCGCTGATGGAAGCGACCGAGAGGCAGGGCGCGTACGTCGAAGGAGAGCCGACCGTACCCGAATCCGGGTTGGTGACCATATTCGTGTTGCCTTGTTCGCCGCCGAAGCCCGTGCTGTAACTGTTGCTTGCCGCGGTGAGAACGCTGATACCGCTCTCGTTGAGTCTGTCGTAAATTCTGTTGACGTTTTCCTCGTCCACCTCGCGCGAGAATCCGCAGGACGAGCCGAGCGACATATTTATGCAGTCGACGTTAAGCAAAACCGCGTCTTCGAGAGCAAGCAAGATGTCTTCCGTCTTGCCGCCCGTGCTCAAATCGGGAAAGACCTTCATAAGCACGAGTTGCGTATCCACCGCAACGCCCGTTATAACGCTGTCTTTGCCGCCGATGATACCCGCAACGTGCGTGCCGTGTTCGGAATCGTAGGGGTCAACGTTCGTGTCCTTGTCCGCATAGTCGTACGCAAACGGAATTTTGCTCGACACGTACACCTTGTCGATGTCGATGTCGGACGTATATTTTGCCGCGTTGGTATCGGCAAGCAAATTTTCGATGTCTTCTTTCGTATAGGAAATCTCGTCCGCTTTCAATTCCATATCGAAAACGGTATGGTCGCAGTCGAAGCCGCTGTCCAGAATAGCAACCGACGTTCTCTTGCCCGTGTAAGGTACGCTCGACGAATCGAAGATACCCGTCGGATAGATGTCCACGAGGTTGGTTATGGATTTTGCGTCCGAATCCGAAGACGCGGATTGCGGGTGATTGTAAGTGTCGCTTATGATGACCGTCTTTACGCCGTCGAAGTTTTCGAGCAATCTCAGATTGCCGTACTCGATAGTTGCGGCAAATCCGTTGAGAATGGTGTCGTAGGTGCATTTGACGTCTTCGAGCAAACCGTTTTTGCTCATTCTGTCAATGGCAAAATTGCGTTTCGCTTGCAAATACGCCTTTCTTGCGTTTCCGACGTCGCTCGACGCATATTCTGCAACGCTGCGATACTGCCCCGAATAATTGTCGATATAATCGTCAATCAACGCGTCGTCGTCAAGCATAACCATAACGACGATTTTATCCGAGTCGAGGTATCCTTTGTTTTGTTTGAGGTAGTCGGCTTTGATTTGCGACGCAACTTGGTCTTGCGTAAGGTGCAAGCCCGTGTTGAAAATACGCAGATTTTGGAAAACTGCACCGTCCGCACCGTCCGCCCCGTCGTATGCGCTTTGATTGCCGCACGCCGCCAGTGTGAACACCGACACCGATATGAGCGCAATCATAAGGCAAATGCTGATGATTTTTCTTTTCATTATATATACCTATAAAATTTATTTTCTATTTTATTATAGTTTTCAATATTGTAGTTTCGATTTTTGCTTCCGATTTTACGGCTATTTGAGCCACAAGTAAGCAATCACGCCGACAAGAGCGAAGCAGCCGAGTACGATAAGCACAATCGGCAGATACACTGCGTAACCCGCCCTGATTGCCGCGCGCCTTTCCTTTCTATCGAGGCTTGCCTGCTCTTTGTCTTTTCCCTTCTCTTTTTCGAGACGGTCGTTGGTGATTTTGTCGGGAATCAATGCGTTCTGACGTCTCACGCCGTCCATATTGTACAGTGTGCGACCGTCGTCTACGTATATGACCTTGACTTTTTTCTTCTTACTTTTCATTTTCGGAATCGTTTGCGTTTTGCTCGTTTTCGTCCTCGAGAACGTGCGTTATTTCTTGATTCTGCACCGAATCGAAACCGACGTATTCGTCCTCGTTTTCCTTGATTTCCGCGTCTTTTTCGACTTTGGAATCTTCTTTTGCGGATTTATTTTTCAGTTGTGCAAACTTATCTTTTATCGCCTTGAGAACGTCGTACTCGTCCTTGATTTCAGCCTCGCGTTCTTCCATTTCCTTGACGTGTCTGTATGCCTCGTCGAGTTCGTCCCGTCTTGAAAGAATGTCCTCGTCGTAGAGGTGGCACGCAACGAAGTGTCCGGGCGTAACCTCGTGGTATTTCGGCTCGATGATTTTGCACGCGCTCATACATTGCGAGCAGCGAGTGTGGAACTTGCACCCTCTCGGCGGATTTGCGGGCGACGGAATATCGCCTTCGAGAATGATTCTCTCGTTCTTGACATCGGGGTCGGGAACGGGAACTGCCGAGAACAACGCTTTCGTGTATGGGTGAAGCGGATTGTTAAACAACTCGTCCGTTTCGCCTTTTTCCATCATATTGCCGAGGTACATAACCATAATTTCGTCGGTTATGTACTTGACGACGGACAAATCGTGCGAGATGAACACGTAAGTGAGATTCATCGTCTTTTGCAAATCTTTGAGCAAGTTGATTATCTGCGCTTGCACCGACACGTCGAGCGCGCTGACGGGCTCGTCGCAAATTACGAGGTCGGGTTTTACGGCGAGTGCTCTCGCGATACAGATGCGCTGTCTTTGTCCGCCCGAAAACTCGTGCGGATAGCGGTCGTAATACTGCTCTTGCAAGCCGCACTTTCTCATTATGTCGCGAACGTACGAGGAAACTTGATCCTTAGGCACGATTTTATGCACTCTGACCGCCTCTGCGATTATGCTTCCGATGGTCATTCTCGGCGGCAAACTCGAATATGGGTCTTGGAAAATCAACTGCATAGAAGTTCTGTACTTGCGCATATCCTTCTTCGACAGATTCGTGATGTCCGTGCCGTTGTAGATGACCTTTCCGCCGTCGATGTCGTAGAGTTTAAGTATGGTTCTGCCCATCGTGGTTTTGCCGCAACCCGACTCGCCCACTATACCTATCGTCGTGCCTCGTTTGAGTTTGAAACTGACGTGGTCCACCGCTTTGAGCGTGGATATGGGCTTTCCGAGCAGAGTTCTCGAAAGCACAAAGTGCTTTTGCAAGTCCTGAACTTCGAGGATTATATCGTCCTTTTTCTCGTTTTGCGCTTTGTCGGAAACGGTTTCGACGTTTACGTTTTCGGTCGTCATAACGTCTTTTTCGTTATTCATTTTCGCCGTCCCCCTTTTTGTAGAGATAGCACGACACGTAGTGCGTGTCGCTCACTTTGATTTCCGGCGGATATTCGCCGTCGCACGCTTCGATGCATTTTGAACATCTGTTCTTAAAATAGCAGGCGTTCGGAAGGTTTATCGGGCTCGGAACTTGTCCCGGTATCGAATAAAGCGGTTGGTCGGAAGGCGAGGTGATGAGCGGTTTGCTCTTTTGCAAGCCTATCGTGTAGGGGTGAAGCGGGTTATGGAAGATTTCCGCCGCCGTACCTTTTTCGATGACTCTGCCCGCATACATAACCACCACTTCGTCCGCCATTTCCGCGATAACGCCCAAGTCGTGCGTGATGAGCATAATCGAGCAACCTTCCCTTCTTTGCAAATCTTTGAGCAATTCGAGGATTTGCGCCTGAATGGTGACGTCGAGCGCGGTCGTAGGCTCGTCCGCAATGATAAGTTTGGGGTCGCCCACGAGAGCCATAGCAATCATAACTCTTTGGCGCATACCGCCCGACAACTCGTGCGGATAAGAGGCGTACACTCTTTCGGGCATTGCAATACCGACCTTTTGGAGCATTTCGATACTGACCGCTTTCGCCTCTTGCTTGCTCACCGACGGATTGTGCGTGAAGGACACTTCGTCGAGTTGGAATCCGATGGTAAACACGGGATTCAAAGACGTCATCGGCTCTTGGAAAATCATAGTTATGTCTTTTCCGCGCACCTTGTACATCTCTTTGGTGGGCATTTTCGCAATATCGTAGGCGATTTTTCTGCCTTGTTCGTCGTAGCCGAGGTCGTCAGAATTGAATCTGATTTGTCCGTCCACGACCTGACCTTGCGGCGCTTGAACGAGTTGCATAATGGAAAGGGACGTTACACTCTTTCCGCAGCCCGATTCGCCCACAACGCCGACGATTTTGTTTTTCGGAATCTCGAATGATACGCCGTTGACCGACATAACCGTGCCTGTATCCGTGAAGAAACAGGTTTTGAGATTCTCGATTTCTATGAGGTTATTTTCGTCGCGCATAACGGTCGTAAACTCGCTTTTTTCGCGTTTTTTACGCTTTTGCGCCTCGTAAAACCTCATTTGTTTTATGTTGTATCTGATTATTTTTCTGCTGTCGCGAATTGACAGATAATTTGAAGATTTCTTTTTGATTTCTTTTTCCATAATTCACCTGTCACTTCTTTGCTTTGGGGTCCATAGCGTCGCGCAGACCGTCGCCGACGAAGTTGAATCCCAAAACCGCGATAACGATCATAATGCCGGCGGGCAACCACATATTGAGGTGGTAACTCAAAACCTGCGGATCGTTCGAGGTTGCTATCATAGTACCCCAAGCAGCCTTCGGAAGTTGTACGCCCAAGCCCAAGAAACTGAGCGTCGACTCGTACAAAATGACGCTGCCCAAGCCGAGAGTCATCGAAACGATGAGTTGCGGCATTACGTTCGGTATAAGGTGCAAGAAAATCTTGCGCCACGTCGGCAAACCCATAACTTCGGTTGCGGTTATGTACTCTTGCTCGCGCAAAGACAGAATCTGTCCTCTGACGAGTCGAGCCACGCCGCTCCAACTGAATATCGTGATGATTGCCATCAAGAGATAGATTCTCGTATCCGCGTCCACTTGCCACGAGTCGATCATCGCCGAAGCGATAAGCAAAATCGGAAGCGTAGGCACGCAAGTGAAAATATCCACTATACGCATAATCACCTGATCCACCCAGCCGCCGAAGTAGCCTGCAAGACCGCCGAGGATTATGCCGATCAAGGTTTCCAGAATTACGACTATGAAGCCTATCGTGAGCGAGATACGTCCGCCGTACATAATACGCACGAACACGTCCATCCCCTTGTCGTCCGTGCCGAGAAGGTGATCCTTGCTCGGATCTGCGTAGGAATTGATGTTGGAAGTGTGTTGAAGCACCTCTTTAACGACCACCGTCTGACCGTCCTCGTCGATATACTCGTACGAGTTTCTGACGATTACGATAACTTCCGTTCTGTCAACGGTTTCTTCGCCCCACTTGTCGTAGATGACGGGTCCGAGGAATGAGAACAGCACGAGGAACACTATCATAACGAGTCCGACGATTGAGAGTTTCGAGCGGAAGAAACGTTTTCCCACCATTCTCAAAGGACTCATTTCTTTGTAAACGTACTCGACTTTTTCGTCATTGCCGTTTTCGGATTGTTCCGTTTGCTCTGCGTGTTCGGATTGTTCGGATTGCTCGGATTGCGCCTCTTGCGTAATCTCTGTGGAATTTTGCTCTTGCACGTTTTCGACGTTTGCGTTTTCTTGCTCGTCGCAAGCCTCGTTCGTCAAAACGTTTTCGATGTTTATGTTGTTAAGTTCGTCTTTTTGCATAATTCACCTACTTACTGATTTTGACGCGCGGGTCAACGATAGAGTACATAATGTCCGAGAGCAACGTGCCTATGACGGTCAAAATTGCAAGGAACATATTGTAACCCATAACGAAAGGAATATCGCCGTCTTTCAAAGCCTGATAAGCCAAACGACCGATACCGTCTATGCCGAAAACTTGTTCCGTTATCATCATACCGCCGAACAAAGACGGCAAAATTCCGGCAAGCAAAGTCGCAAGCGGAATGAGCGTATTTCTGAAAGCGTGCTTGTAGATGACCGTTTTTTCGGACAAACCTTTTGCTCTTGCCGTTCTGATATAGTCGGCGTTGAGCACTTCGAGGGTGTTCGTTCTGGTGTAGCGCATAAGTCCGCCGATTGAGAGGAAAACGCTGACGAAAATGGGCAGAACCATATGGTGCAACATATCGCCGAGTTTTGCCATCTGACCTGCGAAGTTGTTTGCGTAGTCCATACTCGCATAGATAAGACCGTTTGCGGGGAACCACCCCAAATCGACCGAGAAAATCTTGATTGCGATTGCGGCAAAGAAGTACGTCGGAAGGGAAATACCCACCATAGTGAGAACGGTGGTTATGTAATCTCTTGCCGAATACTGATGCGTCGCGCTCGTGATTCCCAAAGGAATCGCAATCAAAAATTGCAAAATCGTTGCGATAAACGCAATCGCAAACGAAATCCACATATTTTCGGTTATGACTTGTCCGACGGGTTTTTCGTACTTAAAGGATATGCCAAGGTCGCCCTTGCACATATTCCCCAGCCATTTGAAGTAGCCGCCCATAATACCCTTGAACGAGTTGTCGCCGATTCCGTACAGTTCCTTAAATCTTGCGATGTCTTCGGGTTTTATCGAACCGCTTTGAAGTTGTTGAGAATATTTTATATCCACGTAATCGTTAGGCATAAGTCTGACCATCGTGTATATGATGATTGACACGCCTATCAGGATAAGTATGGAAATCAATATTCTTTTGACGATATACTTAAACATTCTTTTTACGTGCGCAATCTTGAGGCGATTTTTGCCTCAAGATTGCACGTTCCTTCATAGTATTTGCTTTTGCGCGGATTGCGTTATCTTTTGTTATCTTTCCGTAACGAGAGAGAGATTCCAGTTTTCGCTCGTCAATCCCTTGAACGAGGACAACTCGCTTTCGGGAGTGAACGTTCTCTCGTCGATTTTGTTTACGTTGTACGCAAACAAGTCGTCTCTTTGATAAGTGGGCAGTTCGACTGCGAGTTCCATAACGAGGTCAAGTGCTTGACTATAGTATCTTGCACGTCTCTTTTGGTCGTTGGTCTTTCTTGCCTTTTCAATCAAGTCGGACAACTCGTTGATTATGCCCTGTTCGGTCGCATAAGTCTTTCCTGCCGTGTCGTTGAGGATTTGTTTGTAACCCCAGTTAAGCACGGAAGTCGCGGTGGACTCTTTGTGATAGACCTGATACATATCCGGGTCGAGAGTCGAACCCCACGCAGCCGCCCAAACGGTAAGTTCGCCGGTGGACAACTTCTTAAGAGCGTTCGCGTCCGTGGTCACTGTGATTTGGAATCCGCATTGATTGAGGATTTCTCTTGCGTGGAGCATTGCGTTGAACGCGGGGTGATCGGTTTCTTCGCCTGCGATTGTGAACGTATATTTGAGTTGGTTGCTACCCTTTTGGTAGATACCCTCGCCGTTTACGGTGTAGCCTGCGCTCTCAACCAAAGAGGTGAGAAACTCGATTTGTTGTTCTTCACTCATCTTTTGACCCGCTCTCAAGCCCTTTGCTTCCACGAATTTCTTGTAGTCGGGATTGACTGCATTGAGGTCTTCGGGGATTGTGCCGCCGACGTACGGATAATACGGGGTCGGTGCTTTCGTGCCCGGAGTGTTGCCGGGATATGCCCAACTCGACTTCGACATAGAACGGTAAATCGGCGAAGCGGTCGTCTTGTAGTAGTCGACACACTCTTGCGTGTTGATTGCGTGCATAATTGCTTGTCTGACCTTTATGGACGGCACTTTGCCCGCGTTGATGCCGATATAGCCGTAACCGAGCGTACGAACGGATTTGCTCTTGAAACCTTGATGGTTGTTGATTTCTTCGATTGTTTCGGGTTTTGCGTTGGGTTCTGCGAAGTCGATTTCACCGTTATAAAGAGTGTTGGTGATTTGGTTTGCAGAAACCACTTGATAACGCACTTTCTTGATTTTTGCGGGGCCCATACAGAAGTAGGGGTTTCTCTCGAAGTAGATGACGCCCTTGTCGCAGAACTCGCCCGAAGCGATGTTGTCGATACCGCCGCTGGACTTTGATGCCGCATACGCGCCTGCGCCGACGGGAACGCCCACTTTGTCGTCGCCCTTGATGACTTGGTTCATAAAGGATTGCGACATAAATTCAACGCCGAAGTTTTCTTCAAAGTCGAAAGAATCGATATAGTTTTTGCCGTTCCAGTTCGTCGTGGAATAGTAATACATAGGCGCAACGCCGATTGCGAAGTTCCAAATTGCCTTGGGGTCTACGCCGTTGATGGTGATTGCAAGCACTTCGTTGCAGTCACTCTTGACGTTTCCGTTCTCGTCATACTCGACGGGCTTGTAAGTCTTGCCGTTGACGGTGACGGATTCGGTGCGGTTTGCAAATCTGATACCCGAAATGTTCTTGACCGCTTTGCCGCCGAGGTTTTGAGCAAATTCTTCCATCGCTTCTTTCTCAAGGAACTCGGAAAGATTGGACGCTGTTGCCCAGTAAGTCACGATTTCGTTTACGTCTTTGGGCATTTTGGTGTTAAACACGATGTCGATTGCTTGTTGTTTCGCTCTTTCTTTGGCTTGCTGAGCGGTTTCGTTGCCCGTGGGGTCGGACCATTTTTTGATGTCTGCCAAATCGTTGGTGAAAGTCGCGCTCAATTTGCCGTCTTTTTTGTTCCACGAAATGATACCTTCGTTGTAAAGGAACGCCTCTTGGTCGGTGGTGAGCAAGTCTTTGTAAAGTTTGCCCGCCTCGTCCTTAAAGGTTATGTCCTTGTAGGTGTCTACGGCGTTTGAATAGTCGGAAGCGAGTTCTTCCTCAAACAATTCCATCGCTTTCTTGAAGTCTACGACGACGTACTTGCTTTCGGGATTGTTATTGACGTATTTCGTGAGGCTTTCGGTCATAAGGTCGATGTCGTCCGCAACTTCCTCGTTTTCGTCGATAACGGTTTCAACCGCCGATTTGAGAGCGCTGATTCTGCCGTTTGCGATAATCTTGAATTGATTGTTGAACGATTCTTGCTCTTTCTCGTTTTGAGTTTGAGTGCGGTACGCTTTAAGACCTACGATGTCCGTCGAATAAATCGTGCTCGAACCGGTGTATGCGGGGTCGAGGTAGACGTAGTAGTTGAAAAGCACGTCCTTTATCGTAAGATACGAACCGTTCGAGAAACGAATGTTGTTTTTGAGCACGAAATAATAAGTGTTCGTGCCGTTTTCGTTTCCGCCGCTGGGTTGTTGCAAGTCAAGCGTGATGACCGCTTCGTTCTCGCCGTACGCAACGTTGCCCTTTGCGTCGTTGGTGAGCATTGAAAGTTGCGTCATACCCACAACGCTGTTGTCAGGACCTGTCGTGGAAAAGAACGGGCTGAACACGTTGTCAACTGCCTGCGTAGAGAACACGAGAGGGTCGTTTTCGTTGTCGTATGCTTTCTCTTTGTCCTTATCGTTGCACGCCGCGAGCATTGATACGCAAAGGGCGAGCATAAGGACGATCAACACGACTTTCGTAACCGAATTGATTTTTGCTGATCTCATTTCTATCTCCTTCATTCGATGAAATTTATTTTTTTCTTTTATTTTGCTTCCGTCATAGTGACGTCAAAGTCAACTATGGATGTGTTTTCAGTCGTTCTGTAACCTTGCTCGAACGCTTTGAAATCGCTTGCGAAATCGAAGTCTTTGTTGTTTACCGGTCCGCTTACTATCTTGTAGGACACTTCGATTGAAACGTTTTCTATCTTCGAGTCCGTCGCGCTCATACAAAGCGGTGCGAAATAAATCTTCTTTATCTTAGACGTGCCGCCGTCAACCGTGAACGTTGCGCCGCTGAACTTGACGTTGCGAAGCGTTGCGCCCGAAAGGCTTTCAAACAAACTTGCGTGAACCGCCGTATCGCCCGAATTGTCGTCGAAGTTGAATTTGAGGTCGTTGTTTCCCGCGTTGTATGCAATCGTGAAGTTGGAAATCGTATGACCGTTGCCCTCGAACACACCGCCGTAGTTTTCAAAGGAAAGCGTCGCGCCCTTCATATCGACGTCGGCGAGCAAATAGATGTCGTTGCTTCTTGCCGCAATCAATTCGCTTGCCGTGCGCACGAGAGTGTATTCGCCCTTGACGTACTTGACGTAAACGTTTATCGCCGTGTCTTCTTCACCGCCGGGGTGCTTATATCCCTTGACGGGTTGAGCGCACTCTGCGTCGAGATAATATCCGTCGTCCATATATCCGGTGTCTTCGTCCGCAAAAACGAGAGCGGTGTATCCGCTGCGCTTCGTCGCATAGTTTTCGTAATCGTCGAACTCGTCTCCTTCGGACACGTCGTACGAACCGACGATTTGCGTCTGACCTTGCTCGTCGACGTAGCAAACGTTATACAAATACGTCACATTTCTCTTCCAACCTGCATAAAGCGTAACGCCGTCCGTTCCCACCTTATCGGTTGCAAAGTCCCACATATCCGAGTAAGTCACCTTCCCGTCGACTTCCGTTCTCGTTTTGAACCAACCGACAAAAGTGTAGCCGTCTTTTTTGAATTCCTTGCGAGAAAGCGCGAGCGGCTCGCGAATGAGATTCGTCGTGCCGTCCTTGAAGTCGTAGTACTGATAGAAAGGCAGAGTGCAGTTTTGGTATACGCCGCCTTCCGGCTCGAAGGTGATTTTCGTCAAGCCGTCGTAATTCGTCGAATTATTGCAAGCAACGAGCAAGCACGCAATCGACAAAATCATTAACGCTGTGACCAACAATTTTTTCTTCATATATCCTCTTTGTTTTTCGCTCGTATTGCCGCCGAGCGAAACTACTGTCTTTATGCCACGCATACGCATATATAGCGCACGCGCATATTTTTGATACTTAATGATTCTAAAACTACTTTTGTATAAAGTCAAATAATATTGTTACAAAATATAAATTTAATTATTCTTTTTGTATTTTTATGCAAAAAACGACAAAATTGTATATGCAATTTTGCAAATTTATGAATAAAAGTTCTTCCCCTTCCACACAGCCGCGTCACTTGTTCAAAAGTGACGTTTTGCGGTTTATTTTCACGAAACGGTATTTTATCATACGATTTTCTATTTATAAACATTATATTTTGCAAATGTCGGCGTTTCAGGCACATATCGGTTACAGATTCGAATATAAAGGCACGCACCGCCGTATACGGCGTTTTCGAAAACCGTATTTTTGCATAATCAGCAAATTTTCGCCAATAAATATACATTTTACAAATTTTGGTTTTTCGAAAAAACACATCGAAATTTGTGCTTGTTTATGCGACAAATCGCGCCGTTTTGCCGATTTTCCATGCGCAAGTCAAAAAAAGAAAGCACCCCGCAGGGTGCTTGAAGTATTGCTCGTTTTGCCTCAGATAAAAAGCAACGACAGCGCGATGAGGAACTGTGCAAGATAGTACGTCGTGTGATTTACGATTATCATAAGACGGGATTCGGGATTGAGTGCGCCCTTGCGTTCATAGTCCGCAGGCTTTGAGAAATAGGTCATCGAAAGCACCATATCCGACGCCACGAACAGCACCGAACCTGCAACGAGTATGCCTGCCGAAGCAGAGCCTTGCGCGGGCTTGACGTACAGCGCGCTGAGCACCACGAACCAGCAAAGCAAAAACGCATACGCTATGCTCGGGATAAGGAATTCGCCGAACTGCATTTTCATAACGTATATGCACACGAGGAACATCACCGCAACTATTGCCGCCGAGCCGAGAGCCGACCAAAGCAGATTCATTTCGTAACCGTTAAAGCGAATCGCCATAGACGTTATGTACAAAACGTGACCTATGCCGAACGCCAACATACCGAAGTACATCATCGTGTCGCGGTCCTTTTCAACGCCATCGTATTTGCCTTTGAGTCCTTTGAAATAGATTTTGAAATCGAGGGTTATGTCCCCCACCATTCCGAGCACCAACCCCATAATCACGAGCGCGCTCGGAAGAAGTTTCGCGTCGGAGTTGCCAATGACGCCGTTTTCGACTACGGCGGCAAGACCCGTCGCGATAAAGAACAGCGAAGTCGCGGTTTTAAGCACGATTGCCAGAGCGGACGATTTTTTGTCTCTCGCAATCAAAAACAGAATCAGCATAATTATGCCGCAAACAAGCAGAAAATACGGTAACATACTTTCCCCCTTTTCATACTTTTGATAATGTTATTTTACACCCATAATTTGAAATATTCAATACTCGATATTTTGCAAAAGTTTGCAAAACGCCCGTTTTTTTACTGCGCAATCCCTCGCTTGCCGATCTCGTTTGCGATTACGGATTATTATTTTGTCGATTATAATTTGCAAATACTGCGATTTGGTATTATCATATAAAAAAACGAAATAAGGACGAATTTATGGACGTCATCAACTTTTTGGACAAATCGTACACGGCATACCACGCCGTAAAGCACAGCGAATATATCCTTGAAAAACACGGTTTTTCAGAACTTAACCTTGCGGACAAATGGAATCTCGAAGTCGGCGGCAAGTACTACGTCGTCAAAAACGGCACTTCGGTAATCGCGTTTGTCGTCGGCGAAAATTTTGCTTTCAACATTGCGGCAAGCCACACCGACTCGCCTTGTCTGCACGTCAAGGGCAGAGATTTGCTTCCCTCGCCCGAAGGCGCAAGGCTCAACGTCGAAGCGTACGGCGGACTTATCCTCTATTCTATGCTCGACGCACCCTTGAAAGTGGCAGGCAGAATCATCGAAAAACACGGCGATATGCTCACGAGCAAAATCGTCGAGAGCGACTACAACGTCATTATTCCATCGCTTGCGATACACCACAATCCCAACGTCAACTCGGCGTTTTCGGTGAGCGTGCAAAAGGATATGCTTCCGCTCGTCGGCGACGCGGACGACTTCTATTCCACTCTTTCAAAAGAGGAAATCGTTGACGCGGACCTTTACGTCGTGTCGGCAACTTCACCTTTCAGAAGCGGCGCAAACGGCGAATATCTCTGCTCGCCGAGAATCGACAATCTCACCAGCGTATACGCAACTCTCGCCGCGCTCGTAACCGCAAATCCGCAAAACGTCGCAATTTGTGCTTGCTTCGACAACGAGGAAATCGGAAGCCGAACCAAGCAAGGCGCAAACTCTGCGCTTATGCAAACCGTGCTTGAAAAAATCACGAGCGGGCTCGGCAAAACCAAAGACGATTATATATCCGCTTGCGAGAAGGGCTTCATTCTTTCCGTTGACAACGCCCATGCGTTTCACCCGTCCTTCCCCGAAAAAATGGACGTCAAAGAGCGTGTGTATATGGGCAAAGGCATTGTCGTCAAACATCACGTCAACTATGCGACGGACGGCGAATCCTCTGCGATTTTCAAGACCATACTCGACAAGGCGAATGTCGAAAGACAGGACTATTACAACAATTCCGACCAACGTTGCGGAAGCACGATAGGACTTATGGCAAGCGCGAATCTCGGTATGAAAGCGTGCGACATAGGTCTTGCACAACTTGCGATGCACTCTGCCGTAGAAACCGTTTCTTATGCGGATATTGCAAAAATGCAAGCGGGCGTAAAAGCGTTTTTCGACACGAGACTCGTCGAATCGTCATCCTCGATTCTTGTCGGCTAATTTAGATTAAAATCGCACAAACGGCATTTTATTTGCAAAATATATGCGAATAAAGTACCGTTTTTTGTATAGAGAAAAATAAAAAACTTCGGTTATGCTTTGCTTGTGCGCATAAACTCATATTGAAAAGAGATAAATTGCCAAAGAGCAAATGGCAAGAGTCAAGGAAGACGAGTACGCGTAGCGCAGTGTACACGGACGTACACGAGCAACACGCGCGCAACTTGACAAAGAAAAAGCACGGCAAATATGCCGTGCTTGTTTGTGCGCACTAAACTATCTTATAAAGAGATGAATTGCCAAAGAGCAAATGGCAAGATTCAAGGAAGACGATAACGAAGTGCGGAACGTTTGGTAAAGAGATAAGTCAGACGCAGAGCAAACGCCGAAAATCGCGAAAAG
>ENA-UOJS01000131-UOJS01000131.1-human-gut-metagenome-genome-assembly--contig:-C74-NODE-131-length-84598-cov-9.265037_pt1 | contig 84598 bp, 82 predicted proteins | sample MGYA00242355_ERZ723902 | MGnify/ENA metagenome assembly ERZ723902
TTACTGATTCTGATACTGTACGGCCCAGCCGTTGACGTAGGCGTTTACCAGATCGTCCCAGGAGCCGGTGCCGGCGGAGTACTGGGTCAGAGCGGCAACGATGCCGTCACGCCAGGTTTCCACGTTGGGGGTGTAAGTGAAGTCCCAAGTTACGGTGTAGTTGCCGGCGGCAGCGTAATCCGCAGCGGCCTTGCAGAACACGTTCTCGGGTTCGGCAGCGCTCTTGAACGGGCAGGGGCCGAACTCGTCAGCCATCATCTTGGTGCCGCTCTCGCTGGTTACTACCCAGTACATGAAGTCCAGAGTAGCCTGGATATCATCCTCGCTGGCCTTGCTGTTAACGGCCCAGCAGTTTTCGGTGCCGGAGCACAGGCCGGCCTTTTCTTCACCCTCTACACCGCAGTAGATGGGGATCATGGTCAGATCGTCCTTGTTCATGCCAAGGTCTTGTATTCCCAGGAACCGTTTTGGAAGAACACGGCCTTACCCTGAGCAAATTCAGCCTCGGAATCGCCGGCGGTCTTGCTGGGCAGATCGCTGGGCGCGCAGGTGCTGTTGTTGATGTAAAGATCCCAGATGTTCTTGAAGTTGTCAAGATACTTGCCGGTAACGGTGGCGGGCTGGGAGGTTACGTTGTCGTCACGGAACTCATAGAACAGGGGCAGATTGGTCAGATGGCCGCTGAAGCGCCAAGAGGAGGAGCTGTCCAGACCTGCGCTGGAGAACGCGGAGAAGCCGAGTTCGTCCTTGCGGGCGGTGATGTCCTCAGCAACAGCCTTAAGAGTTTCAAAGTTGGTGATTTCGCTTACCTGATGGCCGGCCTTTTCAAGCAGGGCCTTGTTGACTATAAGACCATAGGACTCATAGCAATAAGCGATGCAGTAAACTTCGCCGTTCTCGCCGAAAAGGTTGAAGTCATCGGTGTTCATTTCCTTATAAACATCGGTGTCCTTCAGATTCAGGCAATAGTCGCCCCAAGTGGCAAGGCTTGCTTCGTTGCCGCACTGGAACAGGGTAGGCATGCTGCTCTTGTCCATTTCGGCGGTGAGGGTTTCCTCATAGGTGCCGCTTGCGGCGGTAACAACCTGCACGGGTACGCCGGTCAGCTCGGTATATTCCTTAGCCAGCGCCTGCCAGCCCTCATCGGCCTCGGGCTTGAAGTTGAGGTAATACACGGAGCCCTTCGCCTCGGTGGGTTCGGTGGAGTCCACAGGAGCCGCGGTCGGCTCGGTGGTGGCGGGCACGTCGCTCGCCTCGGGAGCCTGAGTGGGCTCAACGTTAGCGTTGTCATTCGCCTGGCAGCCTACCACGGACAGAACCATGGCCAGCATCAATACGATAGCCAGAACCTTCTTCATTGTAGTTTCCTCCTAAAATAAATTTGTTCTTGTTTATGCTAAAGCGCGTTTTGCGCCTTATGCCGTGTTTAACTTATATGCTTTACGCTCGCGCCCTGTATCAGCTCCGTCTCAAGCTGAATGTGCTTCGGTGCGCAGTCCGTATCCATGCTTTCAAGCAGCAGCTCAACGCTCCTGTCCGCAAGCTCCTGCTGCGGCTGGCGCATGGTGGCAAGCGCGGGGTGATAATACTGCGCAAGCTCAATTCCATCGTATCCTATCACCGATACGTCCTCCGGCACCCTTTTGCCGGAATCCATAAGCGCCCTTGCCGCGCCTATGGCCATTGTGTCCGACATGGCGAATATCGCCGTATAGTCGGGGCCTGTGTACTCCTTTATCCTTTCATATGCGCAGGAGAAGGAGAACGGTGAAACAAGTACGCGGCTGCTTTCAAGCGTTTTGCCGTGCTCCTTAAAGCTGTCCAGCACGCCCAAATACCTTTGATGCGCCATGTTGCAGCCCTGCGTTTCGCCGCTGAGAATCACCATGTTCTCGTGCCCGCAGTCGAAAAGGTAATCAATCGCTTTCTTCGCGCCCTGCCTATCGTCCACGCTCACGCTTGATACGTTGGGCGCGTAGCCTTCCGCCGCGTTAACGGTTGAGTATACGCAGGGAATGGGCAGGCGGCTGAGCATTGCGCCGTTATCCGTATGGCATCCGCCCATGAATATTATCCCGCGCACCTTGCGCTCCGCGTATACGCGCAGTGCCGCCGCGGCTTCGTCATCGTTTTCGTCTATATAATGGGGCAAAAACCTGAGCCCTGCGGCCTCTATCCGCTTTTGCAGCAGTTCAAGTATGCCGGAGAAGAAAAGGTTGTTCCGCCCGCGCACTATTACCGCAACGCAGTCGGTTGAAAGCTGCTTCAGGTGCTTTGCGTTGCTGTTCGGCTCGTAGCCGTAACGCTCTATCACTTCCATAACGCGCCCGCGGGTATCCTCGTTCACGTCCGGCCGCTTGTTCAGTACGCGCGATACGGTGCTGACACCCACGCCTGAAAGCCGGGCTATCTCCTTTATCGTCATGCGCGCAACCATACCTTACATCTCTCTTCCGTGCTTACTGCTCTTCAACCAGTGGAACCGTACCCGGCAACGTTTCCGGTATCGTTTCCGGATTTAATTTTAGCAGTGGTTAAAATTATTGTCAATATATAATCGCATTATTTTTGGCAAAATTTTAGCGGGTATTGACTGCTTACTCCCTCAGTCAAACCTTCGGTTTGCCAGTTCTCCATGTGAGGGAGGCGTTTGGCGGTTACCGCTAACCAAAAGCTGTCCCCGTTTACGGGGAAAGTGTCGCGGCATAGCCGTGACGAAAGGGGAAAGGCTCGGAGATGCTAAGCTGTTTTAGCATTCCCCCCTCAGTCTGTTCACTGTCGTTCACAGACAGCTCCCCCGCAAGCGGTGGCGCCTTTTGGCGTTCCTTACAAACTCTTATACAGTCTTGGCGGGCCGCCAATGACGGCTCCTACAACGCATCTTATAAACTTTTGGCATAAACAAGGGGACGCTCTGCGTCCCCACATCTTCACAATCTCCGACGATCACCCGCCGATAGGCGGATTTCACATGGCGGAGCCATATTTCACATTGCGTAAGCAATATTTCACTGCGCATGGGCGCAATTTCACCGCGGGCATAAGCCCGCTATTTTCCCGTTTGCGTGCGGTACATGTCCGCATATTTGCCGTTCAGGCGCATCAGCTCATCGTGCGTGCCCTGCTCGGCTATGCGGCCGTTTTCGATGAGTATTATCACGTCCGAATCGCGGACGGTGGAAAGCCGGTGCGCTATTATGAAGGACGTTCTGCCGCTGCAAAGCTTCAGCATTGCGCGGCGTATCTTTTGCTCCGTTACGGTATCGACCGAGCTTGTGGCCTCGTCCAGTATCAATATGGGCGCGTTTGTAAGCACCGCGCGCGCTATCGTCATAAGCTGCCTTTCACCCTGCGAAAGCTCCGCGCCGCCCTGCTCAAGCACGGTATCGTAGCCGTTCGGCAGGCGCTCTATGAACGCATCCGCGCCGCAGATTTCTGCCGCCGCGCGAACGTCGTCCGTCGATGCGTCCGCATGGCCGTAGGCTATGTTGTCCTTTACCGATTGGGCGAACAGCGCCGTATCCTGAAGCACAACGCCGAACGCGCGCCGTAAATCATGCAGCCTGTAATCCCGTATGTCGTGCCCGTCAAGGAGTATTCTGCCGGAGGTAACGTCATAAAAGCGGGTGAGCAGGCTTATTATCGTCGTTTTGCCCGAACCGGTCGGGCCGACTATCGCAACGCGCGTGCCCGCGGGAATTTTAAGCGAGATGCCGCTTAGCACCTGCTTGCCGGCGCCGTAGGCAAAGCACACGTTGTCGAACTCTATTTCGCCCTCTACGTGCTCAAGGGGCAGCGCATCATCTGCATCCTTTGGCTCGCTTTGTTCATCCAGCATTTCAAACATGCGCTCCGCGCCGGCAACGGCGGTTTGGAAGCTGTTATATATGTTTGCAACCTCCATAAACGGGCGCGTAAACTGGCGCACATACAGAAGAAAGCTTGTTATCATGCCTATATCCGTTATGCTGCCGCGAAGGTACATGAGCGCGCTGAAAACGGAAACGGAAAGATAGCAAAGGTTGTTTATAACATTTGTAATGGGCATAAGGCAGCCGGAATACACCAGCGCCTTTATGGATACGGCGCAGAGCTTTTCGTTCTTCCGGTCAAAATCGGCCTGCGCCTGTTCCTCGCGGCAGAATGCCTTAACAACGCTCAGGCCGGATATGCTTTCCTCTATCTGCCCGTTAAGTATGCCAAGATCGCGCTGCCGTTCCTTAAAAAGCTTTTTTGTGCGCTTGGTTACCACCTTTGTAAGCAGCGTTATCAGCCCAACGCCCGCAAAGGCGATAAGCGTAAGCAGCGGGCTTGTGAGCATCATCATTACAAAAACGCCTATCACCGTGAAGCAATGCATAAGCAGCTGCGTAAGTGAATTGGATATGGTGGTGCTTATGTTGTCCACGTCGTTTGTAAGGCGGCTCATCAGCTCGCCATGCTGATGCATATCGAAAAAGCTGAGCGGCAGTTCGCGTATTTTATCGAACAATGTCCGCCTTAGGTGATCTATTATGCGCGGGGAAACGGAAGCCATTATGTATTTTTCAAGGAACTTCATAAGCCAATCGAAAACATACATGGCTATGAGCGCGATAAGCGCGCCCGTTACAACGCTGCCTTGGCTTATCTCCGTTACGGCGCGGCCGGTTATGAGCGGGGATATAACCGCCGCAATGCTGCTGAGTGCGGACAGCACCAATATAAGCCCCATGCCGCGGCTTTTTTTGCGCACAAGCTGCCAAAGGCGCATAAGCGTGCCGCGCATATCCTTGGGCTTTACTACCACAAGGCCCTTGCTTGGGCGGGCGATGCCGCTCAGGTTGGACGGCGGCGGTGTTGCTCCGTTAGTTGCCATCGGCTTCACCCCCTATCTGAGAAGCGTATATTTCGCGGTAAAGCGGGCAAATGCGCATCAGCTCATCGTGCGTGCCAAGGCCGCGCATAAGCCCGTTTTCAAGGCAAAGTATCCTGTCCGCCTTCATAACGGTTGAAATCCGCTGGCTTATCAAAAGCACGCTCATGCCCCGCGCGGTTTCGCGTATGCCGCTTAGCACGCGCGCTTCCGTATCGGCGTCAAGCGCGCTTGTGCAGTCGTCCAGTATAAGTATCTTGGGCGTGCGTATAAGCGCCCTTGCAAGCGAAAGCCGCTGCTTCTGCCCGCCGGAAAGGTTCACGCCGCCCTGACCCAATATTGAATCATAGCCGTTTGGCGTATTTTTTATGAACTCATCCGCGCAGGCCGTGCGGCAGGCGGAGTCAAGCTCGGCTTGTGTTGCGTCGCTTTTGCCCCAAAGGAGATTATCGCGTATGGTGCCGCTGAAAAGCAGTGCCTTCTGCGGCACAACGGCTACCGCCGCGCGCAGCGTATGCTCGTCCATGCTGTTCACATTGCAGTCGTCTATATATACCGCGCCCTCCGTAGCATCGTAAAAGCGGGGGATAAGGTTTATAAGCGTTGTTTTGCCCGCGCCCGTGGGGCCGATTATGCCGAGCGTTTCCCCTTCGCGCACGGTCAGGCTTATGCCGCTTAGTGAATCCTTTGCGCTTATGGCATAGGCAAAGGAAACGTTATCGAATTTTATGTTGCCGCGTATTTCGGGCGAAAGCGGGCTTTCCGCGCGCGGCTGGGCGGGCTTTTCGTCAAAAACCTCCTGTATGCGGGCGGAGGACGCCATTGCGCGCACGGCAACGTTTATAACGTTGGCAATTCTTGTAAGGGCGAAAAGCACCTGCGTCATATAATTTACCGATGCCATAAGCTTGCCGATCTCGCCGGCGTTCTGGCTGCGGGAAATATACAAAAGCACAACTATGCCCATGTTCACCGCCAAATTGATAAGCGGATTAAAAAGCGCGTTTGCATGCAGGGCGCTTGTGTTGGCGGCGGCAAGCTCCCCGCTTGCGGCGTTGAACTTCTTTTCCTCCGCTTCTTCGGCATTGAACGCCTTTACCACCCTTACGGAGGATAGGAACTCCCGCGCGGCGGCGTTGAGCGCATCCAGCTTTTTCTGCACCCTGCCGAAGCGCGGATAGCCGATTTTCACGTTGCCCAGTATAAGAAAACCCACAATTATGAGTATAACTATCAGCACGGGCGCCTGCCGCGGCGTTTGCATTATTATCAGCGCCACCGCGCCTATGCAGGTTATGGGCGCCTTGACCATCATGCGCATCATGCTGTTTATGAATTCCTGAATCTGCGTAACGTCGTTTGTTATGCGGGTTATTATGCCCGCTGGCTGCAAAACGTCTATATTTTCAAGGGAGAGCCGCTGCACGCTTCGGTACATATCGCGCCTTAGCTCAAGCGCAACGGTTTGGCTGGTGCGCACGGAAAAATAGTTGCGCATAAGCGCGCCGGCCGCACCAACGGCGGCAATGCAGAGCATTATAAGCCCGTAATGCAGAATTTGGTCAACGTCCGCGTTCTTTATGCCCCTATCGACTATGTATGACATAAACGTGGGCTGCAAAAGATCCGCCGCCGCTTCCAGCGTTAAAAACATTGTGGAGAGCAAAAATGAGATCCAATGGCGTTTTATATATTCGAATATCAGCTTCATGTTATGCGTTCGCCCTGCTTTTCCTGGGATAGCGGGCGGAATAGTCCGCCGTAAGCTTTTCAAGCAGCTTCAAAAGCTCCTCCTGCTCGGTTTCGTTAAGGTTGCTCATCAGCTCATGGCGCACCTTGTCCCGCTTGGCATAGGCTTCCTGCGCGGCGATGCGGCCTTCTTCCGTAAGCGATATGTTTATGGTGCGGCGGTCCTTATCGTTGGCGGTGCGCTGTATAAGCCCCGCCGCCTCAAGCTTTGCAAGCACCTCGCTTGCGGAGCCGGGCTGAATGTCCAGCCGCTCGGTAAGGGCGGACTGGGTTATTACATCGCCGCTTTTCAGCAGCACCGTGAGCACGCGCCGCTGGCTGCCGCGCCCGTCGTAGGTATCCCTGAGCACGCGGCTTATTTTCCAAAAGTTGGAAACAAGCTTGCCCACGGTGTCCTTTTCATTATATGAATACATAAGTGCGCTCCTTTGTATAATTGTTAGGTACCTTGACATTTTGCACCCTTTGACGGAATTTGTCAAGGTACCTAAACAATATTCCCTGTTGTGCGGACGCGGCGCGGGCAATATAATAAAGGAAAGAAAATCTGCGGAGGATGCTATGCATATAGAGCAATTCGTTATGGCATATGAGGTGGAGCAGGATAGGCTCCGCGCGCTGGTGCCGCACGGGTTCAAATCGCTCAGGCCCGTGCTCAGGATAAACGCGGAAATACGCGGCGGCACGCCATACGTTGAGTTCAACACAGCCGTGGAGGCGCAGGACGGCACACGCGGCTGGATAAACATAGGCGCATGGGTGGATGGGAGCTTCACACGGGAGGGCGAAACCGTTGCGTTTGAAACGGACATGCTGCGCATAAGCTTCACGGGGGTCGGCATACGGGGCGGCTGCCCTGCGGAAAAGGACAGCGCCGGCTGCTATTATCCGCGCGCGCTTGATTATGTGCTGCGCCCTGCGGAAAAGATAGACTTCCCCAAGGAATTTTGTGATTGCAGCTTTACCTGGCTAACAAAGACCGGCACAAGCGGCCAAAGCACTGGCAAATCAGTACCCGTTTTTCCGACCGAGCCGCAGGTGCTTTACCCGCGGCAGATGTTCTCCGTGACCAACGCCGCCGCAATACCCTGTAAGCAGGTGGTTGGGGCATATAAGATGGAGTTCGAGCGGGAGCAGCAATAACGCATTCATGAATAACGATACGGGATTATTGAAAAAACGCTTTGCGGAGCTTGCCCGCCGCGCGGACGGGCGCGGCTGCTTGCTGTACAGCGGGTTTCTTTCGCTGAACGAGCAATCCGCCCTTGCGTCCATAGCCCGCACGTTGCCCGCGCCATATTCGCTTTACGGCGGGGCGGACGGGTGCGAACGGCGCATGGCGCGCTTTGGCTACGCGGAGGGAGACGACACGGAAGGCTACCCGATAGACATAATAGAAATTGCACCAAAGAGCGAGAAGTTCGCGTCCGACCTTACCCACCGTGACTTCCTGGGCGCGCTTATGCACACGGGCGTTGAGCGCGAAAAGATAGGCGACATAATAGTGCGCGGCAAGCGTGCATATGCATTTGTTGAAGCGTCGCTTGCGCCGTACTTTGCGGATACGCTTGAAACCGTGGGGCGGACGAGCGTGGTCTGCCGCGCGGGCGCGGTTGTGCCGGAAGGCGAGCTTTTCCGCACGGAGGAGAGCATTGTGCGCGTATCAAGCCTTCGCCTTGATGCATTGATCGCGCAGGCGTTCCGCCTTTCCCGCGGCGACGCGGCGGAGCTTTTCACGGCGGAGCGCGTATTTGTGAACGGCGCGCTTGCAAAGGGCCCTTCCGCTGCGCCAAAAGAGGGGGACATAATCTCCGCCCGCGGGTTCGGAAGGTTCATATTCTCCGCCGTATCGGGCCAAAGCAAAAAGGGCAAGCTGGTGGTGGAGATAAAAAGGTATGTGTAATGATTTGACAAAGGGAGGCACAGCGCATGGACACGAACGCATATGAAAGGCCGCTTATACTGGCGCCGGTTGGCGGGGCGGAGCAGCTAAAGGCAGCCCTGCGCACGGGCGCGGACGCGGTGTACCTTGGGGCGAAGGGCTTCAACGCGCGGCGCAATGCGGAAAACTTTGCCGAAACAAGCCTTGATGAAGCCATTGCGCAGTGCCACGAGCGCGGGGTGAAGGTGTTTGTAACGCTGAACACGCTCGTTACGGACGATGAGTTTTCCGCGCTTACGGCGGAGCTTGACGATATTGCCAAAGCGCAGGCGGACGCGGTAATTGTGCAGGACATGGGCGTTATGTCCCTTATCCGGGCAAGATACCCCGAGCTGCCGCTTTATGCTTCCACGCAGACCACCGTGCATAATGCCGAAGGCGCGGTGCTGCTCGATAAGCTCGGGTTTAAGCAGGTGGTGCTTGCGCGGGAGCTTTCAGCAAAAGAGATACGCGCAATTCAGGCTGCGTCGCCCATACAGATTGAATGCTTTGTGCATGGGGCGCACTGCATGTGCATGAGCGGGGCGTGCTATTTAAGCGCAATGCTCGGCGGGCGCAGCGGCAACCGCGGCCTTTGCGCGCAGCCGTGCAGGCTGAATTTTAAGCTGGGGAAAAAGGAGCGCGCGCTTTCACTGAAGGACATGTGCCTTATAGGCCATATGGACGAACTGATGCAAAGCGGCATACACGCGCTGAAAATAGAGGGGCGCATGAAGCGGCCCGAATACGTAGCCGCTGCCGTTACCGCCTGCCGTCAGGCAGAAAACGGCGAAAAGCCGGATATAGAAACGCTGAAGGCCGTGTTTTCGCGAAGCGGCTTTACCGATGGATATTACACAGGCCGCCGCACGGCGGATATGTTCGGCGCACGCAGCAAGGAGGACGTTATGTCCGCCTCCGCCGTGCTGCCCAAGCTTGCCGCGCTTTATGCTTCCGAACCGCAGACAGTTCCGCTTTACGCAAGATTAAGCGTACACATAGGGCAGGAAGCGGAGCTGTTCATGACGGACGGCACATTCAGCGTAACTGCACACGGCCCCGCGGCGGAGCGGGCCAAAACGCAGCCTATTACCGAAGCATCCGCGCTGAAGGCGATAGGCCAAACCGGCGGCACGCCGTACTACATTGACCATGCCGAATTTGACATGGATGCTGACGCCATGCTGCCCGTATCCGCGCTTAAGGCCATGCGCCGCGAAGCGATAGCAGACATAGCCGCCCAGCGCACCGCAAGGGAACCATATAAAAACACGGAAGCAGCGCCCGCACAGCCCCTTCCGCACGCCGCGCCCGACGCGCCCGCGCTGCGGCTCAGGTTTGAGGATTATTCCCAGCTTTTCGACAATCCCGCTGCGGAGGCGATAATACTCGGCGTGGATGAAATAATTGCGCACGAGGAACTGATAGACCGCTTCGGCGAAAGGCTTTTTGCCGAGCTGCCCGCGCTCTGCTTCCCGGAGGACATGCCAAGGCTTAGGGAAAAGCTTATTCGGCTGCAAAATGCCGGCCTTCGCCACGTTACGGCGGACAATTTGGGCACGGTGCAGCTTGGGCTTGAGATGGGCTTTAACGTGCACGGGGACAGCTCGCTGAACATACTCAACAGCCACTCGCTTGAGCTTTTTGAATCGCTGGGCCTTGCGGACGCAACGGTTTCGTTTGAACTGAAAATGAACCTTATACGCAGGCTTGGCGGCAATATGCGCCGCGGCATAATAGGCTACGGCTATCTTGCGCTGATGAAAATGCGCGCCTGCCCCGCCAAAGGCGAAAACGGCTGCGGCGGCTGCACGGGCAAAAACGTGCTTATAGACGAAAAGAAGGAGCGTTTCACAATGCTTTGCCGCAATAAAAAATATACGGAGCTTCTTAACAGCGTGCCGCTTTACGTTGGGGATAAGTCCTACAGCGGCGTGGATTTCATAACGCTGCGCTTTACCACCGAACCGCGGGAGGAAGCCATGCGCATATGCGACATGTTCGTAAACGGGCAGGCGCCCGATTTCCGCAGGACCGGCGGGCTGTATTACAGGGATCTTCTGTAAATTTATATGCTTGCATTTGCGCGGCAGCTGCTATATCAGGCCAAGCTGAAGCAGAGCGCTGAAAGGAGCCGCACGCGCACGCCCAATCCGTATTCCCGGGTATTTGACTACACGCCAGGCCCCGACATAAACAGCTACACCGCAACGTTTTACACCTGCGGATTGTGCCATCTGCTCAAAAGCCTCGGCATAGCTGAGGGAGTTTCTACATCCTCAAATCCTTCCCCCTTAGCGTTATCGCCGCGTACTCGCGGGAGGCGAACAGGCGGGAGAATATGCGCTCGCCGTATTGGGTGAAAAGCTCGTTCTTTGTAAGGTTTGTGGCTATTACCGTGGCCTTGCCGGCAAACTGCCGCTCGTTTATGGCGGCAAAAAGCGTTTCTATCGTAACGCCCGGTATCATCGGCTCCGTGCCGAGATCGTCCAGCAGCAGCAGCTCCGCCCCCGTCAGCTCCGGCCCGGCCTCGTGCCGCCGTACCGCGCGCAGCGCCGCGTCTATCAAATTATATGCCGTGTATTTTTTCACGCTGTAGCCGCGCCGTATCGCCTCGCGCCCTATGCTGTCCATAAGGAAGGTTTTGCCAAGGCCCGTTTCGCCCATGAGCAGCAGCCCCTTCGCCCCGCCTATTTCAAGATTCTCGGCGTATTGGGCGCAGATCTCCGCCGCGCGGCGCGTGCGCTTTAATTGCTCGGGGTCTTTGAATATGTTTTCGTTAAAGCGGTCAAAGCCCGCGTTTTCGCTTATGCCGGAGGATGAATATTTCCGCCCCGCCAGCTTCAGCCGTGCGCACGGGCAAAGCTCCCCGTTTTCAAGGTAGCCCGTGTCGGAGCATTTTTCGCAGGCGTAGCGCGGCAGAAGATCGTCCATGCTCATGCCCCGCTCGCTCAGCATCCGCGCCCGCTCCGCGTAAAGCGCGGCAAGCTTTTCCGCCGTATCCCTTCTTACTTGGTCGCGGTTTTCGGCCTTTATCAGCTCCAGCCCCCTGTTGAAGGATACCTGCCTTATCTCCTCGTCAATCTGCCTCAGTTTCGGCATGGCGGTATATGCGGCGTGCTTGCGCTGCGCGGCCTCTGCCTCGGCGCGGGCGCGGCTTGTGTCGTATTGCTTTTTTATGTCCTGCGGCAGCATGTCCTTCTCCTTTTCGGGATAGATATGCTTAATTATAATCCGCATTTGTCCGGCGGGCAAGGCCGTTTTATTCGGCCTCGCTCTCGTTCTGCGCCTTTGTCAGCATGCCCTTTAGCCGCTTTGGCACGGGCAGGCCCAGCTCCGCCGCGTTTTCCATTATGCTTATGGCCTCGTTCGCCGTGTAAAACAATATCACCGCCGCGCGTATGGCCTGATTCGCCGCGGGTATCACCCTGTCCGCAATGCCGGCAACGGCTACCAGCGCGAATATAAGCGCCTTTTTCATAAGCCCCTTGAAGCCAACGCTGCTGTTAAGCTTCCCGTTTACCGCCGCGCATATAACGCCCGTAACGTAGTCTATCGCTACAAGCGCTATCAGCGCCGTTATCAGCGCATCCCACGGCCCCCAAAGGTACGCCGCCGCGCCGCCTATTGCCGCAGCCGCGCTTTTTATCCACATTGCTATTTTATCGCCCATTTCGTTCCTCATTTTTTCTTTCTCCTTTATGCATATTCTATATATTTTGCGCTCATGTATCCCGTGAGCAGCTTTCCCTTGCAGCATATGGCGATCCTGTGCCAGCCGTTTTGCTCCGGCAGTGCAAGTAGCCTATCCCCCCTGTGCGCGGTCGCAAGAATCGGGTATGTTCCGCCCGCGCCGCTGCGCACATATACGCTTTTGCCCGTGCAGCGGCCGTAGGAGGGCATGGCCGCGTCAACCGCGCTTATGCCCTGTTCGTTCAGCATTTCAAGCGATGCGAACCGGTTCCACCCGGCCGCGTCCAGCCTTTGCTTTATAACTCCGCTGTCCCTGCCCCGCGCGTCCACGGCGTATCCGCTGCCGATATATACGCCCACGTGGGTTATCTTTTCCCCGTTGTGGCGGAACACAAGATCGCCTGCGATAAGCTCTTCCTTCGCCTTTTCCTTGGCAATGGCAAAAAGTCCCCGCGCGCTAAGATCCCGCGTAGTGTAGCCCTTTATGTCCCGTATGTAGGCCATTATAAGCCCGCTGCAATCATAGCACGTCACCTCGTTTGCGCCTTTCGCGAACCTTTGCCTTATGCCGCTTATGGCGCGCCGCGCGTTTTCTTCGCTATTCTCTCTTTGCCTTACCCAGCTTTCGTAGCTGTCGCTCACCTTTCTTTGGTTCATATATACCGTTCCGTCGCACTGCACCTTATGCCCCTGCGCTCCCCAAACGTATGCGCTGCCAGTCTGCGCGCATATCCATGCGGTGAATTCCTCCCTTCGCGTCATGCTCATGCCCCTCCCTTCGCCGCCTCAAGCTCGGCTATAAGCGCCTCCGCTTGAGCCTTTATTGCATTGAATTCGTTCACGCGCGCCGTCTCCGCGCTCCTTCTGCCGCTCTCCGCCGTGCTTCGGCCGGCTTCGGCGTTGTTCCTGAGCGTTTCGCTGCTCACGCGCTGCTTTTCCGCCTGCTTGCGTATCGCCTCCGCGCTTGCCCTCTCTTTTTCCGCCGCGGCTATGGCCTCGTTTTGGCTCAGCATTGCTTCAAGCCTTGCCTGCATGGCCTGCGTTTCCTTTATCAGCGCCGTAAGCAGCGGATATTCCCTTGTGGCGGCAAGCGTATCGCCGTTCAATATGCCGCGCCTGCATTTGAAATTGAACTGCGCCGATGTTACAAGCGTTGTCAAATCGCTTCCGGAATACACCTGTATTTCGCTTTCCACCATTCCCGGCGCAACGGAGGAGGCAAAAAGCTCTATGCTTATTTCGTTCATACTCTGCCCGCCTATTGTCACGCCGCCGTTTTGTTCCGCGCTGTCCTGACACACGGTTTCGCCGTTCGATTTTGAAAACAGCGCAAGCACCCTGCATCCGGTCAGGTCAACGGCCTTGCCGTCGTCGTTGAGCGTTATGCTCAGCGTGTTTCCCGTGTCCCCTTCAACCACGCTGAACTCCCTGTTTGAAATGCTCCTTGCAATGTCCAGCGTTACCTTAAAGCTCTTCGTCACCTTGCCCATCGCCATGTATCCCTCGCCTTGTCGTAATTTTTGTTGGATATGCTCTTCACGCCCGCGCTCCCCAATATCGGGAAGGCGCTTCGCACGGTGCGGTAGCCGTCCTTGCCGAGCGCATCCTCAAGCTCCGTGCGCATCATTACCCATTCGCTCGCGCCGGAGTTATACAGCATTGATCTTTCCGGCGCGCTCAGCCCGCTTACGAAGCGCACATAGTCCAACGTGGACATATTTTTGCTCGCCGTGCCGCTTTTGCCGCTTCTGCCGCTGTTTTTTGCGGCCTTGGCGGCGTTGTTCATATATGAATTGAACCATTGGGAGGCCAAATTCATCGCCGTGGTCTGCGCGTTGTATGCGTACTGCGCGTTCTGCAGCTGCGCCTGAAGGCTCATGGATTGATATTTTTCAAGCGCGGCGGCAATGCGCTCGGCAAGGGTCGCGGTATACTGCGCCTCCATAATTGAAATGTCGCTCTGCACATCGTCGTCCTCGCGCTCCTTCATGCTCGATACATAGGTCGATGCGCCCATGCCCCTGCTCACCGCGTCCGCGTCAAGCTCCGCCTTTGCGGTTTCGCCCGCGGCGCGGCGCTTGGATATTGCAAGGTCAACCCCCGGCCTTAGGTAGCCCGATATATCCTCCTTCAATTCCGCCTTGCTCGGCACGCTTACCGATATGCTCGGCACGTTCAGCGCGCCCAAAATAGTGTCGTAATACTCCTGAAATTTGCTCATTGAGTTTGCGTTTGCGTATCGCTCGTATGCGGCCTGCGTGTTCGGGCCCCATATGCCGTCCGCCTTTACGCCCAGCTTATTCTGCCATTCGCGCACGTCCGCGCGGCTGTTCACGCCGTCCGGCGTGGTGTATCCTTTCAGGTAATAGCTTGCCATGTTTGTTTTTCCTCCTTTGTCAGTTTCCGCTTTCAAGCGCCCTCAGCCGGGCCTCAAGCTCCTCTATCTTCTGCGTAAGTATTATAAAGTTCTGGTTTAAGCAGTTTTCGTTGGCCTTCATGTCGTCCTCGGCCGTGGGGCTTTCCTTTACGGCGCTTAATGCAATGGTGTACAGCGCCCGCATGTCCATCGCCATTTATTCCGTCCTCCTTCGCGTTTCAAATTCCAGCTCCATGCCGCTTTTAAGCGCGAACCGCCCGCCGGCTTCGTTATATATGCGCATGGAAAAGGTTCTGCCTTCGTTTTTCAGCGGCACTTCAAGCACCGTCCTTTCGTCCTTTGGCAAAAGGGTTCTGTACGCGGCGGCGTTTTGGCCAATGTGCATGTCTATAAGCGCGGCGCTGTCGCGCGCATCGCTCCTGCCGCGAAGATACAGCCGCTTCATGCTCTTTATGCTGCCCTTGTCGTAAAGATCGCACACGGGTGTGTTCCAGTATGCGTTTATCTCCGCGCCGTCGTATGTTTCGCCTTCGTCCATGCGGCAGATGCGGCGGTTCTCGTTGGCAATATAAAGCGTGCCGCCGCTTGAGCAGATGTCGTATGCCCTAAAGCCGCGCCTTATCATATACGCGGCGCGCATAATGTCGTATTCTATTACGGCATTGGCGTGTCCCCCGCCTTCGTCTATCGTAAAATACAGCTTATCGCGGCATATCGCCCCGCGGCTTGCGGCGGTGGATGCGGACACAAGCGCGTTCTGTATGCGCCGCGCGTCGCCCATAAGCTGGGCGTTCACGCCGTTGAAAATGCACAGCCCGCCCTGCGTAAGAAAAAACAGGCTGCCCGCCCGCTTTACTATCGCGCTGTACACCGCCGTTTCCGTGCGGCCTTCAACTTCTTCAACGATAAAGTTGCCCGGCTTATCGCCCAGCAGGCGATATATGCTGTCCCGCTTGAATATGATAAGCTGGTTGCTCAGCGCGGAAAGGCCCACTATCGGGTCGCTCTTCATGCTGCCCACCTCCGTATGCCCGCCTTCAACATTCGGGCTCGCTTCAACGCTGCCCCAATTTTCTATGCTCCTGCCCCCGCCGGGAAGCTGGGACCAATAAAGCCTGTTCGGGTTTTCCGGATCTCCCGCGGCAAAAAGGCGGCTTCTGTACATCGCCAAATATCCGGCCTTTTTGTCGGATACCCCTTCCGCGCTGCCGAAGGGCTTTGCCTCGTCCCCATCGAACTTTATAAGCTGCCGTTCGCCGGTGGCTATTATCAGATTATCCTTTGAATTTATCTGCGCCTGCGCAAAATCGAAGCGGTGCTTTTCAAGCGGGGCGGTGAAGGCGTATATCTCCTGCCATGCTCCGTTTTTGTACGCATATATGCTCTCCCCCGCCGCGGCTATGAACATTTCCCCGTCCGGCGTTGAAAATATGCGCATGGCGTGTATATCCCCCGTGCCGGGTATTGGCGCTTCAATATGCCTTACGCAGCCGCGGCACACGCTCAAATTTCCGTCCGCCGTGTCCATGTTGCAGGCGTCCGGACTCATTGCGCTTTTAAGCGCGTTTTCGTCGCGGGATTGGTCAATGCCTATGAACTCGTTTATTCTGTATATTGCCCTTGCCATGCCTTCACCACCTGTTCTTCAGCATATACGCGTCCCTGCCGCCCATGTGCGGCCTAAGCTTCTGCTTGCCCGTTTCGTAAAGCTGAAAATATATGTTGCCGCCGCGCTGCGTGTTGACCTCGCCCGATGCCCGCTCCCGCGCAACAACATAGGTCACTATAAGCTGCCGGCACGCTTCGTTCAGTTCCGGCTCGTCCGTGGCGTTCGTGAGCATTCTTGGCATAAAGCGGTACGTTATCTCCGCCTCGCCGTCGTCCGCATTCACCCTTACAACGCCCGCGCTGCGTTCGTCCGCGTAAAAATCCGCCTCGCGCCCGCATTGGCGTATGCTCATCACCCTTATGCATTCGCGCTCAAGCGCGTTGCAGTCTATGCGGCCGTTTGCTATCGCCGCCTTCTCCGTGCGTATCGGGCGCACCGTAAGCGCAAGGTCCATTATCGCGTCGTTTGCAAAGCCTGTCAGCTTGTCGCGCCAGGTGTCCATGGTCTGCGCGTCGTGCCCGCGGCCTGTCTGTATAAGCGCGCTGACTATAATGTCGTTCAGCGTCATTTGTTATCCCTCCTTTACCCAAGCCTTTTGCCCATGCCGCGCCGGTATGCAAGGGTTTCGTTCCTGCTTTGTTCGCGCAGCATTTCGCTTTCCTCTATCAGCTCCGCCACGTTTTTGGGAACCTTCACCTTTATTCCGCGCTTAATCCTGTAAAACGTGCCGTTCACCCCGCCTTCCCAGGGATAGTCCTCTATCCCCGGGAAAAGCGGCAGCATTATCTCCGTCTGCTCCTGCGCGTCAATGCGCATATCCTCCGCCGCGTTCATCCTGCTTGCTCCTTTCCTTTTGCTTAGGCGCTCGCGCCGTGCTCTATGCGCACTATCCAAAGCTCGTTCAGTATTACCGCCGCAAAGCCCGTCACCTTCGCGCCCACAGTTGCGCGCTGATCGAGCGGATCGTCCGCGCCTGCGCTGCCGCGCGGCTTAACTATGCTTTCAAGCGCGCCGTTTTCAAGGTCTATAACCCCGTATGCGTCCCTGCCGAATATAACGCTCATGTGTACATCCGCGGCCTTCTTGTTCGCGTCCAGCTTGCCGGCCTCGGTGGTATATACTATCGAGTCCTTTGCAAGCGCGTTTGAAAGGCTTACCGTAAGGGTTATGCTCTTTGCCGCCTTATCAATGCTTTTCAGGTTATACGTTGCGCTGCCCACGGTCACCTTTTTCAGGCGCATGAGCGTTTCCGCCGCCCTGTCGGTCATTTCGGCAACGGTGAAGGTGTCGCTTCCCGCTTCGTGGGAAACAAGCTTTGTGAGCATGGCCTGGCGTATGACCTTCGCCTCTGTCGATTCAACGAAAACAACGCCGAACAGCCTGCCTATTTCGCCGGAATATATGTTTTCCGCGCCGCTGTATTTGGAAACGTCCTGCCACAGGCTGTCGTTCTGAAGATCATATACCGCGTCCGGAGAGCAGATGCAGATATAATGCGGCCTGCGCCCGTCGTCCGCAAAGGGACGCGCCTTGGCCTTTTTAAGCGTGCGCACGGCCTTGCGTATTTCGTTCACGGTAAGGGTATCGGTCGAATCAATCTGGTTCCTTGCGGTTTTCCCGCCAACGTACTGCACGTTTGTGCCGCCGCACACGGCGTCCCTTGTTACCCATTCCATAACGGTGCCTATCTGCTCGCCCAGCAGCTCCGCGCTGTCGCTCAACACCTTATCGTACGCGGTATCCTCCAGCATATCGCTCACCTCTACATATGCGCCGTACTGCGCAAGGGTGGCCTCCACGCTGCTTTGGGAAAGGGACTGGCCTTCGGGCGTTTTGCCCTCCTCAAGCGCGCACATATTGTCGTCCACGTCAAAAAGATTCCATCTGCGGAATTCAACGTGCTTGCCGTTGTTCAGCGGCACGGTGCGCTTCTGGCCGTATTTGGTGAATACAAAGCGGGTCTTTGCGCCCTCAAGCAGCTGCCTGTCGTAATAGTCCTTATTAAGGGCGGTTGTGTTAAGGGTTGAATTAGTGGTGTTCATAATTTGTTATTCCTTTCTTTTTGGTCATTATTGTCTGTTTTTTTCACTGTCCGAACCTGCGCCGCTTGAAGCGGGCAAATTCCTCGCTGCTCATGGTTGAAAAGTCCGGCTCCGCGCTCACGGGTATAATGGTTCTCATGGGCGTGGGCAGCGCCTGGCGGGCCTTCAGCTTTTCTATCGCGTCGCGCTCGCCGTCGCTGCGGGCGTTCTTCGCGCCCTCCGCGGCCCATTCCGCCTCCTTTATCCTTATCGCAAGCTCCGCGGGCATTTGGCGCAGCATTTGCAGAAATTCGCCGTCCGAAAGGTAGCTTTCTATGCCCCTTGCAAGCCGGCCTTCCTTTTCCATGCGCTTTAGCGTTTCCGCCGCCCTTGCGCCCACAATTTCGCTGCTCTTGGGCGCGTATTCGCCGGTCAGCATGGCTTCCGCATCGTCGCTTGTCAGCGCGTAGCCCTGCGTAAGCCCGTCCATTATCTGGCAGCCGAGCCTGTACTCTATGCTGCCCTCGTATGCTTCGCGCACCTTTTCGGCAAGGGATATCTTCTCCTCTCCTTCCGTTCCCTCGCCCGTGTTCACCTCAACGCCTTCGCTCATTAGCTGCCTGAGCGCCGCGTTCACCGCCTCCCGTCCGGCAGGCTGTTTTGTTTTTTCGTTCATGGTTTCTCCTTTCTCCCGTTTCGGGTATAAACGTTTTTGGGTACAAAAAAAGCGCCCGTTTCCGGACGCTAATACCATCAGTTGACAAGGACACACAAGGTTTTAGGGGCCAAATAGCACGGCATAGCTGTGTCGTCCTCATTTGAAAGACCTCTAGTATTCCTGCATTCGTCCTCCTTGCTCTGCCATACTCTTTGGCTCCTAAAACTCAAAGACCCTAAAGGAATTGCTTTGAGGGCAATCCAAGGCCGAGGAGCGCAGTACTACTGGAGGTAATTCAAGCGACGAGAACGCAGGAGTGTCCCAAAGCAAACCTTTAGGGCTTGTGTGCTCTTATCAACTGATGGTAACATAAAAAAGAACCGCCTTGGGGGCCGCCCCTTGACAATTCTTTCATCGTAAACATTATAACCCGCCCAAAAGTGCAGCGCAAGTGCAAAATTTAGGCAATTTTATCTTAAATTTGGGCAGAAAGAGTGCAGTCCAATCCTTCTTTTTCTTAGCCAAACAGGCGTTTTTTTATCGGATTTAATGCGGCCAAAAGCGGCATGCCCACCGCGTAGCAGCTTATGGCCTCCCCCGCGCCTACATACAGCGCGCAGACCGGATAGCTTACACCTACCTGATAGCCGTAGCACAGCACCGCGCCCACAACAAGCGCGTTCATAACAACCGCCGGCAGCGGCGCAAGCCATTTGCTCATGCCCCTTTTGCCCATGTATGCCGTGATAAGCGCGGCAATAAGCGTTGCAAGGCTGCCGAACACAACATCGAACCACATTGCCCCGGTAAGCATATTCGCCGCCACACAGCCGACGAAAAGGCCAATTGCCATCTCCGGCGCGAAATACGGCAGCACGCACAGCCCTTCGGACAGCCTAAGCTGCATAAGCCCGCTGCTTATGGGCGCGATTGCAAGCGTGAACAATGCATAAAGGGCTGCAACCGCAGCCCCCCCCACAAGCCTTAACAGTCCCGCGCGGGAATTATTTGTTGGCAAGGTAGTCATTGAGCTGCTTAGTCAGTTTGTCCGCATCTATGCCGTGCACCGCGCAGGCCTGCTCCAAATTTTCGCCGCTCGCCATTACGCAGCCAAGGCAATGCATGCCGCTTGAAAGCAGTATGTCCGCCAGCCCCGCATCCGTGCGCAGTATCTGTTCGATTGTCATGGTCTTTTCGATCATTTTTGTTAATCCTCCGTTGTAATATTCTTCGCCCCTTACGGTGCGTTTCTTTTCGTGGCTATATTCTACCATATTGCTGGGATTATTTCAATAACGCCCCGCAATATGGCCCCAATTCAATGTTTATCGTGCCGTTTTCGCTTTCATACCGCCTGTCTGTAAGCGCGTCTGTCATGCTGTTGGGCATTTTCAGCCCGTCCGCGTCCGGCCCTTGTGTAAAATCGGCCGCGCTTAGGGCAACCCGCTTTACCTCACCGCTCCGGTTTACTATACTTATGGCTGTCTCGTCGCCGTAATAGCGGGCTGTAATGAACACGTCTTTATCCTTCGCGGCGAATACGCACTTGCCGTATCGCATTGCGCGGCTGTCCTTCCGTGCGGAGGCGATTGCCGTAAAGCGGCCCTGTATTTCCGCATCCTCGCTGCCCCAGGGATAAGTCCGCCTGCTGAACGGGTCCGCCATGCCCTGCATGCCGGCCTCGTCCCCGTAATATATGCACGGTATGCCCGGGTGGGTAAGCTGAATAAGCTGCGCGAGCGTCATAAGCTTTTTCGCCGTATTAAGCCTGCTTTCCTCCGGCACGAAGTGCGCCTGCACCTCCCGCGAAACGCTGCGCCTGTCCGGCGCGCCGGCAAGCACCGTGAGAAGCCTTACCGTATCGTGGCTTGAAAGCATGGTCAGGCAGGAATCATAAAAGGGCTTTGGATAATTCTGCCTAAGCGCCGTAAGCGCAAGGCAAAGTGCCTCGGCATCCTGCTTCCCCGTAAGGAAGGAAATTACCGCGTCTGCAAAAACGTAGTTCATAACGCCGTCAAGCTCCCGCCCGTCGGTATATCTGCGCCGCCCGCAGCCGCCCTGCTTGGTGCTTGCGTCCTCCCAAACCTCGCCTATAAGTATGCCGTCCTTCGCCCGCGCCTTCAGCTCCCGCCTCAGGAAGGCGATGAACTCATCCGGCAGCTCGTCCGCCACGTCCAGCCGCCAGCTTTCTATGCCAAGCTTTGCATAATGGTCTATCACCCCCGCGACGAACGCCATATAGCCGCGGTTGGTCTCCCTTACCTCCGGCAGCGACTTAAAGCCCCACCAGCAGCCGTATTTATCGGGAAAACGGCTGAACTCGTACCAATCATAGTATGCCGAGCCCTCGCCCTGATATGCGCCCAGCCCCGGGTAATTCCCCTTGCGGTTGAAATACACGCTTTCGTCCCCCGTGTGGGAGAATACGCCGTCCAGCATAATGCTTATCCCCCGCGCCCTTGCCGCGCGGATGAGCTTTTTAAGCCCTGCTTCGCCGCCGAGCTTATCGTCGGTGCGGTGATAATCGCCGGTGTTGTAGCGGTGGTTGGACTGCGCCTCGAACACGGGGTTCATATATATCAGCGTAACGCCAATGCTTTGCAGGTAGTCAAGCTTAGCCTCTATCCCTTCAAAGTCCCCGCCGTAAAAGTCGCACGGGTCGTAATCCTTCTGCCCGGGCAGCGGCGTCCAAAGCACCTCCTCGTTCCAGTCCTCGTGCTTCACGGTTGTCCAGGCAAGCTCCTCCCGCCGTTCGGTGCGCGCAAGCCCGCCGCGGCCAATTCTGTTGAACCTGTCCGGGAAAATCTGGTACGCCGTCGCGCCCTCCGCGGCCTTGGGCGTTTCAAACTCCCGTTCGTATACGGTTATCTGCCAGGAGTTAGGATCGTGCGTGAATATCCGGCTGCCGCCGCAGCCAAGCGGGGAATCGCTCCCCAGTATGTAGCCGCCCTCGTCGGTATCCAGCAGGAAGTAATACCATTCAAGCCCGCTCGTGCCCGCGTAAAAAGTGAAGCTGAAGCCCGCGTCCGTGCGCACGCCGTGCTCTATGCGCTCGCGCCCTTCCGTCCATATTCTCAGCTCTGCATCGCGCACGTCCGCGCCGCAATCTATATTCAGCGTTATCCTTTCGCCTTCCGTTACCGCGCCGAAGGGGAACCTATACCGCAGCTGCCGCGAATCGTGCGCGGCGAATGATCTTCCTTCCATATTTATTCCTTTGAGTAGTCCAGCACTATCACCCTGTCGCTCCCCAGCGTATCCGCGCTAAGGTGCGCGGTGCTGCTGCGCATGTAATGCACCGGCCTGTCCTTTATCAGCTTTATGCAGTTCCCAAGCTCATTCAGCTCAAATTTGAGCGCGGGGGTTTTATAGTGCATCGGTATTACCACCTTCGGCTTTACGGCTTCAACTATTGTTTCCGCCTCTTCGCCGTCTATCGTATATACTCCGCCCACGGGTATGAGCATAACGTCTATTTTGCCCATGCGTGCCATTGTGGCCCCGTCCGGCACCTCGCCTATATCGCCCATGTGGGCTATGCGCATGCCGTCAAATTCAAATACGAAAACTATGTTATTGCCGCGCTTTTTGCCGCCGTCGTGGTCGTGATATGTGCTTATGCCGCTTATGCGCACGTCGCCCGCCCTGTATTCCCCGCTTTTGTCTATCCTTACGGGGTTGCCCAGCGCAAGCGCAGCGTAATTATGGTCGTGATGATCGTGGCTTATTGTCAATATGTCGCATTCCTGCGGCGCTATTTCGTAGCCCGTAGCCGCGTCGCACGGGTCGCAAAGTATGCGCGTTCCCTTGTCCGTAGTCATCAAAAAGCAGCTGTGTCCCAGCCATTGAATGGTCATTTCCCCCATCCTCCTTGTTTCTTATATCTCTTATTATAAACCTATTATCTTCCTGCCCGCGCTCATCAGCGCGCTGCCGGCCATGCCTATAAGCCCGCATTCGCGGCGTATGCTCTCCCGCTCCTTGGTCGGGATATCCTTGAGCATCTCACGAACGGCAAGCGCCGCTTCCTTCATGCGTGCCGCTGTACGTTTGGCGTCGTGCGGATACGCCGTGATGCCCATAAGCAGCCACGCCGCACGCTTTATGCCGTCCGTATCACAAAGCCCCCTGTCCCCTTTGCGCGCAAGGGTCATAAGCTTCAGCTCGGCATAGCCTTCGTCCGTATCGCCGTCCGGCTCACGCTCGCTCTGCTCTGCATCCGCCATGGCTTTTCGCAAAAGCGAAGCAAGCGTATTTGCGTCAAGCGCTACGGCTATGCTTTTCCCTGTTATCTCCGCCGTGCAGCCCACGGCTTCGCGGCAGCGCGCGGCAATATCATTTGCGTATGCTTCATCCGTGCAGGGGACTATAGCATGGCAGTTTTTTGCATAAACGGCTTTAGACCGCCCGGCGGGCAGTCCCGTAACGGCGCGGTCTAATGCGGCGGTAACTTGGGCGTAAGCGTTGAACATGTGCGTTTCTCCCGCGGCAGTTTTCTATATTTTAACTGCCTTTCGCCCGTTGTCAATGCTTAGCGATAAAAGTCCCTCAATTTTTCGGTTTTTTTGCTTTTTGTGCCAAATTCAGGCTGTAAGCTGCCCGTTTTCGGTGTTTATAATAACGAATATCTGCTGCTCGGCTCCCGTTTGCGCGTCTATATAAACAATATATTCGTCCTCCCCGCAGCGGCCCTTGAACTCGTAGCACAGCCGCTCCGTCTCAACGGTGATGGGAATAAGCGCAAGCTCTCTTGATTCTATTTCAAGATTAACGCTCACCTTCGCCTCCGCTTCTTCGGGGCTTACCGAAGGGGTTGGCATTTCCCTTTCCGTATGGCTGAAAAGATAGTTCCGCGCGTCCGCGCCTATAACTTCATTCGTTTCAATGTCCACCCAAACCTTCACAAGGTCGTTGTAAAGTATTATGTCGTCCTTGGTCGCGGCAAAGTTTATCACCCCCGCGCCGGAGTAATACTGCGCATATGTTGCGTGCATATCATCAAACCCCGCCTTGCCCAGCCATTCAAGCGCGGCCTGCTTCATGCGCTCCCGCGTGGCCTCGTCCGGCATTTGGTTTTCGCCGCCCGCCGCGCTGCCCATGAACCAAACTATCTTTCCCCCGCGCTTGGCTATGGATATTCCCGTTTCGCGCCCCTGTTCATCGGTTGCGGTGAAGTCCCAGCTTGCTATGGTGCCTTCCGTCTCCCCCGCGTCCTCCATGCGGTCCGTTCCGGTCAGCCTTTCCGCGGTCGCCCGCGCCGTTTCCCTGTCAATTTCATCCGTGCCCAGTCCCTTTGCTTCGCGCTTTTCGCTGCTTTCGCTGAAGGGCCCGTCGTAAATAAGGGTTGGGAATTTGTCTATATCGTCGCTCTGCTTAACGTCCTGAGCATATGCGCTTTCGTAATAGCCTTCGTTGGTCACGGCGGCGGTGGGTACGTCGCCTATGCTCAGGCGGTCGTTCAGCTCGCGGCTTATCCTTGCGCAGGAATCGTAAAGCGCGGTAAGCTGCTCCTCGTCCTCCGCGGTGCGCTCCTCGTCATTGAGCGCCTTTTTGCTCAGCGCGCGGGCGTAATCCCCTATGCGCACAACAAAGCTGTTCAGCTCCGCCGTATCTATGTGGGACGACGGTATCTGGCTCATAAGGCTCACGCAGGAACCCGAAAGCCGCCATATATCGTCAAGCAGCAGCATGTATTGCCCGCCGCTGCCTGCCACGCGCAGCTTGCCGAGCGCGGTCTGCATATTGCTCATGTCGTCGCACAGCTCCGTAAACGCGCGGCGATACATGTTTTCGCTGCTCTGCTTATATCCTTCGGCAAGGGCCCTTTGCCCGTCTCCCCACACGGCTGTTGCCGCCAGCGCAACCGCCAGCAGCACCGGCACGCCTATGCGCCCGACCGCGCGCCATATTCCGCCACCGCCGCCGCGCCGCTCTCGCATGGGTTCGGCCGGCTGTCCCTGCTCAAATTCATCGGGCGGTATCTGTTCCATGTTATCCATCACCCCGTCCGATATTCCGCGCGGCCCTGCGCTGCTCCATACTCCGTTCAGCTCGTCCGCGCCTTCGCCCGTACTTATGCGGTCTATTTCTTCCATGGCGTTCATGGCGTCTATATCGCTCATTTCCTCGCGCCTTATCTTTTCGTCCATATGCCCCCTCCTTATTTGAAGAATGAATGGTTGCCTATCACCAAAAGCACCGGCTTGCTGAGCATCCATTGGTTGGTGGTCTTTGCGGGGTTATAGTAATATAGACAGCCGTTTGTCGGGTCATAGCCGTTCATGGCGTCCCGCGCGGCCTTTATCGCTGTTTCATCGGGGGTAAGGTTTATCTGCCCGTCGTTCACAACGCTAAACGCCCCGCTTTGGTATATCACTCCGCTTACGCTGTTGGGGAACTGGCTGCTTTTCACCCTGTTCAGTACCACCGCCGCAACGGCCACCTGCCCCTTATACGGTTCGCCGCGCGCCTCGCCGTAAACCAGCCGCGCAAGCAGATAAAGATTGCCGTCCGTATTCGTGCCGCTTGAGCTTGACGAGCCCGACCCGCCCGACGCGCTCATCCCCAGCGCCTTCAGCGTTGCCGCGCCCACTATGCCGTCCGGCGTAAGGCCGTTTTTCTTTTGGAAGGCTATAACCGCCTTCTTCGTGCCCGCGCCGAACACGCCGTCTATACTGCCCGTGTAGTAGCCCCAGCGTTTCAGCTTGGTTTGCAGCGTTTTCACGTCCTCCCCGCTCGATCCTACCCTAAGCGTTGCCGCTATGCTTTCGCCGCCTATGCATAGGCACAGCGCGAATATCATGGCAAGGCTCAGCCAAGCCTTCGCATTATTTTTTCCCATAGCTTTCCTCCGTCTATGCTTTTCAGCTTTTCTATTATCCAGCTTTTCATTTCAAGCCCTTTTATATCAATTTCCCCCTTTTCGCCCGCGTCTATGCATATTGCCGGAAACATTACGCACCACCAATTATGCCCTTTTCCTTCGCCTAAAATTATCCTCAGCGCCCTGTATTTTCCTTTGGGATAAAGTATGCCCGCGTATACCCTGTCCGGAAATTCAAATTCGCCTATGATAAGCTGCGCCCCGTATTCCATGCCGCATTTTTTCAGCGTATCCTCAGCCGTGCGAAGCACCTCTGCCCCGCTTTGCATAAGCATCGCTTCCGCCTCCGCCTCGCTTTCGCAGCCGCGCATTCCGCCCATAGTTTCAAGCACCGCGTCCCGTACGGCAATCTTTGCGCGCTGATCCGCCGCAGAATCGCTGTTTGCCATAATGTGCAGCCTCAGTATGCCGCCCATAGCCTCCGCCTGCGCCGCACCCGCCGCGCCCTGCATACTCAGCACCGCCGCCGCGCACGCCGCGGCAATAAGCCGCATTATCCTCCGCTTTGTTTTCATAATAAAAAATCCTCCCATCGTTATGATGAGAGGATTGCCGGAATCCCGTTATATTAAACGCTTTTTACATTTCAAACGGATCAGCTGTGAAGCTTTCGTCAAGGCTGGCTATAAACTGCGCCAAAAGCTCTATGCTTTCTTCCACGTCCGTAAGGCAGCCCACTTCGCTGGGGCTGTGCATATATCTGAGCGGGATGCTCAGCACCGCCATAGGTATGCCCTCCGCGCTCAGGTGCATTTTGTCCGAATCCGTGCCGGTCGCGCCGCCCGCAACTTCATACTGCACGGCTATGCCGGCCTTCTTTGCCGCGTCCTCCATCCTGCGCACGGTCGGTTCGTTGCTGCACGCGCTGCGCACAAGCACCGGCCCTTTGCCAAGGTCTATTTTACCAAAGCGCTCCACATCGGATCCGGGGTAGTCCGACGAATGTATAACATCCACGGCTATGGCAAGCGTTGGCTTGATGCGTGCCGCCGCAAAATAAGCGCCGCGCATTCCGGTTTCTTCGCCAACGGTGGCTGCCGCGTATACGCCCGCCCTTGCGTTAAGCTCCTTTGCGCGCATAAGCGCCTGCATAACGGTGAACGCACCCAGCTTATCGTCCAGCCCGCGGCCGGCTATGCAGTTGTTTTCCAGCATATCGTATGCATAAGTATACGTTACGAAATCGCCCGGCTTTATCCATTCTGCCGCCTGCTTATCCGTTGTAAAGCCGCAGTCTATATACATATCCTTCAGCGCCACATCCGTGCGCACGTTTCCATCCTTGAGCAATATGCCCATAACGCCCGTTATGCGCTTTTTACCCAGCACCGTCACGCGCTTGCCCTGCATAAGCTCCGGGCGTATAAAGCCGGCCTTATTAACGTGTATCATGCCGTTTTCGCTAATATACGTTACGCGGAAACCTATTTCGTCAATGTGTCCGCTCATCAGCACCTTTACGGCGCTTTCCTCGTTAATGTGGGCAATAACGTTACCCGTTTTGTCCGTATCCACGTTAAAGCCGGCTTCGCGCATATACGCCGCAACCTTTTTTTGCAGCGGTATTTCCCCGCCGCTTACGGATTCTGTATTGAGCATTGTGTATAAAAGATCGTAATTCATATCAAATTTCCTCCTCTGCATATTTTTTCAGCGCAACATGGAACTGCACCCCGTTTTCCACGTTCTCGGCCCAAATGTCGCCGCCGTGGAAAATGGCTATCTTTCGCGCAATGTACAGCCCCAGGCCAAAGCTGCCCTTTGGTCCTTTATAGAATTTGTCAAACAGCATCTCCATGGTTTTCTGCTCTATCGGCTTGCCGTCGTTTTCAAAAACTATTATGTAGTTCGCGCCGTCCTCTTTAAGGAATATTCTTATTTTTGTTTTAACGTAGCGTATGGCGTTTTCTATTATGTTGCAAAAAAGCGTCTCCAGCGCCTCCGCATTACCGTTTATCATTATGCCCTGCGGCACGTCCAGCTCTATGGCTGCGCCGTTGGTGCTGGCTTCAAAGCGCTTAACGCATTGCTCGCACAGCTTGGCTATATCCACCGCCACAAACTCGTTCTTCTTGCCAAGCATGTGGTCAAACGAGGAAACATAGAGCAGCTTTTTTATCCCCGCCTCAAGCACAACGCTTTCGTGCATAATTATGTCTATGGCTTCGTCGCCGTATATACCGTCCTGATACGCCGTGCAGCAGTTTTGTATTACCATTATGGGCGTTTTAAGCCCATGGGATACGCTTTGGTAAAACAGCTCCTCATCCTCGTTTATTTCGTTTACGTTGGTTTGAATGGCGGAAAGGGAGTTGATTATGCGGCCCACTTCATCCTTGCGGTTGACCTGATATATCTTTTCCTTCCAGTTTTTGTTCCTTATCCGCCCCATATTCTTCGCCAGCTTTTCAAACGGTTCCGTTATGCGCGCGGTTATTGAACGGGAAATGAAAAGATTAACTGTAAGCACCATCATGAACAGGCAAACTATTTCGGCCCATTGTTCGCCCGTAAGCTGCTTTGCGGAAAAGACGCATACAGCCATATACGCTATGGCCGCCGCGCCCACAAGCGCCGAATAGATGGACAGCTTTACAAAAAGCTGATATGCAAGCGGCTTATCCTGCATCCATACCCTTCCGGAAAAGCGGCTCACAGTCCCTCCTTATTCAGCCTGTATCCAAGGCCGTAAACGGTATCTATTGCAAGCCTTGGCAGTTTACGCCTAAGCCTTCTTATTGTGTCGTCCACCACGCGGTCGGTGCCGAAATAATCATAGCCCCAAACCTTGTTCAATATATCCGTGCGGCTTAATATTGCGCCCGGATTTGCGGCAAAATATGCCAGCAGGTCGTATTCCTTAACGGTAAGGCTTATGGGCTGACCGTTTTCAAGCACGGTGTGCTTATCAAGCTGTATTTTATACGGCGGCAGCTCAATCGTTTCGGCATGACGCGGCGCGGCTTTAAGCAGCTTGTTTACCTTTATCACCAGTTCCCTTACAAGGAATGGCTTTGGTATATAATCATCGCAACCCAATTCCAGCCCCACCACGCGGTCTATATCCTGATTCCTGGCGGAGATAAATATTGTATAAACGTCCTTATCGCGGCTTTTGACCTCCTTAAAAATGCTGAAGCCGTCAAGATCGGGCAGCATAATGTCTATCACCCATAAATTGGTGGGCTTGCTTATGCCGGATAAGGCGTCCTCCCCCGTGGTGTAGCTGCGCACGTTGTACCCTTCCTTTTCAAGGTATTTTGTAATTAAATTATTTAATGTTTTTTCGTCCTCAACAACGCTGATCCACATTACCGCCGGCTCCTTTCTTTTGCGCCAAGGCAATTACCGAATAATTATATCACAAAAGGAAAGCTTGAATGCACGGTGTTTTTCTATAAAAAGCCAAATTGCCCCCGCACTTATGTGCGGGGGCGGCCCAAATCGGGAATATTGCCGTTATTTACCGATCATGGTGAAGTTCCGGAAGTCCCACATGCCTATCGGCGTTCTGCCGGGGCCGGTAACCCTGCTGTGGTCCACGACATAGGTCGCTACCGTATAGTACAGGGGGCATATTACCATATTGTTCATCAGCACGTCCTCGGCCTCCTTCAGGTAGCCGTCGCGCTCCGTGCCCAGGGTCTGGCTTGCCATTATAATGGCGTCGTCATAGGGCTTATTCTCGGGGTTGAGCGTGGTGTCATCGGGAACGCCTGCGTACTCCTTATATCTCCAACGGGAGTCGTTCATGCCGGTGGCGCTGAACAGGGAAAGCATCGTCATGGGGTCGTTGTAGTCCGCGCCCCAGTCGTAAATGGTTATCGTAAAGTTGCCGGAGTTTATGGTGTTTGCATAGGTGGCAAACTCTTCAACCTTCAGCTTTACGTTTATGCCAAGGTTTTCCTTCCACATCTGCTGAAGAGCCTCGGCGATCTGGCTGTTGCTGCCCTTCTCGTAATACAGCAGTTCGATTTCGGGGAAGCCTTCGCCGTTGGGATAACCTGCGGCGGCAAGATATTCGCGCGCCTTATCAACCTCTGCGCCGTTGGGATTGATTTCATATTCGGTCATCACGTTGCCGAATTCATCCATTGCACGCATGCTTTCGCCGGTGGAAAGCTTAAACCCGGGCGCTACAAGCGCGGTCGCGGGCACGGCGCCGTTGCGCAGCACCTGATCGCACAGCAGCTTGCGATCTATGGAAAGGCTAAGCGCCTTACGCACGTTGATGTCGTTTACAAGGTCGGCGTCCATGTTGTATGCAACGTAAACCAGACCAAGAGAAGGCTCGCTCGTGAAGTTGGGATCCTCTGCCAGCAGGCGGGATATCTCCTCACCGGGCAGCATATTGGTGATCTGAATCTCGCCCGCCTCATAGCCCTGCAGGGAGGTGGTGGCATCGGTTATGAACAGTCCCTTTATGCCGGCAAGCTTAACGTTGTCCTTGTTCCAGAAATACTCGTTCTTCTTGAGCAGAACGTGGGAGCCTATTTTGTATTCGGCAAGATAGAACGGCCCGTTGGATATGAACTTGGCGGGATCCTTATCCCAGCCTTCGCCGGTGGAGGCAACATCCTCGCGGCAGGGCATATAGGTGTAGAAGGAGACAAGGTTAAGGAAGTACGCGGTGGGCTGGATAAGCTCAACCTGCAGGGTGTAATCGTCCAGCGCCTTTACGCAAACGTCGTCGCGGGAGCCGGTGCCGGAGAAGTATTCACGCGCACCCTTTATATAATCGTTTACAAGGAACGCATAGGTGGACGCAAGCTCGGGGGAGCAGGCGCGCTTCCATGCGTATTCAAAGTCATGGGCGGTAACGCTTTGGCCGTCGGACCACTTTGCATCCTTGCGCAGCTTGAAGGTGTAAACGGTGTTCTCCACGCCCTCTGCGTTCGCGCTTAATTCATAGCTTTCGGCGGTAGCCATCTCTATACCGTTCACGGTGTCGCGCACGAGGCCGTCAAAAGTATTGAATACGATGTTGCCGCCCGCGCTGGAAGTATTTATCTGCGGGTCAAAGGATTTGGATTCAACGCCTATGTTCCAAACCAGATAGTCGCCCGAAACCTCGCCGTCAGCGGGGGTCACGGTGGTGTCACCGGGCTGTGCCGGGTCGTTAGTGTTGCCCGCATTGGTGTTCTCGGGGTTGTTCGGCTGCGTTGTGGGTGCGCATGCGGCAAGGCTAAGCAGCATTGCGGCGGCAACCATAAAGCAAACTAAACGTTTCATTTTGATTTTTCCTCCTTGTTTTTTCGTTATTGCGTTAATATAGTTATCATTCGGCATTAACCAAATGGCACGCAACAAAATGATCATTGCCAACGGGCTTCAGTTCGGGTTCAACTTGGGCGCACTGTTCGCAGGCGCGTGGGCAGCGCGTGCGGAAGCGGCAGCCGGAGGGCGGGTCAATGGGGCTTGGTATATCGCCCTGAAGCACTATCTGCTCCTTTGCCCTTGCCTTTTCCGGATCGGGTACCGGTACGGAGGAAAGCAGCGCCTCCGTATACGGGTGTAAGTGATGGCTGTATATTTCCTCACTCGGACCTATTTCAACCAGCTTGCCAAGGTACATAACGCCTATCCTGTCGCTTATGTGGCGCACCATGGAAAGATCGTGCGCTATGAAAAGATAGGTGAGTCCGAACTCCCGCTGAAGATCCTCCAGCATGTTTACAACCTGCGCCTGAATGGAAACGTCCAGCGCGCTTATGGGCTCGTCGCATACTATGAATTCGGGGTCTACCGCCAACGCCCTTGCTATGCCTATACGCTGGCGCTGGCCGCCGCTGAACTCATGCGGATAACGGTTGGCATGTTCGCGCATCAGCCCCACACGGTCAAGCAATTCATACACCCGCTTGCTCTTTTCTTCCTTCGTTTTAAGGTCGGAATGAAGATCCAGAGCTTCGCGTATTATGTCCATAACGGTCATGCGCGCATTGAGCGATGCATAAGGGTCCTGGAATATCATTTGCATCTTTTTGCGGTATGGCAGCAGTTCCTTTTTGGTAAGGTGGCTTATGTCCTTCCCGTCAAAAATGATTTTGCCGTCGGTCGGCTCGTAAAGCCGTGTTATGGTGCGGCCTACGGTTGTTTTGCCGCAGCCCGATTCGCCTACCAGCCCCAGCGTTTCGTTGCGCATGATATCAAAGCTTATATGGTCAACGCTTTTGACCGTTTGCTTCTTTTGGCCGAAAAGTCCCTGCGGCTTATAGAAATACTTTGTCAGGTTTTCAACTTGCAGCAGCTTATCACCTGCCATAGTTAACACCAGCCTTCCTCATCTCATAGTCGCTGTCCTTGGGCGCATCGGCATCAAGCATCCAGCACATTGTCCTGTGCTTATCTTCCGCAAAGTATGGCGGCTGCTCCCGGGTGCATACGTTCATGCAATATTTGCACCGTGTACTGAACGGGCAGCCTTTGGGCGGATTTATAAGGTCAGGCGGCGTGCCGTCTATTGGTATAAGCCTGCGCTTTTCCCCGCCGTCCACATGCGGTATGGAACCAAGCAGCCCCATCGTGTACGGATGGCGCGGATGGTAGAATATTTCGTCCGCCGTGCCGTATTCCATTATCAGCCCGCCGTACATAACGGCAACCTTGTCGCAAACCGTGGCAACCACGCCAAGGTCGTGCGTAATGAGCATTGTGGTCATGCCGAATTGCCTGTTCAGCTTTTTTATAAGGTTGAGTATCTGCGCCTGAATGGTAACGTCAAGCGCGGTGGTGGGTTCGTCGGCAATAAGCAGCTTCGGGTTGCAGGAAAGCGCAAGCGCAATCATAACGCGCTGCCTCATGCCGCCAGAGAATTCGTGCGGGTAGCTGTCTATGCGCTTTTCCGCCGCGGGTATGCCAACGAGCTTCAGCATCTCTATCGCGCGTGCGCGGGCCTCCCGCCTGCTCATTTTTTCATGCTCCAGTATCATCTCCATGATCTGGTTGCCTATGGTGTAAACCGGGTTAAGGCTGGTCATGGGGTCCTGGAATATCATGGCTATTTCCTTGCCGCGAACCCTACGCATCTGGTTCTTGCCGTATGTCAGTATATCCTCGCCGTTCAGCAGTATTTCGCCGTCAACCACGCGGCCGGGATACTGAAGCAGGCCCATTATGGAAAGGCTGGTAACGCTTTTGCCGGAGCCGGATTCGCCGACTATGCCAAGCACTTCGCCCTCATTCACGTCAAAGCTTATGCCGCGCACGGCCTTTACCTCGCCAACGTGGGTAAAGAACGACGTTTTAAGATCCCTTACAGATAACAGTTTTCTTGCCATATCCGTGTTCCTCACTTCCTAAGCCTTGGGTCAAGCGAATCCCTAAGCCCGTCGCTGAACAGATTGAGCGCCAATATTGTTATGCTCATGACCAGCGCCGGATAGAAAAGCTGATAAGGATTGGTATACAATCCCGGCAGCGCAGCGTTGGCAAGCGCGCCCCACGAAGCCTTGGGCTTTGATACGCCAAGCCCTATAAAGCTCAAGAACGCTTCCGTAAACATTGCGCTCGGAATCTGCATGGTTATTGAAACCATTATGGGTCCCATGGCGTTCGGTATAAGGTGGCGGGTAAGTATTTTGCGCGAGGGCACGCCAAGCAGCGTTGCCGCCAGCACAAATTCCTGCTCCCTCATGCTCAGCACCTGGGAGCGCACTATGCGCGCCATATCGACCCAGTACGTAAGTCCCATTGCGAGTATTATGGACTGAAGCCCCGGCCCCATCACCACCATGATCAGAATAACGTAAAGCATCATGGGGATAGAGCTTATGGTATCCACAATGCGCATCATTACGTTGTCCACGCTGCCGCCGCAGAAGCCCGCTATGCCGCCATACAGCACGCCGATTACGAAGTTGACTATCGCCGCAACAACGCCAACCAGCAAGGACATTCTTGCGCCGTATATAACGCGGATAAACATATCCCTGCCCAGCGAATCGCTGCCCCAGATATAAGTTTTGTTTGAAACCGTCTTGAACGGCTTCATCGTTGCGCCGTCGTAGGTAACGGTAAAGCGCTCTATTTTTTTATCAAGTATCGTGCGTGCTTCGTCTATGGTGACATAGCCGCTTTCGGGCGGATTATCGCCAAAGTATTCGGCAAGGTAGTTAACGTCCGCAACAGCTATCCGCCCGCTTGAGGCGTTGGCGGCTTCCTGCTGAATGAATTCGGATTTGGCCTTAAAGTATACGCCGTAATCCACCACCAGCGGCTTGCCGTTTATTTCGTAAATATACATGCGGTTGGTCTTATCGTCCTTTACCATTTTGGAGGAGGCGATAAGGTTTCCCTTCTCATCGGTATCAATGCACTTGAACTCGTTGGTCAAATACACATACGTCCCGCCGCCAAGGTCATAAAGCTCAAGCTGCGGCGGAATGTTGGCAAATTCAAGGTTCTGCTGATCATAGGAAAGCCGCCAGAACATGGGCACAAATATGGCCGACAGCACTATCGCCACAATTATTATCAGCGACAGCACGGCGCTCTTGTTCTTTTTAAGCCTTTGCCAGCAGTCCTGCCAGTAGGTCAGGCTTGGGCGGGATATCTTTTCGGATTCAAGCGTACCGCGGTCAACGCTTTGCCAGCGCGTGTTGCTTTCCATTTTTTCTCCCTCCTGTTAATCCAGCTTTATTCTGGGGTCTACCAGAACGTATATAAAGTCCACTATCAGCACCGATATAATCAGCAATATTGCGAAGAACACCGTTATGCCCATTATCAGCGGATAGTCGCGGTTTATAATGCTGTTTGTAAACAAGCTTCCCACGCCCGGAATGCCGAACACCTTTTCAATAACGAACGATCCGGTAACTATGCTTGCAACCATCGGGCCGACATAGGTTATAACCGGCAGCAGCGCGTTCCTCAGCGCGTGCTTATACGTTACCTTGAATTCGGATATGCCCTTGCTGCGCGCCGTGCGGATATAATCCTGCTGCTGCACCTCCAGCAGGCTTGTGCGGGTAAGGCGCGTTATAAAGGAAAGCGAGAATGCGCCTATAACGACTATCGGCCCTATGTAGCCCGCCGCCGTATCCACGCCGAAGGAGGGCACCCAGCCGAGCGTTTTGCTGAATATGAACAAAAAGCCCGTTGCAAGCACAAAGCTTGGTATTGTGGCACCGAGCGTGGATAGCACCATGAAGAAACGGTCAATGAATTTGTTCTGATTGAGCGCACACATCACGCCGAAGCCTATGCCTGCAAAGACCACAATCAGCGAAGCATACAGGCCTATCGTCAGCGAGTAGGGAAAGCCGTCCGCAATTACCTTGTTAACGGTTATGCCCGCGCGGGTATAGGACACGCCGAAATCCCCGCGGATAAAATTGCCGAGATACACGAAGTATTGCTCGATAACCGGCTTATTAAGGCCATACTTCTCCATCATCGCCGCCCTTATTTCGGGATTGGGCATTTTCTCGTCCGCAAACGGGTTGCCCGGAATCGCTTTCATAAGGAAAAAGGTAATTGTAATAATCATAAAGATCGTTATTACTGATGATACGATCCTTTTGAGGAAGTATTTTAACATAGCTCCTTCTTTCCAATCTGGCGTTTTTTGTTTTTATTTTGTTGGATTATAACCCATGAATGTCGTGATAATATCAATAGCTGATGTGAAACTTCACATAATTGCAAAAAAGCTATATATCCCCGTTTCCGGCGTCCTGCTCCTTCTCCGCCATCAGATCCGGATGCGGAATACTATGCCAAACGTAGCGGTCGCGATAATCTTCCATCAGCGCAAAATACCACCCGCTGTCGCTAAGGGCATATATTATATGCCCCGCCATGCCTGCGCAGGCAATAACGTTGAGCGCAGCGCTCAGCGCGCTTTTGTTCAGCACTGTTATCAGCGCGGCAACGCCCGCCGCAATGCACACCACGCGGTTGATGCGCATATCCTTCCAAAGCCGCCCTATTGCACAAATAAGCTGCCGCGTACCGAAAAAGCACACAAACGCGGCCATTATTGCTTTGGTAGTTTCGTTAGCGTCCGCTTCAAGTTCAAAGCAGAGCATGAGCATGCCCACTACGAATGCCGTTATTACAGCCGCGCTCCACCTGAGCTGATAATACACGGCTGCATATATCGGGTGCGGGAACATATCCGCATTTTCGCCCGCAGAATACGCATTCAGCAAAAACAGCCCGGCGCTGAGGCATGCGCCCGCGCCCATGCATGCGCCCAGGCCCATGCCGCTGTGGGCAAACACTATGCGCCCAAGCTGCACGGCATCGGTAAACATAATCGTTATTATAAGCATAAGGTTTGCGCCATTGTGCAAAAGGGCCGCCGCAAGGAACACGGCAAATGCTCCCCCAACGCAGACTCCTGCCGCCCTGCCGCGCCCGCATACAAGCAGCGCCGCTGCCGCCGCGGCAATACCGGCATATATAAGCGCGCCTCCGTCTGAGCCTTTTGGGGCGGCAAACACGGCCGCCGCCAACCCAAGCGCGGCAAACGACGCCTGTATGCCCAGCATTGCCGCGGCGCCGTTTTTGCCCGTGCCGATGCCTTTCCGCTTTGCGGAGCATATAACAAGCGCCGCCGCGCTGCCCGCCCTGCCGTAATAGGCCCCGAGCGCGCCCATTGCGCCCTGCACGCATTTGAGCAGCAGCGAGAACACCGCGAACCATACTATTGACCCCGCTCCGCCAGCAGCGATCGCCATGCGCAGCATTATCATAAACGGAAAGCATATGCTTTCCCCCGCCTGCATCAATATGCCCGCGGCATAGGCGCGGCGCAGCGGCTTGCCGCAGCGGTTGAACAGAAAGGATACGTCTGTATCGTTATGCAGATTTTGGGAAAACACACGGTTTGTGCGCACGGTAAAATATATCCCCGCAAGCACAATAAGCAATACAATCGGCCTGTACCACAGTTCCTGCATGCCGTCTTACCGCCTTTCCCCTGAATTTGCCCAATATAATAACATAAATAAAAAAGTGGCTCAAGGCCACTTTTTTCATACTTCCGTATTTTTACTTTATCTTCCTGAACAGCATCTTCAATTCAGAATCGCTGGTTCTGAGCCTCAGGTCGTTTCCGTCGGGCCAAAGCTCGATATGGTCGGGAACAAGGCCGTCCAGCCTGCCGGTGTAACCGCATATCATGCCGTCCGCCTTGGCGAAGGAGAGCGGGGTTTCAAAGCTGCCGTAGCTGAACCAAAGCCTGCCGCCGCGGTTTTCCACGTCAAACGTTTCGTAGGCAGGATGCTCGTATGTGCCGATGAGCTGCGGCGCGTTTTCTATGGTCACGTCCTCGCCCTCAACGCCGTTTTTAATCGTGGCAATCATGTCGTCCCGCTTTTTCAGCCATGCGTCTATCATGTCGTCATAGCTTTGCTTCGGCGCGCCTGTGGTGAGCATATCGAGCGCCATTGTGCGCGCTATTACGGAGGCGGGAGTGGTGCCGGTATTGAATATCATGGCGTAGCCGCTGTTTTCGCCCTTTATGAAGCCAACCTGGGTATTGAAGCCTTCAAGCCCGCCGCTATGGAACACTATGTCGCGCCCGTTGTATACGCCCGTGTGCCAGCCAAGGCCGTAGCAGCAGCCGCGGAGGGAATCCATGTCCTCCTCGGCGGATGGTATAACGGGCGAGGTCATCGCCGCGTACTGCGCCGCGCTGCAAAGCCGCTCCCCGCTTTCGCATACGCCGCCGCGCGCCATTGCCATTACCCATTTGGAAAGATCCTTCACGTTCACCTTTATGCCGCCGCAGGGGCCGGAAAGCGGAGAATCGGAATATTCGCAGCGGTGCGCCGCGTATCCGTCGGAAACATAGGGCAGTGCGCGTTCAAGGTTATCCATGTTGCCGGGAAGCCCGCGGAAGCGTATTGTCTCCACGCCAAGCTTATCGGCTATGTTGCGCTTTATCTGGCTTTCCCAGCTTTCGCCACCGCGCAGCACCTCCATAAGATAGCCAAGCACAATGTACATATGGTTATTGTATTGATACGTTTCCCTGAAGCCCGCGCTCGCGTCAAGATTGGCGCATTTAAGCATAAGGTTGCGGCGGCTGCCGCCCACCTTGTTGCGCATAAAATCATGGCACGGCAGGCCGCTTCTGTGGCTTGCCATATCGCGTATGCTAAGATGCGCGCCCGCATAATGATCCAGCATGTCAAAATCCTTCATGGCGTGCTGAACGGGTTCGTCCCAGCCGATAAGCCCTTCGTCCACGGCCTGCGCCGCCAGCATCACCGTCCATGCCTTGGAGCAGGAGGCGATGTCAAATGAGGCGTTGAGCGTCATGGGGATATTGTTCTCCCTGTCCTCGTATCCATAGGGCGCGGCGAATATTATTTCGCCATTTTTGAATACTATGGCCACGCCGCCCACAAGGCCGGTCTCTTTGGTTATGCGTTCAAGCGTTTTTGTAAAAACATTCTGCATCATGCGGTACTCTCCTTATTAAATATCACATATACTATACTATTTTATGGCCCATTTAGCAACGTAGTCTTTGACATATGCACAGCCATGTAATATAATAAAGCATATTAGATACGTTTGATCCAAGGAGGATTTACCCATGGCATATATTCTTAGCTGCTGCTCCACGGCGGACCTTTCGCGCGAGCATTTTGAGTCAAGAGATATTCATTATATCTGCTTCCACTTTTTCCTTGATGGCAAGGCTTATCCGGACGACCTTGGCGAATCGATCCCGTTCGATAAGTTCTATGCCGCAATGGCAAACGGCGCGGACACCCGCACCAGCCAGATAAATACGGATGAATTTATTGCCTACTTCACCCCCTTCCTTGAAGAAGGCAAGGACATTCTGCACGTTTCCCTTTCAAGCGGCATTTCCGGCGTTAGCAACAGCGCAACGCTTGCCGCAAAGGAGCTGAGCGAAAAATACCCGGAGCGCAGGATACTCGTTGTGGACTCCCTTGGCGCGTCCTCCGGCTACGGCCTTATTATGGATAAGCTTGCGGACCTTCGCGACGAGGGTAAAAGCATAGACGAAGTTTATAGCTGGGTAATGGCAAACAGGCTGCGCCTGCACCATTGGTTCCTTTCCACAGACCTTACGTTTTACGTCAAGGGCGGGCGCATATCCAAGGCCGCGGGCTGGTTCGGCACGGTGCTGAACATTTGCCCCCTGCTGAACATGGATAACCTTGGCCGCCTTATCCCGCGCTATAAAATACGCGGCAAGAAAAAGGTGCTCAACGCAATAGTTGAAAAAATGAAGGAGCATGCCGAAAACGGCCTTGATTATTCCGGCAAGTGCTATATTTCCCAATCCGCCTGCATGGAGGACGCGCGCTACGTTGCAGACAAGGTGGAGGCCGCCTTCCCGCACCTTAACGGCAAGGTTCTGATAAACAGCGTAGGCACCACAATCGGCAGCCATACCGGCCCCGGCACGGTTGCGCTGTTCTTCTGGGGCGACGAAAGGGTGGACTGAGGCGCATAAGCGCATAAGCGCATGATTTCGGCGAAAGGGGAGCCGAATGACCCCGCTCCGCGCCCCGCAACGGCTTAATTTATGCATACAGCAAAACCCTCCGCACGCCTTGGTGCATACGGAGGGTTATATTTTGCCGGTTACGGTTGGCGCTTGAGTGGGCTGCCTCACGATATGCCCTGCCCCTGCGGTTCTGCCGCGTTCCGTGCGGTTATGCCCCTAAGCGGAACTCCTTTGCAAAAGCTTTTTTCTTGTCATCCGAAAAATGATGCGTGATGACAAAAACGATCCCGCCCGATAATTCGCTAAGAATATCCTCGATTTTTTCGGCGGTTTCCGAATCCACGTTGGCAAGCGGCTCGTCAATTATGGTGATGGGAGCCTTGCGCAGCAATGTTCGGGCAAGCGCTATCCTTTTGCGCTCGCCGCCCGAAAGGTTGCTGCCGCCCTCGCTGATTATGGCGTTCAGCCCCTCCCGCGATGCGAATTTGCTTAGATTCAGCTTTTGCAGCAGCGCAATAAGCTCATCATCGCCCATATCACGATACATGGTAAGGTTGTTGCGCAGGGTATCGTTGAACAGAACCGGGTCCTGCCGCATAATGGCTATCCTTTCATTCAGCCCTTTTACGCAAAAGGCGTTTGCGCCGTTTATCAGTATTTCGCCGCTGCGGGGTTCGTAATACCCAAGCAACAGATTCATGCTTGTTGACTTGCCCGAACCGCTCTGCCCCGTAATGATGCATTTTTCGCCCGCGTTCACCGTAAGCGAAAAATCATTCAATAAGGGCGCCGCATCCCCGTAGCCGAAGCAGACGTGCCTAAAGGCCACGCTGTCAATATTCGGAATATCCAGCGTCCTTTTGCTGTCCTCCGCCGCCTGTTCAAAGAGCGCTTCAAGCTTTTTTGCAAGGGGCTTTGTGCTTAAATACTCCTGCAAATATACGGAAATGGCAATTATGGGGTATGAAAGCTGGTCTATAAGACCGACTGCGATAAAGAAATCGCCCGCGGAAAACTCCCCGCTTAAAACGAGCGCCGCCGTAGCCACTATTACTATGAAATGGCTCATATAGGACAATAGCGCGGTAATGGTTTTTGATAAATAGGTTATCTTTTTGAAGCGGAACAGCTTGACCGAAACATCATCGTTGCTTTTTTGAAATTTAGAGCGTATGACCCTTTCGATGGAATAGTTTTTTATAAGCTCAAACCCCGAAAGCCATTCCACAATATTTCCAAGATGCTTTTGGAAGCTGTCTATGCTTTCCTTTTTGGCATTTTGAAGCCTTTTTTCTATAAGCTTGGGCACATACAGCGGCATTGTCAGCAAAAACAGCGTCAGAACGGCTATGCGGTAATCCAACCAGAACAGCGCCGCGCTTACCGTTACCGCCTTTGAGGAAATCTCTATCAGCAGGGGAATGTTGTCGAGATAGCCGTCGTTGACCTGGTCTATTTGGTCGGTGTACTGCGCGACGAATTCGCCCTGCTGCACGCTCATAATCTCTATCGGACTGCGCGCCAGCAGCCAATCAAAGAACCGGCTGCGCATGGAATTTTTGTTTGCAACGGAAAAGCGCCCGCGGAAATAATCGTAGCCGTAATACGCGGCCAGCTCAACCGCCACAACGGCGAAGAATGCGGCCGAAAGCCTGAACACGTCCGACGATATGCCCTCAAGCGCGGCGTCCAGCAGCTCTCCCTTCAAAAACTGCACATATGTTCCGGCAAGTCCGGCAACGAATACGAAAACAAGGCAAGCCGCCAACGGCTTCAGATGGGCTTTTATTATATTTTTCATTGTATTATACTGCTTTTGCCGGCGCCCGCAGCAGGCCGGCAATTCGCACCTTTCTTTCTTTTTTTGTTCATAAGCAGCCGTTTGGCTCCCGAAAGGCAAAACGGCAACGGCGTTGATTTGGAATTGATTCGGCACAGAACAAAAAAGCTGCGATGGGAATATTACGTCACATAAAGCAGTAATATGCAAAGGTATTCAACTGTTCGTGCCGCTAAAGGGCCAACCAGATGCGAATTTTCATCGAACCTCTCCATTCACGGTGTTATTGATTGAATTAAGTATATCAAATGCGCAATGGCGCTGTCAAGCAAAAGCCACCGGATTGACCGATGGCTTTGTATGTTATCTCGTCTGTATCTTCTGCGCAACCAATATGAAGCGGTGCTGAAGGCTTTCTATGAAGCCCATCTCCTGCACCTCTTCATTGAGAGCAAGCAGCTCGCGCCGGCACCTGTCCACCGAAAAGCCGGGAAATTCCCAGCCCACTATGTGCGCAAAGTAGGCAAGCGCGCCAACGTCATTGAACCTTAGCTTTGGAAAATACTCCTGCCCATAGAGAATATTGAACCCGTACCCGCGGAAGGCTTCCGCCGCGTTTTTAAGGCAATGCCCCGGGAACGGCGGTTCATATTCGGGCAAAAGCCTGCGCGAAAGGGCGCGGTTGTCCCGCTGGCCAATCTGTTCGGTTATGAACAATCCGCCGGGCTTGAGCACGCGGAACAGTTCTTCTATCATATATCCGCCATGGCGGCTTAGCACCATGTCGAACATATCGTCTTCAAAGGGCAGCTCCTCTTCGTCCACGTTGCAGAACATTGTCCGTATGCCAAGGGGGGCAAGCTGCTCCACGCAGCTTTCATAATCCCGCTCGTCCGATTCGGTGGCGCAGGTAAGCTCATACGGATGCCTAAGGCTAAGGAGGAAGCCGCCGTCGCCCGTGTCCATATCAAGGAGCATATCCGTATCCTTTAGCCGCATCAGCACCTCTTCGCGGTAATCCCACGGGAGCGGTTCGCTTTCCCACCGCCCGTCAAGGTGCATCAGCTCCCATCCGCCAAACGGGAACTGCTCTTCAAAGCGCCACATGTCTATAAGCTGCTTTTCGTCTGCGTAATACATAAGTAATGCCTATCCTCAAAACCCGCAATACAGCTGTTTGTATATCCCTCGCCTTACAGCGCGGCGTTCAGGCGCGCGCGGCTGAGCCTGAGCCTTCTAAGGCTTTCTTCCCTGCCCAGGAGCACTGCTATCTCTATCGCGCCGCCGGGGGTAACGGCCTTGCCCGCCATGCCTATGCGCACGGGCCAAAGCAGCGTGCCGTTCTTCATGCCGTTGGCTTCCGCCATGCCTATAAGCAGGCTGTGCAGGCTTTCTTCTTCCCAAGCCGGCAGCGCCTCAAGCGCGGGAATTACCATATCAAGCACGTGAGCCGAAACCTCCGCATTGGTCTTGGACTTTTTGTTGGTGAAAAGCGCAATGTCGAATTCCTCGTCCATTTTGGTAAGGAAGTCGGTTATATCCGCCATCTGGGAGAATGTTTCAAGCCTCGGCTGCAAAATGCGGCGCAGCACGCCCTTATCCATATGGGCTATGCCGGCCTTTTCGTACCACGGCTCGGCCGCCGCGTCGAACTCCTCCGCGCTCATGCGGCGGATATATTCGGCGTTCATCCAGGTGAGCTTTGCAACATCGAATATAGCCGGGGATTTGCTCATGCCCGATACGTCAAACGCATCCACAAGCTCGTCAAGCGTGAAGAACTCCCTGTCGTCGCCCGGGTTCCAGCCAAGAAGGGCAACGTAATTGACTATTGCGTCCTTCAGATAGCCCTTGGCAAGATAATCTTCAAAATATGCGTCGCCATCGCGCTTGGAAAGCTTATGCTGCGCATCGCGCATAATGCTTGTCATGTGTATATACACGGGCTTTTCCCAGCCGAAAGCATCATAAAGCAGATTATACTTGGGCGTGGAGGAAAGATATTCCATGCCGCGCATAACGTGGGTTATGCCCATAGTATGGTCATCTATAACGTTTGCAAAGTTATAGGTGGGCATACCGTCCGCCTTGATGAGTATCATGTCGTCAAGCTCCGCGCAATCCACCTTTATGTGGCCGTATATGGCGTCGTCAAAGCTGGCCTCGCCATGCTCGGGCACGTTCTGGCGGATAACATAAGGCTCTCCCGCGGCAAGGCGTCGCTCAACCTCCGCCTTATCCATATGCAGGCAATGCTTGTCGTACTTAAACGTTTCGCCCCTTTCGGCGGCGGCGGCGCGGCGCGCGTCCAGCTCTTCGTTGGTGCAGAAGCAATAATAAGCCTTGCCCATTTCAACAAGCCGCTTTGCGTAGGGCAGGTACATGTCTTTCCTTTCGCTCTGCACGTACGGGCCGAATTCGCCGCCCACGTCCGGGCCCTCGTCCCAGTTCATGCCTATGCTTTTAAGCGTGCGGTAAATAACCTCCGTCGCGCCTTCAACATAGCGGTTGCGGTCGGTATCCTCAATGCGCAGTATGAATTTGCCGCCATGGTGGCGCGCATACAGCCAAGTGTAAAGCGCGCTCCTAAGGTTGCCTATGTGCATATACCCCGTCGGGGACGGGGCAAATCGTGTTCTGACCATATCAGCCATTTGTGTGTCTCCCTGTGAAATAATATTCTAAGTGTTAAGCCTCTTTTTGCTTGTCGCAACCCCTCAGTCAGCTTCGCTGACAGCTCCCCGTCCGGGGAGCCTTTTGAGGAACGGTATAAGCTCAAGCCAAAAGCCTGCCCTGAAAGGGGAGGTGGCGAACGCAGTGAGCCGGAGGGGTTAATCCGTAGCTATGCCTTTTTTCGCCAACCCCTCAGTCAATCCGCCTTACGGCGTATTGCCAGCTCCCCGTCCGGGGAGCCTTTTGGGGTAATCCCCATCCTTACATCTTAAAACTATCCTTCAGCCCGACTGCGCGGTTGAACACGGGGTGCTCGCTTGTGTGGTCAAGGTCGGTGCAGAAGTAGCCTATGCGCATGAACTGGAACTTGTCCCCGGGCTTGGCCGCGGCAAGGGCGGGTTCAACGTAGCCGTGCTTTACGGTGATGGAATCGGGGTTCATCAGTTCCACAAAGTCGCGCTCCACGCCGTCGTTAGGATCGTCCAGCATCATGGCCTCATACAGGCGGAACTCCGCGGGGGACGCGGCTTTGGCGTTTACCCAATGCAGCGTGCCCTTCACCTTGCGCTCGCATTCGCCGCTGCGGGTTTCGGGATCGTATGTGCAGTAAACGGTTGTAACGTTGCCGTTTTCGTCGGTTTCGTAGCGGGTGCATTTTACTATGTATGCGCCCTTGAGCCGCACTTCGCCATCGGGCTTCAGGCGGAAATACTTCTTGGGCGGGTCATAGGAAAAGTCGTCCCGCTCAATGTAAAGCTCCTTACCAAACGCCACCTTGCGCGTGCCTGCGGTTTCGCTGCCGGGCAGGTTTTCAAGCTCTACATCTTCTTCCTTATCCTCCGGCCAGTTTTCTATAACAAGCTTTATCGGGTCAAGCACGGCGCACATACGGTACGCTTTGGCGTTAAGATCCTCCCTTAGGCAGTGTTCAAGCATTGCGCTGTCCACTATGCTGTCCGCTTTTGCAACGCCTATCCTATTGAGGAAGTCCTTTATGGCCTCTGGCGTATAGCCGCGGCGGCGCAGCGCGCAAAGGGTGGGCATGCGCGGATCGTCCCAGCCGGAAACGTAATGCTCCTCCACAAGGCGCCTGAGATAGCGCTTGCTCATTATGGTATTGGTAAGATTCAGCCGCGCGAACTCTATCTGCCTGGGCTTATGTTCAAATTCGCACTGTTCAACTACCCAGTTGTAAAGCGGCCTGTGCGCTTCGTATTCAAGGGAGCAGAGGGAATGGGTTATGCCCTCGATGGCGTCCTGAATGGGATGCGCAAAGTCATACATGGGATAGATGCACCATTTTGTGCCGGTGTGATGATGCGGCACATGCTTTATGCGGTATATGGCAGGATCGCGCATGTTTATATTGGGGCTGGCCATGTCTATCTTGGCGCGGAGGGTGCGCGCGCCGTCCTCAAATTCGCCGTTGCGCATGCGGTAGAACAAATCAAGGTTCTCCTCAACGCTCCTGTCGCGATAGGGCGAGTTTTTGCCGGGTTCGGTCAGCGTGCCGCGGTATTCGCGCATTTCGTCCTTTGAAAGATCGTCAACGTACGCCACGCCCTTTTTGATGAGCTTCACGGCGTATTCAAAGCAATCGTCAAAATAATCGCTGCCGTAGCACAGCTTGTCCCAGTTAAAGCCCAGCCAGCGTATGTCGTATTCTATCGCGTCCACAAACTCCTCCTTCTCCTTGGTGGGGTTTGTGTCGTCAAAGCGCAGATTGCACTTGCCGCCGAACTTTTCCGCCATGGAAAAGTCTATGTACAGCGCCTTAACGTGGCCAATGTGCAAATAGCCGTTAGGCTCCGGCGGGAAGCGGGTCTGGATATGGGAAAGTCCCTTCTCCTGAATGTCCTGCTGTATAAACTCCTCTATAAAGTTTTTTGGTGCAAGCTTGGCTTCTTCCATATCCTTTTCACGTCCTTTCAAAAATAAAAAAATTTCCCGCCTATGGCGGTACATAACATTATCTTTAATATTGTCCCTATTGTCAAGAATTTTTGCCCGTTTCACTCTATATGCACGCGCTTTATTTCGTTGCCGGCCCTTCCTATATATTTAAGCAGGTCCTCCATGCTTATTGCAAGCGACGCCGTGGCCACGCACGGATGCACGCACACCATGTTCATATCAAAAATATCCTCGTCAATAGCCACCACAACGTCCCTTGCGCTTTCGCGGTAAAGCGCCATAGGCGTTACGCTGCCCGCAACAAGCCCCAGCTTATCCATAAGCTGCGCATCGGAGCAAAAGCTCAGCCGCGACGAACCAAGCTGCCTTGAAACATCCCCCGTCCTGAACGGCTTGTCCGCGCATATCAGCAAAAGATAAAATTTTGTGCCGCTGCGGTTGCACAAAAACAGATTCTTAAAATGCTGCGCCCCTATGTCCGCGCCTATGCCTTCGCAGTCGTGCATCGTGCGCGCACAGGGATGCTCGTAGCGGCGGTACGGTATGCCCATTTCGTCAAGCAATTCAAGCACCGGCCTTTCGCGTTCGTCTATCGCCATCGTTCTCACCTTCCCGGCATATATTTACACATAAATATATATTATAGCATAGCACGCTTTGAGCGAAAAGGGCTAAACAACCGAAATATAGCAAATGCTTATAATAAGGCGTTAATATTTATACACAAACGTAAAGCTCCCCTAAATTGCAGGCTTAACGGGGGCATTCGCCGATAAATACATAACAAACGATAAAACACGGCTTTAGCCGCTTGCAAATAAACATTCCGTTAAGTATAATGATAATAGGCATAGTTGCCTTAACATCGGGTTCATGCAACGGAGCATGCACTAATATGCCATATATGGCAGCTCTTTATAATAAGCGCTGCTTATGGCATAATTATAAGCAAAAGGAGGAAAATGCCTTGGCAACCATGATTGAACGCATCGCGGCGGCGGAGGAACAGGCCGCGGCGATAAAGAAGCAGGCAGCGGCGGATGCGCGCGCACGCATAGACGCGGCGCAGCAGGCGGCGGACAAGGCCACTGCGGACGCACGCGCAGAGCAGCGCGCAAAGCTGGCAGAAGCGGAAAAGCAGGCCGAAGCCGAAGGGCAGAAGCTTTTTGACGCGATAATGGCCGAAAACGCCGAACGCGCGGATAGCGAGCGCGCCGCAGCGGCGAAGAAGCTTTATGCGGCGGCGGAATATGTAATAGGAAAGGCGGGACAGGCATGATAGTTCCAATGAAGCGGCTCACGCTTATCGGCCTATCCTGCGAAAAGGAAAGCACCCTGAAGGCGCTGCAAAGACTGGGCGCGGTGCAGCTTATTTCCGAAGGGGAACTGACCGACAGCGAAAAGCTTAGACAGCTTACCGCCAAGGCGGACAGGCTTAACGCCGCACGCAGGGCCATAAAGCCATATTATAAAAAGCCCATGCTCTCCCCCACCCCGCAGTGCACCGAGGCTCAGCTTGAAGCCGTTCAGCCGGAGGGCGACGCGCTTTGCCAAAGCATAGAAAAGCTGGAAGCGGAGCAGGCGGAAAAACGGGCGGAGCTTGAAAGGCTGGCGGCGCTGAGGGCGCAGCTTGAACCCTTCCGCGAGATGCTGACCCCGCTTGAGGCCATACATTCCACCAAGCACATAGCATACATACTTGGCACGGCGGACGCGAAGGCAATGGACGCAGTGGATAATATTGAAGCAGCGCTCGATACGCACATCGGCCTTGAAGCATACCCGAACGAAAACCTTACGGCAGTTGTTATAGCCTGCAACAGGGACGAGCGGGACGCCATACTGCGCTACGTTAAGGACGCGGGCTTCAATGAGTTCATACCGCCAAAGCTTACCGGCACGGCGAGCGAGAACATGGAAAAAGCCGCAAAGCAGATGGACGCGACAGAGGCGGAGCTTTACAGGATAGCATCCGAGCTGACGGCAGCAGCGGAGAAGCGCAGCCGGCTCGACATGGCGGCGGACGCATACGCCATAGAAAAGCAGCGCGCGGAGGGCGAAACGGCGCTCAAGTCCACGCAGTATGCATATATACTGGATGGCTGGGCGCGTGCGGACAAGCTGGACGAAATTCAGCTTGCGGTATCGAGCGTTACGGACGCATATTATATCGAAACGCGCGATCCTTACGCCGACGAAAACCCGCCCACGGCCACGAAGAACAAAAAGCTGATCGAGCCGTTTGAGGTCATAACCGAAATGTATGCCCTGCCGTCCTACCGCGGGATAGACGCGGCGGCGGTGATGGCGCCGTTTTACTTTTTGTTTTTCGGCATGATGCTATCAGACTTTGGGTACGGCATGCTGCTTTTCATAGGCGGGCTGCTATTCACCCGCTTCCTAAAGCCCAAAGGGGACACGGCCAAGCTTGTTAAGGTGATAACCTACGGCGGACTTTCAACGATGCTGTGCGCGCCGTTTATAGGCACGTTCTTCGGTGTTGAATGGAACGATCTGTTCAATACCACCGTATTCCCCCTGCTGTTCGATCCCATGACGGACGTTATGCAGATGATGCTGCTTTCCTGCGGGCTGGGCATAGTGCATATGTACACGGGCATAATCGTGAAAATGTATATGTGCTTCCGCGATGGCGATGCGCAGAGCGCCATATTCGATCAGCTTAGCTGGATGCTGCTTTTGACGGGGCTTATACTGCTCTTTGCCGCGCCCGCGATAAAGACGGTATCGCTCGTACTCATAGCCCTTGGCGGCGGCATGCTGCTGCTTTTCTCCGGCCGCTCGATAAAGAACCCCGTAATGCGCCTTGGCAAAGGCTTGAGCGCGCTTTATAACATAACAGGGTACTTGAGCGATATTCTCTCCTATGTGCGCATATTCGCGCTTGGCCTTGTTTCGGGCGCGATGGGCATGGTGTTCAATCTTATAGGCGGCATGGTATATGATGCGCTGGGCGGGCTTGGCATAATAGGCATTGTGATAGGCTTTATACTGGCGGCGGCGCTGCTTATCGCGCTGCACATGTTCAGCCTTTTCATAAATACGCTGGGCGCGTTCGCGCACACGGCAAGGCTGCAGTTTATAGAGTTCTTCGGCAAGTTCTATGAAGCGGACGGCGTTAAGTTCAAGCCGCTCGCCATGAATACGGACACCGTGAACGTTATAGATTCCGGCGCGGAATAATTTGCGTTTAACCCGCCATGGCGGGATGAAATAATAACCAATTACAACAATTTTTTCAGGAGGAACATTAAAAATGGAAGGCAGTATTTTTTCCACCCTTACTTCAAACGAACTCGGCATATTCTTCACGGGCCTCGGCGTTGCGCTTTCGGCCATACTTTCGGGCATAGGCTCCGCCATAGGCGTGGGCAAGGCCGGTCAGGCCGCCGCCGGCGTTATAGCCGATCAGCCGGAGCGCTTCGGCAACTGCCTGGTGCTTGAGCTGCTGCCCGGTTCGCAGGGCATATACGGTTTCGCCGTATCCATACTTATACTCATATTCTCCGGCCTTCTCGGCGGCAGCACCGAATCAATAACCTTCAGCCGCGGCCTTGCGTACTTCGCGGCCAGCCTGCCGGTGGGCTTCGGCGGTCTGCTTTCTGCCATACATCAGGGCAAGGTTTCCGCAGCCGGCATACAGATGCTTGCAAAGCGCGCCGACGGCTTCGGCAACGGCATGATGCTTGCGCTGATGGTTGAAACCTACGCGCTGCTTTCGCTTATAGTCAGCGTGTTCCTGGTGCTCTTCGCGTAATTTTTGCGTGGGGAGGAAACCAAACATGGCAAACAAAAATTCGGGTGCAGATGCGCTGATAGGGCGCATATTGGCGGACGCGCAGGCCGAAGCCGACACAGCCCTTGCGGACGCCGACAAGGAGGCTGAACGCATAGCGCTGATAGCCAAGGACGAATGCTTCCGCACAGAAAACGAAACGGAGCTTAAAACAAAGCGGCTCAACGACGCGGCGCAGGAAAAAAGCCGCACCAACGCCGCGCTTGATTCGCGCAAATACGCGCTGAAGGTAAAGCGTGCGCTGATAGACGAAGCGTTTGCACTGGCGGCGGAACGCATGGAGCAAAAGAGCGACGCTGAGCGAAGCGCGCTGATAAAGGCGCTGCTCATACGCGAAGCGGAAGGCGGAGAAACGATAATCCCCGCCGCGCGTGACGAAGCAAATGTGAAAAGCGTGCTTGCCGAGGTGAACGCCGCGCTTGCCCAAAGCAACCGCGCCCCGCTTACGATTGCTCCGGCGGATGCTGACATTACCGGCGGCTTTATACTGAAGGCCGCGGGATACGAAAAGAACTGCTCCTTCGCGGCGGTGCTCAGGGAAGTGCGCGCGGCGGAGGAAAGCGCGGTAGCCGGAATACTGTTCGAGCGATAAAGTCTAAAAGGAAGGCGGTAACACGATCATGCCACAGAACAGCGCAATTTACGCCGTTTCGCGCATACGCTCGCGTGAGCGCAGCCTTATAGACCGCGAAACGGTAAAGCGAATGAGCGAGGGCACGGCGGAGGAAGCCTGGCGCATGCTTACGGAAATGGGCTACGGCGCCAAGCCGGACGCCGAATATATGGACAGCGAGGCGCTTATAGAAAGCGAGCTTGAGCGGACAAACGCGCTCATAAAAGAAGTGACCACGGACGAAAGGCTGACGGACATTTTCTTCCTGGGCGCAGATGCAACGAACCTGAAGCTGTTCCTCAAGCGCAGGCTTATCGGCGCGGACGCGGGCGGAATTTATGCCCACGGCGGGCTTTATGAGTCAAAGGAGCTGATGCGCATGGTGCAGGCGAAGGACTATAAGCCCCTGCCCGAAAAGATGGCCGCGGCTATGGACAGGGCGGAGGCCGAGATAGCCGCCGGGCGCATAGACCCCGCGCGCATAAGCACCATAATAGACCAAGGATATATAGACCACGCGCTTGCATCGGGCAATGCGTTCGTAACGGCATATTTTAAGGCGACGTGCGATTTCGACAATCTTATCGCCATGGCGCGCATGAAGGCGCTTGGCGCGGACGAGAAGCGGCTTGAAACGCTGCTGCTCACGGGCGGGGACATCGACCCAAAGGCTATAGTAAAAGCCTACCAAAGCCACATGGGCGAAGGCTATGCAAAAGGCCTGCCCGCGGGCGAAATGAAGGCAGAGCTGCAAAAGGCGCTTGAAGAATACGCCCAAAGCGGAGACGCTGCTGCGCTCGAGCGGGCGCGGGACAATGCGCTCATGCGCTTAGCCTCCCGCGGGAAGAACGATATTGACACCATCGCGCCCGTAATAGGGTTCCTGCTTGCAAAGCGGCAGGAGGCGAAGGTTGTAAGGCTTATTATGACGGCGCTGAGGAACAGGCTTGGCGCGGACGTTATCGCGGAAAGGATGAGGATGCTATATGGCGAATGATTTCCATGAAATAGCCATGATAGGCGACCGCGACAGCGTGCTGCTTGCAAAGGCGGCGGGGCTTGCCGTGTTCGCGGAAACGGACGGCGCGGCGGCGACGCGGCGCATACACAGGCTTGCCAAGGGCGGCGTAAAGGTGATATTCATAACGGAGCCGCTCTTTGCGCAGTGCGGCGAGGCAGTGGAACAATACAAGCGCGAATCCGTGCCGGCGATAATCCCCATTCCCGATTCGCACGGCAGCACGGGCGTTGCCATGGCGCAGATAAAGAGCAACGTTGAAAAGGCGATAGGCGCAGACATATTATTTAATTGATAAGGAGCGGCAAATGGCAATAAAAGGAACCATAGTAAAGGTATCGGGCCCCCTTATAGTGGCCGACGGCATGGCGGACGTGCAGATGTACGACGTGGTGCGCGTTAGTGAAAAAAAGCTGATCGGCGAGGTTATAGAGCTGCGCTCTGACCGCGCGAGCATACAGGTATATGAAGAAACGGGCGGCATAGGCCCGGGAGAGCCGGTTGAATCCACCGGCGCGCCGCTGAGCGTTGAGCTTGCGCCGGGGCTTATAGAATCGATATACGACGGCATACAGCGCCCCCTGAACGTTATACGCGAGCAGGCGGGAGACAGAATAAACCGCGGCATAAGCGTAAACGCCATTGACCACGAAAAGCTTTGGAACTTTGTTCCCGTGGCAAACGTGGGCGACGAAGTGAGCGCGGGCGACGTGCTGGGCACAGTGCAGGAAACAGATGCCGTGCTCCATAAAATAATGGTGCCAAACGGCGTGAGCGGCAAGGTGACGTGGATATATTCGGGCGAAGCGAACGTGCTTGAGCCGATAGCGAAAATCGCTACCGATAAGGGCGAAATAGAGCTGCCCATGCTCCAGAAGTGGCCCGTGCGCCGCGGCAGGCCCTATAAGGAAAAGCTTGCCCCCACGGAGCCGATGGTAACGGGCCAAAGGGTAATAGACACGCTGTTCCCCGTTGCGAAGGGCGGCGTGGCGGCGGTTCCCGGGCCGTTCGGCAGCGGAAAGACCGTTGTGCAGCATCAGCTTGCCAAGTGGGCCGATGCGGACATTATAGTATACGTCGGCTGCGGCGAACGCGGCAACGAAATGACGGACGTGCTTATGGAGTTCCCCGAACTCAAGGATCCGCGCACGGGGCTGAGCCTTATGAAGCGCACGGTGCTTATAGCAAACACGTCGGACATGCCCGTTGCGGCGCGCGAAGCGAGCATATATACCGGCATAACGATAGCCGAATACTTCCGCGACATGGGCTATAAGGTGGCCATAATGGCGGATTCCACCAGCCGCTGGGCGGAGGCGCTGCGCGAAATGAGCGGCCGCCTTGAGGAAATGCCCGGCGAAGAAGGCTACCCCGCGTATCTATCGAGCCGCCTTGCGGAATTCTATGAGCGCGCGGGCTGCGTAAGGGCGCTGGGCAAGGAAGGGCGCACCGGCGCAATAACCGCAATAGGCGCGGTTTCACCCCCGGGCGGAGACATAAGCGAGCCCGTATCGCAGGCAACGCTTAGAATAGTTAAGGTATACTGGGGACTTTCGAGCAAGCTTGCCTATGCACGCCACTTCCCCGCGATAGACTGGCTGCAAAGCTATTCGCTTTATCTTGACAGGCTGGAAAACTGGTTCGACCGCAACGTGAGCGGCGAATGGGCTAACATGGTAAAGCGCACCATGACCATACTTCAGGAGGAAAGCGAGCTTGAGGAAATAGTCCGCCTTGTGGGTATAGACGCGCTCAGCTTTGCCGACAGGCTCACGCTTGAGGCCGCGCGCAGCATACGCGAGGATTATCTGCACCAGAACGCTTTCCACGAGGTGGATACCTACACCTCCCCCGAAAAGCAGTGCATGATGCTAAAAACCATACTTGCCTATTATGATTTGGGCAAGGACGCGCTTGAAAACGGCGCAAGCTTCAATAAATTGAGCACGCTGCCCGTGCGCGAAGCCATAGGCAGGCTGAAATACGTTCCGGAAAGCGGAACCAAGGCGCGCTATGACGAAATAATGGCCGAGCTTAATTCCGAAATAAGGAGCCTTACGGACGGAGGTAACGAGGATGCGTAAAGAATACCGCACAATAAAGGAAGTCGTGGGCCCGCTGATGATGGTTGAAGGCGTGGAGGGCGTTAAGTACGACGAGCTGGTTGAAATAGAGCAGGCCAACGGCGAAATACGCCGCGGCAGGGTGCTTGAAATAAATCAGGATAAGGCGCTGCTTCAGCTTTTTGAAGGCTCTCAGGGCCTGAGGATAAGCGATTCCAAGGCGCGCTTTTTGGGCCACAGCATAGAGCTTGCCGTGGCGCCCGACATGCTGGGCAGGGTATTCGACGGCATGGGCCGCCCCAAGGACGACGGCGAGCCGCTGATTGCCCAAAAGCGCATGGACATAAACGGCGCGCCCATAAACCCCGCCGCGCGCGACTATCCCTCCGAATTTATTCAGACGGGCATAAGCGCCATAGACGGCCTTAACACGCTCGTCAGGGGCCAGAAGCTGCCCGTATTCTCCGGCAGCGGCCTGCCGCATGCGCAGCTTGCCGCGCAGATTGCGCGCCAGGCGAAGGTGCTTGGCGCGGACGAAAGCTTTGCTGTTGTTTTCGCGGCTGTCGGCATAACGTTTGAGGAAGCGGACTTCTTCATAAACGATTTCCGCTCCACCGGCGCAATAGACCGCACGGTAACGTTCGTTAACCTTGCAAACGACCCCGCCATAGAGCGTATCGCCACGCCGCGCATGGCAATAACCGCCGCGGAGTATTTGGCATATGATCTCGGTATGCACGTGCTTGTTATAATTACGGACATAACCAACTATGCCGAGGCCCTGCGCGAGGTTTCCGCCGCCCGTAAGGAGGTTCCGGGCCGCAGGGGTTACCCGGGCTATCTTTATACCGACCTTGCCACCATGTATGAGCGCGCGGGCAGGATAAAGGACAACAAGGGTTCGATAACCATGATACCCATACTCTCCATGCCCGAGGACGACATTACCCACCCCATACCAGACCTTACCGGCTACATTACCGAAGGGCAGATAATCCTTTCGCGCGAGCTGCACCGCCGCGGCATAACGCCGCCCATAAACGTGCTGCCTTCGCTGAGCCGATTGAAGGACAAGGGCATAGGCAAGGGCAAAACGCGCGAGGACCACGCGGACACAATGAATCAGCTTTTCGCTGCGTATTCCCGCGGTAAGGACGCGAAGGAGCTGGCCGTAATACTGGGCGACGCGGCGCTGAGCGACACGGATAAGCTTTACGCAAAGTTTGCCGATGCATTTGAGGAGCAGTACGTTTCCCAAGGGTATTACACCAACCGCACCATAGAGGAAACGCTGAACATAGGCTGGCAGCTTTTGTCCATACTGCCGCGCACGGAATTGAAGCGCATAAGGGACGAATATTTGGACAAATATCTGCCCAAGGCGGAAGAATAAGCCGCACGGCATAGCAAAGGAGGCGAACTATGGCTGCATTGCAGGTAAAGCCCACAAGGATGGAGCTTTCCAACCTGAAAAAGAAAAAGAAGGTCGCCGTCCGCGGTCATAAGCTGATGAAGGACAAGCGGGACGAGATGGTGCGCCGCTTCATAATATACGTCAGGCGGAACAAGGAACTGCGCGAGCAGGTGGAGGAAAAGTTAGGCCAGGCTATGCAAAGCTTTGTGCTGGCGCGCGCGGGCATGGGCAACGCGGATATAGAGGAGGCGCTGTGCTACCCCGCCCGCCCTGCCAAAATAACGGTGGGCACGCAGCAGGTGCTCGGCGTGCAGGCGCCCAAGCTTGACCTTGTTGCAAGCACGGACGCGATAGAGCTGCCCTACGGCATGGCCAACACCAGCGCGGAGCTGGACGGCGCGGTGAAGCAGTTCAGCGAGCTGCTGCCGCTGCTCATTGAGCTTGCGGAGGTTGAAAAGATATGCAACCGCCTTGCGGACGAGATCGAAAAGACCCGCCGCCGCGTGAACGCGCTTGAGTACGTTATGATTCCCCAGTTTGACGAGGCTATCCGCGCCATCACCATGAAGCTGGACGAAAACGAGCGCGGCAACCTGACGCGGCTTATGAAAACAAAGGAAATGCTGGCGAATAAGTAAAAGGCTTGCAAAGCAATTGGACGCGGTTAACCGCGTCCAATTTTATATGCTATAATATTTTTTATCCTTGCCGCAATAAAACGCGGCGTTTTTCCGTTTACATTATGAAAGGAGCGCTGAACGATGCTGATATGCCTTAATACCGTTGCCCCGCAGAGCGCGGACGAATGCGAAACGATGGAGCGATGCATTGCCCGCCTGGCAAACGGCGACGCGGCAGCCATGGAGCCGCTTTATAACATTGCCAACGCGGCGGTATACGCATTCGCGCTGTCCATACTGAAAAACAGGCACGACGCGGAGGAGGCGGCGCAGGACTGCTTCGTGAAGGCATACGCGGGCGCGGGAACATACAAGCCGCAGGGGAAGCCGATGGCCTGGCTTATCACAATAACCCGCAACATATGCCTGGACCGGCTGCGGGAGCGCGCAAAGCACGCCCATGCCCCGATGGAGGATTGGGAAAGTTATGTTGAGCAGGCGGCGGTATCGAGCGAGGACAGATTGGTGCTGGAGCAATGCATGAACGCGCTTGACGACGCGGAGCGGCAAATAGTCGTTCTGCACGCGGTAGGCGGCATGAAGCACCGCGAAACCGCGCATCTGATGGGCATGACCCTTACGGCGGTACTTTCAAAATACAGCAGGGCCATAAAAAAGCTGAAGGCAAATATTATGCAGACGGAGGGCATTTAGCATGAAAAACGATAAGATAGAGCGGAGCGTGAAGCGCGCATTTGTCAATGCCGCCCCGTATCAGCTGGACAAGGTGACGGAAAAATGCAAAGAACAGAAAGGCAAGGTAATACCATTGGAAAATAAACAGGCAAAAAAGAGCATTAACAAAACATTCGCCCGAATAGCCGCCGCTGCTGCGGCGCTGCTGCTGATGATAATGGGCAGCTATGCATACGGCGAAAGGTACGGCGTTGTGTCCACCGTTGCGCTGGACGTGAACCCCAGCATTGAAATAGGCGTAAACAAGGGCGAAAAGGTAGTTTACGTTACGCCGAAGAACGAGGACGGCAAAAAGGTGATAGGCGACATGAAGCTTGAAGGCAGCGACATAAAGGTTGCCGTGAACGCGCTGATAGGCTCCATGCTGCGCGAAGGCTACATTTCCGAAATGGCCAATTCAATACTTATAAGCGTTAACGGGGACGATGCGGAGAAGAACGCCGCAATGCAGAGCGCGCTCAGCGCGGAAGTGACGGATATGCTGAACACCGGCAGCTTTCAGGGCGCGGTGCTGAGCCAAACCATAACGAGCGACCCCGAAACCAAGCGGCTTGCCGAGGAATACGGCATAACGGAGGGCAAGGCGCAGCTTATACGGCAGATAACCGAAAACAACGCCGCGCATACGTTTGAGGAGCTGGCGGGGCTTAGCGTGAACGAGCTGAACCTGATAGGCGAAAGCGGCACAAAGAGCATAGCCAACGTGACCTCCGCCGGCACGGCAAGCGAGCGCGCATATATAGGCGAGGCCGAGGCAAAGCGGATAGCCCTTGCCCACGCGGGCGTGAACGAAGGCGATATTTATGATTACGAATTTGAAATGGACTACGAGCACGGCGCAATGATATACGAGCTGGAATTCGACTGCGCCGGCAGCGAATACGAATACGACATAAACGCCAAAACGGGCGAAATAATAAAGTTTGAGGCCGACAGGCGCGGCAGCGTCTCCCCCTCCCCCGCGCCCGACGCGGCGACCGCGCCCGCATCCACCCCCACCCCTTCATCCACCCCCAAGCCCGCCGCCAATGCCGAAAGCGGATACATAGGCGAATCAAAGGCAAAGCAGATCGCCCTTGCCCACGCGGGCGTAAGCGAAGGCAGCATACGCGAATTCGAATGCGAGCTCGACCGCGAGGACGGCATAATGGTATACGAAATAGACTTTGAGTGCGGCAATTACGAATACGAATACGAAATAAATGCCACAACGGGCGAAATAGTGAAATATGATATAGAGGAAGAGTAAGCAATACTCAAAAGGGGACGCACAGCGTCCCCATATCTTTACAATCTCTTACGCTCACCCGCCGTTGGCGGATTTCACATTGCGATAGCAATATTTCACTGCGCGTAAGCGCAATTTCACCCGTTCGCAAGAACGGATTTCACTTCCTGCCCCCCCTACTCCTCCTCTATCTCGTTCAGGCCGAGCTTTTTGCGTATTGCGCGGCCTGTGGGGGTTGCGGCGCAGCCGCCGCGCGCGGTCTCGCGCAGGTCGGGGCTCATAAGGCGGCCCACGGAGCGCATCGCCATAACGGTTTCATCGAAGGGGATAAGGCTGGGTATGCCTGCAAGCGCCATATCCGCACTGATTAGCGCATTCATCGCGCCGAGCGCGTTGCGCTTTATGCACGGGCATTCAACAAGGCCGGCGACCGGATCGCACACAAGGCCCATAACGTTCTTCAGCGCTATCGCCGCCGCGTTAAGGCACCTGTCCGCGCTGCCGCCGTCCAGCTCGCACAGCGCAGCCGCAGCCATTGCCGCGGCGGAGCCGATCTCCGCCTGGCAGCCGTGCTCCGCGCCGCTTATGCTGGCGTTTGCGGCTATTATGCTGCCTACCGCGCCCGCGGTAAGCAGGCCGCTGAGCAGCTTTTCGTCGTTCCAGCCGCGCTCCTTTGCACAGGTGAAAAGCACGCCCGGCAGTATTCCGCTTGCGCCCGCGGTGGGCGCCGCAACTATGCGGCCCATTGCCGCGTTCACTTCAACCACGGCCATGCTCGCCGCCGCGGCCTTAGCCGCCAAAGTGCCGCTCAGCGCGTTCTTCTTCGCGCGGTCGTTCAGGCGCATTGCATCCCCGCCGGAAAGGCCGGATACGCTTTCCAGCTCCTCCGTCAGCCCTTCCTCAACGCTCCGCTTCATGGCGTGCAGCGTTGTTTTAAGCTCCTTCAATATGTTTTCCGCCGTGTCGTCGGAAAGCTCCCGCTGGCGGCGGAGCATCACTTCGCTTATTGTAAGCCCCTCTTTTTTGCAGATGGCGATAAGTTCTTCTCCATTCGTGAAGCAATAGCCCGTCATACGGCAAGCACCCCCGAAATATTCTCGTTCCAGTCAAGTATAAGTCTGCATACCCGCTCGCTCACGGGCGAATCCGTCTCTATCACCATGCATGCATCCTGCCGCCGCGCGTGGCGGAATACGCGCATGAACGCAACGTTAACATGCTCGTTGGCAAGAATGTTTGTAACGGTGTTTATAACGCCCGGCACGTCCCTGTGGCGCACTATAAGGGCGGGGTATTCGCCGCTCAGCTCCATTTCAAGCCCGTTTATTTCGGTTATAAGTATGCTGCCGCCGCCTATGCTTGCGCCGCAGACGCGGGTCTTTTTGCCATCCCGCGTTTCGATTTCTATTTCGGCGGTGTTGGGGTGGTCCCGCAGCTCCTCGCTGAAATCAACGGAAATCTCCACATCCGCCTCCTTTGCAAGCAGCATTGAATATCTGAGCCGCTCGTCGTCCGGCTCCATGCCCAGTATGCCCGCCACAATGGCCTTATCCGTGCCGTGGCCGCGCCCGGTGGTGGCAAACGAGCCGAAAAGCGTTATATGCGCGCGCTTAACATGCCCGCCGGCGATTTTGTTGGCCATGCGCCCCAGCCGCGCCGCGCCCGCCGTGTGGCTGCTCGACGGCCCCACCATCCGCGGGCCGATTATGTCAAACAGGTCGTATGTCTGCATCGTGTGCTCCTTTATTGTCCTAACCAATCCACAAGATTGATAACGCGTATTCCATCGTAATTGCCCGTGCTGAAACGGTCAAGCGTAAGCACGGTTTTTTCGTAATTATCGCGTATACTCCTGAGCGGGCGCATTTCGCGCTCAAATGTTTCGGGCGCGGTCATGCTTGCCGTTACCTGATAATAGGCTATTTCGTCGCGCTTACGGGCAACGAAGTCCACCTCCGCCGCGCCGTATTTGCCTATATTCACCTGATATCCGCGCCTGAGCAGCTCAAAATACACTATGTTTTCTATTGAAAAGCCCAAGTCGTAATTGCTGCGCGGCAATATGTGGTTCCTAAGCCCAAGATCGACTATATACCATTTTTTGTTGGCCCTGAGCAGCTGCTTGCCCACTATGTCGAACCGCTCAACGGGATAGAACACAAACGATTCCCTGAGCGCTTCCATATAATCGTCCACCGTGTTCGGGGACACTTTTCTTCCGCCGGATATAAGGTAGTCCGAAACGCTCTTTATCGATATGGGGCTGCCAACGCTGCCCGCAAGAAAACGGGCGATGGATTTGAGCAGCGCAATGTCCGTAACCTTGCGCTTGGCAGGATCCGTTTCCCTGCGGGCTTGGCGATCCTCTATATCGCGCACGATAACGGTATTATATATTCCTTCAAGGTATGTATCCGCCTTGTCCGGCGTTTTATCCATTGCGGCTATATACGGCATTCCGCCGTAGCGCATGTATTCATTGAGCGCCGCCTCGCCCGTGCAGCCCGCCGCGCGGCAGTATTCGCCAAATGACAGCGGCAGCATGGAAAATTCAACATAGCGCCCGGTAAGCAGCGTTGCAAGGTCTCCCGAAAGCATATACGCATTGGAACCGGTCAGGTATATATCCGTATTTTCCTTAACATATAGGCTGTCCACAGCCTTTTCGTAAAAAGGCACCTTCTGTATTTCATCAAGGAATATATACGTCATTCTGCCGCCGCAAAGCCGCGCCTTTATGTGATCATACAGCGCATGGTAATCAAGCAGCGGCTCGTTTTCCAGCTCCTCAAAATTGATGGATATTATTTGCTCTTCACTCACGCCGCGCTGCCTGAGCGCATCCTGATACTGCCTGAGCAGCGTTGATTTGCCGCAGCGGCGTATGCCCGTGACGACCTTTATCACCTGTTCGTCTTTCCAGCCGAGCAGCTTTTCTATATAATTTATCCGCTCGATCATGCCTTATCCCCCTTTAAGTTCGGGTATCTATTCCGATTATAGATTATATTCGGCATTCAGTCAATAAAAATTCCCATTTCGGAATTTTTTCTGCAATAATCGGCGAAATATTCCGAAGCGGGAATAAAATTACTTTGAATAAACGGCGTCGTTGCGGGAAAGGAGATATACGCAATACTGGTTCATGCTTATGCCCTCGCGCCGGGAATGCTCCGCAAGGGACCTGTGCAGACTTTTGGGAATGCGCAGCTTGAACTGGCCGGAGTAGTCATCTAAGCTGTCCGGTTCGCGTATCGCTATGCCGTCCTCCATGGCAGCTTCAAGCCATGCGCGCTTTGCGTCCTGCGCATTGGCTGCCGCCGCTTCAACCGTTTCTCCGCAGCTTATGCAGCCCGGCAAATCGGGATACGACGCGACAAAGCCGCCTTCATCGCTGTCCTCAACTATTTCCATGCGGTATGGCATTGCCATATAATCCTCAATCGTCCTCATAATTTACAGCCTCGCTTTCCACAACCTGCTTCACCATTTCAACATACACCCTTTTAATAGGTTCATGCTTGGGTATCGTTATCGGCGCGCAGCCCGCTTTTCTGAACGTGTAATGGCTGCTGCCGCCCCTTGGCGCATTCATAGTATATCCATAGCTTTCCAATACCTTGCGCAATTCATCAAAGCGCATATCCTTGGACAGCGTACATATCCGCGCCAACAGCTTTTCCCATTTTGACATAGGGAAACCTCCTGCTTATATTATATGTGGTGTCGTATATGATGTCAACATTTAATGTGACGTCTACCCTTCAATCCCGATCTCCTTCCCCTCAAGGTAGCTGAGCAAGCCGTTTTTGGGGAAGTGCAGCTCCAGCCTTACGGCGGTTAAGGCGAGGGGCGCGCGGTCGCGAGTGCCGTATTTGTCGTCGCCTATAAGTGGATAGCCAATGTGCGCCATGTGCGCGCGTATTTGGTGCGTGCGGCCCGTGACAAGCTCTATTTCAAGCAGGGATTCCGCATCGTTCGCCTTCAGCACGCGGCAGCGGGTTATTATCTCCTTGGCATTGGGGCGGGCGCTGTCGTATATGCGCACGCGCGCCGCATCCGCATCCTTAACAAGGTATGCGCGCAGCTCCTTTTGCTTGAACGGCACGCACCCGTGAACGGTGCAGCGGTAGAACTTTTTTATGCTGCGGCTTTCTATTGCCGCGTTCAGCTCCGCCTCCGCCTTTCCGTTGCGGGCGAAAAGCACAAGCCCGCCCGTTGCAACGTCCAGCCTATGCACCGGGTATACCCGCCCGCCGAGCGCCGCCTCAAGCCGCGCCTGTAACGAATCCCCGCCGTCTGCCGCGGCAACGCTCATGCCCGCGGCCTTATTGCAGCAGAGTATGTTTTCATCGGCATACACTATGCGCACGCCGCCGCAAAGCGCCTTCAGCTCCGTTTCAAAAGGCTCCCATGCCGCCCCGTGCGGAGGAAGCGTGAAGGTCATCTCCTGTTTTAGCGTTGGATGCTCTATCGTGAGCGAATATGCCCACAGGGCCACCTGCTGCCCCGCTTTTGCGGCGGGGTTATAGCGCTGATCGCCCCAAATTGGATAGCCTGCGTTTGCAAGCTGCGCACGGATCTGATGGTGCCGCCCCGTGAAGAGGGACACGTCCAAAAGCGTGAGTCCGTCATGCTCCGTCAGCCTGTGATACTCAAGCGCGGCATTCTTTGCGCCTGGGGCCGAGGGCGGGCATATGACGGCTCTGAGCGTGGATTCATCTTTGCGGATATAATCCTCAAGCCTTGCATATGCCTTGGGGCTGCCCGTGACTATTGCTGCATAGCGTTTTTTTGCCCTATGGGAGGCAAACTGCGGCGCAAGGCGGCTTGCGGCCTTGCTTGTGCGCGCAAACACCATAACCCCGCCCACAGGCCTGTCCAAACGGTGCACAAGCCCAAGGAACACATCCCCGGGCTTGTTGTATTTTTGCTTTATGTAGCTTTTTATAAGGGTAAGCATGTCGCTGTCGCCTGATGAATCCGCCTGCGCGGGAATGTTCACCGGCTTTTCTGCAACGATGATATGGTTATCCTCATAAAGAACGTTCAGCTCGTTCACATTAAACCTCTACGCTGCCCTCGAAGGAAAGCGCCGCAGGGCCGGTCATGAACACATGGCCGTTTTCAGCCCATTCAATGTGCAGCGAGCCAAGCTCCAGCTGAACCTCCACCTTTTTGCCGGTGTAGCCCGCCATTGCGCAGCACACCGCCGCGCTGGAGGAACCCGTACCGCAGGCAAGCGTGGGGCCGCAGCCGCGCTCGTAGGTGCGCACCTCTATGGTATGATCGTCCAGCACATGGGTAAAGTTTACGTTGGTCTTTCTGGGGAAGATGGAGGTCATGGGCTCTATTACTGAACCGTACTTGAATACCTCCTCCGCCGTGGGCAGATGATCCATGAACACAACCGTGTGCGGCACGCCGAGCAGTATTGTGGAGAAGGTGAATTCCTTATCCACCGCCGCAAGCTTTTCAAGCTGGCATTCGCCCGTGCCGACTACGGGTATGAACTCCCTGCGCGTTTCGGGAACGCCCATGTCCACCTTCGCCGCAACGGCAACGCCGTCCTTCACGGTAAGGTCAATTATCATGGGGCCGGCAAGGGTTTCAACGCTCATGCGCTCGTGCTTAAAAATGCCCTTATCGTAAACATATTTTGCAAAGCACCTTACGCCGTTGCCGCACATTTCGGCCTCGCTGCCGTCGCTGTTGAATATCTGCATGCGCACGTCGCACGTTTCGCTCTTGCGCACGAAAACAAGGCCGTCCGCGCCGATGCCCGTGCGGCGGTGGCAAAGCTTCCTTGCCATTTCGTCAAGGTTTTCGGTGTACTTATTCTCCCTGTCGTCGGTTATAACAAAGTCGTTGCCAAGACCGTTCAGCTTAGAAAAAATCATTTTTTAACTCCTCCGCGTGTAGCTGCTTTATAGTGCCTATATTATATAATTTTCGCGCCCGCCGCGCAACGGTTATTCCATGCTTAGAAGCGGCCTTGCAATATCAAATTTCAGGTTTGAATACTTGCTTTCCGCGGGGACCTCGAGCATTACCAGCACAAGGCGCGCGTCCTCATCGGCAACGCCCGTGCGGAAGCCCACGAACCAGGCTATTTCGCGGCTTTTGCTGCTGCCTATTTCGGCGGTACCGGTCTTTGCCGCAACGGTGCAGCCCTTAGCCTTCAAATTGCGGCCCGTGCCGTTTATCTTCGGGTCCGTAACGTCCTCAAGGTACGGGGTTATGACCTCTATGGCGTGCTCGCTCAGCACGCCTTCCTTCCAGTTTGCCTCCGGATGGGACACCTGGCATTTGTAGCGTATGCCGTCCTCCTTATATAATCCCTTCACGACGTACGGCGTTGCTATATTGCCGCCGTTTGCGAATGCGGAGAACATGCTGGCAAGCTGTAAGGGCGTTACCAATATCTCTGCCTGGCCGTAGCCGCTGTCCGCAATGAGCTTATAGTCCATAACGGTATCCTCGTTTTTAAGCTGCGGCGTGGCGACGCCTATATCGAACGGTATGCTTTCGGTGAAGCCTATGTTGGTCATGTATTTTTCAAAAAGCTCCCAGCCCGTTTTAAGCGCGGCGTTGGCGAAATATATATTGTCCGAATGTATGAGCGCCTTGCGCATGTTCAGCGGCCCGCTTATGGGATAGTTTATATGCGTGCGCTTAATGGGCGTCCATATCCACGCGCCGTATTCCGTGGGCGTCCAGTAATCCTTCTTTATCTCGCTTTCGTTGAAGGCATAGTTTTCGTCAAGTATGCCGTTATCCAGCGCGCACGCCGCGGTGAACGCCTTCATTGTGGAGCCGGGGGGATACAAGCCCTGCGTCACGCGGTTGATGAGCGGCTTTGCCTTGTTGTTCAAAAGCCCCGAATAATCCGCGCCCGATATGCCGCGGGCGAACAGGTTTATGTCGTAGCTCGGGTAGGAATACATGGCCTGCACAGCGCCGGTTTTGGGGTTCATAACCACCACCGCGCCCGCCGTGGTTTCCCCGAAAAGGGCAAGCTGCATAACCTCCTGCACCCTGCGCTGAAGGTCCATGTCTATGGTCAATTCAACATCGTAGCCGTCCTGCGCGTCTGTTTTATAAAGCGTCTTTCGGTTGGTGCCTTCCGCCGTACAGATATACACAAGCTCGCCGTCCCTGCCGCGCAGCTCCTGCTCGTATTGCTGCTCAAGCCCCAGCCTGCCCACGCGGCTGTCCGCATTGTAAAGCCCGTCCCGCTCGGTGCGGCCCTCGTTCAGCCTGTCCAGCTCCGCCTGAAGCTTTTCCTTGGTTTCGCTGGGTATTGCGCCAATGTAGCCCACAAGGTGCGCAAGCAGCTCCCCGTAAGGATATTCGCGCACGGTATAATAATTTCCGTTGTCTATGCCTATGCCCGCTATCTGCAAAAGCTGCTCCCGCACGGAATCGGTTATTTCGTCGCTGTAATATTGCTTTATTATGGCAACGTCGTTATACGCCTTTTCAAGCTTTTTGGTTATTGCGGCTTCTGTCATGTTCAACAGCCTTGACGTCTGCTGCAAGAAAAGGCTCATATCCTCTATTTTGGATACGGAGGCATATACGCTTATTCCGCCCGCGGTCTTTGCAATGGCTTCGCCGTTTGAAAGTATTTCGCCGCGCTTTGCGCTAAGGCGCGCTATGCGCACCGTATCCCCCCATTCCATTTCCGGGAAAATGAGCGCGGGAGACCATTCAACCTTCCATTCCCCGCCTTCGTGCACAGCAACGGCGGTGAAGCTATTGGTAACGTCGCCTATATAATCGCTGTAATAGGTTGCGGTATAGCTTGCGCTGTAAAGTATGTCCCCGCCGTCCGCCGTGAAGTCCGCATATTCTATGGCGGTTATCTCAAGCGCGGAAATTATGGAGGTATACTTGTCCGTAAACTGCTTTTCGGTAACGCGGTTGGCCTTTTCCTCCTCCGTATCATTTCGGCAGGAGGATGAAAGCAGGGCGTAAGCTTCGGCATATTCGCCCGCGGCAATATGCGTAATGAATTCCTCTATGGCCTTTCCGCCCGCCTTTTGCTGCGGCGCGCCCTTTTCGCACCCCATAAGGCACAGCGCGCTCAACGCCGCAAGAATAACGGCCAATGCTTTTTTCATGCCGACCCCTCCGCATTTTAAGTATATATCTATTATAACGTGGCAAAGCTTTACTGTAAACGCAGGAGGTGCCGTGCCGTGACACAATTCGTTTATTTGACACAATCGGGGAAATCACGCTATAATAGGCGCATGAAAAGGTTATTACAGAAAATGAAGGACACTCTCGCCGCGCTGTCCGGCCGCGTAAGGGCGCACCTTTCGGGCGTAAAATGGTATTTTTATCTGCTTGACGGGGCGATAATCGCGCTTATGATAGCCGCGGGCGTGTTTTTTATAATTTCAAAGAATGCGCCCGATCCGCGCATAAGCGTATCCGTCAGCGCGGACGGAAGAACCACGAACTACGTTGTGAACGAGCCTGAGGAAGGCATGAGCATATCCGCCTTCCTAAGGGCGCAGAACGTGCGCGTGAACAAGGGCGACGAGCTTTCAGCAGACGGGAACCGGCTTATCGCCGACGGCACAAGCGTATCGATAGCAAGAAGCTTCCCCGTGGCCGTGCGCTCTATGGGCAATGTGAGCGTTATAAACACCACGGGCGGAACGGTGGGCGACGCGCTGAGGCTGAGCAGAGTTGAGTACGACGCGGCGGACGAGCTGAGCCACCTTTCATTCGCCGACCTTGTGCCGGGCATGAAAATAGTGCATACGGACGTGGTGACAGAATACACCACCGCCAAGCGCACCATAAACCACAAGGAGAAGGTGGTTTATGACGACGACGTATATAACGACACGGAGCCTGTTATAATCCAAAAAGGCTCGGACGGATCAAAAAACGTTACCCAAAGGGTAATCATAAAGGACGGGGTCGAGGTTTCGCGCGAGATAGTGAACCAGATAATAATAACCCCCGCCACGGATGAAATAATCAAAAAGGGCAACAAGATACATTACCAAACCAAGCTTACGGGCGAATACCGCATTTATAAAAAACCGCCCAAGGCGGGCGTTGACGGCTGGGTGGAGATGAAGATGGACTACATCACCGCATACTGGCAGGGCAGCCGCACCGCAACCGGCAAGCGGCCCAAGCTTGGCACGATAGCCGTAAACCCGTACTATATACCCTACGGCACGCAGATATACGTTTCCGGCTACGGCTACGGCACTGCGCAGGATACGGGCGCGTTCCGCAAATACAAGCGCGCGGACGGCACGCCGGTTAATCAGCTTGACCTTTGGATGAATACCGAAAAGGAAGGCCGCCGCTGGGGGCGCAAGCGCAACGTGACGGTGCTGGTAAAGCTTGGATGAGCGCGGCGGACATTAAACAAAAGCTTGACAGGCTGAACATACGCGCAAACGCGGCGCTGGGGCAGAACTTCCTTTGCGATGATGCAATGATCGAAAAAATAGCCTCCGCCGCCGTGGGAGACGGCAAAACGGCCATACTTGAAATTGGCCCCGGTCTTGGCGCGCTGACGGGCGCGCTTGTGGGTCGCGTGCCGCGCGTTACGGCGGTTGAGATAGACAAAAGCATGCTTGCCGCGCTCAACGCTGAGTTTGCCGCGGAAATAGGGCGCGGGGAACTAACGCTTATACACAGCGACATATTGAAGTTCGACATAAGCAGCACGGAAGGCGAATTTGCCGCGGCGGGCAACCTGCCCTATTATATAACAACGCCCATTGTGCTTATGCTCCTTCGCAATGCCAAAAGGATACCGCGTATGGTGCTGATGGTACAGAAGGAGGCCGCGCGCCGCTTTTTCGCAAAGCCCAAGGACAAGCTTTACGGCCCGCTTGCCATAATGGCGCAGCTTTATTACGAATGCGAAAGCCTTGTTTCGCTCACGCCCGCAAGCTATTATCCGCAGCCGGACGTGGATTCGGAGGTGGTGCTCCTCACGCGCCGCGCCGATGCGCCCGCGGACATAGACCCCGCGGCCTTCTGCCGCTTTACGGAGAGCATATTCGCCATGCGCCGTAAGACCGTATACAACAACCTGAAGCCCCTTCTGCCCACGGCCGGCGCCGCGGCAGAAGCCCTTGCCCGCGCAAACATAGCCCAGGCCGCCCGCGCCGAGGCGCTGAGCATAGAGGAGCTTGTTAGGCTGTATAGGAGCGCGATTGCAATGCAATGAAAGCCCGCTTACCTCACCCTTCTTGCCTGGACCACGAAGCGGGAGCCGTCGTCCTCCTCGGTGCAGGTGGTAAGGGTGAGCACCTGGTCGGCCTGGCCGATGGATATGGCATCCGATACGTTGGAGCTGGGCGCTGTGCGGGCATAGGCCGCCATGTCCGCCATGTAGCTTTCAAAGGCGGCGTTGTCGGCAAAGCGCGTTTCGACATAGTTTATCATGTGCCCGTCAACAAGCGGTATCACCGCCGCAAGATATATTTCCCACATGGTGTCCGTCCCGTCCCAGTTGAAGGAAATTATGCGATTCTCGGAAAAGAAGCTTTTCTGCTTGAAATTTAGTAGGCCGTGGAACATGGTGCCGTTCTTCATGTCGTGCCCGTAAAGTATTATGTGCTTCTGCTGGCCGCGGTCGGCATTGCGGAAGTCCATGAATATTGCGCCGTGCTTGCTCTCCTCTTTAAGTATGTTGTGGTTAAGGTAAAATTCGTTGTCGTCCGTGCGCACAACGGGGTAATCTATGCTGGTGCCGGGTATGCTTATCCAGCCGATAACGTCGCGGTTTTGCTGCCGCGCTTCGTCGTATGTCAAAATGGGCAGCACATCCCCCGGCTCCGCCACGCCGTCCAGCGAAGAATAGTCCGTGCCGGAATTTATGGCGTTGTCCACTCCCGGCGCGGGTGTACGCTCGGGCCGGGCAGCGGTATCGTTGCTGGGCAAAGTGACCGTAACAACGGGCAGCGCATCGGTAGGCGCGGGCGGAAGAACGTTTTCCGTGAGCGAGCAGCCGCCAAGCAGCAGCACCGCCGCAAGCGCCATCCCCGCCGCCGTAATTTTATTCCGCATAGAAAAGTCCCTCCCTGCACGTGTGTAATGCCTTAATTATAGCCTAACACGGCGTTCCAAACAAGTTTCTTGGCGCCCAAAAGGCGAATATGGCGCACCTTTCGCGCAATTTTTATAATTTGTTCAAAAATTGCTGATGCACGCTTGGCCGTATTGTGGTAGAATACTATTATTATTGGGATACGGTTAGTTTTCCCGCCGGAGGGAGTTAATTATATGGGCCTGTTTGAGTTTAACGACGTAGGCATAGACCTTGGCACGGCGAGCATTTTGGTATACGTTCGCGGCAAGGGCATTGTGTTGAGGGAGCCGAGCGTGGTCGCCGTGGAAAAAATCACGGGACGCATATTGGCAATAGGTGAAGAGGCGCGCAGGATGCTTGGCCGCACGCCCGGCAACATAACCGCCATAAGGCCGCTGAGGGACGGCGTTATATCCAATTACGACATTACCGAAAGGCTGCTGCACCACTTCCTTAAAAAGGTGGTCGGTACGCATGTGTTCTTCAAGCCGCGCGTTGTTGTCTGCGTACCGAGCGGCGTTACCGAGGTTGAAAAGCGCAGCGTTATAGACGCTACCGAGGAAGCCGGCGCGCGCCATACATATTTGATAGAGGAACCCATCGCCGCGGCAATAGGCGCGGGCATAGACATTGCGGAGCCGCGCGGCAACATGGTGCTGGACATAGGCGGCGGCACGAGCGACATAGCCCTAATATCCTTAGGCGGCGCGGTGCTGTCCACCTCAATAAAGATAGCGGGCGATAAGTTTGACGAGGCCATTGTGCGCTACATGCGCAAAAAGCACAACCTGCTGATAGGCGAGCGCACGGCGGAAGAAATGAAGATACGCATAGGCTCGGCCTATCCGCGCAAGGAGCAGCTTTTCATAGACGTTAAGGGCCGCAACCTTATATCCGGCCTGCCGCAGACGATAGTGGTCAGCAGCAACGAAATGATAGACGCGCTCGAGGAGCCGCTTCAGGCCATACTTGAAAGCGTAAGGAGCATGTTTGAGCGCACCCCGCCCGAGCTTGCCAGCGACGTTGCGGAAAACGGCATATGCATAACCGGCGGCGGCGCGCTGCTTTACGGCATAGACAAGTTCATTGCCGAGCACACCAAGGTGCCCTGCTACATTGCGGAGGATCCCATCTCCTGCGTGGCAATAGGCACGGGCAAGGTGCTTGAAAGCATAGACGACTTTACCCGCGGTGCGGTATACGATTACCGCCGCGGCGAATACTATCTGGACAGCTGATAAAAATACGCATATAACCTCCCCGACAGATGTTGGGGAGGTTTTTGTATCGTTTGATTTTCATGACTTTATATAGAATTTGTCTAACCGGTTTAAGGGCGCACTCCTGTACACCGTTGCGTAGCAGCTCTTTTGCCTCAGCCTTTTTCCCATCACTATTTCATCCTTCTCGGCTTCGCCCGTATGGTAAAAGCCGAGCTTGAGGTACAGCTGCTTTGCGGCCTCGTTGCCCTCTATGTAGCAGAGGACAACCACACGGCCAAAGCCATCAACTTAACTAACCCCAAAAGCGATGTGGTAATATTACAGCCACCATCTATCTTGGCATAAGGCTTGTGCGGCATAAGGCTTCGGTGGCATTTCCTCATATTACTGCCTATTTCAAGGCTCTATCTGCATATATTTCAAAAGAATATGTGCATATCGATTTCCGACAGAGCGACATTCTGCGGCTGCACGAAATAATGATGAGCTTTGCGGGCTATGAGTACGGCGGTCAGTACAAGACAGACGATAATGTGATTTTAGAGATAGATGCCGGCGGAAATCGTCGTGTCCGCTTCCGTCCAACGTCTGCAAGCGAAACACCGAAGGCAATGAAGCAGTTGGAGCTTGCCTATTTGGATGCCAGGGGCAACTCAAATATCAATCAGCTTCTATTGATACCCTGCGTAATTTTAGACTTTCTCTGCATCCACCCGTTCCGGGACGGCAATGGCAGGATGTCCCGCCTGCTCTCGCTGCTGCTGTTATACAAGAACGGCTTTGATGCCGGTAAATACGTATCCTTTGAGGAGCAGATCAACAACTACAAGGCGTATTATTACGAAGCACTGCGGCAGTCCTCGGCTGGATGGGAAACGAACGAAAATTCTTATTTCCCCTTTATTGAGAATTTCCTATCCACACTTTATATGTGCTATAAGGAACTGGATAAGCGGTTTGCGGTGGTGCATGGCAAGAAGATTACGAAGAAAGCCCGCATTGAAGCAACTGTTCTGAACAGCCTAACCCCGCTTTCCAAAGCGGAGATTTGCAAGATTCTCCCTGATGTCAGCCCCACTACCGTTGAAGCCGTCCTTGGGATAATGGTCAAAACGGGCTCGATAAAAAGAATCGGCGCGGGCCGGATGACAAAGTATATTAAAGCATAGTAAAAAAAATATGGTGAAATAGCGCAGCTTCAGCGGGAGGAAACCAAGAACAAACAGGAAGAGCAAAGTCGTGGGAGAATCATATAGAAAGAGGCAACTCGGAATGGAATTGCCTCTTTGCTGTATTGCTATTTCAGGTTACAAACGCTTTCCCGATTATCACAGAGGTGTTTACAGTTCCAGCGAATTTTCATTCAGAAGGAACTCATATAAGCCAAGATGCAGGATACCATAATCATCCGTCCAAGGCTTCATGGAAGATTTGCTGATGATAATCTTTTTGAAGAAATCCTTTGTATTCTTCAAGGGCCGAAGTTCTGTCTCCATTTTGACCGGATCACTCACGTTCAAAGCGGATTGAATATAGTATTTTTTAGGGCCGCATTTAACAACAAAATCAATCTCACACTGTTTCCTTGATTGCTTGTTTTCGGAATACTCCGATATTTCCACCACACCAACGTCTACGGAGTAATCTCTGCATAGAAGTTCGTTGTATATGATGTTTTCCATGATGTGCGTTTCCTCCTGCTGACGGAAGTTCAGCCTGGCATTGCGGAGCCCGATGTCGGTGCAGTAATACTTTGATGGGTATTCAAAGTATTTCTTTCCTTTTACATCATAGCGTTTGGCGTTGCTGAACAGGAAGGATTCCAACAAGTAATTCAAATAGTTGGAAATGGTCGTGCTTGAAACGGAGATATTCTTTACCGTTCCCAAGGTATTAGCAATCTTCCTGGCATTGGTAAGCGAACCGATGGACGAACATAAATCGTCAGTCAATTCCGCAAGCACATCCTGAAGAGCGATGTCATATCGTTCAGTAATATCCTTGAAGTATACCTCCGTAAAAAGGCTTTGCAGATATGCCATCTTATCAGCGTCTGTTTTTCTTGATAAAACCAGCGGCATCCCGCCATACAAAGCGTACTCTTCGTATGCATCAAGCTTGTCTCCGCCAATGGCGGCATAGTATTCCTTGAACGAGATTGGATAGACGCGAACTTCATCACCACGTCCACGGAAAACGGTCAGAACATCCTTTGTCAGCATCTTTGAGTTGCTGCCGGTCACATATATATCCACGTTGCGAAGCCGCAGAAGGCCGTTCAGCACGTTATACAGCCGGATGGAATCAGGATTTTTCAGTTCATCCTTGGCAATGGCATACTGCACCTCATCAATGAGAATGTAATATGTTTCTTTTGAGGTGATTTTTGAGCGGATGAATTTAGACAGTTCCTCAGGGTCGCGGTACTTGATGAAGGTATCGTCATCCAATGCAATCGAGATGATCTGTTCCTCCTTGACGCCACTCTCAATCAGATAATCATAGAACAGGTTAAAAAGAAGAAAGCTCTTGCCGCAGCGGCGAATACCGGTGATGACCTTCACCAGACCGTTTTCTCTTCGGTCGATGAGCTTTTGCAGATAATGATTTCTTTGGATTATTTGATTCAAATAGCAGCCCTCCATTCACTTGAAACTTAGTGCTTATTATGGCCAACTTTCAACAGAATTATACCGCCATATCCATTCAAAAGCAACATTCGTTTGAAACTTAGTGCTAAAAAGCAGTAACTTTCAATGGTAGAATGGGGCGCATGTGGAATACTTTGTTATTGTATAAATGGAAACCCATATTTGCATGGCTTCCGATAGAAACGCTGATTCGGGAGAGGCAGGACGCTTACTATGCCGCACTTGGGCAAGCAGATATATCGGCAGACGCAACACCGTTTGTTGAATTTCTGCTGTCTGTTATCTACGGATGCCGACGACCAGCGCAGGCAAGAGAGCATCAGCAGAAAAAATAGCACTACTTTGCAGGGCGCAGCCGAACGGGAACCGTTCGATCAATCGGGGGGTTGGGGAGAGTTTCCCCAACAAGCAGCAGGGGAGATTTCCGGTGACGGAAATCTCCCCTGTTCGTCAAGTTTGTATAAACGCAGGCATTGCTTGCCAAGTGTAACGTCTCAGACGCGGCTTCTTCTTTTCAATAAATGCCTGTGGCTGTACAAGCAGAAAATCAAATCCCATCACTCTTCCGCCAAATCGGCAACCAGCTTGACGTCGCTGACCGCCAGAGCAAGCTGGAGCTTGTTTTCCAGCCCGGTTTTTTGCAGCATGTTTGCCACATGGAATTTGACCGTTGACATCTCGCAGCCCATCTCTGCCGCGATGCGCGTGTAGGACAAGCCCCGCAGCAGATGCCGCAAAACCTTCAGCTCCGTCCTTGTAAATTCCGTGCTTTTTGCCATGCCGATTTCAACCGTCGGAGGCGCATCCGGAAAGATGTGCTCACCGTCCATCGTCTGCCGGACGACATCCATCAGCCGCTTCTCGGTGGAGTCCTTGTACCACAGGCTGTCGGCCCCGGCCTTCTTTGCCTCTTCCAGAACCGCGCAGTCGATCAGCGAGGTCACAACAATTATTTTGGTCTTTGGCTGTATGGCTTTGATCCGGTGAACTGCGGTCAACCCGTTCTCGCGGTTCTCTGTTTGCACATCCATCAAAATCAGATCGACAGAGCTTGCCCGGCACACCTCAACCGCCTGCTTTGCGCCGGGAATGGACGCTACGATACGGTATCCGTCCTCGGCGCGGAAATAGCTTTCCAGCAGGCTGCGGATCATGGTCTGGTCTTCAACGATCATCACTCTCATATACTGCTTCCTCCTGTTCCGGCAGGCTGAGCATCAGCTTAAAGCGGGGGATGCTCTGAACCTCCATTTTGCCGTCTGCTTCTTTTATGCGTTGACGCAGCATGGAAAGGCCTCCGCCCTCCGTGATTTTTTCCTTCGGCGCCGCGCCGTTGTTGGTCAGGGCAACCTCCGTGCAGCCCGGCTTCCGCCAAAAGCGCACATACAATTCTGTGCCGTCTGCGTGACGGACGCAGTTCGCCGCACATTCGCAGATCGCCAGTGCGCTCAGCGCGCGTATCCGCTGCGTTTGCGGCTCATCCCCTGTCAGCAGAACCCTGACGCCCAGTTCTTCCGCCCGTTTTTTTGCAGCCTCCAGCGGTTCGGATTGCGCCGTTATCTGGCTGGAGCGGTAAAGCACTGAAATTGACTGTTCCCACAGTGCCGCGTTTGCGCGAATTTCCTTCTGGTCCGCGTGCTGGAGCAGCACCCGGCGCGCCGCGAGAATGCTGTGCCCAATGTCGTCATGCACACGCAGCTTCATCGCCAGCGTTTCTTCCTCCCGAATAATCTCCGGTATCTGCGCGAACAGCAGCCGCAGCCGCTCGTTCGCCTCCTCCAGCTTCGCATTTTCCGCCTTCAGCTGGTTCTGCTTCCGTATCAACTCCGTAACGTCTGCGGCGGTAATCTGCGTATACCGGACGCCGGCTTTTGTTGTGATCTGCTCCTGCGCAAAGCGCAGCGCCTTCCCGTCCGGAAAACGGTAAATCCGAAGGCGCATATCCAGGCAGCGCACGTTCGCGGGCGGCGCTTGCAGTACGCTCTGCATCTCTGCAAGCGACTGTATGCCGCCTTTTCGCAGACAGTTCGCAATGGCAAGCATCCGGCGGTTGATGAGCCGCACCACGCCGTTTTTATCGAAGAAGCAGGCCGCGATGGGCAGACTGTCGAAGCTTTCCTTGATCCTGTCCATACGCCTTTACCCCCCCGCTCTTTCCTGTTTCCACGTCACATATTGCAGTCCGTCCTCATCCTGCTCCCATTCCAGGCCCGGAAACCGCGCACGCAGCCCGCAGAGCGGCTCCGCCGCTGAAACGCAGAGGGTAACCTCCACCTGCTTTCCAACCTCTATGGAGGTCAGCAACGCACGCAGCGATTCCAGCCCCATCTCCACGACCGCCTCAAACAGGTCATAGATCTGCGTCGCCTGTTCAACGGTAAGCTGGCCTTCCCCCTTGACGATCGTCTTGCAGTCGGCGCCATAGACACTGATGTTTTCGGAGGATTCATTAAGGCACAGCCGAAGCTCCTGCACGCTGATTGCACCGCGCTGCACGCCTACGAAAATCAGGTTGCTCCTGCGCTTGATATAGGTCCCTATAATGATGATCTGTCCGAGCAGGCGTATGGCTCTGTCCGAATCCTCGGTCCTTTGCAGTTCGGTCAGAAGATCCCTAAGCATCGCAATCTGCCGGGCGGTCTGCGCCTCCATCATGTCATACAGGCGGTTTTCCTCCGTCAGCTTCAGCCATCTTGCGCGCTGTGCATTCTCCGCCGCCAGAACGTCGCCGGTATCACGCAGCTCATCCCTTGTCAGCTCCAGCTCCTTTCGGATCTGATTCAGCGCAGAGATGTCCTCCTTCCAGAACACCCAGCCGCTGCGCAGCCGGTGCCGCTTCAAAAGCGTATCGTCGTCCAGCTGTACGGTATCCTGCTGCATATGCCGCAGTTCGCTTTGCGGCAACGGCTTCTGCATTGCAATCGAAGCATATTTGGTGCATAGCGCATGATCCGTAATCTGAACCGGCAGACTCGTCGCCTCAAAAAGCTCGTCGTATCCAAGATTGGACTGGATCAGCCCGCACTGGATGCAGCATTCAAAGATGCTTGCAAAGATCAGGCACTGAGACACCGTCATATCGCCCGCAAGCACCCATACCCAATAGACCTTTTTGACATAAGCATAAGCATAGGCCAGCGAAAGCGCGAAGGGGACCAGCGGCAGCCAGCGAATTCTCCTGCTGTGCGGGATCCGGCAGCTCCTCACCATCAAAACAAGCGAGAACGCCGCACACAGGGCCTCCCAGCCCAGCACGAAGTAATAGCCTTTCTCATACCGATACTCCCCATCCGACAAAACGCCGGATGGAAAGGAAAACACCTGCCGGTGCAGATCATTGGTCAGAACGAGCAGAAGCAGAAGCAGTGTAGGAATATACAAAAGCTTTGTCCATCGCGGCAGGCGAAAAGCCTCGTCCTTCCCCAACGACTGGGAAACAAAGACCGACAGCATGGGAATAAACAGCATTGGAAAATAGTAGAAATACCACAGCCGGCGCTCCGCGTCCGTATTGCCAATTGAAAACTTGATCGAGCGCAGCAGAATCCACAGTACCATCAGCGCCGATATCGCCAGCAGATAGCGCCGCACCTGCACCTGCACGATGCGGAGCCAAAGGGTATAGCACCACGCGCTGAACAAAAGCACATAGATCCCGCTTCGCAGATGATTGACTATCGGAGCGTGTAAAATATGCCGGCTGGCATATCGGAGCAACATGGCAAGCACAATGAGCCCCAGCGCAGCCAGCGCACACAAAAGGCTGATTTTTGTTGCTTTGCTCATGCTGTACTCCTTCCGCCTCCGCAGAATAAAATATTATTATAAGTATACCATGCATAGAGAAAAAGGCAACACGGGTTTGACCTGTTTGCAGAGAGGAAAGGAGCGGAAATGGCTTTTGAATAAAAAAATATTGCAAAACCTATCTAATCGGCGGGGGCGGGAAGGAGAGACAGCTGTTAAGATATATATAGTACATTCAAAAGAGGAGAAAGGCGGTGGGAAAGCACATATGCGAAGAATTGTGCTGGATATGAAAGGCGGGCTCCTGGCGGAGGCAGTCATGCAATCGCTTGCGGGATACGACCCGGATTTTCTCGTCTACCGTTCTTCAAAACCGGAGGAAACGCTTGCCTTGTGCCGAACCTGCCGTGCCAACGTGTTGGTGATGGAGGTCATCCGGCAGGGCACATGGAAGCTGAGCGAACGGCTAAGGCTATGCAGTGCCGTAAAGCAGCTCGGCTGGGTCTGCAAGACCCTGCTTCTGGTAGATGAGAACGCGGACGAACTGCTTGCCTCCGAGGTACGGCAGGCGGTGAAGGATCAGTTGGTAGACAATTTTATTTATGCGTCGGTATCGCCGACTTACCTCGCCGGTGTGATCGACACGCTTTAGAAAGGAGTGGTTATATTGCAGGTCGTTATACAGAAAATTCCTGAGAATTTGCAGGAATTTGAAACACTCGCCGCCAAAGGGCGGCAGCCGGAGCACATATGCGCGCTGTTCCTGTGTGCGCTGACACTGTTTGACAGGGATAAAGATGCGGGCACTGCCGCAATGGATCTTCTGCGCGGCCCTAAGCCAATGTCGCCGTATGACTGCCAGTTCCTGCGCGACCGGCTGCGCGGCAAAGCCTATCTGCCGCTTGCATATTTTGAAGGCGCAACGCCGGAAAACGGTTATCAGCCGCGCGTGCCGTACACGCTGAACGTGCTATCAGACCCAAGGCCTCAGGATATGGAGCCGGGCTATATGCGCGTGTTCCTTAAAACGGCGGGCGCGGATTCGCCGCGGCCTATGAAGCTGCGGCAGAAGGCCTCTACCGGCGAATGGTTCCTATGGGAATACTCCAGCATTCTCAGCGGCATCCGTATCCCTGCGGCGGAAGACCCATGGGCATGATTACGGCGGAGAAGGTGGGCGGTATGAGCGCACAGGCTCTCCGGAGTTTTTGCCATGAGTGCACAGACCCGTTCGACAACAGGGGACAGAAGTGAGAAGAGCGTTGAAAATTGCACTGATCGTTGTATCGGCGGTTGCGCTTATCGCACTGGCAGGCGTATGGCTGTATCGGTATTTTATCGATAGCCGTATCCGGGACGGAGGCAGAATGGAAAATCCGGATGCGTACAGAGCAGGTAAGGACTTGATCGGATTCACTTGGCAGCAAAATCATATGAATTCCTGCAAATGCTTTTCGCTGAAGTTTTACCGGGAGAACGATATGCCTCTGCTGACCGGACGTTTTTTGAGCCGGGAGAACGGCGAAACGAGGGAAAGCGGGACGGATGCGTTTTCCAACCCGGTTCCCTGGCAGCTTACATGGGTACAGTGGTTTGATCTTCAGAATATGCTGGCGGAGTCGAATCTGCCCGAGTACCGAAAGCCGTCCCCTGCTGTCCAGGACGAGACCGACAGCGAAATCCTGGTCATTTGGCGCACCGATGACGGGAGCGAGACCCAAAAGCTCAGCGGCGGCCATGCAGAAGCGCTGGAGACCTTGGTGCTGGATATTGCCGAGGAAGCATATGCTGCGTCAAAGCTTGAGCCGAAGCAGTATGCGGTGCGCGAAACAGCGGCGCTGATCGGAATTTACTGGGATCAAAACGCACCGTCGGCGCGTGACTGCTTCAGCTTCCTTCTCGATGAGCGGACGCTGCTGTCCGGGCCGGAAAAGCAAGTTTATTTCTCTTATCGGTATCAGGATAGCGACGGTAATACCGTTTTCAGAAAGAATACCGCCATAGAGCCGGAGAAGGCGCAGGAATGGTTCGGCAGCATTGCCAAGGAGCTTAGAATGCTGGATCTTCCGGCATACCGCCCCGGTACGCATATGCATGGCACAACGGATAGCTGCATCACCGCAACATGGACGGACGGAGATACACCGTTTATCAATTGCTATGATGCGCAGGCCGCGCAGGCCGTATACGCTCTGCTGGCGGAATTTGCCGAAGAGACGGAGGCATGGGTATTCTCAAGACCCGTTCCGGAAAACGGGTGGAGGTGCCCATCGTGCGGAATGCCGAACGGCAGTAATGTATTTTGCGCAGAGTGCGGAACCGGCCGCCCTGCGGAATAAGAAACAATAAAAAACAAATAACAAGGAGAAGAGGAGAATTTATCATGGAAGGTCATAAGTTTTTGAAGGTCACTGGGATTCTGATGATTATCGCTGCGGTATTTTCCATCATTGCGGGCGTGTTTGTCGGCGGACTGGGAGCGTTGGCGGCAGGATTCGGCGCGGCATCAGGACTGACGTTTGCCTATTGGGCGGCGCTGTTCCTGACATTGGTCGGCGGAATTTTCCAGCTGATTGCCGGAATCAAGGGCGTCAAGCACAGCAAGCGCAGCGAAAAAGCAGGCAAGCTCATCATATGGGGCGCGATCGTAGCCGGGTTCAGCGTTTTGAGCATCGTTATGAATCTGGTCAACGGCGGCGAGTTTAATGTCATAAGCGTTCTGACGGGAATAGCTGTTCCGGCATTATACATCTACGGCGCGATACTCAATTCCAAGGCGGACGAACAGGCCGCCGCATAATAAAGAGCGATACGCGTATGGGATTGTTTGATAAGAAATATTGCGATATTTGCGGGGAAAAGATCGGCTTGCTCGGTAACCGCAAGCTGGAAAACGGAAATCTCTGCAAAAACTGTGCCAAAAAGCTCTCCCCGTGGTTCTCCGATCGGCGCAACAGCACTGTTGATGAGATCAAGGCGCAGCTTGCCTACCGGGAAGAAAATCAGGGAAAGGTCGCGGCATTCCACACGACCAGAACGCTCGGCACGGACACCAAGGTGCTTTTTGACGAGGACGCAGGGAAATTTATGGTGACACGGGCAAGAAATCTCGTGGAGGCCAACCCGGATGTTTTGGACTTTGCAGACGTGACAGGCTGCAATCTTGATATTGATGAGAGACGCTCGGAGCTCAAGCGCGAGGATAAGGATGGCAAGGAGATTAGCTACAATCCGCCGCGCTATGAATACTCCTATGATTTCTACATCACCATATTCGTCAACAACCCCTACTTTGACGAGATGCGCTTCAAGATCAACTCCGACTCCGTGGACGTCACTCCGCCGCCCGCAATGCGCCCGGGCATGGCAACACGGTACGATCCGGAGAACAATGTAGAGTACCGCAATTGCAAAAAGCTCGGCGAGGAGATACGGCAGATGCTGACGCAGGTCCGCAAGGATGTGCGTGAAAGGATTGAGCAGGCAGCCGCACCCAAAGCGGCAATCACCTGCCCGTATTGTGGCGCAACCACCACGCCCGATGCAAGCGGCCGCTGTGAATACTGCGGCGGCGCGCTGAACGGCTGAACCATATATCAAATGAATAAACGGAAAGAAGGACTTAAAAAATGAGAAAGTATGTAGCATTACTCCTGAGCGTGGTTACGCTCCTGACGCTTGCCGCCTGCGGCAGCAAAGATGTGCTGGCCGGCACATGGTCTGCCGAGCTTGGCGCAGACGGCGTAATCACATGGACATTCAACGGGAAAGGCGAATGCACCATGGAAAATGCTTATATGAAGCAGAAGGGCACCTATACCATTGACGGCGACCAGCTTACGGTGATGCTGGAGGCATGGAGCGAGCCGTCTACCTACACGTTCTCCGTGGATGGCGACAGCCTTACCATGAATGAGAACTCCGGCTACGGCATCAGCGGCGTTTTTACAAAAAAATAAGCCGCATAAAAAACAATACTTATCATCCACCGGATTTTAGAAAGGAGAAAAATTATGGATAACCTTACTGGCAGCATTAAAGACGCCGCATTTGCGACCAACCCCCGTGAATTTGATCTTTCCTATTCCACCACGCTTGAAGAGATCATGGAGAAGCTCAATGCCCGCAGGGCAGCTTTCCAGATGCCGTTCCAGATCAAGGGCGGCATTCCCGGTCAGCGCATCTCGTTTGAAAAGGAACCGAGCCTGGACGTTGGCCTTTGGCTTTTCCTCAAAGATGGCACGCATATCCGTATGCAGCCTGTGATCACGGAGTCCAAGATGTCTGTAGGCGGCATGCGCGTTGATAAGAACAGCGTGCTGCGCAAGGGCCTCAAGGGTGCTACGGTCGGCCTTGCAACGGAGCGCGGCAGCTATATAGACACCGTGACCGAAACCGTAAAGAAGATCCTGAACGGCGAGGAAGTAGCGGACTATATCGCGCCGGAGGCTCCGGTCGAAACCAAGGACTGGATGACAACGTTCCTGCTTTGCCTCTTCTGTGGTGGGCTTGGCATCCACCGCTACTATGTCGGCAAGATAGGCACGGGCATTCTGTATACGCTAACGCTCGGCCTGTTCGGCATAGGATATCTTGTTGACTTTATCAAGATCCTTTGCGGCAAGTTCACCGATAAAAACGGTAATTACATCCAGCGCGCAAAGAAATAACCGGAACAAAAGGCTTCAGGTACGCACCCCTGTTTTTCTGCCGGAATTACATGAAATTTCATGGTAATCGGCAGCTCTGTGCATACCTGAAGGAGAATGGGAGGGAATTATGAAACAGACGAAGACCAAACTTCTATGCCTGCTTATTGCGGCGCTGATGCTGCTCAGCCTTGCCGCCTGCGGCAAGGAGACGGCGACGGAGCCCAATTTGATCAAGTTGGGCGATTGTGAACTGCTCTACAAGGGCGCATGCATAATGGAAGATTCAAGCGGAAACGATGCGGTGGTTCTTACGCTGGACTTTACAAACAACGGTAAGGAAAATGCCTCGTATCTTTGGAGCGTTGATGAAACGGTTATGCAGAACGGCGTAGAACTGGAGGTTGCATCTATCATTACCAACTACGATACGCTTGAGACCGTGATAGACAACCAGTTTAAGGAAGTTGCTCCCGGCGCAACGCTGGAGGTGAAAACAGCCTTCGTGCTTAGTGATACTACCAGCGAGATCAAGGCCACCTTTGAAGAGCTGCTCGGCAGTAAAAAGGGCACGATCACCATCGATCCGTCCACGCTCAAGCGGGAAACGGCCGCCAATACGGAGCCGGAGGCCACGCTGCCTGCCGCCGCCGCGACCGGCGACGCACTGCTTGATTGGTGGAACGGAGAATGGTACGGCTGGTGGCAAATGACCGGCTGCTCGGGCTATTATGAGAGCATGGAAGGCCGGTGGTGGGATGTCTGCGGCGTGATCGATATCGACACGGACTATACGGGCACCGTCACGCTGTGGGATGAGGACTACACCAGAGCCGAGCCCATGGCTTTGGCTTCCGTCAGCCTGAATGAAGCCGGAACCGGCGAGCACGGCACGCTGATGTCCGAGGGCGGCTGGTTCACAAATGTGGCGCTGGAGCATTCAGACTGGATCGTTGATCCCGGAATCAAAACAGACGGCATGATGGAAAGGGAAAACATTATCTGCATAGACGGCTGGTATGAAGACGGCGATGATGAATATCACTATGAAATCTATCTGCGCCCGTGGGGACTCCGCTGGGATGATGCGGGAGAGGACTTTCTGCCCAACTCCTATGAGGATTGGTATCTGCCTTTGATCGAGGCCGGCAAGCCTATGCCGGACGCCATCGGTGCGGACGCCGTCGGAGGCGACGCTCCTGTGGGCAGCGACAATACCGGCGCTGCGACCACGGATCCGGGCCAGACAGCATCCGGAGGGGACGGCATAGTGACCGAGGAACAGGTGCAGAAGGGCTACGTCTGGATGAACGAGGTCAACAGGAATATTTTCGATGCAACTTACGATGATATTGTTGCTTACTTCGGCGTGGAAGGTCAGTTCGTCAAGGAAGAGTACAGCGACCACATGAAGGCAAACTACCGCTACTACAAATGGATCTCTGAGGACGACGACTCCCATTTCATCTACGTCAATTTCAAGGAGAACGAGTCGGGCGTTTATACGGTGAGTGCGTACAACACCAGCGGCTTCTCCGGCACAGAAGCCATAGAAAAGTATCTGGACATCGTGAAGGCCGAGGCCGCCGAAGCGAATAGGGCAGCGTCTGCAAACGCCGAGATGAAGGACTTCTCCGTGGAAATCGCCCAGTTTGCAAAAGACGATGTTAAGGTTAAAATCATGACGAAGATCCCGGTATCCGGCTGGTCGTTCGATGATGGAACGCGCAGCCTGGTGGAAAACGACGATCCCTCAGCGTTTGGTGCGGGCGCCATTCAGTTTGAGATAAGAGAGAACGTTGAAAAATTTGATTCCTACAAGGACAGCTTCAAAAACTACAAGGATATCGAGGACCGCGTGATTGGCGGCATCACCTTCCGCGGCCGCACCTATAAGTACATCGGCTACGAATGGATTCAGTATATCGCGCAGCTTGACGACAGCCGTGCCCTTTCCGTCGGCCTTCGCAACTTGGACTGCGTCCCGGGAACGATGCCGGATATCATTCTAAACAACATGACGTTCAAATAAGGGCGTCGTACTTCTGAAAATCTGTATGAAACCGGCTCCCGCCCCAATTTGGAGCGGGAGCAGTCGGTTATTTGCGAAAAAAACGGAGGTGATGCTGTGAAACGCAAGGTGTTCCTCATCATGGCAGGTCTGTGGATGGGGCTGCTCTGTCTCACCGCCTGCGGCCGGGTCAATGGATGCACCTATCGGTACCCCGAGACAACGGTCCTATTCGACGACTTCCACATTAAAAAAACCGTTTACCGCCCGGGTGTCATGAAGCTCTATTATCGCGGCGGGCAGCTCAAGGACAATCCCATCCGCTGCTACGACGCGAATTTTGAAGATCTGGGCGATCAGTTTGACCATACGTTCCGAAACGGCGTTCTGACGGTTCGGGCGGATTTTGCCGAAAATATCAGCGGGCTGACGATTGAGGACAGGGCGCACGATGTTATCTATCATCTGCGCTATCTGGACTCCCCGCAGTTTGCATGGCTGGCAGATGTGTTCTGGCACGATGACGGCTTGCGTGAAACCGGAGATCGTGAGGCGTATTACAGTGCGGCCGAGCTGCAGGCGGAAGCCGACAGAAAAGCTGAAAGCCGGAAGGAGGCGCAGGAGGCCTTTGCGCTGCTGGAAGGCACATGGGTCACGGAGGACGGCCTGCAAAAATACGAGTTTGCCGTAAACGAGGACAAAAGCGGTATGGAATGCTGCAATATGTGGTGGAACAGCGAAGCGCAGAGGTGGGACTGCTGGCGCATTTTTGCCAGGTCTGCGTTCCGTACGAAAGGCCTTGACGCCTTATTTGCATTCGACTTTGGTTGCGATACGGACAGCGATTACGATGAAATCGCAGAAAAGGCCGAAAAGCTGATCGCCATAACGCTTGTCAACAGCGACCGTGCAGCGGCCGATATGCGCGTTTTGTACAATTCTGAAGAAAATGTAATAACGGACGCGAATGCAGTCTATCACAGGCAGTGAGCCTGCGGGACATGTCCGTAAAAGCACGATCACAACTGCGTTCGGCACTGTAGCCCGCCACTGCGGGCTGTAACGCCGGCAACGGAAACAAGCAGCAAACGCCTGTCCGGAAGGTCGAGTACGGCTCTATCGGCGGCGGAGATTATGGTAGAAGCGGAAAAATCTGAAAGGAGCGATTATGAAAACAGCACACAAACAAGTACTTGCGCTGTTGTTGGCAGTAGCTCTGCTGCTGTCGCTTTGCGCCTGTGGGCAGAATACGCAAACGGAACCTGACGAGCCCAAAATTAGCACGGATACGGCTGACTTACCCACAAAGGCCGATAAAAATGCTCCGGAAAACCAGCCGGAAGAAGCTATATCGCAGAGCGGCATGAGCGATCGCACATCACGTGACGAAGCCATGGCCACACCGCCTGCGCAATACGCGTTTTCACAGGAGGCGGAAACCTCGCTTGAATGGCTGCGGGACAGGATTGACTTTCCAATAACAATGTTTGGCGCGGCGTATCTCGGTTATGTCGGCGGCCTGTTTGAGGAGGGCTTCGAGGCTGGCTTCCCCTCGTGGCTGTTAGAAACCAATGAGGTTCTGCTCCTCGAATACCCCTTTATCGCGGAGATTGACGAAGGGCACATCATCGGCGGTGCGGGGCATCTGTACTGCATTGTTCCGGTCGATGAAAACGCGACGGTTGCGATCAACCGTGTGCGCTGGAACGAAAAAACACATACCGATGAGGTTACGGAGGTGCTCTACCGGTCAGAGAGCGGCGAGCCTGTGCTGCTCTTTGCGAATCTCGACGGCATTGCATATGAGGCCGACACCCAGGTCTTTATCACCGACAACAGCGGCAACACCTGTGAGTGGTATCCCTCGCTTGACGCGATGAGCTATCTTGCACCGTGTATATCGGAAGCCGGCGACTATCTTTCGTTTGACTTTACGAAATATGCCTATTATGACGCCCCATCCGAATTTGCCGATTGGCTTTCCGACGGCTGGTCAGGCATGACCGCGCTCGGCCTTGCCGGATCGCAGAGTGCGGGCTTGAACTGGATTACAGAAACCACGGTAGGGGAAGCCGGCCTGTCAAGAGTCACATAGTTTACAGATTGTGCAATCACATGGTTTACACATTGA
>ENA-UOJS01000134-UOJS01000134.1-human-gut-metagenome-genome-assembly--contig:-C74-NODE-134-length-83268-cov-40.060171_pt1 | contig 83268 bp, 70 predicted proteins | sample MGYA00242355_ERZ723902 | MGnify/ENA metagenome assembly ERZ723902
CTCCGCAAATTAACGATTCTGACTATGGGATGCAAGGCTATACAAGCGCTTCGCGACCTCGCATCCCATAGCCAGAATCATTTTGCTAAACGCTACGACAAAAAATGACAATTCCCGGGTATGAAACTTTTTGCCGCTTTTATTTGGTTTTATCTTAGAATTCTATCGGGTGGAAAAGGGATGGAGATGGGGTTTGAGGAGCTCACCCCTCCCCTTCCCGTGTTTTATTGTCGAATGGACAATTTGAGCCAGCCGACAATACTCTGAATCATCTGCGTGTACGCCTCCTCAGAGTAACGGGAATAGTGCTCGTTGAGTCGATACCAGTACGCTCCACAGAACGCTCCCTCCGTCTCCGAGACAATCCCTTCAGGCAATTGTTCCTGCTTTGTGTCGAAATAGAGATAGAGCTCATATGTGTCGACTACGTCGATTGAAATCCAATACGTGTAGTTATCGAACCACAACCAAAGTTCAGAGGTACGAGTCTGGAACTGGAACTTGAGCTCGGGAAGATGCTCTCCCGAAAGGGCGGCTTTGACATCCTCCAGAATCCGGGTGCGGATGATGTTTAACCATTCGGGACTATTGACAATGCGGGCCAGCGTCTCGGCCGTCTGCATCAACGATGGATCGGCCTTCGACAGTTGGTCGTAGAGTTCTTTGGCATTCATGTAATTGATGTTTACGGTATTCATGTAGTTCAGCAGAAGCTCGTATTCACAGATGTAGGAGATCGCCTCCGGGCATCTCTTTTTGCAGGCCGCAAGCCATTCGAGCAGTTGCCGCGGGTAGAGGTGCACTACCTCGCCGCAGATTGTCTCGTGTGTCGTGCGGGATTCCATGAGCGGGATGTAGACGGTTTTAAGCACCTTACGACCCTTGTGTTCCGTTACGTCTTTGAGATAGTCTTTCAGTTGATCTGGTTGGTCAACGGCATTATTGAGCTTGTTTTCGATGATGATGGCTCGATCTTTTTCCCATGTAATCAGAATGTCGATTCGACGGCCGTCAGCGGTCCCCACTTCCGTATCGGTATGGGCATCGGACAACTTCTGCGGTTCCGAAATTCCAATCTGCGACAAGAATTCCCGAAGAAAGGCCTCTCCGCATCGATGCCTCCCTTGGGGATTCAGCAATTCCGCGAGAATTTTGCTGTGCAGCAACTCCTTGGTCGAAATGCTTTCGTACATTATCGGAATGATGCTGAACGGCAGGTCCAGGGGCTGCTTCAACTGCAACCCCTGAACGAGGTTCAATAATTGGGTGATCTCCCGGTTCATTTGTCCAGCGCTTTGAATTCGAAATCACCTTTTGTGCAGCAGGCTCGTTGATAATCGAAACCGTAAAGACGCATGTAGGCATCCTTAACCTCTTTGGCTCCATTGTAAAAAGGGTCGGAGGTGTGCTGCTGGGTCGTTACCGTTACCTCCATTTCGGGTGTCAGCACGCATCCGTTCGTGCGTTTGATTCGTTTGGGTGTGATTTTGAAAACTTTCATAATCCGGTAATTTAAAAATTGGTGTATGCTTTCTGATTGTGCACGCTAAATGTGTTATCGGAGGAGACGTCAGAATCTTCATTCGTATTGGATCATTCTCCAGATAATCCTCCTATATTATTTCAATCTTTTTGTATGAGATTCTTTTGTTGATGTCGTTACGCTTATCACAGATCCCGTTCGTTTCTCCTTTCTTCCAGGACCGAAAGCCTTTCTGTCAGATCATGCCAGTAACGCGATTCTTCGATACATGTATGTAGGCTAAGTCGACGGTTAGTCGGCACCATTATCATCATTTCCTCAAACCAACTACTCACTCCGAACTTTATGCGTCTGTCTTCCCCTCTACAGCTATACCAATCGTTTAGCCAGTTACCGTTTTGTTCGAAAAGCCGGATACAGGTGTCGTGAAACAATGCTGCCATGCGGGACAATTTGCACCAAAGTGGCCAATGATCATAAAGGTATTTGAAGACGATATCTGCAGACAAAAGCTCTGGCAAATAGAGAGGAATCTTCTTGGAAAACAAATCTCCTATTTCCGTATAGGAAGAATCTTCCGGAGCAGGATTTTCTTTCATGGAAGGGAAAAAATCGGCAAGACAGCTTTTGGCTTCCATGAAAAACAATCGCAAGTCGGGATTGGTGATTGAATCAACCTGTTGCCAGTCGATATGAGTTAGCTCAACGGTTTTCGGATAGAATGTGAGATTTTTCATTTGTCAGATAAGTTTTGGTTCATGTTGATGTAAAAAAGGCGTCGCCTCCAACTTTTTATCTCTAGGGTCCGATCAAGATACCCCTACCACAAAAAGCGAAGCCTGCACAGTACGCGAAGTTCGACGCTTCGGCTCTGTGGTATTATCCTTTTACTTGTTACTTGGTCGGTTCAGGAGACAAAAACAAGCCGTCGAAACTGTAATATGTCGTTGTATGTTATGTCGTACGCTAAATATATGACTTTTTTGCCTGCTGTGCAAAGGCTTCGCAATCATTTCTCATAAAATTAAAACAGGGTCCGTTTGTTTTTCAGGTTGATGAAGAACCATTCACCGCCCTTGCAGACGGCAATGCGTTCGGAATCGTCGCCCAAAAGAATGTCGTCGTATTCGAACGGCACGAGTTGTTCTCCGTTTAGGGAGAATATACCGCAATGCGGTACCTCTTCTTGATGTCTGTTTTGTGCAAGAACAATGCATCCATGGCCTTGTGCTTCAGAATCGGGCAGCCAGTGTGGGTACACAAATCGGGCTGGAAGAGTCTCTTGTACCTCCCTGTCCGGACCGATTCTTACCATTCCATAGTTCAGATTCGAACCGTCCCTATCGGCCCCGAATATCAATAGATTCTCATTCCCTTTTATTGGAATCCAGGTATAAATGCCAGCGTCTGCCGGTATAATCGTGTGGCCGTCAGAATCGGTCAATCCGCAAAAGAACGTCTCTGCATCACCCACGCTGAAATACTTTCCATTCAATCTGTTTATTACGAACCAAATTGGCGGCAGCAGCTCCGTTCCGACGGCATCGAGCATGCCGCACGCCCGATCATCCAGTCCACGCAACTTTTCCCGGCGAGGAATATAATAGCAGATACGGTTGTCGTACAAATTAACACCCAACACATTGTTCGGCAGCGCAATTACAGGCCGATTGGCCATTCGTTCCCCGCAATCGTCCACATAAAACCATTCACCGACCTGCCGGGCAAGAACTTTCCCGGCATCACAGGCTATCCGATCGAATGCAAGGATGCACGGAACCGCCGTCTCGCCTTCTGACGTCCGGATTCCGAATTTCCCGGTTCGGGGATCCTGAACCAGAAAGCGCTCCCCGATACGGAATATCGCACCATATATCTCGGGGACAATCTGTCGTCCGTCGTTATCTGCGATTCCGGCGAGGCCTTGCCGGAACGTAAGAAAAAGTCCGTCATGGCCGGGAATCGGTTCGGGACGGCGGCCACTGCCGATGCGTATCCACGCCCCGGTTTGTGTGTCGAACAGATGATAGCTGCTGTCCGAATCCTCCGGTTGGAACTTGACATACCGCAGGTCAGTTCCCTGTCGGTCGGACCTATGGAAGTCGGCATATCGGAATCGCGCATCGACAACAATCTCCCCGTTGCGGTCGATCAATCCGTATCGGCGGTCCTGGGCCGATCCAATGCCGAAGATGGCAAAACCGTTACGAACCTCTCGGAGACGGGTAATATGTGACGGATTCAGAACCATCTTACAATGTGCCGTTGTGGGCCTTCGCCAGATTGATTCCGACCTGTTTCATCTGGTCTCGGAGCCATGCGGGCTCCAATACTTCAACCCACTCGTCGGTGTTGGCTGCCTGGGAGAGCAGTTCCTGCTGGAAATCGAGTGTCGGCCGCAGGTAGAATTCGAAAATAGAAGAATCGTCCGTAATTTCGGTCTCCTGCTGCGAGGCGTGCAAGGGCAGCGTGCGAAGGTATTGCCGCTGAATGCCCGATACGCGAACCCGAACACGTTCCGGTTTGCAATTTCCGTCAACCACCACCCCGAACGAGTCGGCGAAGTAGGCCTGCGGGTCGAAATCCTCGGGCAGAACGAACAGATGCTCCGATGTACGGAGCTCCCGGATGCGGTCCAGCGCATAGATGCGCAACCGGTCATCGCTCGCGCTGCACGCCACGACATACCACCGTTGGCGGAACACCTTGACGCAGTAGGGCGCCACCTCGAATGTATGGGCCGTATCGTTCCAAAAACTCTGGTAGGTCATTTCTAACGTCCGGTTGTCACGCATCGCCTCAATGATCTGCGTGAGGAATCGCTGTCCGGAGGGAATTTCCTCGAAAAGGATGCGCCGCTTGAGGTGGTGGCTTTCGTTGATGAGGTGGTTTACGGCAAAGGTGTTCAGCAGCCATGTCCGCACGCCACCTTGCTCCATATCCTCGGCATGTTCGATGTAGTAGAGATATCCGCCTCGCCTGTCGCATTCGATGTTGATGTCGAACATCTGCTGGATGGCGTTCTTGTGGTTGTGGAAGGTCTTTAGGGGTAGTTCCTCACCGGTCTCGTTGAGTGACGAGCGCTGCCAGCGTTCGTTGATCTCTTCGAACGTGATGCGCCCGGCGCGGTAGATGGTATCGACCAGCCAGACGTAACGGTTGAAAAGCGTGGCGGCGTTGCTTTTCGACGAAGAGCGTGTTTTTCGATTCCGTGTCATATGAAACTCTGTTTTGATTTCGGTGACAAAGACAACAAATACATGTGCTAAATTATGGCTTATGTGTTTGGTTCTCCTTATGCTCATATAATCAATCTCAACAAGACTCTTCGGGAGAGCTTCTCGATACTTCGTTTAAAAAATACTATTGCTGAATGCATGATAAAAACATGTGTCGTGATTTTTCCCAAGCAGGGGATATTTTTGTTCAATGAACAAAACATAATCACAATTGCATTGATGAAAAAATCGTGCATCTCATCGCTTAAAACTCGAAGCGTAAAAAATAGAATGACAAAATTTGTCTACTTATTAATTAATGAATGAAATACGTATGGTTGGATGTTTAACTTTTATTTTATTGGCTGCAAGTATAATAGCCCTTGTTGCTTTCGATGTGCTCATGTGGGGCCTGACCTGGAAAGCCGGGCTTGCCGGTTTGCTTCCCCTGATTGGATTTCTGATTGCTTACAAGTACAGCGTTGAGATGTGCATTGCCCCGCGTGATTTCTGGACAAACCCCGATTGGGAGATTGCCAAGAAGAAACTGGGATATGCATGGTCGACGGCAGGTACCCTCCTTTTCATCCTCTTAATCGCCTCCGAGGTTGTGTCATAGTCGGAGTGTTATTTCGTTTTTACCGACGGCAATCCCGATTCTGACGCCTTGATTGCGCATAACCATTCGTCTTTGAGATTAACCTGTTTTTAATTAAATTTGTGTTTACATAAATCGTTTCTTTATCATGGGGCTGAAAGAATCGTTGAAAACGGCCATCTTCCCGTTGTATGAGGACCTGGCGAAAATCGAACAGGAGAAAAGCTACACGACATTTTGCGTGCAATGGGGTGAAAAATATCAACCCGGAGGTATGTTGTTCGTTGGGCGAGCAACTTACGGATGGGCCGTGGATGACCGGGATACCGAACGGTTGTTCACGGATGGTTGCGAATCGCAGGTATTTGCTCGTCCCGACCAGATGAAGTGGGTGGAGAGCTACTGGGAAAAATCCGCATTCTGGCGGGTTATCCGGAATGTTACGCAGGGTGTGATTGGCCCGCAGCCGGATTGGTATGAATACGTTGCGTGGGACAATCTTTACAAACTGTCTCCGGATGGCTCGAATCCTTCCAATGCGCTGTGCAGGAAACAGGAAAACCTCTGTTTTGAGATATTCAAGCAGGAATTGGCTGTCCTGCGGCCAAAGGTGGTCATACTGCTAACCGGGAAAAGTTGGTACTATGATTTTCTGTGCAGTGTGAACAATGATACGGCGCCTGCTGTTCTCGGGGAGAAAAACTGGTCCAGGTACAAGGCCGTTGTTTACAAAATCGGAGATGTTGTATTCATTGGGACAGAACATCCGCAAGGGAAATCGGAAGCGGAACATGTCGCTGCCTTGACGGAACTGGCGAAGAAATACATGTAGCCTCTGATTTCGGAATAGAATTGAATTGCGATAAGCCCCCTCTTAGAGGGGGCTTTTGTTCATATGAATATTTCAAGCTGCAGGTTGAGTCATATTTTGGCGCAACATATCCCGACCTTTGTCTCTGAAATCAAATTCGGATGCCATGAAACGGAGACTGAACAGGTTCAGGACGGAAAGAAGTCGAAGCAAACCTTAATCGGTGCCATCGAGCAAATTGTCAACCTGGCAGTTGAGCTGAAACTCGGGGATACCTTCCAAGAAAAGGTCCGCCCTGCCTTGGCGTATGTCGCAGAGCGTATGTCGCTCAACGAAGAGCAGGCTTTGGTTTTCGCCCTCTTCATTGAAAAAAGCACAGACGACCATATCCAAATCAGCGACTTCGCCAAGTTGGTGGGGTGCCGTACAGTGCGTATTATTTCGATGATGGCCGAAGCCGATATATTGGTCGAAAAACGGCTCATCCGACGCATCAAGAATGGAGATTCTATCTGTTATTCCGTGCCGATGGAGGTAGTGAACGCCATCAAGGAGAACCGGGTATATACTCCGGCCTCGATTGAACATTTGACAACGGAACAGCTTTTCGACCGGATGGCCGAGGTTTTTGAGGGAACCGATAAGGAGCGGCTGTTGCAGGAACTTGACCTGTTGGTTGCCGCCAACCCGCAGCTTGCCTTCTGCCGGACGATTCAATCCTACGATTTAAAGGATTACAACGAAGAAAGGTTGCTTTTGTACATCTTCTGCGATTGTTTCATCAACCAGGACGACGACATGATAGGAGAACGTGACTGGAAAGATTTTTTTTCCCGTGGCGAGAGGGGTTTCATATCCTGGTGTCTGAAAAACAGGAATCTTCGTTTGCTGCGGAAGAATATCCTCGAAAACTGCAACTCCGGCGGCATGAATGATCCGGAGTATTATCATTTGACGAACAAGGCCAAGGAAGAGTTGTTCGCCGATTTACAGTGGGTAAATCAGCAGACCAAACAGAAAAGCCACCTGCTCGACTGCACAACCTTTGCCGTCAAGGAGCTCTTCTACAATCCGTCGGTACAGCGACAGATTGACCGGCTGGGAGAGTTGCTTTCCCCCGAACACTTCACCGAGATTCAGCAACGGCTGGAGGCCGGCGGTATGCGCAAGGGGTTTACCTGCCTCTTCTACGGTGCGCCGGGAACCGGCAAGACCGAGACGGTCTACCAGCTGGCGCGTCGCACGGGGCGCGACTTGATGGTTGTCGATGTTTCGCAAATCAAAAGTTGCTGGGTTGGTGAGAGCGAAAAGAATATCAAGGCGGCTTTCGACCGCTACCGCTCTTATGTGCGCCAGTCGGAACCGGCTCCGATTTTGCTGTTCAACGAAGCGGATGCCGTGTTGGGAATCCGTCAGGAGGGGGCACAACGGGCCGTGGAGAAGATGGAAAACTCGCTCCAAAACATCATCCTGCAGGAGATGGAGCAGTTGGACGGCATCATGATTGCCACCACGAACCTTACGCAAAATCTGGACAAGGCGTTTGAGCGGCGGTTCCTCTACAAGATTGAGTTCGAGAAACCCTCGACGGAGGCGAAGAGCCGAATCTGGCGGTCGATGATTCCGACACTCGACGAGCAGACAGCCGCCACCCTGGCCGAGCGGTACGATTTCAGCGGCGGGCAGATTGAAAACATTGCCCGCAAACGGACGGTCGATATGATTCTTCGGGGCGAGGAACCCTCGTTCGAGCAGCTCGACGAATACTGCCGTTCGGAGATGCTCGGACAACCGGAGCGGTCGCGGCGCAGAATCGGATTTTGAGGTTGTATCTGGACTGAAGATTCCGTCCCTTTGCCGAAAGCTTTGGGATGCAAACGAGTGCATGATGCCCGCATCACAGAAACACCACCCTGTGGCGGCGGATGCAGGCCAGACGGTCGTTGCCCCGCTGGTTGACGGGCAGAATCGCGTCGTAGCGCAGCGGCCGCACCCACCCGCCCTGCCGGTTGAGCAATCCGTAGCGGCCCCGGCGGCCGATGATGTTGAACTGCGCATGGTGGTTGGTCAGCACATCGTAGCGCGGAGGGATGATGGTGCGGCCCTCGAAATCCACCAGACCGTATCGCTCCTCGCGGCGGATGCGCAGCAGGGTGTCGCCATAAGGAGCCGCACGGTCGCAATCCAGACGAATAAGTCGCCCGCTGCGGATGCGCAGCAGTGCATACCCTTCGCCGTCGCGCACCAATGCCCGGTCGGTATCGTCGAGCAGCCAGGCTTCGTCCCAGCACGCTTTCGTGAGGTGGCAGCCGCCCGAGGTCTGAAATCCCGTCTTGCCGTTCCTGAAGTAGTATCCGATTCCCATATCCTGCCGTTTTTCGGCAAAGTAAAAGCCCTGTTGTGCGGAACGACGGCACAACAGGGCGGAATTTAGGGTGCAGCGGAGCGCCTCCGAGCGGATTTTTACCTGCCGCAGCGGCATTCGCGCGCAGCCGACACCCACGAGCCCTACTTCCCGACCGATGGCGATGGCTGCGACGGCATGGTCTGCGGTTCTTCGAACCGCTGTAACGCGGCAACTGCCTCCTCGAGCGACAGCGCGTCGTCCGTCGGCAATCCCCGATACTCACCGGCAAGGCGCATTATTGGCGAAGCGAGGCTTCCGAAACTGCCTTCGTCGACGTGGTGTTGTTGATAGCCGCATGCGGTGCAGGTGGCCGAGTGGCTGCTGCGGCCGCTCAGCGGCGAGCCCGAGAAGGAGTAAATCAACATCCGTCCGCCGCATTTCGGGCATGGGCGCGTGTAGCGCTCCTCGTATTCGCTCCAGGCCCGGACCACCACCCCCAGCGGATAGGGGCCCGAATCCTTCATCGAAACATAAGCCATGCGGATGCGCATCGGCGTGCGGGCCCCGAAGAGCCGCGGCTCGGCAAGAATCCGCGCGCGTTGGCGCCAGATGAGCGGCACCGCCTCCGCAAAGAGTTCCCATTGGCGCTCCTGCGCCTGCTTGTCCATCTTTTCCGTCATCATCATCGTTCGATTTTCCGTTCAATCATGGACCGGCCGGCGGTACAAGGCGCAAAGGCCGTCGACGATGCGCCGCATCTCTTCCCGCACGTGAAGCGGCGAGAGCACCTCAAAGTTACAGTGGCAGTTTAACATCGCCTGGTAAAACTCCGGCGTCGGTGCCACGCGGTATTCGAAGATGGCGTAGCCGTCGTGCGTCTCCGTCTCCTGCTGCGAGGCGTGGAGGGGCAGCGTGCGGAGGTACTTGACGCCGTCACCCGTGACCCGGACACGGATTGTGCAGGGGCGGATGTCGTCATAGACCGCCACGCCGAAGGCACCGGCCAGGTAGCCGGCCGGGTCGAACCCCTCGGGCGACGTGAAGCGGTCGTCCGTCGCACGGATGTTCACCATGCGGTCCAGCGCATAGAGCTTGATTTTCGCATCGCCGGGCTTGTCGGCGTAGAGGTACCAGCGCCGGTCGCGGAGCTTGACGAAGAGCGGCCGAAGACGGAGGTCGAAGGCCTCGTCACCCGTGAAGGGCTGGTAGGTAACGACCACCTGCCGGTTCTCGCGCATGGCGTCGAGCAGCTCGGACAGATGTCCCCGGGCCGAGGGGACCTCCTCGACCAGCACGCGGTTGTGCAGCGCGCGGGCCTCGTGCAGCGACTGCCCGACGGCGAACGTATCCAGCAGCCAGTTGGTGATGCTGTGCGAGGTAAGCTCCCCGCTGTCGGCAATCGCGTAGCGGTTGGTGCGCTCGTCGCAGACGATTGTGATGTCGAACAGCTCCTCGACCGCCTGGCGGTGGGTGCAGAAAGTCCGCCGTGCCAGCGGACGGCCGTCGTAGAGCGTGCTCCGCCGCCAGCGGGCGCGAATCTCGGCCAGCGTGATGGGGCCGTAGCGATGAATCGTGTCGGCCAGCCAGATGTACCTTTTGAAGAGATTGGATGCCATGGTGTTTGTCTTTTTCTGGTACAAAGGTAGCAGGAGCATGTGCCGGAATCCTGCACAACGACGGAATTTTTCACGATAACCGGACCTCCGCTGCAGAAGAGCCCGAGGACAACCGCTCTCCGGCGCACGACGCTACCACTGCCGCTTGCGGCTGTACTCCGACGGAGTAATGCCCTCCTGTCGCCGGAACATGCGGCTGAAGTGCTGCGGATACTCGAACCCGAGGCGGTCGGCTACCTGCGCGACGCTCTCGCCGGCCGAAAGTCCGTTCTTGGCAAGCCGAATCACGAACCGGCGGATGTGGTTGCTGGCCGTGTCGCCCGTCGTTCTCTTGACGACGTCGCCGAAGTAGTTGGGCGACAAGCAGAGCCGGTCGGCGCAGTACTGCACGGTGGGCAGTCCGAGCTTCAGCTGGAGCTGCTGCTCGTAATAGTCGGCGAGCAGCCGGTTGAAGCGGACCAGAATGTCGGAGTTTTCCGCCTCGCGGCTCTGGAACTGGCGGTTGTAGAAGCGCTGGCAGAAGTTGAGCACCAATCCGATGTAGCCGACCAGAATGGCATCCTGCTGTGCGTCGCGCTCGTTGTCGAGCTCTTCGCGCATGCGGCGCATCAGCGAAACCAGGATGTCGTGCTCCCGGTCGCTCATGTGCAGCGCCTCGTTGACGCGATAGTCGAAAAAGGAGTAGTCGCGGATTCGTTTTTCGAGCGGCGTGCCGCGCAGCAGGTCGGAATGGAACAGAAGCGCCCACCCCGTAATCGAGACCCGCTCGCCGTTGTCCTCCTTGCCGCCCACCTGCCCCGGGGCCACGCAGAGCAGCGTCCCCTGGTTGTAGTCGTAGCGGCCGCAGCCGTAGTCGAGCTCCACGCCGACGTCGTCGCGCAGGAAGAGTGCGTAGACGCCGTAGTTGTTCAGACTGTGGCGGATGGGCGACACCTCGGCATAGTCGATGACACAGACCAGCGGATGCCGTGCCGGACATCCGAGGTAGCTGCCGTAGTCATTGACGCTTCGAACCTTCAGGATTTTGCTCATCGGGGAAAAGGCTTGAGGAGTTGTCTCAACAAAATTAACAATTCCCGGGCATATCTCCCAATCGGTCGGCGGACGATTCGGTAAAACGGGTATGAACTTCCGGGGTTACGGTACCTGCACGGGCGGGCGAACCGCTACCTTTGCGATGTAAAACTCTGGAACAGTCCAACCATGACAAAGCGTATCTTCACTTTCGCGTGCCTGCTGCTGGGCCTGACGCTCTCGGGCGGCGGCATGGCGCAGACTCAATCGTCGAATCCTTCAAATACAACCACCATGGAAAAGAAACTCATAGGAAACACCCTGGCACTCTACCCCATGCCACTGACGGTCGTCGGGGCCGAGGTCGACGGCCGCGTCAACTGGCTCGTCGTGGCACATGTCGGGATTATCGGCCACGACCGGATTCTGGTCAGCATGAGCCAGAGCCACTACACCAACCGGGGAATCCGCGCCTCGCGCAAGCTCTCGGTCAACCTCGTCAGCCATGAGATGCTCCCCGAAGCCGACTATGTGGGAAGCGTAAGCGGTGCCCGCGAGGACAAGTCGCAGGCCTTCGCCTGGCATCGGGGCGCGAACGGCGCGCCGGTGATTGACCTCTCGCCGCTGACGATGGCGTGCGACGTCGTGGATATTTACGAGACGGAGGGCTTCGACAACTTCATCTGCTCGATTGCAGCGACCTACGCCTTGCCGGAGGTGTTGGACGAACGCGGACGACTCGACTACACGCGGCTGAAGCCCGTGCTGTTCGAGTTCCCGACCTACTCCTACCTCTCGACGGGCGAGGTGCTCGGCCGCTGCCTGCGGCTCGACAGCGAACCGTCGATGTGCGCCAAGGAGCCGATGGCCGGGGACGGCATCGTGCGCCTCTCGAAGATTGAGGTCCGGCCGGAGTATCTCGACGAATATATGCGCTTCGCCGCCGAAGTGGGCGAAGTATCGCTGCGCACCGAGCCGGGCGTGCTGACGATGTATGCCGTCTCCGAACGGGAAAACCCGTGCCGAATCACCATCCTCGAAACCTACGCGAGCCGCACAGCCTATGAGAAGCACATCGCCTCGGCGCATTTTCAGAAGTACAAGCAGGGGACGCTCCACATGGTCCGGTCGCTCGAACTGACGGACCAGAGGCCGCTCAACCCGGCCAACCGCCTCCGCAACTTCATCGAGTAGCGGCGACCGTGCGTGTCGGCTCCGGATAACCGGCCATTCCGTCTTCGGCCCGGCCTTCAACCTTTCCGCGGGATTCCGGACGGGGAGGGACGACAGCCCATCATCCGTGCTCCACAACTTCGGAGCGAAGCCTACTTCAACGCTTCGGCCGTGCGGCGGATGAGGTCGACGGTCGTGTCGTCGTCGAAGACCGAGTAGAGCCCCTGGGGCTCCTGTGCCGGGTCGCCGCAGTAGACGTCGCCCGCCTGCCAGAACGTGTGGGCCGGATGCGCCTCGCCGCCCCACGCCCAGAAGTTGGCCCCGGCGAGCAGCCCTCCTTCGCGCTTCGAGGCAAGCAGCCGGTCGCAGATGCAGGCGTAGTAGGCGTCGCGCAGCGAGGTGGCGCTGCCCCGCTCGTAGCGCACGCTGTCGCGCGGGTAGCCGAACTCCTCGATGACGGCCGGTTTGCCCAGCCGCGCGGCAACCTCCAGATGGCGGTCGATGTAGCGGCGGGTCTCCTCCATCGAGTTCCGAAGCCCCGAAGCGGGGTCGTTGCGCGGCGTCCAGTTCCAGTTATAGGGCCAGATATGGAGGTTCACGTAGGAGATTTCGGGCACGGCGTGGATGCGCTCCACCAGCTCCATGTCGGCCTCGCAGCCATAGAAGCCCTCCGAACCGGTCGAAATCATGTGGTTGGCGTCGAGCGAGCGAATCAGCCGCGCCGTCCGGGCAATCCACTCGGCGAAGGCCTCCTTGTTCTGCTCGCCGAAGGGGCGCGGCTCGTTGCAAATCTGCCACGAGAAGATGGCCGGGTCGTCGGCATACCGGAGCCCCGTATAGCGGTTCGTGCGGCCGACGATGAAGCGCACGTGCTCCTCGAGCAGCGCGCGGGCCTCGCGGCTGGGGATGAAGTGCGAAACATACTCGACGTAGGCCTCGTAGCCGTCGACGGCCGGGATGGCCGGCTTGCCGGCACCGGTCCAGGCCAGATATTGCGAATAGCCGCCCGACCACTCCCACGAATTGGTCAGGTAGAGCACGGCCTTCATGCCGCGCCGTCCCAGCTCGGCGAGGAAGTAGTCCAGACCGTCGAGCAGCTCGTCGTTGTACTTGCCGGGGACGTACTGGAGCGTCGGTTCGATTTTGGAGGGGACTCCCCCGCCGCCGTCGGCCCCCACCAGCACGCGCAGGTTCGTCACGCCGCAGGCGGCCAGCGTATCGAGCTCCCGCGCCAGGCGTTCGCGGTCGCCGCCGGGGCCCTTCGAGCCGAGGATGGGGCCGTACCAGAAGTTGGTACCCAGGAAGTAGCAGGGTTTGCCGTCGAGCACGAAGCGGCCGTTCTCGACGCGGACGAACGCATCGCCGTCCTCCGCGGTGCCGCAGCTGCAGGCCAGCCCCGCGAACATGCAGAGGCAGAGTTTGAAGAGAGATTTCACGGTATCGGGATTTAGAGGTTGGAGACAAAGATACGAAAAAGGGGCTCCCCAACCAACCAGGAAAGCACTTTTCCATGTCGGAGCGCCCCGCTCCTCATCCGATAGCCGCCCATGCGGCCCCGTACGACCGGTTCATCGCCCCGGTTCGTCACCCGGGCTCCACGCTTCGGGCGGCCCCGTTCTGCCGCGCCGGCCGTTCGACGCAGGTCGTTCGACGCCGCCCGCAGCCACACGGGTCCCGGCCTCAACGCTCCGTGCCGAGCGAAAGGGTCACCGTCACGGTGCCCACACCGCCGAGCAGTTCGAGCACGCGCTCGCGGGTCGAGGCGTCGTCGAGACGTCCCAGACGGGTGTAGCTCCACGAGTTCGAACCGTAGAAAATCACCAGCGAGTTGCCCTGATAGAGCACCATGTCACCGGGCGACGTGGTGGTCGAAGCGTCGTTGCGGGGCAGCGAAAAGCCGAAGCTGCCCACCTTCTCCATGTCGCCGTAATCCTCCATGCGGATGTCGACGGGTCCCTGTGCGAGGCGGGCCTTCAAAGCCTCCGTCGCCTGGTTTTCGACCAGCGTGGCCGTAAACGAGCGGCCGCCGGCTGTCAAGGTAATCGTATTGCTGTTCATCGTATCCTCGTCCGGGTCTTTGTCCGGATTGTTCTCTCCGTCACCGCCCGGCTCCCCAGGTTCCTCGGGTTGTACGGATGTTCCGGGTCGATAGGGCTCCTCGTCAGAGGGGTTGCAGGCCTCGGCCGAGAGGAATGCCAGAAGCATGAGCGGAAGCAGGCGGAATCGGTGCATTGCAGTGTGTTTTTCAGGTTTGTTCTCTTTTCCCGATACAAAGATAGCGCACGGCGACTGCCGACACGGTATACGGATTCATGGTATGCTTACCCCGATTACGGATTTGCCGCACCCGGGGTCCGCAAGCGGCCTCCGAAGAGGCCATTACCGGCACCGCCGCCTCTTTTCTCCCCGCCCGGATAGCCTCGTTCCGCCCCACCCTGCGCTTCCCGCAAAGGGGCCCGGCCGGCCCGCCGCTTCATAATGTCCCCGGCCGCTCCGCTACACGGGGCCCCGGGTCTCCCGCCTCCAAAAAGAGGGCCCGCCTCCGTACCCCCTCTGGAGGGTCGGAAGCGGGCCTCGGTACAGACAATCCGGCGGTCGTCAGTCGAGCGTCACCAGTTCGTACTTCTGGCTGCCCATGCCGAGCGCCTCGGCGTGGTCGAGCGTATGCATGCCGTGGCGCGAGTCAATGCGCTCGATGAGGTGCACCTTGCCGGGGTCCTCCGACGAGCGCACCAAATCGGTGCAGGCACGGTCGAGCGCCACGGGGTCGAGCGAGGCGAGGATGCCGATGTCACCCATGCGCGGCTCCTCGGGCGAGGCGTCACAGTCGCAGTCCACCGAGAGGTTGTTGGCCACGCTGATGTAGAGAATCCGGTCGCCGCAATGGTCCGCCACGGCCTTGGCCGCCTCGGCCATCGACTCCAGGAAGTCGTCCTGCTCGGGCAGGTTCTTCCACGCCTCGGCCGGAACGCGCGTCTTGCCGGCCGAGTGAATCCACGCCTTGCCGTTCGACGAGGCGATGCCAATCGACATGTTCTTGATGGCGCCGCCGAAGCCGCCCATGGCGTGGCCCTTGAAGTGCGAGAGGATGATGGTGAAGTCGTAGTTGAGGAAGTCCTTGCCTACGATGTCGAATTTCAGGTGCTTGCCACCCTCGACCGGAAGTTCCACTTCACCCTCGGCATCCATGATGACGACCGGTGCGATGGCCGTGAATCCGTGGTCGGCCGCCGCCTTCAGATGGCTCTTCGTATCGGCCCGGCCGCCGCCGTAGGCCGTGTTGCACTCGACAATCGTTCCGTTGACCTTCTGCACCAGCGCCTTGATGAGCGACGGCTGCAGGAAGTTGTGGCCGCCCGGTTCGCCGGTCGAGAGTTTGACGGCCACCTTGCCCTTGGCCTCACGGCCGAGCGCCTCGTAGATTTTGACCAGATTGTCGGACGAAATCTCCTTGAAGAAATAGACCTTCGGGAGCGTTGCCGCAGCCGCCTCGGGTTCCGACGCGGCCGAAGCCTTGCGTTGTTTCTGCGCATTGGCGCAGCCGGTCGCGGCGAGCAGCGTCGCCAGCAGGACCACCAGAATGTTCTTTTTCATCGTTTCGGGTATTTGAAGGTATTTGTCTTGTTTCAGAATTTGAGTTCGATGCCGCCCATCGCCGTGGCCCGGGGCATGGGATAGCCGGCGATGATTTGGTAGGACTGCGCCAGCAGGTTCTCGCCGCGGGCCCAGAGCGAGAGCCAGCGCGTGGCGCGGAACGAGGCCCGGAGGTTCCACAGCACGAACTCCTCGGTCTGCACGGGGTCGGTCTGCGTATAGAGCCCGGCGATGTACTGTATGCCCGTCGCGACGCTCCAGCGCCCCCTCACGAAGGCGGCCCCCACGTAGAGCTTGTGCTCCGGAGCGGCCAGGAGGGACTGCTCCATGTGCAGGAAGCTGTAGTTGCCGTCGAGCGACCAACTGCGGTCGATGCGCCAGGCGGCCTGCAGCTCGACGCCCGCATTTTCAATCCGCCCCGAGTTTTGGTTGAGCATGCCGCTGCCGTTGGGGTTGGGAAGGGTCAGGATGAGGTTCCTGCCGTCGATGTAGAAGAGGTTCACACCGTAGCTCAGCCGCCCGTCGAGCAGCCGCTGGCTGAAGGCCGCCTCGTAGTTCCACATCGACTCGGGACGCAGGTCGGGATTCTGGGGCGGGAACATGTGCATCTCGCGCAGCGTCGGATAGCGGAACCCCTTCGAGGCCGAGAGCTTCAGCTCGATGCCCGCGCCGAGGTGGAAGGCGGCACCCGCCTGGGGCACCCACTCGGTCCCCGCGCGCGAGTGGTGGTCGACCCGCAGCCCGGCATTGAGCGTAAGCCACGACCCGACATCCTGCCGCACGTCGACATATCCGGCCACCTCATCCTCGTGCATGTCCACCAGAGGAGAGGTGCTCCCCGCCTGCTCGCCGCTCACATACTCGTTCCAGGCGCGGCCTCCGTAGCGGAACCAGTCGGCACCCAGCGTGATGCGGCTGCCGCGGAAGAGCTGCAGGCTCTGGTAGAGCGACGCCCCCATCATGTCGTCGTAGGAAAGGAAGCGGTCGTCGGGCGGCAGCTCGCCCTCCGACGGGGTGTAGCCGTCGTTTATGCGGTGGTCGCCCCAGTTGTAGAAGAGGCTCAGCCCGCCGGAGCTCTTCGCATAGCGGTTCTCGACGGCCAGCGAGGCGGCACCCCGCGTGATGCGCTGGTCGCCGTCGAGCAGCCGGGCGCCGACCGGTCCGGGATAGGAGGCGTTGAAGTGGGTCACGTTCACGTCGCCGCGCAGACTCCAGTGCTCGCTTGCCTCGTAGCTCAGCCGCACATTGCCGCCGTACTGCTCGAAGCCCATGTCGGCGCGGTGGCCGTCCGTACGGTTGTACGAACCGGAGAGCGTGCTCGAGAAGCGCCCCTTGTGGATGAGGTTCGTCAGCTCGCTCTCCAGCGTGTTCCACGAGCCGTAGCCGGCCCTCAGACGGGTCTCCACGCCGTCCCCGGCCAGATGGCGGGTGACGATGTTGACCACGCCGCCCATGGCGTTCGAGCCGTAGAGCACCGATGCCGGTCCGCGCAGCACCTCGACCCGCTCGGCCAGAAACGACTGGCAGGCGTCGGAGACGGGGTGACCGAAGATGCCGGCATACTGCGGATGGCCGTCGATGAGGACCATCATCCGCCCTGAGCTGCCGCTCAGTCCGCGCAGCGAGATGTTGCCCGCCGCGCCGTTCGAGACGCCGTAACCCATCACTCCGCGCGAGGTGACGAAGAGTCCCGGCACCTGCTCGCTCAGCACGGGGAGCAGCGAGGGCTGCTGTGCGCGTTCAATCTGCGGCCGGCCGATGACGGAGACGCTCTGCGAGAGGTGGCGCGGGTCGGTCACCGTGCGGGCGCCGGTCACCACGACCTCGCCGATTGCGTAGCTCCGTGCCGGTCGGAGCGAGTCCTGGCTGGACGCGACGTCCGGCAGTGCAGGGTCCATCAGTGCAGGGTCCGTTACGCGGGCCTGAGCCGCGAGGCTGCATCCCGCGGCAAGGAGCAGTGTCAGAATCCGGGTCTGGAGGTTCTTCATGATTTCAGTCTGCGGGGCATGGCTTCGGAAGCCATGCCCATGATACAAAGATAGTTCAAATGAACGGTTCGGTCGCACGCCCGGAGCCGGAAATTCACCGCCCGGGCACTCTTCCGGCGACAGGCCGCCCCTTTTCTGACGGGCCTGCCCCGTTTCCGGCAGCCCGGTTCCGTTTGCGGCAGCCCGGCGCCCCCTTTCGGCAACTCGGTTTCGCTTGCGGCGGCACCTTGTCCCGCCATGCGCGGCACTCCGGCACCCGCCTCGGCGGCGGCACACCCGTTCACGCTGCAAAATTAGGGTGGAACCGGCTTCGGACACCTATCCCGATTACGGCCGCGCATACCCGATTTACGGGTATTGCAGCACCGGGGCCGGATTCGACGAACAAACGCACAATTTCGACTCCCGAACGAAGAGTACGGAACGCCGCGAAATAACGATTTTTACGCACTCAAAAACAGTTCCTATGTTTACAATCCGAGTAGACCGCACCGATAGCGGATAGAAGAAAAAGCTATCGAGATTTTGGTTAGATTAAAGCAGCCAAACCTTAACTAACTAAAATAGCGATAGCCATGAGAGGACAAAGAAACGAAATTAGTTTCAGAGGACAAAAGATTTATATAGGGATCGATGTCCATTTGAAGAGTTGGTCGGTTACGGTCTTGTCGGAGACCTCCGTGCTGAAGAAGTTTAGTCAGCATCCGAGTCCGGAAGCATTGCACGGATTTCTGGCGCGGAGTTATCCGGGAGCCGAATATCATTCGGTATACGAAGCCGGCTTCTGCGGGTTCTGGATACACGAACGGCTGACGGCATTAGGGATTGACCACGATGTTGTCAATCCGGGGGATGTTCCGACCAAGAGCAGTGAAAAGCTTCGTAAGAGTGACGCCGTGGATAGCAGCAAGCTGGCGCGGAGTTTACGAGCCAACGAACTGAAAGGCATTTACACGCCGGACAGCGCATCGTTGGAGATGCGTTCCTTGATAAGATTGAAGAACTCGATAACAAAAGACACGACGCGTCAGAAGAACCGGATCAAGTCCCAATTGCGGTATCTGGGCATTGGGATTCCACAAGAGTTCCTCGAACCGTTCTCCAACTGGTCAAAACGTTTTATTGCCTGGTTGAAGGAGGTTGAAACCCTCACACCGAGCGGGCGTCAGGCCTTCGACATTCAAATCCGGCATCTGGAGGAGCTACGCCGCCAGAAGTTGGAGATGACACGGGCTTTGCGGACATTGGCCAAGACGGACCGGTTTCGCGAACCGCTGCGGTTGATTATGACCGTTCCGGGGTTCGGACAGGCTACGGGAATGGCATTTCTTTCGGAGATATGCGACATTGCCCATTTCCGCAATGCCGAACAACTGGCCGCCTATATCGGGATGATCCCGATGTGCCATTCCAGTGGAGAGAAAGATGGGACAGGAGACATTACCGTGCGAAGAAACGCCGTCATGCGCTGTAACCTGATAGAGGCCGCATGGGTGGCGGTACGTCAAGACCCTGCGATGAACCTGTTTTTTACTGAACAGTGCAAGCGAATGCCAAAGAGCAAGGCCATCGTAAAGGTCGCCCGCAAACTGGTCAACAGATTATACTTCGTACTCAAGCACCAGACTGATTATGTCAATAGTGTCATGTCATAGAGAAACCCTTCCGGTAAACGGATTTTCCCAGAGAGAATACTACATGATGTTTGCGGCGTTAACGTCCGCTTAAAATAGTTTGCTCCTCTGGCCTTTGTAAACTAATACAGGAACATGCGGCAGCGTGCTGACCGCTGTGGAAAGTCTGTTTACCGAAGGTTTTTACGGGTTCTGAAATCTCGGCTTTCGAAAGGGCCAAAGGTGTTAAGCACGAAGTGTCTCCGCACCGGCTCGATCAGAGGCCGGCGGAGTCACTTGTGCCTTGACCTTTGGCCGGGAAGATCTTCAAGAAACGCAATATGTTGTTAATGAAATAAAAACAAATCTAACCAAAAACTTTGATCCAAATTTATTTGGATTGTAACTGGAAACGACATGATGGGACTCGAACAGGTGAACGACGCCTACCTGGGAGGCGAAGCGACGGCCTCCTGCTCGGCCTCCACGGCCGCCGAGGTCGACAGCGAGGTGCTGCGCATCATCCGCAAGGCACACGAGAAGGCCCGCGGCATCATCTCGGAACATCTTGACATCATGAACGAAGCGGCCGAGTACCTGATGGAACGCGAGAGCATAACGGGCGACGAGTTCATGCGCATCGTGCGCAAATACGTTCCCGCCCGGAAGTAGGACGTCCGAAGTGAAGATGCAGCGCCGGAGCTCCTGTTCGGGACCCCGGCGCTGCATTTTGTGTTCCGGCTTTGCAGTCCGGCGCGGGAACGTCCGCCGGCGGCCGTCAACCATCCTCAACCGTCCTCAACCGCGGCCGCTGACGGCTATCATGTCGCAGAGCGTCGTATTGAAGTCCTCGGCCGCGAGCAGCTGCTCGAGCGTCAGGTGCATGCGGTAGCGCCAGTAGTAGCGGGGAATGGCCGGAACGTTGATGCGCTCCTTTTCGGGGTCGGGCGCCCGCAGCTCCTCATCCATCGCCAGCCAGTCCTGCAGCGGCAGGATGGCGAACATGGCGGGCGAGGTGAGGTGCATCTCGACAATGCGCCGGCAGAGCCACGGCTCGCACTCGGCGGGAGCCTCGCCCGGACAGCGGAGCACCTCGTTGTAGAAGTGCTGCGTAGTGGCGCGCTCCTCGCGCCACCAGGCGCGCAGCGGCGTCATGTCGTGGGTCGAGGTCGAGCAGACGCTCAGATAGGGATAGTCGGCCGTCGCGGCGAAGCGCTCGCCCGCACGCTTGGGCATGCGCTGGATTTCGAGCGAGAGAATCTGCAGCATCCGCATCGTCGCGGGCACACAGTCGGGAATCATCCCCAGGTCCTCGCCGCAGGCGAGCATGTCGGTGGCCGTGAGCAGCACCGGCAGCTTGCGCAGGGCCGACTCCTGCCAGAAGCGGTCGTGGCGCCGGTAGAAGAAGTCGTCGTGCAGCCGCATGAAGGCCTCCTGCTGCCAGCCGGGCAGCAGCGCGAACGAACGGGTCCCGCGGGCCGCGATGCGGGGATGGTAGTACCCCTTGCGGTAGGGGTCCTCGACGAAGAGTACGTCGTCGAGCAGCGTCATCAGCCCCCCGCGCATCCGGCGGTCGTGCTCCTCCTCGCCCGGATAGCGGGCCGCCGCGCGGCGCTGCGTCGAGCACGAGGAGACGAGCCGTCCGTGGCGGATGCAGTCGCGCCGCACCTCGTCGGCCAGCTCGCCGAATATCGCCCCGAGCGTTGCGTCGTCGAGCGGCGGGGTGACGTAGCGCCCCTCCGAGAGGTCGAAGCCCATGCCGCGCAGCTCGCCGGCCGAATAGGGCATCGCCGGATTGAAGTGGCCCAGCAGCCCGTGGAGCGCCTCGGCGGGAATCTCCCAGATGCGGAAGAAGCCGAGGATGTGGTCGATGCGGTAGGCGTCGAAGTATTCGGACATCTTGTGCAGCCGCGCGCGCCACCATGCGTAGCCGTCGTGCGCCATGCGCTCCCAGTCGTAGGTCGGGAAGCCCCAGTTCTGCCCCACCTCCGAGAAGGCGTCGGGCGGCGCCCCCGCCTGCGAATCGAGGTGGAAGAGGCGCGGCGACTGCCACGCGTCGGCACTCGTGCGGCCGATGCCGATGGGCAGGTCGCCCTTGAGGACGATGCCGCGGCTGTGGGCATAGCGGCTCACCTCCGAGAGCTGGAGGTGGAGGTGGTACTGCACCCAGCAGTGGTAGCCCACCTCGCAGCCGTGGGCCAGGCAGTAGGCCTCGACCTTGCGCCGCTCGTAGCGGGCATAGGGGCCCCACTGCGCGAAGTCGGTCGTGCCGTACTCGTCGCGCAGGCAGCGGTAGGCGGCATAGGGCAGCAGCCAGTGGCGGTTGGCCTCGACGAAGGCCTTGTAGTCGGCCCGGGCCGCCGTGCGGGCACCGCAGCGGGCGAAGGTGGCACGCAGCAGCCGCTCCTTGGCGGCGTTGACCCGCTCGTAGTCGACCTCCTCCAGCGCGTTGAGCTCGTCGCGCAGGCGGCAGTACTCCTCGTCCTCGGCCACGCCCGCCGCCGTCAGACGGAGGAACTGGGGGTGGAGCGCATAGATTGAGTTGGCGTTGTAGGGATAGGAGTCCTCCCACGTGCGGGTCATCGTCGTATCGTTGACCGGCAGCAGCTGGATGACCCGCTGGCGGGTCGCCGCGGCCCAGTCGATGAGCAGCTTCAGGTCGGCGAACTCGCCCACGCCGAAGCTCTCGCGCGAGCGGAGCGAGAAGACCGGAATCGCCGTCCCGGCTCCGTGCCACTGCCGCTCGGGCAGACGGGGCATGAGCGACGCCTCGACGAGCAGCTCCCCGTCGGCCGCCGCACCGCTCCAGCGGCGGTTTTCACCCTCCTCCCAAACGACGGGGCGCCCCGTCGCACGGTCGATGACGAGCAGCTTGAAGGCCGCCCCCTCGGGCAGCGTCAGGCGGAGGCTCCACTCGGGGAACTCCCCGTCGTCGAAGGGCACCATGCGCTGCCAGCCGTCGAGGCGCTCCGAGGCGATGGCCAGCTGCTCGCCGGGGCGGATGTCGGGAGCCACGACGCGCAGCAGCACCTCGCCGCCGGGGGCCTTTCCTACCGGTCTGGGCTCGGCGGCACCCTCCGTACGGCCCTGCCGACGGGCAAACACCGCCCGCGTGAAGGCCGACGAGAGGAAGGCGGCTCCGGCGGGAAGCTCCTGCCAGCGGTCGCGGATGCGGACCTCGCGGCAGGCGAGCCCGCGCGGCAGACGGAGCCGGTGGCAGCGCCACTCGGTGCGGATGCAGACCCCCTCGCGCTCGACCGTATAGCGGTAGGTCGTTCCGTCGCCTCCGCGCGGTGCGTCGCAGACGCCGCGCCAGAGCCCGTTTTCCACATAGTGCAGGACGATGCGCCGCCGGCCCCAGAGGAGCACGAGCTGCTCGCCCCATTGGGTGCGGTATTCGATTTCAAAGAGGAGTTTCATAGGCCAGAATACGTTTGGGGAGGGTTTTAACCCTACAAAATTAAACATTTTGCTCCCAAAGCGGAGCGCACCGTCCGAAAATTTTTGTCGACGCTCCAAACCACCGACGAATCAGCACGATGGCCCCTGCGGCGCGCTGCCGGGGCGAAAAAAACACCGGCCTACGCTTCCGCATTCGGGGAAAAAGCGTATCTTTGCAGCCGATTGGTTCCCCAAGAGGCCCTTCAGGCCCTGTGGATTAAAAGGGAATCGGGTGCAAGTCCCGAACAGTCCCGCTGCTGTGAACCTCCGCCAATCCTTCCGAACATCACATGCCACTGACCCCGCCCGGGGTCGGGAAGGCCTCGGAAGGAGGAGAAAGTCAGAAGACCTGCCAACGAATTTTTACCGGTTGACCGGACCCGTGGAGAGGACGGTCGAATCGACAAGCGAATGTTTTACAGGATTTACGGTTTTCTAAGACTGTTCATACCCCTTTGTGCGGGTCTGAATGCATGCATGGCGGCACACGCCCAGAGCCTCGACTCGCTGCAGCATGTCGAGGAGGTGGTCATCACGGGGCACATCGTGCGCCGCGAGGTGATTCCCGTGCAGGAGCTCTCGGGACGGGCACTCCAGCGGCTGGGCACCCACAACGTGGCCGACGCGCTGCGCTACTTCTCGGGGGTGCAAATCAAGGACTACGGCGGCGTGGGCGGTCTGAAGACGGTCAACATCCGCTCGATGGGCACCAACCACGTGGGGGTCTTCTACGACGGTATCGAGCTGGGCAACGCCCAGAACGGCACGGTCGACCTGGGGCGCTTCTCGCTCGACAACATGGAGTCCATCACCCTCTACAACGGCCAGAAGAGCGCCATCTTCCAGCCGGCCAAGGATTTCGGCTCGTCGGGCTCGATTTACCTCCAGACGCGCACGCCCCGCTTCGAGGAGGGGGAGCACGACCACGTCAAGGCGACCTTCAAGAGCGGCTCGTTCGGCGTGGTCAACCCCGCGCTGCTCTGGGAGCACCGAATCACCGAGCGGGTGAGCAGCTCGCTCAGCGCCGAATACCTCCACTCGTCGGGGCGCTACCGCTTCACCTACCGCATGGAGGAGGGCTACGACACGACGGCCGTGCGCCGCAACGGCGACATCAACGCCCTGCGCGTCGAGGGGGGCACCTTCGGCCGTCTGGAGCAGGGCTACTGGCGCGCCAAGGCCTACCTCTACACCTCGGAGCGAGGCTATCCCGGGGCGGTGGTGCGCAACAAGTTCTCGCACGAGGACCGGCAGTGGGACACCAACTTCTTCGTCCAGGGGGCGCTCAAGAAGGACTTCGAGCCATGGTACAGCCTGCTCGTCAACGCCAAGTACGCCTACGACTACCTCCACTACCTGGCCGACCCCCGCAAGGACGAATCCATCATGTACACCGACAACCGCTACTACCAGCAGGAGCTCTACCTCTCGGCGGCCAACCGCTTCAAGCTCTTCCCGTGGTGGGAGGCGAGCTTCTCGGCCGACTACCAGTTCAACCTGCTCGACGCCGACCTGCGCGACTTCGCCTATCCGCGCCGCCACACGCTGCTGGCCTCCGTGGCCACGTCGCTGCGCTTCGGCCGCGCCGAGCTTCAGGCCAGCCTGCTCGGGACGCTCGTCCACGACCGCACGCGCGGCGAGTCGGCCCCCGACAAGCGGAAGCTCACCCCGGCCGTCTTCCTCTCGTGGAGGCCCTTCGCCCGGGCGGACTTCAACCTGCGCGCCTTCTACAAGCGCATTTTCCGCATGCCGACGCTCAACGACCTCTACTACACCTTCGTGGGCAACATCAACCTCGACCCCGAGTTCACCACCCAGTACGACGTGGGCTTCACCTACGGCTGGAAGTTCGAGCACACGTGGCTGCGCCACCTGAGCATCCAGGCCGACCTCTACTACAACGAGGTGGAGAACAAAATCGTCGCCACCCCCACCTCGAACTTCTTCCGCTGGACGATGGTCAACCTGGGCAACGTCGAAATCCGGGGCATCGATGCCGCACTCGAGAGCGGGTGGGCCATCGGCCGCGACTTCACGCTCACCACGCGTCTGAACTACACCTACCAGAAGGCGCAGGACTTCACCGACCCGACGAGCGAGTTCTACGGCGGGCAGATACCCTACATCCCGTGGCACAGCGGCTCGGCGGCGCTCAACCTCAACTGGCGGCGCTGGGAGGCGAGCTACAGCTTCATCTATACGGGCGAGCGCTACTCCTCGCAGGCCAACATCGTCTACAACTACCAGCAGCCCTGGTATACGAGCGACCTCTCGCTGGGGCGCAGCTGGGAGCTGGGGCGCGGCGAGCTGCGCGCCACGCTCGAGGTGAACAACCTGCTCAACCAGCAGTACGAGGTGGTGGCCTGCTACCCCATGCCCGGCATCAACTTCAAAATCATCGCACAATACTCCTTCTGACCCCGCCATGAAACCCCTTTCCCAGACCTTCGGACCGCTGCTGCGCCCCTGCGCCGCCGTCGTGCTGCTGCTCGCCGCGACGGCCTGCCGCAAGGAGCTGCCGATGATTCACTCCGAGGTGGACTACGTCGCCCTGCCGACCACCCCCGAGCGCATCGAGGGCTTCTTCCTGCTCAACGAGGGCAACATGGGCAGCAACAAGTGCACCATCGACCACTTCGACGCCCGCAGCGGCGGCTACCGGCGCAACATCTACCCGGAGCGCAACCCCGGCGTGGTGAAGGAGCTGGGCGACGTGGGCAACGACCTGGCCATCCACGACCGGCGGCTCTACGCGGTGGTCAACTGCTCGAATCTGGTCGAGGTGATGGATGTCTACACGGCCAAGCACATCGGCAGCATCTCGATACCCAACTGCCGCTACATCGTCTTCGAGGGCGACCGCGCCTACGTGAGCTCCTACGCCGGGCCCGTGCAGATTGACCCCGAGGCGCGCCCGGGCAAGGTGGTCGAAATCGACACCCGCACGCTCGAAATCACCCGCGAGGTGACGGTCGGCTACCAGCCCGAGGAGATGGTCATCACGGGCGGACGGCTCTACGTGGCCAACTCGGGGGGATACCGCTTCCCCAACTACGACCGCACGGTCTCGGTCATCGACCTCGACTCGTTCGAGGTGGTCAACACCATCGACGTGGCCATCAACCTCCACCGCATGGAGCTCGACCGCTACGGCCGCATCTACGTCAGCTCGCGCGGCGACTACTACGGCACGGGCTCCGACATCTACGTCATCGACGCGGCCAGCGAGCGCGTCATCGGCAGCCTCGGCATCGCGGCCAGCGAGATGTGCATCGACGACGACCGGCTCTACATCATCAGCACCGAGTGGAGCTACACCTCGCAGAGCAACGAGGTCTCCTACGCCGTCTACGACACGGCCGAGCAGCGCATCGTCTCGCGCAACTTCATCACCGACGGCACCGACCGCGAGATTGTGCTGCCCTACGGCGTGGCGGTCAACCCCGAGACCAAGGAGCTCTACGTCTGCGACGCCACCAACTACGTGACGCCGGGCTACCTCTACTGCTTCTCGCCCGAGGGGGAGTTCCGCTGGCGGGTCCGCACGGGGGACATCCCGGCCCACATCGCCTTCTCGCCCGAGCCCTTCTACTGATGCAGCCCGGCGCAGCCATCCGACAATAGAACGACAAATATCCCATAAAAAAACATGAAACAGATTCTTCCGAACAACCGGTTCTGCCGCACTTCGGCCGCCCTTGTGCTGGCCCTTGCGACACTCTCCTGCTCGACGGACGGGGGTGACGACGCCCCCTCGACGGGCAAGGCCACACCCTACGTCACGCGCGTCGTGGAGTTCCGCCCCGCCCCGGGGCAGTTCGTCAACCAGCTGCCCGAATACAGCGAGGGCGACACGCCCGAGGACATGAACCGCAAGGCGCTCGAAGCCATCGGCAACAACCGCCGGGGCATGGTCTCGCTGGGCGGTTTCGGCGGCTACATCGTCGTCGGCTTCGACCACACGATTGAGAACCGCGCCGGGCTGTGCGACTTCCGCGTGCTGGGCAACGCCTTCTACGCCAGCGGCCAGAGCGCATACGGCAGCAGCGAGCCGGGCGTCATCCAGGTGGCCTGGGACGCCAACTCGAACGGCCGTCCCGACGAGGACGAATGGTACGAGATTGCCGGCAGCTCCTACCCCACGGCCTCCGAGTCGTGGCTCGACAAGGCGGCCGAGGCGGGCAACGACACCCGCACGCAGCTCGGCTACCGCATCACCTACCACCGCCCGGCACAGGAGCCCGGCGCCCCCACCGAGGAGTACATCCGCTGGGAGGACAACCTGCAGCAGACGGGCTACATCGCCATGAACTCGGCGCACCTGCAGTCCTACTACCCGCAGTGGCTCACCGACGACGAGCTCACCTTCGAGGGGACGCGCCTGCCGCAGAACGGCATCGACCTGAGCGGCGCGGGGACCAACTACGCCCTCTACCGCTTCGCCTTCGGATATGCCGACAACGACACCAACGAGAGCGCCGCCTCGGCCATCGACATCGACTGGGCGGTCGACGCCTCGGGCTCTCCGGTCCATCTGCCCGGCGTGGACTTCATCCGCATCCACACGGGAGTCAACCAGGTCAACGGCTGGCTGGGCGAGTGCTCGACCGAGGTGATGGGCGTCACCGACCTCCACCTCACGGGCGAGGAGCTCCCGAGCGAGGGCATCGGACGATAGGAGGACCCAACAAGCGATTCATATTAAACATTTTATTTTATCACAAACCACTTGTCATGAAGAACAGATTACTCTGGAGCACGCTGCTGCTTGCGGCGGCACTCACCACCGCCTCGTGCAGCAGCGACGATACGCCGGCTGCCGAGCCGACCTTCGAATTCACGACGGGCGTCGAGACGGGCATGCCCGTGATGGTCGTCCCGGGCACGCCGACGACGCTCACCTACAAGGCCGAGCACCTTGCCGGACTCACGGCCGAGGCCCTTCCCCAGGGTTGGGACATCGCCATCGACCCCGCCGCGGGCAGCATCACGCTCGAGGCTGCGGACGACGCCGTCTCGAAGGCCGTGCTGCGCCTCTCGGCCACGGGTTCCGCCGCGCAGCAGCCGCTCTGCGAGGTTGAGCTCCGCTGCCTCAACACCTTCGACGACCCGGCCGGCACGTTCATCCTCAACGAGGGCAACATGACCACCGAGAACGGCTCGCTGACCTACATCTCGCCCGAGGGCTACGTGCTCGACGACGCCTACCGCACGGTCAACGGCTCGGAGCTGGGCAACGTGGCGCAGGACATGGCCTTCTGCGACGGTAAAATCTATGTCATCTCGCAGAACGGCAACCGGAACGCCAACGGCGCGGAGTTCGAGAACGACGGCATGCTTGTGGTCATGGATGCCCGCACACTGAAGCGCACGGCCGCCTTCACGAACGACGACCTGGCGGGGCTCGACTGGCCGTCGCACATCGCCGTACTCGACGAGCGCCACATCTACATCCGCGACAATGCCGGCGTCCACCGGCTCGACGGCGAAACCGGAACGCTAACCTTCGTCGAAGGTTCGGAGGATGCACCCAAGAGCCGCTTTGTCACGATGAACGGCAAGGTCTACACCTACCTGTCGGGACTCATCAGCAAGATTTACGAGATTTCGCCCGAAAGCGACGCCGTCAACAGCATCCGGCTCCCGCTCACCGGCATCGAATGCGACATCAACGAGGTGCTGGGCATCCAGGCCGCGGACGACGGCCGGATGTGGATTATGACGTTCGGATTCGGCAAGACGGCCATGAACAAGTTCGACCTTTCGACCCAGGACATCGTACAGCGTCAAATCAACATCAAACCCACGGCAGGAGCCTCGGGCGTGGCATTCGCCGCACACGACAACCTCGTCTACTACGCCGACGGAACGACCATCTACCGGCTCCCCTTCGACGAGAGCGCCAAACTCGACGCCGCTTCGGGACTCGACGCCGTCGAGCTGCTGACCGACGTGTCGGGGCTGGACCCCAATGCCGGACAACTCTACAACGGGCTGGGCGTACACCCCGCAACGGGCCACCTGCTCATCAACTCCATCAAGTCCTTCGCCCTGTTCACCCAGAACCAGATTTGGGCGTTCGACCCCGCCGGCGACTTCCTGTCACCGCTGGCCAAATATGAGAACTACACTAACTTCCCGGCCGGGTTCTTTTTCCCCGAAAACCGATAGACGACCATGAAAAACATATCTTCGACCATGAAACGAATCTGGTTATGGGGTGCGGTGCTCGGCGCATCGGCCCTGCTCAACGGCTGCACGTCCGACACGGACAACGACGGCGGCACTCCCCCTCCCGCCCACCAGGAGGGGTATGCCGACCCCGACGGTGTCATCCTGCTCAATCAGGGGGCCCGCATGTCGGAGAACGGTTCGATTTCCTACCTTGCGCCCGACGGCACCATCGAAAAGGATGTCTACCGGACGGTCAACGGTTCGGCCTTCGGCAACGAGGCCATGGACCTCGACATGTGCAACGGGAAAATCTACATCATGAGCAACAACCTTTACCGGCCGAACAACGAAGCCGGCGACGGATGTCTGGTCGTGGCCGACGCCGAGACGTTCCGCCGCGAAAAGGTCTTCACGGCCGACGACCTCACCTTCCCCCGGCCCGAAGGTTCGCTCGAGGAGCAGGAGATGCTCCCGCTGTCGACCCCGCTGGAGAACATCGCCGTCATGGACGAGCACAACATCTTCTTCTCGGACAGCCAGGGTCTGTTCCGGCTCGACGGCACAACCGGCGAGCTGAACATCGTCAAGGGCTCCTATGCCTTCGGCAACCAGGGTGCCACCATCGAGACGGTGGTCTCGACGCGCGGCATGACCGTCATCGGCGACCACCTCTACTGCGCCGGAGGGGGCTTCTGGTCCGAGACCAAGCTCTTCGAGTTCACCCGGGGCAGCGACGAGGTGACGCGTGAGCTGCCGCTCAAGGGCGAGTTCATCAGCGGCATCTGCCGCACGGGCGACCACGAGCTGCTCGTGGCCACCTGCGGACGCTCGGGCAGCACGAAGAGCTACCTCACCTACGTCGACACCGACTTGTGGAGCATCACCCTCGAGCGGCCGCTCAACGCCGACATCTCGGCCGAGTTCATGAACTCGTCGGGCGTGACGCTCGCGGGCGACTACCTCTACTTCGCCGCCGGCTCGCTCACCGTGAGCCGCCTCTCGCTCAAGACGTGGGAGGTCGAGGAGTACATCCACGTCACGGACGACGCCCCCGAGGCGCGCTACCTGACCTGCAACGTGGTGGCCGACCCCGAGCGGCAGCTGCTCTACGTCTCGGTTTCGAACGAGCTGGGCGAGGCGATTGTCTCCGACGGCAACATCCTGGTCTACGACTGCAGCGGCGAGGAGCCCGTGCTGAAGAACAATCTGGTCAACCGGGGCAGCTACCCGGTGAACATCTACCCCGTTTCGCGCTTCTACCGTTGAGCCGGGCGGCACGATGCAGCACCGAACGCCCCGCTTCCCTATCAGGGAGGCGGGGCGTTTGTCATGCGGCACGGCGCACGTCCGGGTGCATCCGGCCCGTTTCAGAAGAGGAGCTTGTAGCCCACGCCGCGGGCGTTGACCAGCCGGATGTCGGGGTCGGAGGCCAGACGGTGGCGCAGGCGCGTGACGAAGACGTGGAGGCTGCGGGCGTTGAAGAAGGAGTCGTCGCCCCAGATGCGCTGCAGAATCTGCTGCGTGGGGACTACCTCGCCGCGCCGCTCGCAGAGCATCGCCAGCAGCGCCGTCTCGCGGGCCGAGAGTTCGAAGACCCGCTCGCCCAGCGTCAGCCGCTGCTGCCCCGCATCGAAGAGGAAGCGCCCCACGGCAAGCGGCGCCGGACGGGCCGCCGGCTCCGCGGCCGCTTGCCGTCCCGCAAGGGCGCGCAGCCGCACGATGAGCTCGCTCATGGCGAAGGGCTTGCGCAGGTAGTCGTTGCCGCCCGCCTCGAAGCCCCGCACCACATCCTCGGCGGCCGAGCGGGCCGACAGGAAGAGAATCGGCACCGAAGGGTCCCTGCGGCGGAGCTCAGCGACGAGCGACAGGCCGTCCATGCCCGGCATCATGATGTCGGTCACCACCACCTGGGGCCGCTCGCGGTCGAAGGCGCGGAGCCCCTCGACGCCGTTGTAGGCCACCGTGACGGTAAAATCCTTCTCGGAGAGCGTGTCGGCGATGATATCGGCGAGCGTCTGCTCGTCCTCGACGAGCAGCACGCGAATCTTAGGAGCGGGAGTCATGGCTCGGAATGGTGATGGTGAAACGGGTGCCGCGCCCCGGTGCGGAGTCGACGCGGATGGTGCCGCCGTGGCGCTGGGCCACCAGGCGGGCGTAGTAGAGCCCCAGGCCGAAGCCGCGGACCTCCTGCCGGTCGCCCGTCGGCACGCGGTAGAACTTCTCGAAGATGTGTTCGCGCGCGCGGCGGTCGATGCCGATGCCGTCGTCCTCGACCGTCAGCCGCAGCCGCTCCCCGGCCAGACGCGCCCCGATGCAAATGTGCACCCGCTCGCCCGAATACTTGAGGGCATTGTCGACCAGATTGCCCGCCAGATGGCGCATATGGAAGCGGTCGAGCGGAAAGAGCAGCGGGTCGGGCTCGATGCGGAGCTCGAAGCGGGCCTCCTTGCGGCTCTTGAGCCGGTACTCGTCGACCACCTCGCGCAGCAGCGCCCCGACGTCGGTCTGCTCGCGCACGAGGGCGAACTCGCCGCGCTCCTCGACGCTCATCGTCAGGATGCGCTGCACCATGTCGCTCAGCGCGGCCAGCTGCCGGCGGATGACCGTCAGATAGCGCCTCCGCCGCCGGGGGTCGTCCGCCGCGCCGAAGTCGAGCAGGGCGTCGTTCGCGGCGTTGGCCACGGCGATGGGGGTCTTCAGCTCGTGGGTGATGTTGTGGGTCAGGTCGCGGCGCATCTCCTCGAGCGTCTTCTGGCGGAAGAGCGTCCGCAGCAGGTAGAGCAGCGCCCCGGCAACGGCCCCGAGCATCAGGAGCGACGAGATGACCACGCCCGCCATCTCGCCCAGAAGCTGCCGGTAGGGATTCTCGATGCGCAGCCGGAAATAGAGCTCGTCGTCGGTCGTGAGCGAGGTCGTGAAGGTGAGCGGATCCGCAATCCGCAGCGAATCATTAAGAGCTGTAACCACCACCTCCGAATCCGGGAGCGGCTTTGCTGTAAAGGGCTTCACCGACGACGTGCTGTCGGAAGGACCGCGTACGACATCCACCTTGTGGGGCAGGTCGATACCCGCCGCTGCAAGGTTGCACGTGAGAAGCGAGTCGTAGCGTGCCATGTTGAGCTGCAGGAGATAGACCGGCGGAATGCGGATCTCCTGGCGGATGTAGCGGGTCGTTTCGCCGTCCGAGACGCTGATATTGTGGTGGATTGTATCGGATTTCGAGGTGAAGGAGATACTCTTGCCCGCGCCGCCGAGATTCTTTACCGAAACCGACTGAATCATATCCACCTGAATCGAGTCGATGTTCCCCGATGAGGAGAAGGTAATAAGGTTTTTGCGTTCGGTGGGTTTGTTTCCCAACAGCAGGTCGTCATAGGCGGCGCGCGTCATGGCCTGCATGACCTGGCGCGAGAACTCCTCGCGGCGGTCATGGTACATGCTGGCAAGGCTCCACGCCTGCACAACCAGAAGTACAACCAATGCGACGGTAACCAGCAATGAGATACGACCGAAACGACGTCTGTTCATCCGGAAGAGGTTCTTGTGTTTTGTACAAAGGTACGCATAAAAATGCCACGCCCGACGGCGTTAAGACTATTTAACATTCGTTAACGGGGCGTTAACCATCGCCTGCCGGATTTCGTGCGACCTTTGTCTTCGGAAACCAAAGCCGCAACAAAGATGAAAAAGTTCCTTATTCTCCTCACGCTGCTCGGCGCATCGGCCGGAGCGGCGCTTGCCCAACAGACCATCGTAACCTATACGCCCGACGGCGTCAAGACCTACGACACGGCCGAACCGCCCAGCGAAGTGCTCGACACGACACGCTTTGTCGTCAGCTACCGCATGCTCTACCAACAGCGGCCCGAGAGCGAACACCCGATGGAGGACCTACTGCTGCTCCAGATCGGGCGCAACGTTACGAAATTCTACTCCTACAAGACATGGCAAACCGATTCACTCGTGCGCGTCACGCCGCCCGAACAGGTGTTGGCCAACCTCGGAAGTTTCCACGGAGGCGTGCAGGATGTCCTCTTCCGCGACCAAGCGGGCGGTCGGCTGACTCATATCGATCAGATTGACATGGACCACCTGCTCTACACCGAACCGCTGCCCGTCATCGACTGGGAGCTTGAGGAGGGCGAGCGGACCATCCTCGGCTATGCGTGCCGCCGGGCGCGCTGCACCTTCCGCGGCCGCAACTACGAGGCGTGGTATGCGCCCGAGATTGCCGTGAGCGCCGGGCCGTGGAAGTTCGGCGGGCTGCCGGGGCTGATTCTTGCCATCAAGGACGATGCCGGGGTGCTCGACATGGAGGCAACGGGTGTGGAGCAGCGCGTCGAACCCATCCGCATGACCAATCGCAACTACATGAAAACAAGCCGTAAAAAGTACCGCGAGCTCAAGCAGAAGATAATGACTGACCCAATCGGTTACCTCACGAACAACTCGAACGTAAGTATAACCGTCACGTCCCAGGACGGCACGCCTCTCGGGCCGGGCGACCTTGTGCGCGGCTACAACCCCATCGAACTCGAGTAACCTCCAGCGACGCATGAAGTGGACATTATATATCGTTGCGCTGTTCGGAGTTACGCTCACGGCCGCAGCCCAGGAGCTGACCGGGCGCGTCGTGGATGCCGCCGACGGACGACCCCTTGCCGGGGCCATCCTGCTGGCGGCCGACAGCACGGGCCGGCAGGCCGGCTACACCACCACGGCGGCCGACGGCGCCTTCCGCCTCCGCCCGCGGCAGGGGATGCGGGCCGCCAGCGTCGAGGTCTCGATGATGGGCTACCGCCCGCAGCGCCACACCACCGCCCGGCTGCCGCGCGAGATTCGCCTCGAGGCGGAGGCCGTGAAGATTCGCGAGGTCGAAATCCGTGCGCCGCGCCTCTCGCTGCGGGGCGACACGGTGAGCTACAACGTCGCGAGCTTCACCGAGGTGCAGGACCGCACGATTGCCGACGTGCTGCGCAAGATGCCGGGCATCGAGGTCGGAAAGACGGGCGAAATCCGCTACAACGGCGAGCCCATCAACAAGTTCTACATCGAGGGAATGGACCTGCTCGACGGCCGCTACTCGCTGGCGACGAACAACATCCGGCCGCAGGACGTGGCCAGCGTCGAGGTGCTGGAGAACCACCAGCCCATCAAGGCGCTGAACGACATCGCCCTGAGCGACCGTGCGGCGCTGAACCTCCGCCTGAGCGAACACGCCCGCTCGCGCTGGACGGGGTCGCTGCGCGGCGCCGGCGGCTGGGCCTCCGACGGGGCGCTCTGGCGCGGCTCGGTCTTCGCCATGCGCATGGCGGCCCGCAGCCAGTCGATGCTCAACCTCAAGGGAGACAACACGGGGCAGGACCCCACGGCCGACCTCACGCAGCTGACGACCGACGAGCTGCTCGGCAACGACTTCAACCGTTACCGGAGCCCCGAGTGGTTCCGGACGGAGCTCACCTCGGCCCCGCTGGCCCAGGAGCGCACGCGCTTCAACCGCTCGGTCATGGCGAGCGCCGACCACCTCTGGAAGCTCACCGACGACTACCAGCTGAGCGGCCACGTCGGCTGCGGCTACGACCGTCTGACCTCCGACTGGGCGGCGCGGACGCTCCGCTACCTGACCGACGGGAGGCTCGAGGAGCTGGCGACGGAGCAGGCGCTGCTACGCAACCGCACGGCCTCGGGCCGGCTCCGGCTGCAGGCCAACACCGAGCGCCTCTACCTCCGCGAGCGCCTCTCGGCCGACCTTGCGTGGAGCGATTTCCGCTCCGCGGTCGGGGGCAGCTACCCCAATCAGCAGCGCGCCTCGACCCCCTCGTACCGCGTGGAGAACGACCTGGACTGCATCCTCCGCAACGAGCGGCGCACGCTCACCCTCTCCTCCTACGTGCTCTACCTCTCGCAGCCGCAGTGGCTCACCGTCGAGCGTGCGGAGTCGGGGCAGCGGCAGGAGCTCGACATCGACCTGGTGCGGATGAACCACAACGCCGCATGGGCCCTGCAGGCCGGACGGCGCTGGACGCTCCAGCTCAAGGGCGGCATCGCCGCGCTGCTGCGCCGCATGGGGAGCTCGCTGACGGGCGTCGAGGCGGCCGCAACGTCGGTGCAGAGCCGTCTGGGCCAGGCGGGAGGCTACCTCCAGCCCTCGGTCACCTTCCGCACGCACCAGGTGCACCTCACGCTTGACCTCCCCCTCGAGCTGCGCCACTCGTGGCTCGGCACACGGCGCAGCACCGCCCTGCTGTGGGAGAGCCGCGCGGCACTCCGCTGGGAGCCGGCCGCACGGTGGCGTCTGACGGCGGCCGTCACGCTGGGCGAGAGCGCTCCCGACGAGCAGCAGCTCTTCACCGCCACCCTGCTGCGCGACTACCGCACGCTGACGCGGGGCATCACCTCGTTCGACCGCACGCTGCGCCGCTCGCTCTCGGCCGGCGCCAACTATCGCAATCCGCTCAGCGGCATCTTCGCCCATGCGCTCGTCATGCGCACGTGGAGTGACATGCCTTGGCTCTCCGAGCGGAGCTATGCGGGCGACTACATCGTCGACGGCTGGCTGCGCCGCACGAACCGCACGGCGTCGTGGTTCGTCGCGGGCGGCGCGAGCATCAACATCGACGCCCTGCGCGGGCAGGCGGGGGTCGACGTGCAGTGGCAGACGACCCGTCTGGAGAGCATCCAGCAGGGCGAGCCGATGCCCTACCGTCTGGCGACGCTCACCCTCTCGCCTCGCTTCAACCTCCGCCTCGCCCGCTGGTTCAACACCGAATACCGCCTCAACTACCGCCGTTCGGTGCTGGGCATCGAACAGCAGGAGCGCTCCGTACAGCACTCCTTCGACCAGCAGCTGCAGCTCCACTTCGCGCCGACGCGGCAGCTGGTCATCCGCCTCACGGGCGAGCACTACTACACGCAGCTCACCTCCACGCAGCGGAAGCACCTCGTGCTGGTCGACGCCTCGCTCGGCTGGAAGGTCGGCGAGCGGTGGGAGCTCACCCTCACGGCCACCAACCTGCTCGACCGCGACAGCTACACCTATACGCTCTTCGACGGACCGAGCTCGTCGTCGTACCGCTACGCCATCCGTCCGCGCAACCTGCTGCTGGGAGCCTCGTGGCGCTTCTGAGCCGGGCAGAAAGAGAGACGGGACCCCCGGAATACAGGGGTCCCGTCTCTTCGTTTGTTCTGCTGACGGCCGCGACGGAGCGTTGTCGGCCGCGACGGAGCGTTGTCGGCCGCTGCACCTGCTGCCGGCCTCCGCATCCTGTCGCCGGCCGCTGTGAAGCGCCGCCGGCCGCTGTGAAGCGTTACCGGCCGCGGATGAACATCCGCCGGTAGTTGATTGTCAGCTGCCGGAACGACCTGACAAAATCGGCGCCCAGCGACCCGGCGGAGAGCAGCAGTCCTCCCCGCTCAGAGGAGAGCCGCGGCGCCCCCGCATCCGGGGAGAATAGCCCCCGCATCTGAGAAGAGCCGGCCCCCGCTCAGAGGAGAGCCTGCCGCCCCGCTCAGTGGAAAGCCTGCCGCCCCGCGTCAGAGGTGAATCGCGGCGCCCATGGCCGCCTCGGCCGCCTCCATCACCCCTTCGTTCATCGTGGGGTGGGCATGGATGATGCGGGCCAGACGGTGGGCCGTGACGCCGAGCGCCTTGGCAAGCGTCGGCTCGGCCAGCATCTCGGTGACGCCGGCACCCACCATGTGGGCGCCGATGAGGCGCTCCTCGCCGTCGAAGAGCAGCTTGACGAAGCCGTCGCGGTCACCCGCCGCCGTCGCCTTGCCCGAAGCGGTGAAGGGGAAGCGCCCGACGCGCACGTCGATGCCCCGCTCGCGCGCCTGCTGCTCGGTCATGCCGACCGACGCCACCTCGGGCGAGGTGAAGATGCACGAGGGGATGGTCGAATAGTCGACCGGCGCGGGGTTGAGCCCGCAGATGGCTTCGATGCAGCATACGGCCTCGGCCGAAGCGACGTGCGCCAGCGCCGGACCGCCCACGATGTCGCCGATGGCGTAGATGCCCGGCACGTTGGTGCGGTAGAAGGGGTCGACCACCACCTTGTCGCGCTCGACGGCGATGCCCAGCTCCTCAAGGCCGATGCCCTCGATGTTGGACTTGATGCCGACGGCCGAGAGCACCACCTCGGCGCTCAGCGACTCGACACCCTTGCGCCCCTCGACTTCGACGACGCAGCGTCCGTCGGCGCCGACCACGACGCTGCGCACGGTGGTCGAGGTGAGCACCGTCGCCCGCAGCTTGCGGAAGACGCGCTCCATGGTCTTCGAGACCTCCTCGTCCTCGAGCGGCATGATGCGCGGCAGATACTCGACGAGCGTCACCTTGACGCCCAGCGTGGCGTAGAACCAGGCGAATTCGCTGCCTATGGCGCCCGAACCGACGACCACCATCGACGCGGGCAGCCGCCGCAGCTCCAGCGCATGACGCGACGAGAGGACATGCTCGCCGTCGATGGGCATGAAGGGCATCTCGCGCGGACGGGCGCCCGTCGCCAGCACGATGTGGTCCGCCTCGTAGATGACGCCGTCGACGTCGAGCCGCCCCGGAGCCACCAGCCGGCCGAAGCCGGCGATGAGGTCGATGTTGTTCTTGCGCAGCAGGAAGGCAACCCCCTTGCTCATCGTCTCGGCCACGCCGCGCGAGCGGTCGACGATGCGCTCCAGGTCGGGGCGCACCTCCCCGTCGAGCGTCAGGCCGTAGTGGTCCGCAGCCTTGCACCAGGCGTAGACCTGGGCGCTCTTGAGCAGTGCCTTGGTCGGGATGCAGCCCCAGTTGAGGCAGACGCCGCCCGCCTCGGCCCGCTCGACAAGCGCCACGCGCCGGCCGAGCTGTGCGGCACGGATGGCGGCGACATACCCGCCCGGACCCGAGCCGACTACAATGATGTCATATTTCATGGTATTCGTTTTAGGAGCGAGGGGACGACGTGCGCCTCCGATGCGGCTCCGCCCTCCCCTCGATGGTTTTACTATGGTTGTTTCTCCGAATGGCGCCGCTTACTTGACCACGCGCAGCACCTCGCCGTTGTCGGCCGCCACGGCGCGCTTCCACTTCTCGTTGTAGCCCGGGAACTGAATCTTGTCGGGGATGTCGCGGCCGTTGCCGTTGTCGACGAAGTGGGCCGACGAACCGTCGCCGTCGAGGTACGAGAGCACGTCGCCGTGTTCGCTCTTGACGTTGCCGTCCATGTACTTAATCAGCAGGTAGCTGTTCAGACGCTGCCAGCGGTCGAAGAGCTCCTGTGCCGTCGAGACGCTCACCTCGGTCAGATAGCTGCGGCGCGCCTCGTCCGACATCTTGCCGATGCGGGCCGGAAGGCTCTCCATCAGGGCCAGGTGGTCGTTCTCCCACTTGTCGGTCACCTTGCGGATGTCGGCCGAAATCATGTCGTAGCGCATGTAGGCGAAGTTCGTCGTGCGGTTGAAGAGCCAGAAGGCCGACGTGGGCGAATAGCTGAGCATCGAGCCGTTCTTCTCGCTGAAGCACTCGGGAACCTCCTGCGCCGAGCAGAAAATCGGCGTCAGGCACGAGGTTGCGGCATCGTCGACACCGAACCAGAGGATGCCCGTATCGGCCGGACGGTCGGCGCGGGCCTGGCCCACGAACCAGAAGCCGGTCTGCTGCGTGGCCGTCGCACGCTCGTTGAGGTAGGTGACGCCGTCCACCTCGAAGTCCATCGGGCGCCAGCGGTAGGGGCAGTTGTGGCCGCCGGCACCGAGGTCGCGGGTCATGTCCATCGGCGTACCCTCGTAGTGGTCGCGCATGCAGTCGAAGACCGTCTTGGGCGATACCTTCTGGCGGGGCTTCACCCAGAGCGGCAGACGGTTCTTGAGGTTGTAGCCCATGGCGTAGTCCTCATAGGCGTCCATGCCGTCGGCCACCGTGCGGAAGAAGGCCCACACGCGGGCGTCGCAGCCGCGCACCGTGGCGAAGTCGGCCGGGCAGTAGGCGTCGGCGAAGCTGAACTTGCGGTCCGGACCCTCGTAGTAGCCCATCTCACGGGCGAACGAGATGACGTCGGGAGCATAGAGGCAGTTCTCGGGGTCGTCGAGCGGGAAGGTGGTGATGCGCGCCTGGTTGGCATGGCCCGAGACATATCCGTCGGGGATGCGGCGTGCCACCCAGACGATGCCGCGGCGGGCGTTGCCCCCCTTGCCGTCGTCCTTGTAGCCCTTGCCGATGAGCTCCATAATCCACGCCTCGTTGGGGTCGGCGATGGAGAACGACTCGCCGCTCGAGGCGTAGCCGTAGGTGTTGGCCAGCTCGGCGATGAGGGCGATGGCCTCACGGGCCGTCGTGGCGCGCTGGAGCGTGATGTATATGAGCGAACCGTAGTCGATGCCGCCCGTCGAGTCGGCCAGCTCGGCACGGCCGCCGTAGGTGGTCTCACCGATGATGAGCGAGTGCTCGTTCATGTTGCCGACGGTCGACCAGGTCTGCGCCGCCTGGGGTATGTCGCGCAGGTAGCGGCCCGTGTCCCACTCGTAGACGGGCATCATCGTACCCGGAGCGTAGCGGCCGGCCGCCGTGTGGTAGAGCGCCCCGTAGAGGGCATGCGAATCGGCGGCGTAGGAGACCATGACCGACCCGTCGGTCGAGGCGCCGCGCGTGACGATGAAGTTCGTGCAGGCCGAAACCGCCCCATAGGCGAGCAGCGCCACGGCCGAGAGAAGCAATTGACGTTTTTTCATTTTTTCTGGTTACTGGGTTTTGGAACAAATACAAATATAGGAAACTCTCGGCAAACCGCAAAACGCCCGGAGGGGCTGCGGCGGAAAATTTCGGCGGCCGTATCGCCGTTCCGCGAAAATTCGCTACATTTGTTCTCGCATAAAAAACGGACAACCATGGCGGTAAAGGAACAACTGGCCCGCGTGCGGGAGTCGCTGCCCGAAGGGGTAAGGCTCGTCGCCGTCTCGAAGACCCACCCGGTCGAAGCCATCCGGGAGGCCTACGACGCCGGGCAACGCCTCTTCGGCGAGAGCCGCCCGCAGGAGCTGCGGGCAAAATACGAAGTGCTGCCCAAGGATATCGAGTGGCACATGATAGGTCATCTTCAGACCAACAAGGTGAAGTACATCGCGCCGTTCGTCTCGCTGGTCGAGTCGGTCGACAGCGCGCGGCTGGTCGAGGCGCTGCAGCACGAAGCGGCGAAGTGCGGCCGCCGGCTGGACATCCTGCTCGAGATTCACGTCGCCGACGAGGAGACCAAATCGGGCTGGGAGCCCGACGAGCTGAGGGAGTACCTCTCCTCGGAGCCCTTCGCCGCCGCAACGGCGCTCCGCGTCCGCGGCGTGATGGGCATCGCCACCAACACCGACGACGAGGAGCACATCCGCCGCGACTTCCGCCGCCTCAAGCAGCTCTTCGACGAGCTGCGCCCCCGCTTCGGCGCCGATTTCGACACCCTCTCGATGGGCATGTCGCACGACTATCAGCTGGCCGTCGCCTGCAGCTCGACCCAGGTGCGGGTCGGGTCGCTCATCTTCGGCGAGCGCGACTACTCGAAACCCTTCACGCTATGAGACTCGGCTTCATCGGCTTCGGCAACATGGGCCGCGCATTGGCCGAGGGGCTGCTCCGCAAGGGGGCCCTTGCGGCGGAGGAGATGGGGGCCTGCGCCCGCGACTTCGACAAGCTGCGGCGCAACACGCAGCGGAGCGGCATCCGGGCCTTCCGGCAGGCGGCCGAGGTGGTCGACTTCGCCGACACGGTCGTCGTGGCCGTGAAGCCCCACCAGGTTGAGGAGGTGCTCGCGCCGCTGCGCGACGCACTGCGCGGCAAGTGCCTCATTTCGGTGGCGGCCGGATGGCGCTTCGACGACTACGAACGGCTGCTCGCACCCGGCACGCACCACCTCTCGACGATTCCCAACACGCCGGTCTCGGTGGGCGAGGGCATCATCGTCTGCGAGCGGCGCCATTCGCTCAGCGATGCGGAGTGGCAGGCCGTACGGGAGCTCTTCGGCCGGATTGGGCTGCTTCCGGTGGTCGACACGGCGCAGCTGAGCGCCGCGGGCACCATCTGCGGATGCGGGCCGGCCTTCATCGCGCTCTCAATCGAGGCGCTGGCCGACGCCGCCGTCAAGCACGGCATCGCCCGCGACGAGGCCTACCGCATGGTGAGCCAGATGGTGGTCGGCACGGGGCGGCTCCAGCTGGAGAGCGGCGAGCTCCCCGCCCGGCTCAAGGACCAGGTCTGCTCGCCGGGCGGCACGACCATCCGCGGCGTGGCGGAGCTCGAGCGGCGGGGACTGCGCGGCGCACTTATCGACGCCGTCGACGCCATCGAGGGGCGCTAAGTCCGGGGCCGGGCAAGGGGTGAAGGCTCCGGAGCCGAACGTAGGGCGCTGAATCGGGCGTCGGGCGTGGAGCACCGAGCCGGGCGCAAAGAGAGCGGCCGAAAAAAGAGAATGGCCGCGGGGAGAACAGCGGCGAAAAGAATGGCCGCGGGAAGGATGGCCGCGAAACGCGAAAAGAGCGGTCGCGGGAAGAGCGGCCGCGGGAAGGACGGCCACGGGAAGCAAACAAAACGGGGCGGGAGTTGCACTCCCGCCCCGCATGTTTTGCGAAGGGATGGCCGCTACTTGGCCTCGTTGATTTCGCTCAGCCGCTTGAAGAGCTTGTCGTACTCGGCAACCATCTCTGCACGCAGCGCGGTGTAGTGCTTGCGCACGAGCGAGCGGTTGTGCGGCTCGGCGGGATTGTTCGCCTTGACGAAGAGGGCGTTGCGCACGGCAACGGCGTCCTGCATCACGTCGAAAATCTCCTTCTCCTTCGAGGGCTGGAAACAAATGGCCATATCGCAGTCGAAAACGACCTCCTCAAGACGATAGTCAATCTCCTTCTTCAGGTCTCTCAAATTTGCCATAATCGTAAACGGATTTTAATGAATTGTGAGCAAAGATAGCAAATCCCTTTGAATCTGCAAATTTTTCTTTTCCGGCCCGGGCCGCAGCGTCGCTCCGGGGCGGAGAGAGGGGGTTACTCGGGCCAGCCACGGCGCTGCTCCGGAGCGGAGAAAGAGGGGGTGGCACTCGGGCCGGGCCGCGCCGGGGCGAAGAAAGAGGGAGGTGGCACTCGGACTGGGCTGCGGCGCTGCTCCGAGGCGGAGAAAGAGGGGGTGGCACCCGGGCCGGCGGCGCGGCGTGGCTCCGGAACATCTTCCGGAAGCGGCACTCTAAAAAATGCCGTTTCGGAAACACTCGCCCTCCCCCGAGACACGCCTCAGCCCAAAAAGCGGAGCGGCCTTCGCTCGGGAAGACCGCTCCGCACTTCGCAGCATGCCTTGCGGCACGCCCCACGGCGGCCGGCTCAACGCAGCCGTTCCAGCTCGCGGGCACTCTTGCGGGCCGCCTTTTCGGCCTTCTTGGCCGCCTTGGCCTCCTTCTTCGAGACCTGCTTCATGCCGCGCAGCTGCTCCTTCTCGACCTTGCCGGCCACACGGGCATCGTGACGGACGTCGCGCACCTCGTCACGCATTTGGCGACGAAGCTGGCGGCGGTACTGTCCGGCATCCTCCTCGGGCATCTCGACGATGATGCCGGTGATGGAGCGGTCGATGACCTCGCACGGGCAGTTGTCACCGCAACCCTTGGCCGCCGGAGCGGGCGCAGGGGCCGCCTTGGGCAGCATCGTGCGCTGCACGACCACGTTGCCGTCGTTGTAGACGACCACCAGCGTGGCCCGGCGCATCGTCGGCAGGATGTTGTGTTTGAGGTAATTCCACGCCGCGGGCATCGCCTTGAACTTCGCCTCAAGGGTGGCGTCTGGCAGTTTGCGGTCCAGCAGGTCGAGCACCGCCTGCCGCTCGGGCATGTTCGAGGCGGCGACCAGCGTCCGGCAGGCCGACCACGGCTCGACGACGGTATTGACGCTCACGGGGCAATGCTGCGAAAGGGCGTACTTCGCATCGACATACCCCTTGAGGTCCTGGGCGCGGTGGAGGGCCAGCGTCCGGTTGAACTGCATCGGGCCGTCGGGCGAGGCATAACCCGTAATCGCCACCGAACGGAGCTGCCGGAGCGTATCGTGCATCGCGCCCGAGACGAAGGCATCCAGTTCGGAGAGCTCCCCGGCATTGCCGTTCAGCGTCGAGACGAGGCGTGCCGAGTCGATGCGGTAGAGCACCGAGAAGCTCGTGTCGTCGAGCCGCCGGACGACGAACCTGCGCACGAGGTAGTCGCCGTCGGTCGTCTCCGACAGCATCACGGTATCGGGCGCAGGGGCCGGAGCCGTGCTCTTGCTTTGGGCCGTCGCACCGGCGGCCGCACACAACGCAAGAGAGAGGGTGAAGGTAGTAACGAATGTTTTCACGCTGAATGTGTGTTTGGTTGTTGCTGACTCCCCCACTCGCAAGATTCGTACCACGCCGGCCCCCGGCCGCACAACATCACCGCCCGCCGGCCATCCCGAGCGCCTCAAAGGCACCGGCCGCCCCGCTTATCCCGGCCGCACGACAGCAACGCACAAAAAAGTCCCGGAAGCCGTCGGCTTCCGGGACACCTCTTCGGACAACGTCCGGAGCGCGGTTACATGCGCTCGGGGACGTCGATACCCAGCAGCTTCATACCCAGACGGATGACCCGCGCCACCTGCTGTGCCAGGCGAAGCCGCATGCGGCGCACGTCGGCCTGCTCCTCCTTCAGAATCGAGTGGTCGTGGTAGTATCCGTTGAACTGCTTGGCCAGCTCGTAGACATAGGCGGCGATGAGCGACGGGGCGAAGTTCTCGCCGGCGGCCTTCACCACCGACGGATACTCGGTCAGCATCTTGACCAGCTCCCGCTCCTCGGGCAGATAGGACGCACGCACCGGCTCCGAATAGTCGATGCCCGCCTCGGCCGCCTTGCGCAGCACCGAGCAGATGCGGGCGTGGGTGTACTGGATGAAGGGACCCGTATTGCCGTTGAAGTCAATCGACTCGCGCGGGTCGAAGAGCATCGTCTTCTTGGGGTCGACCTTCAGGATGAAGTACTTGAGCGCGCCGAGGCCCACCATCGTCGAGACGGCGTTGGCCTCCTCCTCCGTGCAGCCGTCGAGCTTGCCCAGCTCGGCCGACATCTCGCGGGCCGTGTGCACCATGTCGGCAATCAGGTCGTCGGCGTCGACCACCGTACCCTCGCGCGACTTCATCTTGCCCTCGGGCAGCTCGACCATGCCGTACGACAGGTGGGTGATGTGGTCGCTCCACTCGGCGTAGCCCAGCTTCTTGAGCACCAGCTTGAGCACCTGGAAGTGGTAGTTCTGCTCGTTGCCCACCACGTAAATCATGTCGTCGAGCCGGTTGTCCTCGAAGCGGCGGTAGGCCGTGCCGAGGTCCTGCGTCATGTAGACCGACGTGCCGTCGCCGCGCAGCAACAGCTTCTCGTCCAGACCGTCGGCGCGCAGGTCAATCCACACCGAGTTGTCGGGACGGCGGTAGAAGACCCCCTTGCGCAGCCCCTCCTCGACGAGCGACTTGCCCAGCAGGTAGGTCTGCGACTCGTAGTAGACCTTGTCGAAATCGACGCCCAGCGCCCGGTAGGTGACATCGAAGCCCTCGTAGACCCAGCCGTTCATCATCTCCCACAGGGCGTAGACCTCGGGGTCCTTCGCCTCCCACTTGCGCAGCATCTCCTGCGCCTCGCGCATGATGGGGGCGTTCTTCTTGGCCTCCTCCTCGCTCTGACCCTCGGCCATGAGCTCCTTGATTTGGGCCTTGTAGTGTTTGTCGAACTCGACGTAGTACTTGCCCACCAGGTGGTCGCCCTTCATGCCCGTCGAGGCGGGCGTCTCGCCGTCGCCGTAGAGCTTCCACGCCAGCATCGACTTGCAGATGTGGATGCCGCGGTCGTTGACCAGGTTGGCCTTGATGACGCGGTGGCCGTTGGCCTGGAGAATCTGCGCCACGGAGTAGCCCAGCAGGTTGTTGCGGATGTGGCCCAGGTGGAGCGGCTTGTTGGTGTTGGGCGACGAGTATTCAATCATCACGGTGCGGCCGGTCGAGGGCTGGCAGCCGTAGTCCTCCTGCGCGGCCAGCTCGTCGAAGCGGTCGGCCCAGAACGAGCCGTCGAGCACGAGGTTCAGGAAGCCCTTGACCACGTTGAAGGAGCTGATTTCGGGGTTGTGCTCCTTCATGTAGGTGCCCAGCTCGGTCGCGGTGGCCTCGGGCGACTTGCGGCTTCGTCGCAGCAGCGGGAAGGTCACCAGCGTATAGTCGCCCTCGAATTCGCGGCGGGTCTTCTGGAGCTGCAGCTGCTCGCCCTCGAGCGGGCCGTAAAGAGCTTCGGCGGCACGACGGGCCGCCTCCGTAACAAAGTTCTCGATATTCATAACCGTGTAATTACTTTTCTATTCGGAATCAGGGTGCAAATTTAACGCTTTTTCCCCGGAAAATCAACCTCCGGCGCAAGTTTCCCGCCGCGAACCGCCCCTGCGATTTTCCGCTTTCGGAAACTATGCCTATCTTTGCAGACAAAACGACGGATTTTCCCGCACCTTCTATGGAAATTATCATCATTCTGGTGCTGATTCTGCTCAACGGCCTCTTCGCCATGTCGGAAATAGCACTCATCTCCGCCCGCCGCTCGAAGCTCGACCTGGAGTCGCGCGCGGGCAACGCCGGGGCACGCCGCGCACTGCGGCTCATCGAGAACCCCGACCGCTTCCTCTCGACCATCCAAATCGGCATCACGCTCATCGGCATCCTCACGGGTATCTACTCGGGCGATGCGCTGGCCGAACGCTTCGGTCACGAGCTGGCCGCACTGGGCATCCCGCCGCGCGCGGCAGCCGCCACGGCACAGGTCCTCATCGTCATTGCGGTCACCTACCTCACGCTCATCTTCGGCGAGCTGGTTCCCAAGCGCATCGGCATGAACGCCGCCGAGAAGACCGCCTGCGCCGTCTCGCGCCCCATGCACCTGCTCTCGCTCGTCGCCTCGCCCTTCGTCTGGCTGCTCTCGCGCAGCACGGCGGGCATCACCCGCCTGATGGGCATCGAGAAGGCCGGGAGCCGCGTCACCGAGGAGGAGATTCGCTCCATCATCCGCGAGGGGGCCGAGGAGGGCGAGGTGCAGGAGGTCGAGCAGAAAATCGTCGGGCGCGTCTTCTCGCTGGGCGACCGCCGGGTCGAATCCATCATGACGCCCCGCGGCGAACTGACGTGGCTCGAGGTCGGGATGACGCCCGATGAAATCCGCGCCGTGGTGAACGCCCACCCCCACAACCGCTACCCCGTGGGCCGGGGCAGCCTCGACTCGCTCATCGGCGTGGTCTACCTCAAGGAGCTCTTCCAGCACCTCCACGAGCCCGGCTTCTCGCTCGAACGGCACCTCGAACCGGTCAAGTTCTTCCACGAGGGGCTCGAGGTCTACGGCGCCCTCGAGCAGCTGCGCAACGAGCAGCTCGGCTACGGCGTGGTCTTCGACGAGTTCGGCCTCACGCGGGGCATCATCACCCTCAAGGATATCTTCGAGGCGCTCGTGGGCGAGATTCCCGACGGCGAGGAGGAGCCCGACATCGTCACGCGCGAGGACGGCAGCTGCCTGGTCGACGGGCAGTGCCCCTTCTTCGACCTGCTGACCCACTTCGGCATGGACGGCACGCCGCTCGACAACGCCTACAACACCGTCAGCGGCCTCTTCCTCGACCTGACGGGCCACATTCCCCAGACGGGCGAGCAGGTCGACTGGAAGGGGCTGCGCCTCGAAATCGTCGACATGGACGGCGTGCGCATCGACAAAATCCTCGTCACCCGCATCAAAACACCCGAAGCATGAAAATCGCCGACATAGAACTCGGGGAGAAGCCGCTGCTGCTCGCCCCGATGGAGGACGTGACCGACCCCTCGTTCCGCTACATGTGCAAGCGCTTCGGCGCCGACGTGGTCTACACGGAGTTCATCTCCTCGGACGGCCTTATCCGCGACGCCGCCAAATCGCTCAAGAAGCTCGAAATCGACGACGCGGAGCGCCCCGTGGGCATCCAAATCTACGGACACCTCATCGAGCCGATGGTCGAGGCGGCCCGCATGGCCGAGGCGGCCGACCCCGACATCATCGACATCAACTTCGGCTGCCCGGTCAAGAAGATTGCCGGGCGCGGTGCCGGTTCGGGCATGATGCGCGACGTGCCGCTGATGGTCGAGATGACGCGCCAGATTGTCCGCGCCGTGCGGAAACCCGTGACGGTCAAGACGCGGCTGGGGTGGGACGACGAGTCGAAGAACATCGAGGAGATAGCCCTGCGGCTGCAGGACGTGGGCATCGCGGCGCTCACCATCCACGGCCGCACGCGGGCCCAGATGTACCGCGGCGAGGCCGACTGGACGCTCATCGGGCGGGTGAAGAACAACCCCGCCATCCACATTCCCATCATCGGCAACGGCGACGTCGACTCGGGGCCCCGTGCCGCCGAGATGTTCGACCGCTACGGCGTCGACGGCGTGATGATTGGCCGCGCGACCTACGGCCGGCCCTGGATTTTCCGCGAGGTGAAGCACTATCTGGCCACGGGCGAGGTGCTGCCGCAGCCCTCGGTCCGGGAGCGGGTGGCCATCGCCCGCGAGCACCTCGCCAAGTCGCTCGAGGTGAAGGGCGACTACGTCGGCATCCTCGAGATGCGGCGCCACCTGACCAACTACTTCAAGGGGCTGCCCAACTTCAAGGAGACGCGGCTGAAGCTGGTCACGACGCTCGACGTCGAAGAGCTCTACGCAACGCTCGACCTCATTGCCGAGCGGTGGGGCGACTACGACCTCTCGGGGGCCGTTCCCGCCCCGCTGTCGCACGACCTCTGACCTTCGCCGGGCCGCGGAGAAAGGCGGGCAGCAGAGCCGGGGGAGGGAGCGGAAAACCGGGCGGCGGCGAAACCGGGGCAGAGGAGGAACCGGGCGGAGGAGGAACCGGGCGGAAGAGGAACCGCCCGAAAAAGCCGTCCGAAAAAACAAAAAAAGCCGCCCGGCGGGATACGATTCGGCACTTCGGAACCCTTTAAGAAGGGTAACCAACCCGCTGAACCATGGACCGAAACCCGCTCCGTCAGACGCTGCTCCTTGCGGCCCTGTTTCTTCCGCTGCTCCTTGCGGCAGCTCCCGACGTTCCCGGCCCCGCCGGTCTTTCCAAGGCACCCGAGGCCACCGAAGCTCCCAAGGCACCCGAGGCCACCGAAGCACCCGAAGCTCCCGGCGCTTACAACTCTTCCGGCAGCCCCGACTCCATCAACACCCCCGACCGGCCCCAGCCGGCGATACGGGCCGCACAGCTCACCGGCAAGGAGCTGGACAGCATCATGCAGGCCGGCCGGAGCTTCGAGGTGCGCGTCCCCGACCGATGCTACGCCATCCTCGACGTCAACATGCCCCGCTCGCTGGTCGGCGGTGAGCGCCGTCTTTTCCGCGTCAGCAGCCATCCGGGACTCGATTCGCTCTTTACGGAGGCCGAAATGCGGCAAATCCGCGCCGAGATTGACGCCCGCTGCGATTCGCTGGGCAAGGATTCGCTGCTCACCTCGGAACTCTTCTGGGCGATGCGCCCCTACCTGGACCGTCTCCACTACGAAGACCCCCACTACCGGATTCTGATACCGACCATCGCCGACCCCGAGGTCTACACCCGCCGCGACCTGCGGCGCTTCGAGCGGACGCTGCCCACCCCGGGCTTCAGCCTGCTGCAAATCAACGACACGCTCGTCGTCGACCGCTCGCTCGACCCGGCCTTCCGGCGCGGCGACCAGGTGACGGCCATCAACGGTGTACCGGCGGCCGAATACCTCAAGTACGGCTACGACGACCGCTACACGTATCCCATCACGCTCATGGGGCGTTGCTTCTACAGCCAGGTCGTCGACCGTTTCCGCATCGAGCTCCGGCGCGACGGCCGGCCGATGGTCATCGAGACCCCCGGCATGCCGAACGCCCGAACGCTGTTCCTCCTCACGCGCGCCGAGGAGCTGGACCGCAGCATCCGCACCTGGCCCGAGGCGGGCTGCGGCTACATCGCCATTCCCGAATTCTTCCCCAACAACAACCGGCTGATTCGCATCCTCCACCGGACGCTTCGCGACTTCCGCCGGCAGGGGCTGACGGACGTCATCCTCGACCTGAGGCGCAACACCGGCGGCAACGGCCACAACTTCGACCGGCTCCTGTCCATCTTCATCGACAAGCCCGTCGTGGAGTACTGCACCGGGCAGTGGGTCAAGGCATCGAGAAGGTCGATGCCCTACTACGACTTTCTGACCGAGGAGATGCTCGGGCAGACCGTGCCGCTGCCCGAGGGAGAGTTCGTCCGTTCGTTCCCGACCATCCCCGCGATGCATGTCGACGGGCTCCGGTTCTACGTGCTCGTCGGACGCGACACGGGCTCGATTGCCGCCTCGTTCGTCAACATGCTCCAGTACCACGGCGCCGCCCTGCTGGCCGGCGAGCCGCTGCGGCACAACGCCCTCAAGTACGGCGAGGTGGTCGACGGAGGCCTCCTCCTTCCGACGAACCTCTACCAGGGGGCCGTCTCGATGGTGCGCATCGATGAGCGTACGCGCGCCGTCGACGGGGTCGTGCAGCCCGACATCCCCATCCCGTGCATCGCCGCGGAGTACCTCTCGGGGCGCGACGGCCAGCTCGACCGCCTGCTGGCCATCATCCGCGAGCGCAACGGCCGCTGAGCGGCAAGCGGCCGCAGGCTCCCTACGCAAAGAAGGCCGTACCGGACACCGGTACGGCCTTCTCCATGGCCGGTTGCCTCGCGCAATGACGCGTTGCGGGATGCGGGATGCGGGATGCGCGTTGCGGGATGCGCCGGGCGCTCCCCCGCCTACTTCAGCACCCGCTCCACATATTCGCGGTAGTCCTTCACCACGGGGCAGTAGTCGTCGTCCTCGAACAGGGGCGACGAGATGAGGAAGTCGGCCGACGAGCGGTTGATGGCCGTCGGCACGTTGTAGAGCGTCGCCAGACGCAGCAGCGCCTTGACGTCGACATCGTGCGGCTGGGCCGACATCGGGTCCCAGAAGAAAATCAGCGCATTGATTTTCCCGTCGGCAATGAGCGACCCCAACTGCTGGTCACCACCCAGCGGGCCCGACTTGAGCAGCGTGATGTGGAGCCGCGTCCGCTCGGTCTCGTCACCATGCTCCCACTGATGGTCCAGAAGCGTCCGCTCCACCATCTTGCCCGTCGTTCCGGTGCAGACGAGGTGATGCTCGCTCAACTTTCCGGAGTTCCAATCCACCCACTCCGCCAGGTCGCGTTTCATGTTGTCGTGCGCGACCAGCGCCAATACCTTTTTCTTCTTCTCCATAGGGCTCATGCTCTTGTTGTGCGGAGCCGGGAGGCTCACGCGGAATTCACATCAGTTCGTTCGGTCCGCGCTCAGCCGCACGCGGGCGACAGCGCCCGCACGGCAGCGAACCATCTGCAAAGATAAGCAATCGCGGGGCTTCGTGCTCCTCCGCAGCGCAAAATTCATACAAACGTATCGCCGCCGGACGCCTGCGGTCTGTCCCGTACAACAAAAAAGTCCCGCACCGTGGGGGTGCGGGAGCTCTTTGCAGGGATACATCCGCCCTACTTCTGCTCTTCGCCGTTCTCCTGCTCGGGGAGCTTGAACTCCGTGAAGCCGGCGCCGACCAGAATGTTGTACCACGAGATGCACTTCTTGATGTCGGAGAGGTGCACCCGCTCGCGGTCGTATTCGGGAAGCACTTCGGCGAAGAAGGCCTTGAGTGCTTCGGGCGATTCGCGGTGGCTGATGGCCTGTTTGCCGCCCGTATGGGCATAAATCCGGGTAAAGACCTCGGCCAGCGGAATATCGTCGCCCTCGGTGAACATCGAAATCTCGGTCAGCGCGCTCACACGCGACGAGGCCGACGCGTTCGAACGCTTGCCGTCGAGCAGCGACTCAACAATCACGCCGCGCGTGGACTGGGCCACGTATTTGTAGAGTCCGGGCTGACCCGAAATGGCCAGAATATCCTTCAGTTCCATAGTGTATAAAAAAAGTTGTGATTAGAAGTTTTCGCAATCATGGGCGTTACTCGCCGGGCTGCTCGGGTTCGGGTTCGGGCTCGGGTTCGGGCTCCGGTTCGAGGCCGCCGGTGCCGTTGCTCTCGACCGTCACCGTATACTCCTGGGGGAAGCTGTACGACACCACGCCGAACGGGCTGATGGTCCAGATGTAGAAGGAGACCTTCGACCCCACGGGCTGCTTGGGAATCTCGCCCTGGTAGATGGCGCGCGTCTGCAGACGGTCGTGCTTGTATTCCACCTCCGAGGCGGTCCGTTCAACTCCGGGCTCGTAATCCTCGCTGGGGGTGGTCACCGCGCTCTGGTCGACCGTATAGCGAATCAGCGCGAGGTAGAGGCGGTAGGGGTTCGAGAGCGTGGCGTTGACCACCACGGGCTGGTCGGCCGCAATGGGCGACGAGGGGTTCTTGCCCTTCGACCAGAAGACGATGCCTTCGATGTCGGTAGGCGTCTGATATTCAAGACCGCTCTGATGCTCCTTGTTGCAGGCCGTCATCGTGGCGACGGTCATGGCGACGAGCGCCAAAAACAGCATTTTTTTCATAGGAATAAATTTGAGTTTAATTAAAAAATGGTTTGACTTTACGCTTGGGAGCTCTACTCCTTTTTCACGTGCACATCCATCTGCGGAAAGGGGAAGCTGACCCCGTGCCGGGGCAGCTGCTTGTAGAATCGTTCGTTGTTTTCGTAGAAGACACTCCAGTAGTCGGCGTTGAGCGTCCAGGCCCGCACCGTAAGGTTCACCGAACTGTCGGCCAGCGCCGCAACCCACACCACGGGCGCAGGCTCGCGAAGCACCCGCTCGTCGGCGGCCAGAATCTCGAGAATCGCCTTACGCGCCACATCCACGTCGTCGCCGTAGGAGATGCCGATGGTCCAGTCGACGCGCCGCCGGTCGGCCGTCGAGTAGTTGTCGATGATGGCCGTGGCGATGGAGTTGTTGGGAATGTAGATAATCTGGTTGTCGTTGGTAGCGATGACCGTCGAGAAGAGCTTGATTTCGCGCACCGTGCCCGACTGCCCCTGCGCCGAGATGTAGTCGCCCACGCGGTAGGGCTTCATCAGCAGAATCATCACGCCGCCGGCGAAGTTCTGGGCCGTGCCGCTGAGGGCCATACCGATGGCCAGCGTGGCGGCCGAGAAGAGGGCGATGAGCGAGGTGACGTTGACGCCGAGCGTCTGGACGACAATCATCACCAGGATGAGCGTGAAGACGACGCGCACGGTCTTGCGGAGGAACATCCGCAGCGAGACGTCGACCTTGCGGCGCTCGAAGGCGGCGTCGAGCAGCTTCACCAGCCGGCGCACAATCCAGCGCCCGATGAAGTAGATGGCCAGCGCGATGACAATCTTGATGGCCACCCACAGCATCTCGGAGGCCATGTTGCGCAGGAACTCGTCGAAGTCGAAGTCGGCCAGCCTGCGGACCGTCTCCGCAAAGCGGGCCTTCTGCACGCTGTCGGGCAGCATGAGCGGGGCGGGCGTTTCAGCCGCCACGGCCGTGAATATGTTGAAGAGTGGCCACATGAGTCGTATCCTCCCGAAAAAAGTTTGTGCGGACAAAAATAGCCAAAAAACAGATATTTTACTAACTTTGTTTCAAATTTACGGTAAAAGCCCTCACTTACGATGAAGAACAACGTGGAAATCATCCAGATAAACATCTCCGGCGAAGACAAGCCGGGCATGACCTCCTCCCTGACCGAAATCCTCGCCCGCTACGATGCCTTCATTCTCGACATCGGACAGGCCAACATCCACCAGTCGCTCACGCTGGGCATCCTCTTCATGACCACCTCCGACAAGTCGGGCAACATCATGAAGGAGCTGCTCTTCAAGAGCTCGGAGCTGGGTGTCATGATTCGTTTCACGCCGATTTCCGAGGAGAAGTACAACGACTGGGTGAGCCGTCAGGGCAAAAACCGCTACATCATCACGCTGCTGGGCCGCACCGTCACGGCGCGCCACATTGCCGAGGTGACGAAGGTGGTGGCCGAGCAGGGGCTCAACATCGACGCCATCAAGCGCCTGACGGGCCGCATGCCCCTCGAACGCGACGACCGCGCCGCCAAGTCGTGCATCGAGCTCTCGGTGCGCGGCTCGCTCACCGACGAGCAGAAGAGCACCATGCAGGAGCGCTTCATGAACCTCTCGGAAATCGGGCTCGACGTCTCGTTCCAGAAGGACGACATCTACCGCCGCAGCCGCCGTCTCATCTGCTTCGACATGGATTCGACGCTCATCGAGACGGAGGTCATCGACGAGCTGGCCGACCGCGCAGGTGTGGGCGACAAGGTTCGTGCCATAACCGAGAGCGCCATGCGGGGCGAAATCGACTTCCGCGAGAGCTTCACGCGGCGCGTGGCGCTGCTGCGCGGGCTCGACGTCTCGGTCATGGAGGACATCGCCACCCACCTGCCCATCACCGAGGGGCTCGAACGCATGATGACCATCCTCAAGCGCGTGGGCTACAAGACGGCCATCCTCTCGGGCGGCTTCACCTACTTCGGCAACTACCTGCGCCAGAAGTACGGCTTCGACTACGTCTATGCCAACGAGCTGGAAATCGCCGACGGCAAGCTCACGGGCCGCTATGCGGGCGAAATCGTCGACGGACGCCGCAAGGCCGAGCTGCTGCGGCTGCTCTGCCAGTTCGAGAAAATCAACATCGCCCAGTCGGTGGCCGTGGGCGACGGAGCCAACGACCTGCCGATGCTCAACCTGGCGGGTCTGGGCATCGCCTTCCACGCCAAGCCCAAGGTCAAGGCGACGGCCCGCCAGTCCATCTCGACCATCGGTCTGGACGGCATCCTCTACTTCCTCGGTCTGAAGGACTCCCGCATCGAAGAGTGACCATGGCACGCCGGGGCATCACAGCGCTGCTGCTCGCCACTCTACTCTCCGCGGGCGGCTGTTATGATTCGCACTTCTCCGAAGCGGCCGGCGGCGCCGCGGCCGGGGAGGGCAACACCCCTCTTTCGGAACTGCGCGCACGCTACACGGGCCGCCCGACCCTGGTCGAGGAGGATATCCGCGTCGTGGGGTACGTCACGACGAGCGACCGCGCCGGCAACTTCTACCGCACGCTCTGCATCGAGCAGGCGGGTGCCGCCCTCGAGGTGATGGTCGGGCTGGACCACCTGCACAACGACTACCCGCCCGGAAGCCGCCTCATGGTGCGGCTGCGCGGCCTGACGCTCGGACTCCAGTACGGGGTGCTCCAGGCCGGCACCCGCGCCGAACCCGGCAGCGGATATGCGACCGGCTACCTCGGCTCGCGCCCCGCAGCCGACGCCGCCATCGTCCGCCTCGACGGCGGGCAGAGCGTCGAACCCACCCTTCTGCACATCTCCGAACTCACGCCCGAACGGTGCGGCACGCTGGTCCGCATCGAGGCGCTGCAACTCCGTCCCGACGACGGGGAGCCTGCTCCCGAGACGTGGAGCGGCTACCATACGTTTGCCGATGCGTCGGGCCGCACGCTCCGCACCTACGTCCGCGCCTATGCCGACTTTGCCGACGCTCCGATTCCGACCGGCGAGGTCACGCTGACCGGCATCCTGCAGCTCGAAGGCTCCTCCTCGGACCGGTACATGCTTAAGATGAGGTATGAAACCGACTGTCTTGTTGTTCGTTAGTCTCCTCTGGGCCGGAAGCTGCGACAAGGCGGACGAGCCCGGCTACATGCCCGGGCCCGACGCCGTGTTCATGAGCATCGCCCATCTGAAGTCGCTCTGCACCAAAGCGAGCGTGACGCTCACGCGCGACATCCGGCTGCGGTGCGTCGTCACGGCCAACGACCACTACGGAGAGTTCGACCGCACGCTGGTCGTAGCCGACGCAAGCGGCGGAATCGAGGTGGCCGTCGACGCCGCGGACCTCTACCGCGACTATCCGCTCGGGGCCAACCTCACGCTCTACTGCAACGGTCTGGCGCTGGGCGACTACGGCGGAAAAATCCAGCTCGGCGCCCCGCCCCGGGGCGACTATGCCGTCGACCGCATCCCCGCGCGGGAGCTCTCCCACTACCTGCGGTGCAACGACGGCGGAACGCTGCAACGCGACTTCGTCCGCCGCTCCATCTCCGAGATTTCGCTGCGCGACGTCGACACCTACGTCCGCTTCGACCAGGTGCGCTTCACCACGCAGGACACCTGGTGCGACATCGACCCGCTGAGCAGCAAGCGGCTCACCACGGAGCGCACCATCGTCGACTCCACGGGGGCCACCTTCCGCGTCCGCACGCTCGGCAGCGCCCACTACGCAGGCGAGCCTCTGCCCAAGGGCAAAGGCTCGCTGTGCGGAATTGTCGATTATTTCAACGGTGAATTTGCGCTGCGGGTGACCAACTACGAATTCTTCGGCTTCACCCCGTAGGGCGCTCAGCGCTGGAGCGCCTCCCAAAGCATGTCCTTGAGCCGTGCGATGTTCAGCCCCGAGACCGACGAGATGAAGAGCGACGGAACGCCCTCGGGCAGGTGGGACTTCATCTCTTCGAGCAGCCCCTCGTCGAGCATGTCGCACTTGGTGACGGCCAGCAGCCGCTGCTTGTCCAGCAGCTCGGGGTTGTACTGCGTCAGCTCGCCCAGCAGAATCTCATAGTCGCGGCGCACGTCGTCGCTGTCGGCCGGCACCATGAAGAGCAGCACCGAATTGCGCTCGATGTGGCGCAGGAAGCGCGTGCCGAGGCCGCGGCCTTCGTGCGCACCCTCGATGATGCCCGGAATGTCGGCCATGACGAACGACTTGCCATCGCGCACCTCGACGATGCCGAGGTTGGGCTCCAGCGTCGTGAAGGCGTAGTTGGCGATTTTGGGCTTGGCGGCCGAGACCACCGAGAGGAGCGTCGACTTCCCGGCATTGGGGAAGCCCACCAGCCCCACGTCGGCCAGCACCTTCAGTTCGAGGATGAAGGAGCCCTCGGCCCCCTCCTCGCCCGGCTGCGCATAGCGGGGCGCCTGGTTGGTCGCCGTCTTGAAGTGCCAGTTGCCCAGCCCTCCGCGGCCCCCCTTGAGCAGCACCAGCCGCTCGCCGTCGGCCGTCACCTCGCCCACCAGCTCGCCCGTCTCGGCGTTGCGCGCCACGGTGCCCAGCGGCACGGGGATGACGATGTCGCGGGCATCCTTGCCCGTCGAGCGGGCTCCCGAGCCGTTGCCGCCGTCCTCGGCGAACTGGTGGCGCTGGTACTTGAGGTGGATGAGCGTCCAGTACTGACGGTCACCCTGAAGCACGATGCTGCCGCCGCGGCCGCCGTCGCCGCCGTCGGGGCCGCCGAAGGCGACGAACTTCTCGCGGCGGAAGTGGGCCGAGCCCGCGCCGCCGTGGCCCGAGCGGGCGAAGATTTTCACGTAGTCTACAAAATTGGAGCCTGCCATAAGTTTCGGGTTTTCGGCCTCAAAGATACGAATTTTTCGGGAATCCCCGCACGCGGGCCGCAAAGTGGGCGCCGCACCTTAGTTGAAGGCCCAGATGTAGGCATTGAGGTAGGTGGCGAAGAGCAGCCAGAGCAGGTAGGGGACGAAGAGCCAGGCCGCGGGCCGGCACAGGCGCCAGGAAACGACCACGTAGGCGAAGACCAGCATGTCGAGCAGCGCGATGTCGATGAGGCCCGCCGTCGGGCTGCGCAGGTCGAAGAAGAGGACGCTCCACAGGAAGTTGGCGGCCAGCTGAGCCAGCCACAGCCACACCAGCGCGCTGCGGGCCTGCAGCAGCTCCTCGCGGGCGAGCACCGCCCCCAGCGAGATGCCCATGCAGAGGTAGAGGATGCTCCACGCCACGGGGAAGACGACGGCCGGGGGCGTGAGCGGCGACTTGACCAGCGTGGGATACCACTCGACGAGCGCCTCGCTCTGGAGCCAGCCCGCCATGGCGCCGATGCCGAAGCAGAAGAGCACCGGGACCAGATAGAAGAGAATGCGTTTCATTCGGACAGGGATTTTTTTCAGCCGGAGAAGCGTTCAAACATCGTTCCGTTCGGGGCCGCGGCGGACGAAAAGTGGCGCGGATGTCGGATTTTGCGAAAAAGCGCTTATTTTTGCCCCGAAACACCGATTCCGAAATGCACCACGACAACAAGATACCGCACGGCCCGCACCGCGGAGGGCTCTTCGCCCTTACGCCGCTCCTGGTCTTTCTGGCCAGCTACCTGCTCGTCTCGCTGGTGGCGGGCGACTTCTACCGGATGCCCGTCTCGGTGGCCTTTCTTGCCGCCGCCGTCTACGCCGTCGCCACGACGCGCGACCTCCCCTTCGCCCGCCGCATCGAGCTCTTCTCGGCCGGGGCGTCGAACGGCAACGTGATGCTCATGATATGGATTTTCATCCTGGCGGGGGCCTTCGCCGAGTCGGCCCGCAGCATGGGGGCCGTCGACGCGACGGTCAACCTGACGCTCCACCTGCTGCCCGACTCGCTGCTTCCGGCGGGGCTCTTCCTCGCCTCGTGCTTCGTGTCGCTGGCCATCGGCACCTCGGTGGGGACCATCGTCGCACTCGTCCCCGTGGCCGGGGGCATCGCCGCCGAGACGGGAAGCAACGCCGCCTGGCTGACGGCCATCGTCGCCGGCGGCGCCTTCTTCGGCGACAACCTCTCGTTCATCTCCGACACCACCATCGCCGCCACCCGCACCCAGGAGTGCGACCTGCGCGACAAGTTCCGCGTCAACATCCGCATCGTCGCCCCGGCGGCCGTCGCCACGCTGGCGCTCTACATCCTCACGGGCGAGGCTGTCGGCGGCGCCACGGCCACCGAGCGCATCGAGTGGGTCCGCGTGGTGCCCTACCTGCTGGTGCTCGTCACGGCGCTCTGCGGCATGAACGTGATGAAGGTGCTCCTGCTGGGCATCCTCTCGTCGGGGCTCATCGGCATGGCGGCCGGGAGCTTCACGGCGCTGGAGTGGTGCAGCGGCATGGGGCGCGGCATCACGGGGATGGGCGAGCTCATCATCATCACGATGCTGGCGGGCGGCGTGCTCGAGATGCTGCGCCACAACGGCGGCATCGACTACCTCATCGGCCTGATGACCCACCGCATCCGGGGACGGCGCGGTGCGGAGGCCTCCATCGCCGGGCTGGTCTGCGTGGCCAACCTCTGCACGGCCAACAACACCATCGCCATCCTCACCGTGGGACCCATCGCCCGCAAAATCGCCGACCGCTTCGGCATCGACCGCCGCCGCAGCGCCAGCCTGCTCGACACCTTCTCGTGCTTCACGCAGGGGCTGCTCCCCTACGGCGCCCAGCTGCTCATGGCGGCCGGGCTGACGGGGCTCTCGCCGCTGGAGATTATCCGCTACCTCTACTACCCCTTCATCATGGGCCTCTGCGCGCTGCTGGCCATCGTGCTACGCTATCCCCGCTCGGTAGCCGGCGTCCGGTAGCCGGCGCTCCGGTAGCCGGCGCTCCGGCCCCGAAGCCGTAAGGTCCGAAAGCGCAACGTTCCGAGCCCGCAAACGCCGAACCCGAACCGTCCCGAATCCGAACCGTCCAAAATCACAAACGCCGAACCCGAACCGTTCCGAACCCGAACCGCAAGCCTCAAAACCGCTCCGCCATGAACACCGTCTGGATTGTCCTGCCGATACTGCTGGTGCTGATGTTCCAGCTCGGCCTCGAACTCGACCGCAACTCGTTCGCCGCCCTGCTGCATCGCCCCAAAGGGGTGGTGGCCGGCCTGCTCGGGCAGCTCGTCGCGCTGCCGCTCATCGCCTTCGGCGTGGGGGTGCTCTTCCGCCTCGAACCCGTCCTCTTCATGGGGCTCATGCTCGTCGCCTGCTCGCCCGGCAGCAGCTCGTCGAACGTCTTCACGATGCTGGCCCGGGGCGACGTGGCGCTCTCGGTGACGCTCACGGCGCTCAGCAGCCTGATTACGCTGGTCACCATCCCGCTGCTCATGGAGGGCGTCGCCCGCTTCGTCGCGCTGCAGAGCGACACGGCCATCGAGCTGCCCGTCGGGCGGCTGCTCCTCCAGAACATCCTCCTCCTGCTGCTGCCGATGCTCTGCGGCGCCCTCTTCCGCCGCCGCTTCCCCGCACGGGCGCAGCGGCTGCACGCCCTTCTGGGACGGGTCGCCTTCCCGGCGCTGATGCTGCTCGCCGCCCTCTTCTTCGTGCAGTACGCCCGCACCATCCTGGAGAACCTGCCCGCGCTGGGCAGCGCCTCGCTGCTGCTGATTCTGGCGGCCATGGGGGCCGGGCGGCTGCTCGCCGACGGCTTCGGGATCGACCGCACGGGCCGTCGCACCGTCGTCATCGAGGTAGGCATGCAGAATGCCGCCCAGGCGATTGCCGTCGCCTCGTCGCCGCTGATTTTCAACAACGAACGGATGGCCATCCCGGCCATCGTCTATGCACTGGTGATGAATGTCGTGCTGCTGCTCTACCTCAGGGTGCTGCAGCGCGGCGACCGGCTCCGCGCAGGGGCCGGGCGGTAACCGAAGGAAAGGGGACGAAGGGCGGAACGCCCCGGAAAGCCGGTTCATCGGTACGGGTCAATGCCGGGCTGTCGGGGCGGGGTCGGCCGACTCGTCGGGACGGCCGTCGATGTAGCGGCGCTTGAAGATGTGGAGGCAGAAGAGGAAGAGCGAGAGCATGAGCGGCCCGAAGATGATGCCCATGAATCCGAAGAGGGCCAGTCCGACGAAGACGCCGAAGACGGTCACCAGCGGATGGATGTCGGCCATGCGCCGCTGCAGCACCAGCCGCGTGAGGTTGTCGACATGGGTCACCACGAGCGTCCCGTAGGCGGCCAGCCCGACGGCGGCGGCCCAGTGGCCCTCCAGCGCCAGATAGGCGGCCAGCGGCAGCCAGAGCAGCGCCGTGCCGACAATCGGGATGACCGTCGCAAAGCAGGTCAGCACGCCCCAGAACAGCGGGTCGGGAACCCCGAAAATCAGATAGCCCACCAGCGCCACGCCCCCCTGCACGACCGCCAGCAGCGGGATGCCGATGGCATTCGACCGCACAATCTGATGCATTTCGTGAATGACGTCGTCGCGCTGCCCACCGTCAAAGGGTATCAGGTCGCGGACGTAGGCCTCCATGGCCCGGCCGCCCGTTAGCATGAAGTAGAGGACGAGCAGCAGCACGACAATGTTGACGGCGAAATCGACGATGCCGCCCAGCACGTACTGCCCCGCTCTGGGGAGCATGGCGATGAGCGAGGCCATGTTGCGCTCCTGCCACAAGTCGTAGCCTGTCCGTTCGTAGAGCAGCGCCGAGAGGTTTTTCACGGCGTGGAGCAGCTGCTGGGGGTCGGCCGCGAGGTGCTGGACGTGGACCACCAGCATCCAGCCGACCAGCGTGAGGGGGACCAGAAAGCAGAGGACGGCCTCGACCAGCAGCAGCGCAGCGGCGGCACTCGGCCGCCAGCGCCGCCGTTCGGTCAGAAAGACCATCTGGCCGCGCAGCAGCACGTAGAGGGTTGCCGCCCCCATCAGTCCGCCCAGGAAGGGGGTCAGTTCGATGAAGATGGTTGCGCCGAGTCCGAAAATCAGCACGAAAAGCGCATAGCGCCCGTATCGCTCACGAAAATTTCGCATACGCCGCCCCACGGGCAAGGAGCGTGCCGGAAGCGCCGTCGATGCGGGTCGATTTCTTCCGGCCGCCATTCTGCGCGCCCCGTCTCGGCACGGGCGGATTCCGTCCGGTGCGGCACGGTCTCATCTATCCCGGCACGGGACCTTCCCCGTCAGCCATAGGCGCGGCACCTTCTCCACCCGCCGCGGACGCGACATCTTCTCCGCCCGTCCGGTACGGGGCTCACCCACCCCGGTGCGGGCCGGCGCATTGGCTCCTCCTGTCCGGCACCTTTTCCGTCCGGCGCGGGTCCACTCCCCTCCCGCCGCAGGGACGTCAACCGAGCAGCTGCTCGCGCAGCAGGCGGCACGTAGCCTCGGGCGCCTTGGGGTCGAAGCGCTGCGTATGGATGCCGAAGGCGGCCGCAGCCTCGAGGTTGATGCCGCGGTCGTCGATGAAGAGCGTCTCGGCGGGGTCGAGGCCGAAGCGCTGGAGCAGCAGCTCGTAAATCCGCGGCTCGGGCTTCACGCACCCCTCCTCGCAGGAGACCACCTCGCCCTCGAAGAGCCCGTAGACGGGAAAGGTGCGCAGGTAGGCGATGAATTCGCGCGACATGTTCGAAAGGATGTAGAGGCGATAGCCCGCCTGCTTCAGCTGACGAATCAGCGCCTCGGTCGGCTGCACGGGCTCCTGCAGTTCGATGGAGTAGCGCAGGTAGGAGGCGCACTTCTCGAGGCTGCATCCGTTCATGTCGGCGAGGGTGCGGGTCACCTCCTCGAAGGTCGAGGTGCCGCGGTCGTACTCCTCCCAGAAGCGGGGCATCCGCTCCGAGCGGACAAAGGAGAAGAAGTCGATGAACTCCTGCGTGCAGCGCTTTATGTTGCGGGCGAAGACGACGCCGCCCAAATCGAAAACGATGTTTTTCATGAAGGCAAAGATAGGACTTTTCCGCGACATGCGGAAGCGCGCATCGTCCGTCTGCCGCATCCCGGGGGCATAAAAAAGCGGAGGCGCAGCCTCCTAAAAGCTGCGCCCCCGCATGCTGAAGCCGGTTACAAGCCGGTTCCGGCCGGACTTTTTCCGGACTTTCCCCGGACCTTTCCGGACTTCACGCCGGTCTGCTTCTCCGCCGGCCGCCGGAGCCCGATGCCGGTTCCGGCCGAATGCCGTCGGCCCGGGCGTCACACACGCCGGTCACGCCCGTCGGTCACACCCCGCTAAAAGAGGTGCCAGGCCACCGTGAGGCCGGCCATGACGATGGCCACCATCGACATGAGCTTGACCAGGATGTTGAGCGACGGGCCCGAGGTATCCTTGAAGGGGTCGCCCACCGTATCGCCCACGACCGTCGCCTTGTGGCAGTCGGAGCCCTTGCCGCCGAAGTGGCCCTCCTCAATCATCTTCTTGGCGTTGTCCCACGCACCGCCGGCATTGGCCATGAAGACCGCCAGCACGAAGCCCGAGCTCAGTCCGCCGACGAGCAGCCCCATGACGCCGGCCACACCGAAGACGAGCCCCACGACCACCGGCACGATAATGGCCAGCAGACTCGGGAAGAGCATCTCGCGCTGGGCGCCCCGCGTCGAGATGGCGACGCAGCGGGCGTAGTCGGGCGTACCCTCACCCGTGAGGATGCCCTTGATTTCGCGGAACTGACGGCGCACCTCCGTCACCATGCTCTCGGCCGCGCGGCCCACGGCATTCATCGTCAGACCGCAGAAGAGGAACGACATCATCGCGCCGATGAAGAGACCGATGAGCACCGTGGGGTTCATGAGCGAGATGTGGTAGTACTCCATGAAGTCGAGCATCGAGGCATCCTCGACCAGACGGGTCACACCGCCCGGAAGCTCCAAGAGCGTCTGCCCGTTGTGAAGCATGCCGATGCGAATCTCCTCGACGTAGGAGGCCAGCAGCGCCAGCGCCGTGAGGGCCGCCGAACCGATGGCGAAGCCCTTACCCGTGGCGGCCGTCGTGTTGCCCAGCGCATCGAGCGCATCGGTGCGACGGCGCACCTCGGCCCCCAGACCGCTCATCTCGGCGTTGCCGCCGGCGTTGTCGGCAATCGGACCGTAGGCGTCGGTGGCCAGCGTGATGCCGAGCGTCGAGAGCATGCCCACGGCCGCAATGCCGATGCCGTAGAGGCCCAGCGAGAGGTTCTGCGGTTCGAGCATGTGGTGGACGTCGAAGCCGATGGCGCAGAGGTAGGCCACGATGATGGCGGCGCCGATGGTCACCACGGGAATCGCCGTCGAAATCATGCCCGAGCCCACGCCGGCGATAATCACCGTGGCGGGACCCGTCTGCGCGCTGCCGGCAATCTTCTGCGTCGGCTTGTAGGAGTGCGAGGTGTAGTATTCGGTCGCCTGGCCGATGATGATGCCTGCCACCAGACCCGTGATGACCGAGAAGGAGAGGCCCAGCCAGTTCTCGACGCCCAGCAGGTAGAGGATGCCGAAGGTGGCCAGCGCAATGAGCAGCGAGCTGAAGTTGACCCCCACGCCCAGCGAGCGCAGCAGCTGGCGCATCGTGGCCCCCTCCTTCGTGCGGACGAGGAAGATGCCGACAATCGAGAGGAGGATGCCCACGGCAGCAATCAGCATCGGAGCCAGCACGGCCCTGAGCTGCATCGCCTCGCTGCCCGACGAGGCGAAGGCCGCCGCACCGAGGGCCGCCGTCGCCAGAATCGAGCCGCAGTAGCTCTCGTAGAGGTCGGCGCCCATGCCGGCCACGTCGCCCACGTTGTCACCCACGTTGTCGGCGATGGTCGCCGGGTTGCGCGGGTCGTCCTCCGGGATGCCGGCCTCGACCTTGCCCACCAGGTCGGCGCCCACGTCGGCCGCCTTGGTGTAGATGCCGCCGCCGACACGCGCAAAGAGCGCCTGCGTCGAGGCGCCCATGCCGAAGGTGAGCATCGTGGTGGTGATGACCACCAGCTTCTGCGGGCCCGCCACGTCAACGAACGACTCGAGCACCACGTACCAGAACGAAATGTCGAGCAGGCCGAGCCCCACCACGACGAGGCCCATCACCGCACCGCTGCGGAAGGCCACCTTCAGACCGCGGTCGAGCGACTGCCGCGCGGCGTTGGCCGTGCGGGCCGAGGCGTAGGTGGCGGTCTTCATGCCGAAGAAGCCGGCCAGACCCGAGAAGAAGCCGCCCGTGAGGAAGGCGAAGGGAACCCAGCCGTTCTGCACGCCGGCACCGTAGGCCAGGTAGGCGAAGAAGAGCGCCAGCACGACGAAAATGATGGCGACGACCTTGTATTGCTGACGCAGATAGGCCATCGCACCCTTGCGGACGTGCGCCGCGATTTCGCGCATGCGCTCCGTGCCCTCGTCCTCGCGCTTCATGGCGCGGTAGAAGGCCCAGGCCATGCCCAGTGCGACGACCGAGGCGGCCGGCACGGCCCAGAAAATCGAAGGAATGTTCATAACGGTATGTAAATTTATGGATTGGTCGAATACAAATTTAAGAAAAAATCGGGCGTTCTGTTCCCGATTTCTCCATTTTTTATTTCGAAAAATAACATCGAAGTATCGTTCCGAAACCTCCGCACCACCCATCCATGCCCAAAAACCGGCTGAACGCGCCCGACCCCAACCAAACCGACTGAGCCCAACCGAACGCGACCGAACGTAACTGAACCGACTGAACGCGACTGAACGCGACCGGACGCGACCGGACGCGACCGAACGCAACTGAACCAACCGGACGCAACTGAACCGACCCGCCGCCCTACCCTGCCCGGGAACCAACTGTCCCACCCAGAACCGACCTCCCGTACCGGTTCGCCCCGGTCCGAATCCAACCCGCCGCACCGGAATCGGCCGAGACCGCCCCAACCGGGGACCATCTACCCTGCCCGTAATCGGGCACTTCCCGCACCGGAATCAGCCGGAACCGGGCCATCACCGACCGAACCAGAGCGCGCTAAAGACGGTTCAGCTCGTCGAGGTCGCGGCCGCTCCTGCGCTCGCGCCCGGCAGGGGCGCCGAAACGATAGGTAAGGTTGAACTTCACCTGCCGCGACTCCCATTTGCCCCAGTTGTAGAGGTAGAATCCTTCGTAACGGCTCGTGCTGTCCCAGTTCGAAGTCCAGAAGAGGTCGCTCACGCCGAGGCTCGCCTCGAGGCGGTCGCCAAGGAACTTGCGGCTCAGCGCCACATCGACGCTGCCAGTCGGTTCGCACACCTCGATGGCCTCGCCCAGACGCCGCGTCGTGAAGCTGCCGCCGAGCTCGAGCCGCAGACGTCCCGGCAGGCGGAAGGTGTTGCGCAGCGAGAAGATGGCGGCCAGACGCTTCAGGTCGAAGCGCCGCATGCGGTCGTAGGCGATATCGTTGTTGAGCCAGTAGCAGGTGGCACCTGCCACGGCATCCCACCAGCGGGCTACGCGCACCTGCTGGAAAAGCTCGAGCGCGAGGCGGTGCTGCCGCCCGAGGTTGCGGGGTGTCATCACCAGACGCTTCACGTCGAGCGTGTCGCTGATTTGCGTCCTATAGTCGGTCAGACAGGTGTACGACGCCGTGACGGCCGTTTTGCGCCAGCTCCACGAGAGCGCCACGCGATGGCTCCGCTGCGGTTCGAGGAAGGGGTTGCCCTGCCAGCAGGTAAGCTCGTCGAGCATGTATTCGAAAGGATTGAGGTCCTGATAGGCCGGGCGGTCGATGCGGCTGCCGTAGGAGAGGGCGAAGGTGCTCTGCCCGCCCGCCTTCCAGCTGAGCGCAAGCGAGGGGAAGAGGTCGAAGTAGCGGCGGCGGTTGTGCTCGCGCGGAGAGCCGTCCGTGCGGCGCAAATCGCCGTCCGAACGGGTATATTCGCCGCGCAGCCCCACCTCGAGCGTCGCACGGCGTCCCAGCGGACGGTTGTACTGGAGGTAGGCGGCCAGCAGCTCCTCCTGGTAGAGGAAGCGGCTCGACTGCGACGGGTCGAGCTGCTCACCCGCCGGGGCGACCGTCGAGAACCGGTAGTCGTTGTCGGCCCGCACCCACGAATACTTCACCCCCGCGTGCAGGGTGCCGCCCCACAGGCGGTGCTGCTGCGCATAACTGAGAGCCAGGATGTCGATGGCGCGGCTGTTCACCGAGCGATAGAGGTCGTCGGAAAGGACGACGCCCGCCGGGTCTTCGTAACGGTTGGGCTGCAGGCAGCCGGCGCCTCCGTCGAAGAAGGCGTAGTCGACGTCGAGCGCATAGTGCTCGCCCTCGCGCGGCGCATAGGTGTAGAAGAGGGTTCCGCCGTAGCGGTTGCCCTTCTGGCGGTAGTAGTCGTTCGAGGCGCGAAGGAGCGATTCGACGTCGAGCGTCGCGGCGTCCCGCACCGTGGTGGTCGTGCGGGTCCGACCGGGTCCGAAGAGCGTGTTGACATCGACCCGCGCACCGAGCGTATGGTGCTCCGAGGGGCGGTACTCCACCCCGACGTTGCCCGTGACGGTGCGCCGCCGGTCCTCGTCGTCGGTCGGACTCAGGTAGTCGGTCCCGTTCTGGATGCGGTGCATGCCGTAGTAGAGCCCCGTACGGCCGAGCGCATGGCTGTAGTTGGCGTAGAGACTCACCCGGCCGGTATTGCAGCTGAACGCGAGCTCGGTGTTCTGCCTCCAGTTGTCCCAGACCGAAAAGCCGTTGTTGAACGAAAGGGAGAGGCCGTCGGCACTTCGCCCGCGCTCGACGTTGATGTTGATGACGCCGGCCGACCCTTCGGCGTCGTACTGCGCCGAAGGGTTGCTCATCACCTCCACGGACGAAACCGACGAGGCGGGCATCGAGCGCAGCATGGCGGCCAGTTCCTCGCGCTGCATGTAGGTCTGCTTGCCGTTGAGCATCACCAGCACTCCGGAACTGCCGCCGAGCGAGATTTCGTTCTCGCCGCTGACCATCACGCCGGGGGTCTGTTTCAGCGCGTCGAGCGCCGTACCGCCCGCCAGCGAGGCGCTGTTGCGGGGCGTATAGACCATGCGCCCCTGCTCGACACGCAGCGTTGCGTTGGGATTCTCGGCCACGACCACCACGTCGTCGATACCGACGGCCGTCCCTTCGAGGCGCAGCTCCCCGACGTCGGTCGCCCGCTCCACGTCGAACGGTTCGCCGACATAGGGGGCAAAACCCAGGCAGCTGACGAAAAGACGCACGCGGCCCGAGGCCGAAAGCGTAAAACGCCCCTCGTCGTCGGTCACGGCGTGCTGCAGCATCGCCTCCGAGTCGGGGGCAAGGGTTGCGACCACAGCCGTCGGCACGGATTGGAGCAGAGAGTCAACCACGCGCCCGGTGAGCGGGAAGGCCTCTTGGGCCAACGTTGCAAACGGAGCGAGCAGGGCCGCGAGAAGCGACAGCAGACGGACGGATTTATGCATCATGTGAACGGATTTTTACACCTTACGCTCACAAAGATAGAAATTTTGCGGGGGGAGGAAATTTTTCACCTCCTTTTTTGAAAAAAATCTGCAAAAACACGGCCGGAAGCTGTTCCCGGAGGCGTTTCCGCATGTCCATCTGTGAGGCACGGCACTCGGAAAACAGGGAAAAATGACGCACGGGGTTGTTTTTTCCGGTTCGGGAGCGTACATTTGCAGCGCCGGCAGCCGCCGGAACCCCGTGTCTAACTCAAAAAAACAAAAACATGGACGAAGGCCCGTACAGAAAACTCACGAAAACGACATCGAATTCTTGAACCACCTGTAAGGGCCCCGCGTGGTCTCCCTTGCAGGACAAAAGGAGACCATGCCATGAAAGAGACCAACATCCGACTGCTGCAGCTGCTCGCCGATGGCGACTGGCATGCACTCAGGGAGGCGTTGAGCCGTTGCGACCTGCCAACGCTCCACGCCCTCATCGAAGCCTCCCCCGCCGAGGCTCAAGCCATCCTTTTCCGACTCTCCCCGCATCGTGCGGCCGAGGCCCTCTTCGAAGGCTTCGCCCCGCCCCTGCGCCGCAGGCTGCTCACGGCACTCGCGGCGATGGCCGCCGCCGGAGACTCCCCGCTCGAGGCCTTCACGCCCGATGAACTCGACGAGATGCCCGCCGAAGCGGTGCGCCTGCTGCCGGAGTATACGGCCGGGCTCGCCCCCGAACGACGCTTCCTGCTGGCCGGCTACGACAGCGAATGCGTCGGGAGGCTCCTCTCGCACCGCTACCTCACCCTGCCACACGACCTGAGCGCCGGCTCGGCCGCCGAACGGCTGCGCCAGACGACCGCCGCTTCGCGTGCGGAACTGCTCTGCGTGACCGCACCCGGGTGCCGGCTCGTCGGAGCACTCCGTCCCGACGAGCTGCTGCTGGCAGACCCCGCCGAGCCGGTCGCGTCGCTCTGCCGCCCCTCCGCCGCGCCCCTTCATGCGCGCGACACGCTGGGCGAGGCCTCCGCCCGCATGGTGGGTCAGGCGACCACGGCGCTCCCCGTAACCGACGCCTCGGGGGCGCTGCTGGGCATCGTCACGGCCGACCGTCTGCTCAAGGCGCTGCGCGAGGCGGGCACCGAGGATTTCCAGAAGTTCGGCGGCGCCGAGGAACTGGAGCTCTCCTACACGCGCACGCCACTCCTCTCGCTGGTGCGCAAACGGGCCGGATGGCTCGTCATCCTCTTCCTGAGCGAGATGCTCACCGCCTCGGCCATGGGCTATTTCGACGACGAAATCGCCCGGGCGGTGGTTCTGGCGCTCTTCGTGCCGCTGATTATCTCGAGCGGAGGCAACTCCGGGTCGCAGGCCGCCAGTCTCATCATCCGCGCGCTGGCGCTCGGCGAACTGGGGATAAGGCAGTGGTGGTACATTCTGCGCAAGGAGCTGCTCTCGGGGGTGCTGCTGGGGGCGATTCTGGGGTGCATCGGACTGGTGCGCATCATCGTCTGGCAGCAGTTCGGCCTCTACGACTACGGCGAATACTGGGGCTGGATTGGCGCAAGCGTCGCCGTATCGCTCCTCTTCATCGTGCTGTGGGGCACCGTTTCGGGCTCGATGATTCCGCTGCTGCTCAAACGCATCGGTCTCGACCCGGCCACCGCCTCGGCCCCCTTCGTCGCCACGCTGGTTGACGTGACGGGGCTCATCATCTACTTCACCGTCTCGGCCATTCTGCTGAGCGGCAAGCTGCTCTGACCCGGCGCGGGGCCGACTCCCAATTGCTCCATTCCCGAAGAACGACCCTCCTTCTCCCAAAAAGGAGGGGGCGGCCGGGGGGGGGAAAGAAAAAGAAACCGAGAGCGGGCCTGCCGGGGGAAGAACCGCAAGCGCCCCGCTGGGGAAAGAACTGCAAGCGGGCCTGCCGAGGAAGGTTCGCAAGCGCCCCGCCGGGAAAGGGTCGTACCATAAAAAAGGGAGGCGGCATCCGGTCGAAACCGGATTGCCGTCTCCCTGTCGTATGGCCCGTTGCCGGGCCGAAACTCAGGCTACGAGCCGAAGTTGTCGTAGAGGATGTTCTCGGGCGGTACGCCGAGCGAGTCGAGCATCTTCACCACCGACGCAATCATCATCGGGGGTCCGCACATGAGGTAGATGCAGTCCTCGGGTGCCTGATGGTGCTTCAGATAGTTCTCGTAGAGCACGTTGTGGACGAATCCCGGCGTATACTTCACGCCTGCTGCATCGGCCTCCGGGTCGGGACGGTCGAGCGCCAGGTGGAACGAGAAGTTGGGGAACTCCTTTTCGATTTCGTGGAACTCGTGCAGATAGGGAGCCTCCTTGAGCGCACGGGCACCGTACCAGAACGATACCGGACGCTTCGTCTTCTCGGTCTTGAAGAGGTGCATGATGTGGCTGCGCATGGGCGCCATACCGGCACCGCCGCCCACGAAGATGAGCTCCTGCGTGTCGGGCAGGTTGTCCGGCAGGAAGAACTCGCCGTAGGGGCCCGAGATGGTCACCTTGTCACCCGGCTTGCGCGAGAAGATGTACGACGAGCAGATGCCCGGGTTCACCTTCATGAACGAGCCCGTGGCCCGGTCGAACGGCGGCGTGGCGATACGGATGTTGAGCATGATGATGTTGCCCTCGGCCGGGTGGTTGGCCATCGAGTAGGCGCGGAAGGTCGGCTCGGGGTTGGTGGCCACCAAATTCCACATCTTCATGCGGTCCCAGTCGGCGCGGTACCTCTCGTCAACGTCCATGTCCGAGAACTTGATGGCATCGTACTTCGGGATGTCAATCTGGATGTAACCGCCGCTGCGGAACTTGAGGTGCTCGCCTTCGGGCAGCTTCACCACGAACTCCTTGAGGAAGGTCGAGATGTTGCGGTTCGAGACTACGGTGCACTCCCACTTCTTCACGCCCAGAACGGATTCGGGCACCTTGATTTTGAGGTCGTTCTTCACCTTCACCTGGCAGCCCAGACGCCAGTGGTCCTTGGCCATCTTGCGCGAGATGAAGCCCGTTTCGGTCGGCAGGATGTCACCGCCGCCCTCCATGACCTGGCACTTGCACATGCCGCACGAACCGCCGCCGCCGCAGGCCGAAGGCAGGAACACCTTGTTGTTGGCCAGCGTCGAAAGCAGCGAGTTGCCGCTCTCGGCCTTGATGACCTTCTCGCCGTCGTTGATGTCAATCGTCACTTCGCCCGACGAGGTCAGCTTCGCCTTCGCTACGAGCAGGATTGCCACCAGGACGAGCGTGATGACAAGGAAGGCCACGATTGCTATGATGATTGTCAATTCCATTTTCTAAATCACTTTTTACAGGTTAGAACTGGATGCCCGAGAATATCATGAAGGCGATACCCATCAGGCCGGTGATGATGAAGGCGATGCCGGGGCCCTTCAGCGCTGCGGGAATGTGCGAATAGGTCGTCTTCTCGCGGATGGCGGCCATCATGACGATTGCCAGCCACCAGCCAAGGCCCGAACCCAGTCCATAGGCTACGGTCTGCACGAACGAGGTGAGCTCGCCGGCGTCAACCTTCTGCTGCATGAAGAGCGAACCGCCCATGATGGCGCAGTTGACGGCAATCAGCGGCAGGAAGATACCCAGCTGGTTGTAGAGCGTCGGCGAGAACTTCTCGACAATCATTTCGACGAGCTGCACGAATGCGGCAATCGTTGCGATGAAGACGATGAAGGTGAGGAAGTTCAAATCGACACCCTCGACCAGTGCGTTGGCCTTGAGCACGTATTCATAGAGCAGATAGTTCAGCGGAACGGTCATCACCATCACGAAGGTAACGGCGGCACCGAGACCCAGTGCGGTCTTGACGCTCTTCGACACGGCGATGTAGGAGCACATGCCGAAGAAGAAGGCGAAGACCATGTTGTCGATAAAAATCGACCGGATAAAGATATTCAGTGTTTCCATACGTTATCTTCTATTTTTCCTGTAAATCCTTGTTGCGCGAACGGTGTACCCAGATGATGCAGCCGACGATAATCAGCGCCATGGGCGGGAAGAGCATCAGACCGCAGTTCGAATAGAAGCCGCCCTCGGACATGTACCAGCTTTCGGGAATGATGCGGTAGCCCAGCAGGCTGCCCGAACCGAGCAGTTCGCGGAAGAAGGCCACGATGACCAGAATCATGCCGTAGCCCAGGCCGTTGCCGATACCGTCGAGGAACGAAGGCCACGGCTTGTTGGCCAGCGCGAAGGCCTCGACACGGCCCATGACGATACAGTTGGTGATAATCAGACCCACGTAGACCGACAGCTGCTTGGAGACCTCATAGACGTAGGCCTTCAGCACCTGGTCCACCAGAATCACCAGCGCGGCGATGACCACCAGCTGGACGATGATGCGGATACGCGCCGGCACGCCGTTGCGCAGCAGCGACATCACCAGGTTCGAGAAGGCGGTCACCACCGTCACCGAGAGTGCCATGACGATGGCCGGCTTGAGCTGTACGGTGACGGCCAGAGCCGAGCAGATACCGAGAATCTGCACGATGACGGGGTTGTTCGCCGAGAAGGGACCCGTCAGGTATTTCATGTTCTTAGCCGAAAACAAAGGCTCTCTTTCGTTCTTACTCATTGCTTGCTACATTTTCATCGTTAGACACTTCCTCGGCGGCTGCCGGCTGCACGGCTGCGGCCTTCTTGGCCTCCAGCAACGGCAGATAGTGCGAGAAGCTGTCGAAGAGCATGGCCGTCACACCGTCCGAGGTCTTCGTACCGCCCGAGACGGCATCCACCTCGTGGGCGGGGTCCTGGGCGCCGCCCTTGCGGAGCTTCACCGAGACGAACTGGTCACCCTCGAAAATCGTCTTGCCGAGGAACTTGGACTGATACTTCGACGTGGCGATTTCGGAACCCAGACCCGGGGTCTCGCCCTTGTGGGCCATGATGATACCCGAAATCGTGTTCATGTCCTTCTCGAGCGCCACGTAGCCCCAAATCGGGCCCCACAGACCGGCACCGTAGACGGGCAGCACCACGCGGCCGTCCTTGGCCTCGAAGACCGGGAGCTTCCCTTCGGCAAAGGCCGTGGGCAGGTCGTTCAACAGCGCAAAGACATCGCCGTCGATACGCTCGCCGCGGTCATTGACCACATAGGCGCTGACGACATCGTCGTAGCTAATCGTGTCGATGAGCTTCTCCGCGTCGACCTGCATTCTTGCGGCATCACCCGCATAGAGCGACGCCAGAATGTTGCGCCTCTTCTCGTTCAGGTCGTTGGCATCCTGACGCGGCTTGAGCGCCAGCGCTGCTACGGCCAGCAGGACGGCCACGATGATGACCATCACCGTCGAGTACATGATGATATAGGCGTTGCTGTTCGTGTCGCTGAACAGCCCCTTCTTCTTCAGAGGGGTGAATTCCGATGCGGGAGCACCGCAGACGGGGCACTTTTCGGGAGCGGCCGCACCTTCATGGATATAGCCGCAAACATTGCATTTGAATTTTTTCGTTGCCATTCTACTCCCTATTTTGCCAGTTTAACACGTTTGTTTCTGCGCGAGATGTTCGCCTCGACCACATAGTGGTCCACCAGCGGAGCCAGCGCGTTCATGAAGAGAATCGAAAGCATCATGCCTTCGGGGTATGCCGGATTGACCACGCGAATCAGGATGGCCAGGGCGCCCGTCATGAAGCCGACGATGTACTTGCCCGTGTTGGTCTGGGCCGAGGTCACGGGGTCGGTGGCCATGAAGACCGCACCGAAGGCGAAACCGCCGACAATCAGGTGCCACCATGCGGGATACTCCGTCACGCCGAGAGCCTGGAAGAGGTAGCCCATCGCCAGACCGCCGACAAAGACCGAAAGCATCGTACGCCACGAGGCGATGCCCGTCAGCAGCAGAATCGCGGCACCGATGAGGATGGCCAGCGTCGAGGTCTCGCCGAACGAACCGGGGATGAAGCCCAGGAAGGCGTCCAGCGGCGAGAAGGTCATCGTGCCGGTGGTCGAGAGCTGCTCGAGCGCCGTGGCACCGGTGATGCCGTCCACCTGCGCACCCATCATCGTCCAGTTGGAGTACCATACGGTCTCACCCGACATCGAGGGGGTGTAGGCGAAGAAGGCGAAGGCACGCGCCAGCAGCGCGGGGTTGAAGACGTTCATGCCCGTACCGCCGAAGACCTCCTTGCCGAAGACTACGGCAAAGGCCGTTGCGAGGGCCACCATCCACAGCGGCGTGCTCACCGGCATAATCATCGGGATGAGCAGACCCGAGACGAGGAAGCCCTCGTTGACCTCGTGGCCGCGCGCCTGGGCGAAGGCGAACTCGATGCCCAGACCGACGATGTAGGAGACGCAGACCATCGGCAGCACGCGCACCAGACCGTAGAAGAAGGCCGTGAAGCCCGTCAGGCCGACCTGAATACCCGTATTGAAGCATCCGAAGAGGAATGCCGGCAGCAGCGCCACGACCACCACAATCATCGTACGTTTCATATCGTTGCAGTCGCGGATGTGCGCACCCTTCGTCGTAGTCGTATTGGGCACGAAGAGGAAGGTCTCGAACGCATCGAATGTCGATTCGAGGAAGCCCAGTTTACCGCCCTTGGTAAAAGTGGGCTTGATGTTGTCCATGAATTTACGCAGTCCCATCGTTAAGCCTCCTTAATCATTAAGTTAATACCGTCGCGGATAATCTGCTGAATCTCGGTCTTCGAGGGGTCGACGAACTCGCAGAGTGCAAAGTCCTCCTCCACGACCTCGTAGATACCCAGATTCTCCATCTTCTCGATGTCGCCGGCCAGGCAGGCCTTCAGCAGATACATCGGGTAGATGTCCATGGGCAGATACTGCTCGTAGAGACCCGTCACCACGAAGGGGCGCTCGCCGCCGTTGAGGTTCGTGTCCAGACGGTAGGACTTCTTCGGGCAGAGCCACGAGAAATAGGCGTGCGACACCGAGAACTTGTTGCAGCGGGGCATCGCCCAGCCCAGCAGTTCGTACTTGTCGCCCTCGGGAATCACCGTCAGCATGTTGGCGTAGAAGCCGATGAAGCCGTCGGCGGCGACCTTCGTACCCGTCAGCACGTTGCCCGAGATGATGCGGACGCTGTCGCCCGGCTTCTGGGGCTTGATGTTGTTGCCGAGAATCGATGCCACGCTGGCGCCCGAGACGATGCGCACGTAGTGCGGTGCGGCAACCTCCGAGCCGGCCACGGCGATGACCTTCGTCATGTCGACGCGGCCCTCGTTGAACAGGCGGCCGATGATGGCCAGGTCCTGGATGTTGACCGTCCAGACCACGTCACCCTTGTTGATGGGGTCGATGTGGTGAATCTGGACACCGACGTTGCCCACGGGGTGCTTGCCTGCAAAGGTGTGCAGCTCGACGTTTCTAAGCGACGGCATCGCACCTTCGGCGCCGGCGCGCATCGAGAGGTGCACCTTACCCTGGGTCAGACGACGCATCACCTCGATACCTGCCTGCAGGTTCTTCTGCTCACCCTGCAGCACGAAGTTGTAGTCGGGGGCCAGCGGCGCGGAGTCGAATGCGGAGATGAAGACCGCCTTCGGCACGTCGTTCGGGTCGGCAATGATGCCGTAGGGGCGCTGCACGAGCATCGGCCAGAGGCCCGACTTGAGCAGCAACTCGACAATCTCCTCGCGCGAGGCCTTCGACGGCTCGAGCCGTGCGAACTCCTCGTAGTCGGTACGCTCGTCGGCAGCCACCGTCACGTTGAGCACCTTGCGCTTCTCACCGCGGTTGACCGCCGTCACCGTGCCGCTGACAGGCGACGTGAAGAGCACCCGCTCGTTGTACTTGTTGAAGAACAACGGCGTGCCCGCCTTCACCTTGTCACCCACCTTAACCAGCAGCTTGGGCGTCACGCCCTCGAAATCGAGGGGCGACACGGCATATTCGGACGAACGCGGCGCTTCCGCCAACGTCTCCTCGGCCTTGCCCTGAAGATTGATGTCGAGACCCTTGCGTAGTGTAATGATTTTCGACATTGATTAAAGATTTTGATTGTTATTTTGGAATATTTATGGGTTTCCGCATACGTTGTTAGCTGACTAACACACTAATTCGCGTGCGAAAATACGATTTTTTTCCGACAATTCCCCATCCGGAGCACAATATTTCTTAAATTAACTTACAAATCCACAATTTCCCCGGGAAATGCGTATTTTTGCCTTCATGACTGCACCCTGGGTCAATATCCACACGCATCGGCCGACGGGTCTGTGCATCGAGCTTCGGGCGGCGGGCATCCATCCGTGGAAGGTCGCGGCGTCCGGCGCCGGGGGGCTCGGCAGGGCGCTCGACGAGCTCGACCGTGAGCTCGACGGGGCGCAGGCCGTCGGCGAAATCGGGCTCGACCTTGCCTGCGGCGTGCCGCTCGCGCAACAGGAGGAGCTCTTCCGCGCGCAGCTCGAACTGGCCGAGCGGCGGGGGCTTCCCGTGGTGCTGCACTGCGTGCGGGCCTTCGAGCCGGTGATGAAGGAGCTGGAACGCCACCACCTCCGTGCGGTCATCTTCCACGGCTTCATCGGCTCGCCGCAGCAGGCGCGGCGCGCCCTCGCGCGGGGCTGCATGCTCTCGTTCGGCGAGCGGACCTTCGCCTCGCCCCGCACGCTGGAGGCGCTGCGCGCGACGCCCCTCGGGCAGCTCTTCGTCGAGACGGACGAGAGCCCGACGCCCATCGGGCGGCTCTACGAACGGGTGGCCGAAGCAAGGGGGGTGAGCGTCGAGGCGCTGCGCGAGGCGGCATGGGAGAACTACAAACGCATTTTCGAAACGACATGACAAACGACAACTGGCTGGAACGCACTGAATTGCTCCTGGGAGCCGAGAAACTGGAACGGCTGCGCCGCGCCCATGTCCTCGTGGTGGGGCTGGGGGGCGTAGGGGCCTATGCCGCTGAAATGATAGCGCGCGCGGGCGTGGGACGCATGACCATCGCCGACGCCGACACGGTCTCCCCGTCGAACATCAACCGCCAGCTCGTGGCGCTCCACTCGACCGTCGGCCGACCGAAGGCCGAGGTGCTGGCCGAGCGGCTGCGCGACATCAATCCCGACATCGAGCTGACGGTGGTCAACCGCTACATCCGCGACGAGGAGACCTACACGCTGCTCGACGCCGCGCGCTACGACTACGTCGTCGACGCCATCGACACCCTCTCGCCCAAGCTGGCCCTCATCAAGGGGGCGCTCGACCGCCAGCTGCGGCTCGTCAGCTCGATGGGGGCCGGTGCGAAGACGGACCCCACGCGCATGGAGATTGCGGACATCGGCCGGACGCACCACTGCCCGCTGGCCCACATGCTGCGCAAGCGGCTCCACAAGCTCGGCATCCGGAGCGGATTCCGGGCCGTCTTCTCGGCCGAACCGATGCACGAGGGGGCGATGATTCTCTGCGAGGAGCAGAACAAGAAGTCGAACGTCGGGACCATCTCCTACCTCCCGGCGCTCTTCGGCATCGGCTGCGCCTCGGTGGTCATCCGCGACCTGGCGGGCGAGCCGATTCCCTGACGCGACGCCCCTTTCCGGAAGGGGTCGGCCCAGAGCCGGCAGAGGGACGAACGGGGCGGAGGCGGCAGCCGCCGGAAACGCACCCGTCAAACGGACGCCGCGACCGCCGGAAACGAACCCGGCAAGACGGAGCAGGCGGCCGTCGGAAACGTACCGGCAAGGCGGAGAAGGCGGCCGTCGGAGGTACCCCGAAACGGGAACGAAGGCCTCCGGAAAACCGCCGCGAAGGGCCCGGCAGGGAGCCGCTACCGGGCAGCGGACAACAACGGACGAAAACGGACAAGCAATATAACAACTAACTGACTGTCAAGATGGAAAACAACACGAAGAAACCTACCATCGTCTTTCTCGACGAATACACGCTGGGCGGCGCCGACCTGCGCCGCATCAAGGCGCTGGGCGACTATACGGGCTACGAAAACACCACCCGCGAGGAGGTCATCGAACGCTGCCGCACGGCCCGGGTCGTCATCACCAACAAGGTGGTGCTCGACCGCGAGACGCTGCGTGCGCTGCCCTCGCTCCGGCTCATCTGCGTCGCCGCGACGGGGCTGAACAACATCGACCTCGAGGCGGCGGCCGAGTTGGGCATCGAGGTGCGCAACGCCGCCGGATACTCGACCCACTCGGTGGCCGAGACGACGCTCGGGGCCGCCATCGCGCTGCTGCGCCACAGCGTCTACTACGACCGCTACGTCAAGAGCGGCGCCTACGCCTCGTCGGGGCGACAGTTCCACTTCGCCCTGGCCAATCACCAGCTCCACGGCTCGCGCTGGGGCATCGTCGGGCTGGGCACCATCGGCCACGAGGTGGCGCGGCTGGCCGAGGCCTTCGGATGCGAGGTCCGCTACACCTCCACCTCGGGCGTCGCACGCGAGGAGCGCTACCCCGCCCTCTCGCTGGCCGAGCTGCTGAGCTGGGCCGACGTCGTCTCGATACACTGCCCGCTCAACGCCCGGACGCGCAACCTCATTGGCGCCCCCGAGCTCAAAATCATGAAGCGGTCGGCCATCCTCATCAACGTGGCGCGCGGCGGCATCGTCGACGAGGCGGCGCTGGCCACGGCACTCGACCGGGGCAGCATCGCCGGTGCGGCGCTCGACGTCTTCACGCAGGAGCCCCTGGCGGCCGACAACCCGCTGACGCACATCGCCGCCCCGGACCGCATCCTGCTCTCGCCCCACAACGCCTGGTCGCCCGTCGAGGCCGTCGAGGTGCTGGTGGGCTGCATCGAGCGCAACATCACGGAGTTCTGCAACCGTCAATAGAGCGACGACCGCATGGAGACTACACCCGACGAACGCCGCCAGCGGGTCTTCGACTTCCTCGACGCCCACGGCATCCGCTACACCTGGTATGAGCACCCCGAGGCGCCGACCATCGACATCGCCCGTCAATACTGGCACGACGACGGCTCGAAGCACTGCAAGAACCTCTTCTTCCGCAACCACAAGGGCGACCGCCACTATCTGGTCTCGTTCGACTGCGAGCGGAATCTGGCCATCCACGACCTCGAACACCGGCTGCGGCAGGGGAAGCTCTCCTTCGCCTCGGAGCAGCGCATGGAGCGGTGGCTCGGGCTGCGGCCCGGCTCGGTGTCGCCCTTCGGGCTCATCAACGACACGGAGAACCACGTGCACCTCTTCCTCGACCGCAACCTCGAACGCTGCGACGCCTACTCGTTCCACCCCAACGACAACCGGGCGACGGTGGTCATCACGCGCGAGGAGTTCATGCGCTATCTGGCAGCCGTGGGCAATTCGTTCGAATTCATCGACCTGTATTGAACGGCGGAAGCAATTTTTTTCTATCTTTGGTTAACCAAACCCAAAAAACACGACTCATGAAAAAATTGACGCTTATTCTGCTCCTGCTCTTCTGTGCGGCCGGCACGCTCCGGGCACAGGAGCTCAAGCCCGACATCATGTCCTACCTGCGCAGCGAAGGCTACGCCCCCTTCTACGACGAGGACGGCGACGTACAGTTCAAGGTTGAGGGATATACCTACTACGCCATCACCCGCGACAGCGGCATGGGATACTCCTACGTCGAGGTCCGCGTGCAGTTCGCTACGGACCAGCCGCTCGACAAGCTCATCACGATGGCCAACGACCTCAACCGCGGCAAATACGTCTGCAAGTATACGGCCTACGAGAACGACGGGGAGAATGTCTTCCAGTTCGGCGTGGAGTTCATCGCCTCGACCACGGCCCAGGTCAACTACATGATGGGACACGTGCTGCGTCTGCTCCCCTCGGAGGTGAATTCGGTCATCGACTCGCTCTGATTCATCCGGAGCAGCTATTTATAAGAAGAGGGATGCACTCCGTTCGGGGGTGCATCCCTCTCTTCTCTGTATCGTATCGGCTTCTGTGTCCCACGTTCGCCCCGGCGGCGGAAGGGAGCCCCGGACGTGCGGGTGCAGGGCGCAAGGCGCAAGGTGCAGGGCGCGGGAGACGAGCGCAGACCCGCCGCAGAACCGTCGCAGGCCGCCACGCCCCGGCAGCGCTCAGAGAAACTCCTTCTTGATGCGGCAGAAGTAGGCCTCGGTCACCCCGATGTAGGAGGCCAGCGTCCGCGCCGAGACCACCTCCAGAATCTCGGGCCGGTACTTCAGCACAGCGATAATCCGCTCGCGGGCATCGCCCTTGATGTACTTGAGCTTCTTCTCCGAGGTGTAGAACTGCCCCATCGCCAGGTCGAACATCCAGCGGGCGAACTCGTGCGACTCGACCAGCAGCCGGTCGAACTTCGCCTTGGGGACCATGATGCAGGTGCACCCCTTCTTGCAGGTCTCGAACTGCATGACGGCCGGCTGGTTCATATAATACGAGTGGGGCGAAAGCAGAATCGTCCCCGGAGAGGCGAATCCGTAGGTCTCCTCCTTCTCCTTCTCGAAGTAGACCACCCGCAGAATCCCCCTCCTTGACGATATAGACGTTGCGGTTGATATGACCGAACTCGATGACGGCCTTCTTGGGACCGAAGTGCACCTCCTCGCCCAGCGCGAGCAGCTGGCGGACCACCTCCTCCGAAGGATGGAAATCCCCCTCGTGCATAATCTGGTCAATCAGTTCATCCATGGCTGAAAACTCTTTTCGGGGCGAATTTACCAAAAAAGAGTCGAAAACAAACAATGTTTGACCTATGTCAATGTTTTTATGGCTTCCTTTCTCTACTTTTGAAACTGAATAAACAACCAAATCCCCTTGTATTATGAAAAAGTATCTACTCTTTACCATTGCGCTCTTTGCAGCCCTGGCATTGCAGTCGTGCAAGGACGACAAGACCGACGAGCCCAATCCCGGCCCCGACCCCGAACCTACCGTGGAATACGACGTGGATACCGTCTCTTCCATTTGCGAAGGAATCTACTTCGGAGACGCCTACCTGTCCAACGATGAGGTCTACACCTACTACCTCTCCATCAGCGACCTGCCGGTTCTGGACGGCGGCTATACGGACAGCGAGGGTACCTATTACATCCTCCGGCTCAACACTCCGTTCGAGGAACAGATAGCCAACGGCACCTATACGATGACCGAGGAGACCAACAAATATACGGAATACACCATCCTCGGGGGCAATTACAGCTACATCGTCTACCACAGCCAGCAGTACCTGATTAAGGAGGGTACCATGACCGTGACGAACGCCGAGACCAAGCCCCGAATCGAAATCGAGATGACCACGACCGAGGGCTCTACATTCCATACCGTCTACGAAGGCATCTACCCCTATTACAACAAGAGCATCGAGTGACTGAAGCAGGACATGAACACGAAGATGACCAGCGTCTACTCGTGGTATCTGGAGGAGATGAACGAAGACCGCAACGCCAATCTGAACATCACCCTCTATGAGAACATCGACGCGGACGGTTGGGTCGTAGTCCCCTCGAGCGTGCTGATTTTCGTGGGCCGCGGCGAGTTCGACGACGACGGCAACCTCATCCCCGGCACCTTCACCATCACCAACGACGAAGAGGCCTCTGACTACACCTTCCTCGCAGGCGGCTGCATCAACTTCATGAATGCACCCTTCCCGACCAGCACCAACTTCTGCTATTACTACGACCCGGAGAACTCGTCGGCCATCCAGGTGGGTCTGGCCCAGTCGGGTACGGTCGAGATTGAGAAGAACGGCGACAACTACACGCTGACCTACGACCTGACGACCGACAAGGGCAAAAAGCTGACGGGCAGCTATACGGGCCCCATCGTCGTGCAGGACGCCCCGAAGGTGATTGAAAAGAACGAATGGGACCTCTCTGAAGACCACGAGCTGTCGTTCAATGCTCCGAATATCAACGTACAGGCGTTCGGCAGCAAATACACAATTTCGGGAGCGTACACCTGGCAATTCCAGTTCAAGCAGTACAACGAGAACTGGCAGTATGTCTCCGACCAGCTGGTTATCGAGGTCGTATGCGACCTGAATGAATCCGAGGAGCCCGTTTCCGGCGTATTCCAGATTAGCGACAGCTTCCTCGACGGACAGGCCGAGCCCAAGCACTTCAAGGGCACCTGGACTGGCGAACTCGAAATCTTCTAACGGCAGAAAAAGAGCGAGTCAAATAAAACAACAAGGCACTTAAGGGAACAGCCCGGAGAATTTTCAGAATTCTCCGGGCTGCTCATTATCTGCTTCACATCTGCTTCTCGTCTGCTTCACGCTGTCGGGATGGAGCTGCGCCCCATGTCCGCGGCCAACGACGCTCCGGATGAGGTATGCCCCGAAACAAAAAAATTCCCGAAGCAAGGAACGATGCTCCGGGATTTTGCGTATGGCTCACCCCGCCAGGAACGGAGGCGTCTCACACCGGAAACGGAAGCATCCCGCGGGGGCGGCAACACCCTGCACCTCGCCCCCCACCCCACAGCCGGAAACAAAGACGCCCCGCCGCACAATGATGCGGCGGGGCGTCGCGGACGGAACCGAATCCGTCGTGCGGTTAACCGTGCGTGCTACTTCATCTCGACGAGCGAGTGTCCCGTCATCTCGGCGGGCTGCTCCAGACCCATCAGCTTGAGCACCGTGGGGGCCACGTCGGCCAGAATGCCGTTGTGAACAGCCTTCACACGGTCCGAAACCACCACGATGGGCACCGGATTGAGCGAGTGCGCCGTGTTGGGCGTACCGTCGGGATTGATGGCGTTGTCGGCATTGCCGTGATCGGCAATCATCACCACCTCGTAGCCGTTGGCCTTGGCAGCCTCGACCACCTTGGCGACGCAGCCGTCAACGGCCTTCACGGCCTTCACAATCGCGTCGTAGACGCCCGTGTGGCCCACCATGTCGCCGTTGGCGAAGTTCAGGCAGATGAAGTCGAACTTGCGCTCGCCGAGTGCCGCCACCAGCTTGTCGGCAACCTCCGGAGCCGACATCTCGGGCTGCAGGTCATAGGTCGCAACCTTGGGCGATGCGACCAGGATGCGCTCCTCGCCGTCGAACTTGTCCTCGCGGCCGCCGTTGAGGAAGAAGGTCACGTGGGCATACTTCTCCGTCTCGGCGATGCGCAGCTGCTTGAGGCCCTGCTTCGAAACCCACTCGCCGATGGTGTTGTGCACGTTCTCCTTGTCGAAGAGGATGTGCAGACCCGTGAACTTGGCGTCGTAGGGGGTCATGCAGCAGTAGTAGAGCGGCAGGGTGTGCATGCCGGCCTCGGGCATATCCTGCTGCGTGAGGACGATGGTGAGCTCCTTGGCGCGGTCGTTGCGGTAGTTGAAGAAAATCACCACGTCGTTGGGGCGAATCATGCCGATGGGCTGGCCGTTCTCGTCGATGCGGACAAACGGCTTGACGAACTCGTCGGTCACGCCCTCGTCGTAGGACTTCTGCATCGCCTCGACCATGTCGGACGAGTGGTCGCCGATGCCGTTTACCAGCGCGTCGTAGGCAATCTTGATGCGCTCCCAGCGCTTGTCGCGGTCCATGGCGTAGTAGCGGCCGATGATGGTGGCAATCTTGCCGGTCGTGGCGGCCAGATGCTCCTCCAGACGGGCGATGAAGCCCTTGCCGCTGTGCGGGTCGGTGTCACGGCCGTCCATGAAGCAGTGCACGTAGGTCTTCTCCAGCCCGTACTCGGCGGCGATGTCGCAGAGCTTGAAGAGGTGGTTGAGCGACGAGTGCACGCCGCCGTCCGAGGTCAGGCCCATGAAGTGCATCGCCACGCCGTTCTTCCTGGCGTATTCGAAGGCGGCCTTCACCTCGGGGTTCTGCATAATCGAGTTGTCGGCGCAGGCGCGGTTGATTTTCACGAGGTCCTGGTAGACCACGCGGCCGGCGCCGATGTTGAGGTGGCCCACCTCCGAGTTGCCCATCTGGCCGGCGGGCAGACCGACGTTCTCACCGTCGGTGCGCAACTCGGCGTGGGGATAGTGCTCGGTCATGGCCGAAATGTATGCGGGATGCACCGTCGAGATGACATCCGCCTTGTCGTGATGGCCGTTTCCCCAGCCATCGAGAATCATCAAAAGAACTTTGTTTGCCATAATTGTAGTTTTTTGCTTCGTGTTCTCTATTCCGTTACCGGATGTTCCGTTGCCGGCAGGCGGAGGGGCGAAAATCGCCCGGATTCCGCACCGCCCCGTTCGGGCGGCCTTTTCCGACAGCCTCCGGCCCATTCCGGCGGCCTCAGCTGTTTTGGCAGCCCCCGGTCCGTTTTGGCAGTCGCCTCGACCGTTTTGTCAGCCGCCGCACCGCATTTGGCAGCCTTTTTCGACAGCCCCCGGTCCGTTCCGGCAGCCTCAGCTGTTTTGGCAGCCCCCGGTCCGTTTTGGCAGTCGCCTCGACCGTTTTGTCAGCCGCCGCACCGCATTTGGCAG
>ENA-UOJS01000140-UOJS01000140.1-human-gut-metagenome-genome-assembly--contig:-C74-NODE-140-length-81088-cov-24.312083_pt1 | contig 81088 bp, 77 predicted proteins | sample MGYA00242355_ERZ723902 | MGnify/ENA metagenome assembly ERZ723902
CGAGAACTGCTTTCCAAAATTCATGTATATTCATCTTTTCATTCTCCTTAAAATTCAAATTTGTATAACTAAAATCTCAACTTTCCTTATTTTATGCGACTTGGCGGTATGCCTTGCCACTCTATATGTATCCTTTTCCCTTGTTTTTGCCCTTATGAGGTATCTACAAGGGAAAGTTTTTCTTATTCGATTTTATTCTCCAACCACCTTATCAAGTAGTCGGGCTGAGTTTCGCTTACCTTCTCGGTTAGCGTGTGCATAGACATTCATAGTGGTACTTACATCCGAGTGTCCAAGTAATTCCTGTACATCCTTTGGTGCTGCTCCATTTGAGAGCAGGTTTGTGGTATAAGTGTGTCGCAGGGTGTGGAAGTGGAAATTATCATCAAGCTCCGACAATCGTTTCCTTGCTGTCCTTAAAGCTGTCTCAACCGTTGCAGGGGCTTCGTATGCTCCGTCCGGTCTGATACATACAAGGTCAATCTCGTTGTAATCAAGCGGAATGTCCTCTGTGCCATCCAAATGATAAAGCTCATAGTAGATACGATTCTTTTCCTTAACTTCCCTGTAGTAGTTCCTCTGATAGAGTTCTCCGTAACTGAATACCTGCTTTCTCTGTTCCTTTTTCGCTTTCTTTAAGATGTCAGCGAGCGTATCACAGAAATCCACGATACGGACTTTCTTTCGCTTTGTCGGACCAATCTCGGTCTTGTGCCTTGCTCCGTTGTAACGGACACTTCTTCGTACTGTCAGATACTGTTCCTCAAAGTTAATGTCACTCCAAGACAGTCCGCATACCTCTCCAAGTCTAAGACCTGTGTAGTACGCTATCTGTACCGGCAGGACAGCAGGCTTGTTTCTTTCTTCCAGATACTCCATAAGCGTTTGATACTGCTCTGGTGTAATCGGGTTGATAACCTCTGCATCCTCATCATTATCAGAAAACAAATCCACATCTTCCTCGGCTTTCCTACGCATTACCACATACTGCATTGGATTGAATGTGATGTACTGCTTTGGAAAGACTGCAAATCGGAAGGACTGTTGCAGGACTGCGTGGAAAGAACGGATATAGTCGATGGTGTAACCCTTTGACTTAAAATTTCCTTCCTCACCGCCAAATGCAAGTAAATCCATAAACTTCTGCAAATGCTCCGAAGTGACTGTCTTTAGTTTTCTGTTTCCGATTGGGTGTTGTTTAATCCTGTTTACTGCCTGTAAATAGTTACCGACTGTACCGTTGCTAAGTGAACCCGTTTTCAAATCTTCCTCTGCCCATACATCTAGCATCTGTCCGAGTGTGAGGTTGTCCGCTTTGGCTAGAAATTTCTTTGCGTCATAATCCTCCATAGCCTTGCGTAACATTTTCTCTGTCTCTGATTTGCTCTCCGTACCTGCAAATTCTTTCTGAACCAAGTTACCACTTGCATCCTCCACATAAAAGCGGTAGTACCATTTCTTGCCTTTCTTCCTTACAGAACCTTTTGCCATAATCGTTTCTCCTTTCGATATCGGCAATCGGAACTGGTGAAATGCTTCTTGCGTGTAAGTATATCATAGCTCCGTCTGCCTATCTATACCGAATCGGGATCTTTTTCTGATAAAAGATTGGCTAGTCGATTTTTCGCTGTCTCAGGATTCTTAGAATACAGTCTTACAATATCGCCCATATCGTTCAATGCGTTGACGGTGTGGGTGATTTCTCTAAGGAACATAATCTCATTGTATTCCTTATTGGATTCAAACCCCATTGTCTGGGCGAGCATTTTGTTATCTGTATTTCCTTTGAAATTCTTACAAGCGAACTGGAACGAATCCACGAACAGCTCGTATTCCCGTAACATCAGTAGTAGCAGGTCTTTGGAAAAATCACTTTCGGACTGTTCCATATCATAAGGGAGCTTATTCAGAATGGAAGTCATCACATCACGAATCTGTAATTCTCTTTTATCCGTAATGTCTGTTTCGTATTCGTCCGTCTCACCTTTCAGCCATTCCACAGATACATGAAGTGCATCTGCCAGACCTTCTAAGGTCATTTTCTTGGTGTTATCAATCGTTCCTGCTTCGTATCTCTGAATGGTTGAGGCTGTCACGCCCATTTTTTCAGCGACATAAGGCTGGTTCAATCCTAACTCCTGTCTACGGCTTTTTGCTCTGCTACCGATTGTCTTTCGCAATTCTTTATCTTTTAACATACTTGCGAACCTCCTTTTTCGGTATGTCATTACTATACCACATAACACGATATATTGCAATACGCAATTCTATAAAAGATGATAGAATTTCGTAAGGCTTGACATAGCGTTATAAAAGATATATACTTTAATCAGAATTGCGTAACGCAAGTTTTAAAAAAGGCTAATCCTTTCTTCAAAAAGGAACATCCTCTGATATACAAGACTTGTAATCCTACGCAGGAATGAGGTGATCGAATGACAGAATTAAAGTTTGCTCTCTCCATTGAAGAAGCTGCCGACTATACAGGTATCGGAAGAAACACTCTTAGAAATCTTGTGGAATGGGAAAAGCTGCCTATCCTTAGAGTGGGAAGAAAAATCTTAATCCGCAGGGAACGATTAGACGAGTTTCTGATTCTCAATGAGGGGAAGGATTTACGAGACAGACACGCAGTAAAAGCGGTCAAGGGAACAATGAAAAATGAATAAGGGACAGTCCTAAGACCATCCCTCTGGTATGTATCTGACTAAAAGCCATGATATACCTACACGCAAATAGATTATATCACGGACAAGTCCTCAGATACAACCAGAACTTTTGGAAAATGAGGACAAGATGGATGTGAATGGGTGCAATCGTCCACCCAGTTATAGCTTGTTGGTAGGACAAGTCCACCCAAGATGCAAAAGGTGTTATGAATAGTCCACCCAAGCCAGAAAATGAAGTGGGTGCAACCATCCACCCAAGTGAAGCCGACTGGTAGGACAAGTCCACCCAACTTACAAAAAGTGCTGTGAGAAGTCATACCAAGTGTAGCTATGAAAAAAGCTGTCCGACCTATGACAAAAAGTGTACGCTACTATGATTTTGAGTGTCCAATCTATGGGGTACATTTTCAAAGAGTTAATAGTAAAAAGCTCTATTAAAATCAAAATGTAATAAAACAATGCACTATTAAAAATGAAATTTAATAGGAACTTTTACTACCACTTCCTTGCCAGACACAGTTTAAAAGTAAGCGAAGTAACACAATGCTATTGTCAGGGCAAAAATGCTAACGAATCGTGCTATTGTTTTTTCGATTTTAATAGCAGACTTCTACTGTTTCTACGGTTTTTGCTAAAAAGTCTGAATAATAGAACAATGCTATTGTTAAGGCAAAAGTGCTAACGGATTCGTCTATTGTTTCGCTGATTTTCATAGCAATCTTCTAGCATTTCTGTTAAGAAAAGGGAGTGCCGGATACGGCACATAAAAAGTGTGCCATTAAAGGCACAAAATTAGGTGCTGAGGGAACAGTTACAGCTAAAAGTGAACTTCATAAGCAAGCCCTCGGCGTTTGAGAGCGAAATACACCCATCGCACAAAACTTCGTTTTGTACTCTGTGTATTTCGCTCTGCGAGGCTTAGCCGCCACAAGGCGGATGTGTTCGCAAGACGAGTGCCTATGCACTCGCTCACAGGGAAAGTTTACTACTCACATCTCATCTATCTTATCTGTCCTCTTTTCCAAAATCAAAACTGGGAAAGGAGGAAATCGCTATGCCAAGAAATTCATTTGTGCAGATGTCAAAGCTCCATAATGTTCGTGGAAGAATCTATTATATCTCCAGTGACAAAAAACAGGAAAATCTCTATGCGGTATATGAAACCACAGACCGAAAATTTTGGACAGAACTTGCCAAGTGCAATCAGGCAGAATTTAAGAAAAGCGGTACAGAGGGAAAATGTATCGAAGCAAGAGAATTTATCATTGCCCTGCCGGAATCCTTTGTGGATTATCCGCCAGACGGACTATTAAAATATATGACGGATAAATTCAAAAGTCGGTATGGTGTTGATTGTATTGCAGCACTCCATCATAACAAACGAAAGACGAATTATCATATCCATCTTATCTTTGCAGAACGAAATTATCTTGACGAACCGATAGAAAAGATTGCCACCAGAAATATGTTCTATGATGAGAAAGGTAATCATGTTCGTACCAAGAAAGAAATCCTAGACGAGAATGGAACTATCCGTAAAAGGTGTAAGGTGATCAAGAAAGGTGAGGTCTACGAAAGACAGATGTTTACCATCAAGGACGCTCGCTTTAAGCAGGAACATTTCTTAGATGAGGTCAAGGTATTTTATACCGATGTCATCAACGGACTTGTCAAAGATGAGAAAGAAAAGCTGTCTGCATTCAAGCGTGGGGATGTCTATCTTGCCACTAAGAAAATCGGTAAGAACAATCCAAAGGCAGATAAGATTACACTCAATAATAAGGTCATACAGGACTGGAATCGTACTGTGGATCACGCTTTGGTATCGGGGATGGAGCGAAAGGAAATCTTAAAGGTAAAGCAGGAACAGATTTCAACTCCGATTAAGGAATCCATTCACAAGTATGGCAATCATCCGGAGCTTTTGTTTATGATTATCTTTCGGGCAATCGAGCTGTTAAAAGAACTCATAAAGTTGCTGATACAGAAACAGGAACAACAGAAAGCCAGAATCTCCGACCTTATGGAGCGAAGAAATGAAAAACAAGAGAAACAACCAGCTCCATCCGTTACACAGACAGACAATCAGACAATTCCTGCTGTGACCCAACCATTCAAAGCACCTGCTACTACTACCGCAGAAAAGACCGTTATTCCGCCAAGACCAAGAATGTCTGAGCTGGCACACGATTATGAGATGCGACTTGAAGAGATTATGGAGAAACTTAAACGACAAAACAGAGCCATTCATACGCAGGAAGTGAAAAAAGACCTTATTGACGAGGATTTGAAGAACTGTACAGGATTATTCCAAGGAAAGAAACGAAAGGAATTGCAGGCACAGTCTAACAAATACGCAGAAACGATTAAGATTATGAAGCAGGGATTATCCCATATCGTGCAGGATTACAAATATCCAACGGTAGATGCGTTCCTGCAAGTCTATAAACAAGGCAAGTCCGAGTATGAATCCTATGTCAAAGCAAACAAGGAATGGAACTCCAAGTATGGAGAAAACTCAATCCATCGAAAGCTGGCAGAAAAACAGGCAGAAGTTCAGAAACGGGAACAGGACAGAGATTTTAACTATCGTTCGCCATCAGACAGAGGAGCTAGATAATCTAATTAAATTCAAAAAAGATAAAGACCATCAAATTCTTTATCTTTTTTGAATATTTATGAAAAGTCATCCTGCTATTTAAAGTGTCTCATTAGATTTTTAATTGTTTCGACTATCATAAGAATGATTACGCAGAAAAAGGAATAAAACAATGTGGTATTCATCTTCGTGTTTCCAATTTTATAAAACAGCAGAAATCCAATGCTAACAATTATCACAGAAATAAGTTTATGTATCCATTTTTGTTTGGTGGTTAAACATATTTTATGGTTACTTATAGGTGCAAATAATATACACATAAGGACAAGTATCAAATATCCTAGTACAGTTGGCTTTAAATAGATTATAGCCCACTTATCAAGACAACCGAGAAAAAAGCTGCCTAAGATACATGTTAACTGCGTTGGAGCATGGGCACCTCCGGTATAATGTCGTAACAATGAAAAGGTAATTACCCAAATTAGGGTATAGCCGAGTGTATGTGATAAAACTCCCCATACGAACAATAACACTATGGTTATAAAAGTATTCAAAAAACATTCTAAGCCATATATGTATATTTCTAATTGATCCGCAGAAACATCCTCCCCGGATAGTTCTGCTAACTTATTAGCAATAGATGTAGCCCACTTCGTAATCATTCAAAATCCCCGCTTGTATCAAATCTTGTTGTATATTTGGCAAAAGCACTTATCACGTCTTTGGAATAAGAACGTGCGATTTGTGTAGTTAGATGATTTGACAATTCAATCGTTCCTGATGTAATACGATAGATATGTGCCATATTTACAATATAAGAACGATGGGTTCGGATAAATTCACTTGGCAAATGGACAATAATCTTATTTAGGGTAGACATTTGTTCATAGCATTTGCCGTCTACGGTCAATATATCCACATAATGTAATCTGCTCGAAAATGTCAATATATCTGCATAGGGAATACTTACAATTTCCTGCTTGTTTCGGTATATGTAGGTATTATTAGATAACTCCTTCGCGATTTCATCCAAACACAGAAAAAGAGTATTTTCCTTGACGGGTTTTAGCAAGTAGTTTAAAGCTCTGACTTCATATCCTCGGAATACATATTCTCTAAAAGCTGTTAAAAATACAATAATACCTTGATAACCAGATTCACGAAGGCGTTTAGCAACCTCAATTCCATTCATTTGCCCCATTTGTATGTCAAGGAAAAATGCTGAAGCCTGTATAGTTGTGCCTTCAGAATTTTTTGAAAAATATTCTTCGCCCGATTCGTATTCGTCAATTTCAATATCCCAATCATATTGCTGCCCGTATTTTCTTATTCCATTTTTCAGCCGTTCTGATTCGATCACAGAATCTTCAAGTATGGTTATTTTCATTTTCATAGTAGTTTGTTATTCTCCTTATCCGGTATCATAATATGTACGGAAAAAATTTTGTTATCAGATGTAATCTGCAATACGCCATCTGCCTTTTCTACAAGCTCTTTTACTCGTCTTATCCCAAGTCCATGTTCTTTTCCTTGTTTAACACTCAAAATGTCTCCATCAATGCTACCTTTTATCACACCATCATAATTATTTTCAATGTGAATCAGTATCATATTCTGGTAAGGTTTAATATAAAAATAAATGTATGGATGCTCGGTTGGATCAGAGATTATAAGTCTTTCTCCTGCTTCAATGGAATTATTCCATATATTTCCAAGTATGGATGAAAGCTCAACAGAATCAAGCGGAAAATTTTCAGGAGCCATAATAGAATATTCTGTCTTAATTCCGTGTTTTTCAGCATAATCAAGTTTTGCGGTAAGTATGCAGTCAATAGCAATATTTCCCGTTGCTATGGCACTTTGCGTAGTTGCAAGAGTGTTATGGTATTGCTCTGTATATGCTATAAGTTCATCCCATTTCTTGTCTTTTGCTAATACGTTGATTGCATCCACATAAATCTGCATATCATGTTTCATTTTTCGTAATCGTTCAGTTGTCTCAGATAAGCTATTGAACTCAGTCCTTTCCAGCTCATAAATCTTTTGTTCTTCCAGTAATCGTATGTTTTCTTCTTTTGAATAACCTAGCTGGTATATGTATAGCATCAATACTAAAAATAAAATAATAAAAAACAAGTCAACCAATGATAGCCTAGCTGAAAAGGATGAATCACCAAATTTATCAACAGATTCCAAAGTCAGCCTTAATATGTAGTGCCCGATTGCAAGTCCAGAAATTGCGATGAAAATATATGCAACTTTTTGGAACGGTGAAAGAGATATGTCTTTGTTTCCAATAGAATGAAATAACAAGACAAAAACAGCTATCATTGCCAAATATAACATGGTATATGGCTTCCGTAATGTTCCACCTAATAATAGCTCCAGAGACGCTCCTTTATAAAGAGTAACGGGAATAAAGAACGAAATCTGTTCTGCAACTAAGCAAATGATGGAATACGAAAAGCCCCAAAAGATACGGCGAATTATACTATCACGATAGAACAATACTGCATATCCAATGTCCAAAACACAAGATGACATCAAAGTGCTGTAGGATGATATTCCCATTTTATTCAGCGTGCATAACACAGCAAACTGAAATGATACGAAAAGAAACATCAAAACTGCTTGATGTTTATAATTTGCTCGAATACGCAATTTTTTATGGATAAATATTATAAACAATGCCAGTTCTAAGAAATTAACAATATATTCCCATATTGAGTCAATATATAGCATAGCTACCACTTCCTTTAATCATTCTCCGTCATATTTTATCATCAATAAAGTAGGTACACAACATAATATGCTACCGTTTGTGCATAGTGAGCTACCATTCATGCATAGAGGTATTGAAAAGTATAAAGATTTTGTTATATTCAAGGTATACTACTACATCTTAAGTATTCTGAGAATCTATAATATGGAGTGGAGATGATAAGATGTCGTACTTTAGGAATATTAACAGGATATATAATGTGTACTAGTATGTGTTGCGTTTCAATTTTCATAAAGATAACCTTTAAGAATAATTGAAGATAACCGTTGTTACATGATTGAAAAGGAGTGAAGGAGTATGCATTTTAAAAAATCTGTTTTAAAAAATCATTTATTGTATAGCATTATAACTTTAATGGCTATAGCAATGCTATTTCCTATTACGGCATTTGCACAAGCTTATGTACAAACATGGGATCTTGTTGATTCTGGCAAACATCTAGACTATGACGGAAACAGCACTTACATGAGTTATATTAACACTGGGGCTGCCACATGGAATGCATATAAATCTGGAGTAATCAGAAAAGACAGTGCTTTTGTTGTAGAAGATGTATACGTAAGCGATGTCAATGCTTAGAATGGATGGGCAGGCATGACATATTCTAGTGGTAAAATTGAACTCAATACCTATTATATGAGCGGTTATAGTAATAGTAAAAAACAGAATGTAGCGACACATGAATTGGGACATGCATTAGGGTTGGATCACAGTACTTCAACAGATGTTATGGATGCAGCAATTACGGGACATACTAGTACGCAGGCATTATCTCAAAATGATAAAGATTCATATGATGCCGCATATAATAATTATTAGGGGAGGGAGAACGCTATGAAAAAATCAAGTATCTATGGTATTTTGTCTATTGTTCTTATCGTAGGAATGTTTTTTACAGGATGTGCATCCAAAAATAATGCAAGTCAACTGAATACAAATGTATCTAACTTGCCAATCCACCAGATGCACGCATCTTTTGTATATGATACTGATAACATTCGCGAAGCTGTTGGTATCTGTGATTACGTATTTGTAGCAAAGGTTGTCAGTTGCGATGGAACCGAGTATCGAAATGTTATAACGACTGAAGATGAAAAAGGAAATCCTAAGGAGGTCGGTTCGCCTTACACTAATTATACTATTCAGGTTCTCGAAAATATAAAAGGTGAACTTATTACAGATAAACCTATTCCTATTGTTAAACAAGGCGGAATTTCAGAAAAACAAGATGCTATTTATCTGTTTGAGAATGATTCACTGCCTTCCGAAAATTCCATTTATATCTTTTTGGCATATGCACAAGAGGATGGTTCGTTACTAATTTCTGGTCCAAATTCAAATGTAATGTGTAACGATTCGAATATGTATTCTATTAATTCTGTCTCAGAGGAAAAATCAGTTACAGAATACGATGAGTTTATTACATATAAAGATGCTAATGATAATGAGATTATTCCAGTTGATCGAGAGCGTTATAAATCTATATATGAGACTGACAATAATTAATCATTATTTCTGAAATATATAGATTAAAGATGGCAGGTAGGTGCTTAACCTATCTGCCATCTTTTCGGTTTTATACCTATATGTAGAACAGTTCGTGCATGTTGGGCTACCATTCGTGCATAGAGGGATTGAAAAAATTAAATACTCTGTTATATTAAGCACATACCATGGTAAACAAATAAAGTTGTCTGTAATTGTCAGACAATTAAGGAGGGGGGGGGGTGAAAACGATGGACAATAAGCAAGTAAACAAGGCACCCCAGAAAAGTGCCCGTCTCGTACTTCAGGCAGTGACTGCTATTGCTCGAAGTAATGCAAATTCATTGTGCCGTGGTTTGTTGTATGAACCAAAAGTACCAACGCAGTTAAAAAAATAAGATTGGGAGGAATTGACTATGATGTTAAAAAGTTTAAAACAGAAGATTGCAAAAGTAGGTATTGGTTTGTTTTGTGCAGGATGTGTATTTCTTTCTTCAGTAGCATATTCTCAGGCGGCATCTTACACCGCTTATGCACTTAAACTGAATAAGACTAATAACTTTACCTCTATGCATGCAAAAACAACATCCGATGATTACATCACAAATGAGGTAACAGCAATTACCAATACCTCTTACGCAAATTTCTGGGCTGTCAATAACAGCAAGAGTAAAATATCTAATAAGTATAAGCAGGGTGTTGGAACAGGATCTTGTAATTTAATCTTTACCAAGAGCGGTTATAATTCTACTAACACACAGGTCGGTATGGGAATGGAAAATTATCAATCTCAATTATCAACTGCATTTGTAAGTGGAAATGTAGATTTTAGATAACAGAAGGGATGGGCATAAACCTCTTCGTGGGTTTATGCCCTTTTGGTAAAGATTATGAAAAAAATGGTTCTTATAGAAATCAAACATTGTATTGATCGTGCAGAATATAAAGTTGTTTTTATTGCTCTAATGATTTTAAATATTGCTTCGTATATTTTATGTGTAAAAAATGATATAGGAAAAAGTTATCAATTTATTCGTTCAGCAAATGAAAATTTCGTATTACAGGGCACTGAAGCGGCATATATTCCATATATAATGTATCTGTTATTGCCTGTTTATGCAACAATTATTGCATCACTTTCCTTAATAAGAGAAGAAAAAAGCAATAGTTCAATCCTACTTATTCAAAGAATCGGGAAAAAGAAATATTTAGCAGGAAAATTATTTGGCATTCTGATTGTAACCTTTTTGACAATAACAATACCAATGCTCATAAATTTATTATTATGCCACTTGACATATCCAATACATGGATATGACAGTGCTTGGGGAGAACCTGATTACGCTATAGGTTTGGTATCATATAACGCTGACAATTTTCTTGATATGGTGAGATTGCAACATCCAACTTTATATAATCTAATATACATTTTTAATTACGGAATTTTTGGCTCGGGATTAGCTATCTTAGCTTATGCTCTTTCATATTATAACAAAATGAAAGTTCTATATTTCGCAAAGATACCTGGTGCTTTGTTTATATTCTATATTGTTTTTAATTTGATTGTTTCTGTCTTTGGGCTAAATGAATTCTCTATACAAGGTTATATTATGCCTAATGTTCATGGAAATATAATAGGAGAAATTGTTCTGATATTGCTTATTTTTGGATTAAGTATTGGCATTATACAGAGAAAAATAAAAAATTATGAAGTTATATAAGAAAAAAATTTTGAATGTTAATGTTGGAAAATGCTTACTAGTATCACTTATAACATTTGTAATTAGATATTTTTATGCTAATGTGTACTTGGGGTTTCATAATAGTCTGGTTACAATAACAGAAGGAGTACGTTCACAAATATATTTTGGGGGAATACTAATAGATCATTCGTTTGACCTTATATCTTTATCATTTTTTGCGATTTTGTTTATCCTTGAGATTTGTTATCTTACAATGGACTTATTTAATGATGCAAATGATAACATGGTAATTCTACTTCCTCGTTATGGGAAAAAACACATAATTTATAAGGATATATTAATAAAAATGATATTACGTGACTGTATTGTAGTTGTTTCCGATTATTTGTTTTTTCTTTTTGTAGAGCATACCTCTAATGGCTTAGAAGATTTCAAAGTTATTTTTATGCTATTGATAGAGATTTTTCATTTGCAAATGATTAGTTATTTGTTTTCATTTTGGAAAGATTCAATTATAGGATACATCGTTGCATTTATTGTATTTTTTATTCCAGTAATGGTGTGTGGATTTTATTTTTCAATGGGAAATGTTATATGGAAAATTTGGCATTATTCCTTGCTACATATTCCTTTATTTAATTGGCATAACAAGCTTATTATATATTATGTCGAAGAAAATTACGAATGGACTACAAGCAATATAGATTTATTGAATTTTAAGTCAAGCTGTCTCATTTCAGTTATATCATCCGCTGTTTTGGTGTGGATAGGTAAATTTCTTTGCGAAAAAAAACAAATATTGTGAGGTGAATGATATCCATGAATTTATATGTAAAATCTATTTCAAAGTCAATTAAAGGTGAAAAAGTGCTTGATGATATCAGTTATACATTTGAATCTGGTAAAATATATGGAATATATGGTAAAAATGGTTCAGGTAAAACAATGCTACTCAGAGCCATTGCAGGTTTTATAAATACAGACAAAGGATACATAAAATATAATCACAAGGCATTACATAAAGATATGGATGTTTTACCAGATTTAGGAGCTGTTATTGAAAATATTTCTTTTTGGAGTATGTATTCAGGATTTGAAAATTTGAAAATGCTTTCCAATATAAAAGGAATTGTATCAGATGAAGAAATATATGAAATAATGATATACTTTGGTCTTGATCCCAAATCAAAGAAAAAAGTAAATAAATATTCATTAGGAATGCGTCAAAAACTAGCTCTTTGTCAAGCACTGATGGAACATCCAAAAATTTTGCTTTTGGATGAGCCAACTAACGCATTGGATCAGCATAGCATTGATTTATTTCGTGAACGTATATTGGAAGAAAAAAAGAATGATACCATTACTATACTGACAAGCCATAATAAAGAAGATATTGAAATATTAGCGGATGAGAAGATATGCATGGAATTTGGTAAAATTAAGGAGTTGATGTAATGAAGAAATTTGTATTAACTATCTGTGTTGTAATCATTTGTATGGTGACAGCCTTATTCTATGGAAAGACTGGGATAAAAACAACTACAGGGGTTCATGATCCTGATATTGCTTTATCAGAAAATACAGCTATGGAAATTTTCTATACAGGAGGGCAGAAAACTTCTTACTTTAACAATGAAAGTAATTACTCATTGGATGATATGGAAAAAGATTCTTCTTTAATAGCTCGTATAACTGTAACAAATTCTCGTGAAATGAGTTTACGATCAACAAAAACAATGGTAAAAATAGAGGAAATCTATAAGGATAATTCTGCTAATCTTTCAGTAGGTGACTGTATTTACATTATAGAACCTGTATCATTTGTTAGAGGTGAAGAATTTTACACTAACGGATGGCAATATCTGAAGACCGAAGATACTTATTTAATATTTTTAAAAAATCTAGGATGTATTGATGGGTATAAATACACCAAAGAGGAAGAAAATTCATTTATGCCTGTATCGGAAATATATTCAAAGAGAAATCTAACTCATGATGAAAGTTGTGTGGTTTTTGATTCGGCGGAAACTCTCTATTCAAGTATATCTATGTTTGCATTTTTGACCTCAGAAAAAACTATAGTAGATAATTATGAGAAAATATGGAAAAACATTACAAATTCAGGTAAGTATGAATGATTTAATTATTTATGAATGAATCTCTCCTATTCTATTTCCTGTGAGAAGCGTATCAATGTTAGAAATTCATGGAGATACTGAATTAAGCAATATGGAATCATTCAATCTTAAAGAAACTAAAAATGGAGATAATAGAAATTGAATAAAAAGAAATTGGCAAAGAGTGTTGTAGGCATTGCTTTAATTGTAAGTGTAGCTATACTTATCGTTGTATGTGTTGGAAAAATAAAGCACATTCAGAATAAAAAAAATATTATTGGTACATGGAAGAATGCAAATGCAGAGGAAGTGTTTACCTTTCAAGAAAATGGAGGACTTGTTGTAAACAAAGATATGCCCGAATTGGGTATTACCTGTGGCAATGCATTATATAGCATATCTTCCTCAAATATGATTTTTGTGGAACAGAGAGATAATAGCGTGAATTTTGAGATAGAAGTAGATCAAAACGAATTAACAATCTTCTTTATGGGTCATAAATATTGGGAATTAACAAAATAGCAATTGCATATAAAGCGATACTCATGATATCCATAACCATAAAATATAGAGCCGATGAATCACTCGTTATTTCGATTGTGAGTTATCGGCTCTATTTCATTATTTATGGAAGGGCTAAAGAAATATCGTATTTTATAGAAATACTTTTGACAGATTTCTTCTCATTTTTATGTTCTTTTATCAAGTGCTATACCATTCCATATTCATCGCATTCACCCAATCTTGCATTTCTGAATCAAGATACAAACGGGCATATTCTAGTGGATTGTCAATCGCCAGTGCATCCAACATTCGTTGAGAGTTAGGAGTAGTAATCAATCCATCTTCTGCCTTGCCACAGTCAATCCGAAGTATGTAGCCATTGTAATAATTGATGTCTATGATGTTGTGATATTTATTATATTCTGCATGAACGATATTCATATTGCAAAGTCCTTTCTCTTATCTGTTTCAGTTGTAGAAGCATCTTGACCAGTTCCAGCCGATTATGTGATTTATATAATGTTATTAGCTGTTACCGGATTTTGCTTCCCTTGTTTTTGCCCTTATGAGGTGTCGTAACACAAGGGAAAAGGATATAACATAAGGGAAAGTCTAAGGGAAAGCTCACTTGCCAAAACTGTAGTAAAATCAAGGCATTGCGGATTTTATCGTAACACTTTATAATACCAGTTAGGTGTTAAAGAATTGTAGGTATCAAAATTTTGATTTGTTTAAATCAAGCATTTCCGCCACTTTCAGCCGCTTGCTTTTCCTGACGAACGCCTAGCGTTCGTCTACGACCTGGAAGATATAGAACTTGAGGTAATAGCTCTCGTCCGCAGCCCACAGGATCGGATGATCCGGACCCTGTGTCTTGAATTCTACCTGACGGAGACGCTTATGCGCACCATGAGAAGCTTCCCGGATTGTTTTGGCAAAAAGCTCGGGATCCATGAAATGGGAGCAGGAACAAGTTACCATGAATCCGCCGTCCTTCACCAGCTTTAAGCCCCTAAGATTGATCTCACGATATCCTTTCACGGCATTTTTGATGGAATTGCGGGACTTGGTAAAAGCGGGCGGATCCAGGATCACCACATCATATTTCTCACCCTGTGCTTCCAATTCCGGCAATAATTCGAAGACATCTGCACATCGGAAGCTTACCGTATTTTCCAGTCCGTTCAGCTTCGCATTTTCCGTTGCCTGATCCACAGCCAGTTGGGAAGCATCCACACCCAGAACACTCTTCGCTCCGGCAATTCCCGCGTTCAATGCAAAGGAGCCGGTATGTGTGAAGCAGTCCAGCACTTTTTTATCCTTACAGAAACGATGAATGGCGGCACGGTTATTCTTCTGATCCAGGAAAAATCCGGTCTTCTGTCCGTCCTCTACATCCACCATGTAATGCACACCGTTCTCCACAATCTCTACTTTCGTGTCAAACGGTTCGCCGATGAAGCCCTTATAACGCTCCATACCCTCCTGTAAGCGTACCTTGGCATCGCTCCGCTCGTAGACACCGCGGATGACAATGCCATCCTCTGCCAGTACTTTCTTCAAAGCATCAATGATCACAAGCTTCCACTTGTCGATTCCCAGTGCCAGAGATTCCACTACCAGTACATCCGAGAATTTATCAATGACAATACCCGGCAGGAAATCCGCCTCTCCGAAGATCAGACGACAGCTGGAGGTATCAATGGTCTCCTTGCGGTAATTCCAGGCATCCCGTACCCTCTGTTCAAAAAATGCCTCATCGATCACCGTATCCTTCCTGCGCGCCAGCAGACGGAGTGTGATCTTGGAATTGGTATTGATATAACCGTATCCCATGAAATAGCCGTCAAAATCATGAATGTTTACGATGTCGCCATTCTCAAACGTCCCCAGGATGGATGCGATCTCATTATCGAATACCCACATTCCCCCGGCTTTCAGCGTTCTTCCTTCTCCTTTTTTCAGCGTTACCGTTGTATTGTACATAGAATTTCCTCTCTTAATTTCGTGGTTTTATCGTTTTTGCAACTTTTTCTTCTATCATATTCGTTTTTTGCTTGACAATCAATGGGTTTTTATTTATTATTTTAATGTTGACGCGATTCGTGTTAACAAAATCGTCGCGTGGCTCAGTTTGGTAGAGCGCTGCGTTCGGGACGCAGAGGTCGCAAGTTCGAATCTTGTCGCGACGACTAAAAATACTCCCTCACACATGTGTGAGGGAGTATTTTTGTTCTTGCAACTATTCAAACTTACGTCCTCTAGCCGGCTCAAACACATCGTTCGGGCGCAGACCGCAAATTCTCCCCAATCCCCATAATCACAAACACCGTCGAAATATTCATCACCTGCTGAAAACTAAACATATTATTCACTGTATATGCCAGCACACAGATCCCGCAGGCTCCCACCAGCATCTTGCTCTCCCCGGCACGAAGGAAATCTCTGATCGCCGTGATCATCATCCCTGCATAACTGATCAGCCCCAATACTCCTATATCTACCAGAACCGTCAGCCATTCATTGTGTGCATTCGTAAGCCGGTTCCCGCCAAAACGGTCATTCACCATCGTCTGCAGTCCCACACTTCCCTCGTTGGATAAAAATGCATACAGGCAATCCGGTCCCACGCCGAATATTTTATGCAGAAAATCCGCCTCCCAGAAGCATCTGGCACCTGCTGCCCAGGTACCGCCCCGGGCACTCCCCCAACTGACATTAAACGTCAGCCATTTTGTCACATTCGGGTCTGTGATGTTGGGAGTCAACGCACCACCGGCTAAGGTATTGATCAGCGTCAGTAACAAAACAAGCAATATCATAACCGGTACCGCAATAGCGATCCCACAATAGATTCTATGTAACATTTTCTCCGGATAACTTCGTCTTACCCGGGTTCTGTGTATCCAATACAAAATAATTCCCGACAGAATCGTCATAAATATGCCTGCAATCGAAAACGTCAGCAGATCTGTAATTCCTTCCAGGATCAGTTCCCGGGAAAATATATTCAACCGGCGGAGAACACAGGTAATCAGACACGCTGCGGAAAACAGTGTCATCTCCTGCCAGAACACTTCCATCCTCCCGCTGTCTCTCACGGACATCCCGAATAATACGAACATGACCACTGCGAAGGTTACAATGCCGCTGCTGCTTCCCTGAGTCGCCAACGAGGCGAATCCGATCGTCACATATGCCATCAGCAACAGCTTTTTCCATGTCATCTCCTCCATCCGCCACAGCAGATAGACTCCCCCGAATAATATCGTCACCAGATACCCGCAATACCAGTTGATATTTCCGATCGTCGAGATAAAGGAAGGGGTCACGTACTCCGGATCCACCGGTAGCAGTCCAAACTTATTCACATATCCCAGAGAAAAAACAACCGCAGACACCGGCAGTACCAGCGCCGGGATCCAGCTCTTCCACTGCCACATACGGGAGATCATAAAATAGACGATCACCGCTCCCAGCTGCGTCCACATTCCCATCCGCCAGGACGCTGTCCCCCACAGTGCTTCTTCCCGGTAATTCGTAAACAGATAGGATACTAAAACCGCAATTCCATAAAATACGGCAAATCTGTCCGTCACACTCAGATTCTTCCATAATCCCGCCGGCCATTCCGTGAACTTCGGCAACTCCTTTTTCTGAACTGCTGTAACCAGCCGGAAAAGCAGCCACAGTAAAAATACCGGCAGCAAAGTTTTCGCACCATAGGTCATAGTCTTGAGAAAAAAGGTCTCCTTCTCTGTTCCTATCCTGGCATATCCTTTATTGTAAAGAGGGAGTACCATCAGAATCACGATCATATACACGCTGATCACGATATCACATAAAAATCCGCTAAAGCTGCAAAGTGTCTCTGCTACGGATTCTGCTTTCTTGTGTTTTGTATTTTTTGCCATAGGCTTCATCTCTCCGAACCTTCTCCGACCACCGGAAATTTATTCCCTTTCATGATAGCTTTCCGGACTTCTTTCGTCAATCTTTTCTCAGAAGCGATCCTCTCCGTTTTTCTGCCGGTCAGACATCTTAGACAGGCTATGATACGTCTCGTAGATCAGCACAAATCCCAACGGTCCCTTGATGATCCCCCAAACGCCGAACAGCCGGATCCCGGCATACAACGACACCAATACAGCAATGGGAGACACTCCTATTTTCCTGCCGATGAGACGGGGCTCCAGTATCTCCCGCAGGAAAATACATACCACATACAGCGCACCACAGATAAGTGCTCTACCGAAGCTTCCCTCCAATAGCTGCCAGACTCCCAGTGGCACCAGCACCACCCCCGTGCCGATAAAAGGCAGCGCATCCAGAATCCCCGCCAGGATCCCCCACAGCACTCCATGCTTTATCCCCGCGATCCCTAACGTAGCCGCTGCCGTCAGTGCGATCGCCGACATGATGATCCCCTGTGCTTTTACAAAGGTAGCGATATAGCGGACGATCCCGCAGATCACCTCCAGCAGCACATGGCAGGACTCCTGATCCAGCAGATGGTTCATGATCCCGTCATAGTCTTTCGCCAACAGTACCGACGCAATGAGAAATGTCACCAGGAATCCTCCCAGCTCCGCAAACCACCGCACATACTGCATGGATTGCGACAGCATCCCCGGCAGAATATTTTCCTCCAGCGAATCCAGTCCCTCCTGCAGTCTGCCGCTGACCGTATTTTCCAGATAGGAAGCGTCCACACCAATGATCTCTCCCACGCTGCGGCATAGGTTCCGGACCACCTCCAGCCACTCCTGCTCCCTCGCATCCATACTCCGGATCCACACCGGCAGACTTCCCAGCACCCAGGAACTCAGTACCCATAACAGTACAGCCAACAGCAGTGTCGCCAGAATCAGAAGCACTATGGCGCTTAAGGGTCTTGGAAAATGCAGTTTGCGGTTCATCCGTTTCATCACCGGTCCGAATATCGTGACGAACAGCATCGCCAACAGCACCGGTGCCAGAAGGGGTATCAGATATTGCAGAAAAAAATAGACTGCTCCCGTCACCGCAAGCAGTACTATCATCTTTTTTCCTATAATGTTTTTACCGAATTCTCCCCAGTCCATTCCGCACACTCCCTTTTTGGGATTAGTGTGCTCTGAGAGACTTTTTTTATCCCCTTTTGGAGATTCCGGTTTCATTTTCTGTGAGTTTTTTCAATTCCTCCATCGCAAAACCCGCAAATGCCGGATTCTTCGGCACTACCCGGAATCCCATCTTTTTCCCGGAAACAGGATGGACAAGCTCCAGAGAATACGCGCATAATGCCACGCCGCGATATTTCTGCGCAGGCATCACCTCTTTTAACGCTGCCGTTCCATACTTCGTATCTCCAAACAGTGGAAATCCCGCATGTGCGAACTGCACCCGGATCTGATGAAACCGTCCGGTCCCGATCGTTACATCTGCAAGCGCAAGCGGAGAAGGATCGTTGATCTCTTCCAAAATGCGATAGTGCAGCGCGGCAATCTTCGCATCTGCAAATTCCTGCTCCCTGCCGGTCACTGCCAACGCCATATTACCTTCCTTGCGAAGGTAATCCACAAGATCCCCCTCCGGGCAGTCAGGATATCCACAGAGTACTGCATAATAATGTTTATTCAGTGCACCTTCTGTTAATTGCTTCGACAATGTCGCTGCTGCCTTTTTGTCTTTGGCAAATACCAGTAGTCCTTCCACCGGCTGATCCAGTCTGTGGACTATGCCCAGATACGGCTCTCCTTTTCCCGGCCCCGGCCTCTCCGCGCCGGGAAGCTTTGCAAGATAGGATTTCAACTCGCTGACCACATCCGGTTGTCCGATCCCGGCGGACTGTACCGCCAGTCCCGCCGGTTTGCGGACAACCATGATACTCTTGTCTTCGTATAATATTTCTGTTCTCATATAAAATGTCCTTATTGTCGTGATCCGTTATCCCTTCCGAAGCCCCTTAGGATAATGGTTTTTCATGATGCCGCCTGCCAGCTTCCCCCAGCCAAGGCTACAGTCATCCACGCAGATCAGATACCAGCCCTTCTCGCCTTCCGCGGGAAAAGTCTGTCCCTTCAGATAAGCCGCGGCTTCCTCCACAGACAGCTTCCACACATGCTTCACATCCTCCGGGCGCAGTGCCAGTGCTAACGCGTGCGCCGGTTCAAAACGGTTCTTTTTCAATGTGCCCAGATGAAGTCCCGGGCGCAATACCTTCAGTCCTTTCACCCCGGGCATTCTCTCCGGCATGCGGTACAGGTTATCGCCAAATGCCAGAAAGCCTTCTCCGGCAGTGCATAGTCCTGCTTTGATCGTCTGCTCCTCCGAAAAGGTCTCTTTTGCGAAGTTAAAATACTCTGCCCAGTCTTTTGTCAGATTCTTCGCTGGAATTCCCTTCTCTGGTCCGGTGGCACTCACCGGCTGATATCCTTCCGGAAGCTTTCCCTTTTTCTGTAATACTGCGGCATAATGCCCCTCGCCACGTAACTTATGGGGCCACAGACGTAAAGTCCCTGTAATGCCGGGTGCCGGATTCTCTACACAAGCGGGAATACCGTCGCAGCCTTCCGGGATCCCCAGCTTCGCTTTATCTATGGAGACAATCTCGAATTCCTCATGCTTTGCCAGGAAACGGCTGATGCTTCCCTCATTTTCCGCAGGCGCAAAGGTGCAGGTAGAATATACCAGTCTGCCTCCCGGGACTAACATCCGTGCCGCGCACTCCAGGATCCCGTCCTGTCTGTCTGCACATAACTGCACATTTTCCGGGCTCCATTCCTCACAGGCCACTTCATTCTTCCGGAACATTCCCTCTCCGGAGCAGGGTGCATCCACCAGGATCCGGTCAAAATATTCCTCGAAAATATCCGCCAGATGCTCCGGTGTCTCATTCAATACACAGGCATTGCGGATGCCCATGCGCTCCACGTTCTCCGACAGTATTTTCGCCCTCGCCGGGTGGATCTCATTCGTGACAAGCAGTCCCTCTCCCTCCATCGCGGATGCGATCTGGGTACTTTTCCCTCCGGGAGCAGCACATAGATCGAGGATCCGCTCTCCGGGCTGTGGTGACAGTAGTGTCACAGGTGCCATGGCACTGGGTTCCTGGATATAATAAAGTCCCGCTTCATGCCAGGGATGCTTTCCCGGCTGGTCCTCTTTGGTATAGTAATATCCGTTCTCCGCCCAGGGAACCGACTGCAGCTGAAAAGTCTGCTTTACTTTTTCTGTTATGACAGACATGTCATCCCTTTTTAACGGATTCAGACGCAATGCCTGATATTTCTCATGCTCAAAGCTTGCCAGGAACTCTTCATATTCCGATCCCAAAAGTCCCTGCATTCTCTCTGTAAATGACTGCGGAAGCATAGGTTTCCTCCATCTCTGTCCTCTATTCCGAACTCTGTTCCCATTAACTGTATCACAGCTCCTATCCGCGGGCAATCATTTCTTGCCAAGCTTCACAGACACAATTATAATATTGGTTGTAAGTGCTTGTTTTTTAGTTTTAAAAGGTAACCCATTGTTTGTATTTTCATTCGTTGATTCTCGAACTCGAATAAGAAAAGAGGTTATTATGTCTATTTTTAAAAAAACGCTCAGCTGTGCCGTACTGGCAGCCTTAGGCACCTGTGCTCTCGCCGGCTGTGGCAGGCAGGATACGTCAAATGAAGCCACAACATCTGCTTCCCCCGAAGCGCCTGCTGCCATCACGGAAACCATCTCCGAAAGTACCGCTTCCTCTGAACAAACATCGTCCTCCGAAGCATCCGGGGCACAGCCCGCTGAAACCGAACCAGCAGTTTCCGAGGCGCCCTCTGTCGATGACTCCACCCCCTTCGGACAGCACGGCGCTCTCCATGTGGAGAACGGGAAACTGACCGATGCAGACGGGAACGTTGTCCAGCTCTACGGTATGTCCACCCACGGTATTGCCTGGTTCCCCCAGTATATCAATTATGATTCCTTCCGTACCCTGCGGGACGACTGGAATACCAACTGTATCCGCCTCGCTATGTATACAGCGGAGTACGGCGGTTATTGTGCCGGCGGTGATAAGGAACAGCTGAAGCAGCTGGTAAGAGACGGTGTATCCTACGCCACAGAGCTTGGAATGTACGTGATCGTAGACTGGCATATTTTAAGTGATTGTGACCCGAATCAGAACAAAGATGAGGCGATCGCCTTTTTCCGGGAAATGTCGGAAGCTTTTGCCGACAATGACAATGTGCTCTATGAGATCTGTAATGAACCCAACAGCGGTACCTCCTGGGACAGCATCAAGTCCTATGCCGAGGAAGTCATCCCGGTGATCCGGGAACAGAAGCCGGATGCCGTCATCCTCGTAGGAACCCCTACCTGGAGCCAGGAGATCGACAAAGCAGCAGCTTCCCCGCTTACCTTTGATAATGTAATGTATACCCTGCATTTTTACGCAGGCACCCACAAAGATGACCTGCGTAACCGCTTAGAGACCTGCGCACAGAACAATCTTCCTGTCTTCGTCAGCGAATTCGGTATGTGCGACGCTTCCGGCAATGGTGCCAATGACTTTGATTCCACGACCAAGTGGCTGGATCTGCTGAACAAATATCAGATCAGCTTCTGTTGCTGGAATCTGGCGAACAAGGACGAAAGCAGCAGTGTCTTCAAGGCTGCCAGCACGACTCTCTCCGACTGGACCGATGAGGACTTCAATGAATCCGGACGGTGGATCCGTGAGTATTTCCGCAGTATGCCGTAGAGATCGCACTACATCAATTCTTCGTCATAGACTGCCCTGCCACCGCCGATGAATTTCGGTCTAGTGCGGGCGCATACCACATGGGCGTCTCCGATCTGTCCGGTCCGGAGACGCACCGGTACTGCCACATCTCTCAAATGCATTCCGATCAGCGTATCCCCAATATCCATTCCTGCTGCCGCCTGAATATGTTCTACTGCCACCGGATGTTCAAATGCTTTATACGCTGCCGTAGCGAAGGATCCTCCTGCCTTGGGCTGGGGAACCACATTGACCATGGGATAACCGTATTTTACAGCTGCCTCTTTTTCCAGGATCAGTGCGCGGTTCAGGTGTTCACAGCACTGGGCTGCCAGATAGACGCCTGCTTCCTGCGTTGCCTGATAAATTCCACCGAAGACCACCTCTGCCAGCTCCGGGCTGGAATAAGTACCGATGGATGCACCGCCCACCTCGCTGGTGGAGCACCCTACTACAAACAGTTCTCCCGCCTCCGGCTTAGCTTTCTCCAGGATCTCCCTGGCTGCGGAATATGCCTCTTCTGCAATAATTGTCATATCTTCTGTCATGATGCTGCCTCCTTACATAATAAAATAAATAACTCTATAACAATAAACACACTATAACAGACCGTTTATAAATAATAATGGAAGCAAAAAGCCCACATTGGCCACTGTAAACCATCCAAAATACCGTTTCTTTTCCCCGGGGATCTGACTTGCCACCTGCTTATAAGAGATCAGGCTTGCCATAGAAGCGATCAATGTGCCCAGACCGCCCAGATTCGTTCCAACGATCAATGCTTTCACATTTTCTGTAAAACCGGACAGCAACAGCGCTGCCGGTACATTGCTGATCACCTGGCTGGCAGCCACTGCCGTCATGACTTCCCTTCCTTCAATAATTTTTTGTAAAAAGCTGCAAAAAGCAGGCATTCTTCCTATATTTCCTATGAAAATAAAAAATCCCACGAAGGTCAGCAGCAGCGAATAATCCACTTTTCCTATGGTCGCGCGGTCCATGATTCCAACACCAAGCACCACAATTCCAAGCGTTACCGGATAGGGAATCATATGCGCCACCGTTAACAGACACAACAAAAATAATATCAGATAAAACACAGGCAGATATCTCCGCCATCCTGCCGTTTCCTGTCCGGCATCTTCTGCCTGCAACGCCCCTGCCACATCTCTGACCGCAATGCCACTGTGTTTCGCCGCAACCGCCGTACAGATAAGCAAAAAGAGCAGTGACACCGCAGAATACGGCAGCATCAGCTTTATAAATGCAATCGGGGACATCTGTATTTTCCCATATAAATACAGATTCTGTGGATTACCAATGGGTGTCAGCATACTTCCTAAATTCGCTGCGATCGTCTGTAATACCACCACCGGAACTGCCAGTTTCCGGACAGCCTCCTCTCCGGACAGACAGAGTACCGTAAACGTAAAAGGCACAAAAGTGATCAATGCCACATCATTCGTGATCAACATGCTGAAAAAGAAGCACAGCAATACCAGAATTTCTGCCAGCGCAATCACATTGTGGGTATGCTGCAATAATATCCTGGCAACCCTGCGAAATATGCCCAGCTTCTGCAATCCCTCCATCACAGTCATCAGACAGAATAAAATCGCCAGCGTCCGAAAATCAATATATCCGATATATTCTTTGTCCGGCGGGATCATTACCGCCGACAATACTGCCAGCACCATCGCCGCAGTCAGCACCGTCTCTTTTTTTACAAATTCTATGATTTTGTTCTTTATTTTCATCGTTTTGTCCCTCAGGCATCCCCCGCGCCGTATCTCACAAAAAATTTTTACAGGAATATAGTAAAATTAAGAATATTTTCTACGGAGCATGCTATGTCTGTTCTGCCCTCATTGCTCTTCGGTATCTCCGCCAGTCTGGATGCACTTCTGGTAGGCTGCGCACTGGGACTGCAGAAGGTCCCTCTTCCTGTAAAACACAATCTGCTGATCAGCGCAGTCACTCTCATCGGTACTGTGATCTCTATAAGCCTCGGTAACCTTTTACTGCCTCTGATCCCCGGTGAGATTGCAACCCGGACCGGAAGCAGTATCCTGATCCTGTTCGGGCTCTACTATACCGGAAAATGGCTGGTCTCCAGATGGCGCTGCAGTTCTTCAGATAACAGCAGTCTATGCCGGGAGAAGAAAAAATTTGCCGAACATCGGAATCTGACTCTCCCGCAGACGCTGGCTCTGGGCTGTGCCCTCTCCATGAATAATATCGGTATCGGATTCTCCGCCAGCATTACCGGACTTCCTTTTCTGCCTGCCTCGATATCCACCTTTTTCTGTTCCTTCGGATTCCTGACACTGGGGAGCCGCCTGGGACGTTCCGTCCTCCTGCAGCAGGTCGGAGAATATGCCGATCCCATCTCCGGGCTCTTATTGATCCTGTTAGGTCTGTGGCAATTATATCACTGATGAACTGAATAGTTACCAAAATAATGGGGAATCTATCTGAATAATACAATATACCCACCGGGCAGTCTATGCAATCATTATATCATTATTCAGAAAGGATTCCCTTTTTATGGCACAAAACATTTCGTTATCCACAGAACTTTCCCAAAATATTGATCTTCTCCACCGATTGCTTCCTCTGGGTAAAAGCTTTGACCTGATCACACGCGATCTCCGGTTGGGGAAAACTCCGGCATTCTGGCTGGGGATCAATGGTTTCTGCAATACCGAGATCCTCCAGCAGATCTTCTCCGACCTGCAGGATCCTCACTATACACTGGATTCCGAGATCCGCGATCTCCCGCTCTATGTGCAGAGCAGGCTCGGCTATGCCCAGGTGTCACTGACCTCCTCTGTGGATGATATCCTGCAAAATCTCTTAAGTGGACCTTCCATCCTCCTGGTGGATGGCTTCGATCAGGCGGTGATCATTGACGTCCGTACCTATCCCGTCCGCAGTATCTCCGAGCCCGATACCGAACGGAGCACCCGGGGTGCCCGGGACGGCTTCGTGGAGACACTTTTATTCAATACAAATCTTATCCGCCGCCGGGTGCGTTCTTCGAAACTGACCTTCTCCATCTGCACCCTGGGAACAGAGAGCCGCACCGATGTAGCGATCGCCTATCTGGCAGACCAGGTTAACGAGGAGTTATTAGAAGCTCTGAAGCAAAAACTCTCCCGGTTACAGATCACTTCGCTGACTATGGGCAGCAAAAGCTTAGAAGAACTTCTGATTCATAAAAGATGGTGGAATCCCCTGCCCAGCATCCAGCTGACAGAGCGTCCCGATGTGGCATGCAGCTACCTGTGCGAAGGGCACATTCTGCTCATTGTGGACAATTCTCCCGCCGTTTTATTGCTTCCCGGTACGATCTTCCAGTTTACCCAGAGTCCGGAGGACTATTACAACAATCCTCTGACCGGAACTTATTTCCGCATGATACGCTTCCTGTGCATTCCGGTGAGTCTTCTGCTTCTGCCGGTATTTTTACTTCTCTCCGCCTATTATCCCGAGATCACCGCCTCGCTGCAGCTTACACCCGTCAGCGATCTGTCACCCTTCCGCCTTTTTTTCTATGTGCTGGCAGTGGAGTTTCTCTTAGACCTCTTCAAATACTCTGCCGCACTTAGTTCCAGCCGTGTCTCCGGTGCACTGTCTATCGTAGGGGGATTGTTGATTGGTGACATTGCTGTCAGCCTTAACTGGGCCTCTACCGAAGTTCTCTTCTATGCCGCCGTCACTATGTTGGCGAATCTGTCCCTCTCCAGTATAGAATTCGCCGATGCCCTGCGGATCTATCGAATTCTCCTGGTGGTCACCACCGGATTATGGGGTCTGCCCGGCTTTATTATCGGCCTGACGCTTGTGTCACTCTCCATGATTACCACACCGACCTTCGCAGGCTTCAGTTACTTCTGGCCCCTCTTCCCCTTTAACGGTCCCGCACTGAAAAGCCTCCTCTTCCGCCGCCCCACCTATAAGGCACAGCCCAGTAAAGTCTGGTCCCGGGGACATGTGCATACAAAATAAAGCTCCTATACGGAGCGCGAGACATCGAGAACATACGGTACCTTGTTACTTACTAATCATTTCAGACGGATTTGTACTATCTTAGCCTTGAGGATCAAGCGCGAGACGGCGCACGAGGTCCGGGGGCCCTCGGCCTGCGCGGACCGGAGCGGAGCGTAGACATCGAACTTTCGAGCCCTGGCAGGGCTCGAAAAAAAGAACGATACCGATTTGGTATCGTTCTTTTTTCAAGCGCGAGACGGGGATCGAACCCGCGACCCCCTCCTTGGCAAGGAGGTGCTCCACCGCTGAGCCACTCGCGCATATTGTACAGGTCAAAACCTGTATCTTGAAGGTATGAAATTAATTGTATCGGCATTCATCCGCAATCTTATGAATGTCTGCTGTGCCTCACAGCAAAGACTATATTACATGATGAATGCCAAACTGTCAAGCAAATTATTGAAATTTTTCGTAAAATTCGTAATATAATTATTTATCCGTAGTCAGATGGCTGTACTCACCCTTGCGGTTATAGGAATCTGTCAGATAGCTTTCATCCGTGAGAATACACTCGATCTCCTGATCATCCTGTTTATACTGACTTCTCTTCCGCAGATCTTCTTTCGTTTGCTCCTGCTTCGTCTGCAAAAAATCGCCTGTATGGGATCCCAGAAATCGACCCGGCAGCCGGTCTATCAACTTTCTCGCTACCTTCTGTACCTGATAACGCACCTTCTGAAAAGGATTTGCCGGCATGGTATCCTTTGCTTCCACAGGCCGGAAATACGTATGGGTAGCTGCTGTCTCCACTGCCGCCCTGTTCATTGTAGTCTTTACTCCTACAGAATTCCCGGTGACCAGCGTCTCCTGCCCTGCAATATGATTTCCGTTGCCATTTTGTGAAGTGATCGCATCATTAGCCTCCTTGCTCTCTCCCCAGATTTTCTGTAAAAGCTGTTTGCCTTTACTGCCGATATTCTGCACCCAGGACATAAGATTCACCGAAGAATTCTCCTGCAATACTTCCTCGGCGGTCTGTATAGTCTGTACGCTTCCTAATTTGGTTCCAGCGCCGCCTACGTCCTTATTTTCCCCATGTTCGTGAATACATCCTGTCACCTGATGAGAATATGTGTCATGTCCGCTTCCTACTCCACCGACCTGCATAAGCCCCTCCGTTCCTGTTTCCGGGTCTACCTGTTCTATCATGTATATCGGAGGTATTCACTGTTTTATTCACTATATGTCCTCTCAAAATTCTGGTATCACCTGGTATCAGACCAGGTAATACAAAAACAGCGGGAAGCCTTGATTTATCAGGCTTCCCGCAAAAAAATAGAGCGGGTGATGGGAATCGAATTCTTCACCCACCCGAAAAACACTGATAAATAGGAGGTTTTCAGCGCTTCGTCCCCAATCGTACCGAAATCGTACCGTACAAAATAGAGCCAATATATGTAAAAGGGTGTCTTTGATGGTGACACCCTTTTATATTATAAATCATCCACAGTCACACATTTTATTTCCGCAAACTGCTTTAATTGTTTATCGTTCGTAAGGAAAAGATCACACCCGGTTACACAAGCTGTTGCCAGTTGTAAAGCATCCATTGCCTTAAAGCTCTTATACTGTGCACGGATCTGCGCAGCCTTTTTCGCTATCTCCTGATCCACTTCTGCTATTTCCATATCCAACGTATCAACCAGTCGATGGAAATTATCTATATATGACATCTTCTGATTGCGATATGGAAACACAAAGTACTCAGCCATTGTAATTACAGAAGTCAGAAACTCTTTGTTTTCTCGATATCCTTCCTCAAAGAACTGTTTCATATTGTCGAAATACTGAGGATTGTTACTATCCTTTTCGATGAAATAAATGAAAGGTGCAGTATCCAAGAACACCTTGTTATAATCGGTCATCCGCACGCATCTCCTTCATGTATTCATCGACATTGCATCCTCTTTCACTGGGAACCACAAAACTGTCCCAATCGACAGATGGCTTTCTCTTTTTCTTCTGTGGCTGTCCTAACAGTGTCACAATAACATCTGTGCCATCATACTCTTGTATATCATCATCAATAATAACTACATTTCCTTGTATTCTGCCTTTAACCGCTGCTAACATAGTGACACCTCCTATCGATATCCTTTATATATAGTATACCATAAGCTGGTTCTTTTTCTACTTAAATAAAAATAAATTATTTATCCTCTCTATTCCAGCTTGTTCCTTCCTATATATAATATATCCCTATATTAACTTTATTTAATATATTTTTATAAAATTTATCTCATCTTTTGTTCTTTTTGGCGGTTTTTTTAGACATACATAGATAGAACATTTAAAACGTAATTTTTAGTGAGGTTCGATGAAGATGCAATTAAGCTTTGATTTCACAGAAAAATAGTTTTTTAAAAAAATAAAAAAAAATTTCAAAAAAGTATCGATGTTGCGGTTTTTCTTTACATATATAAATGTAACCAATGTTAATTTACCATAACAAGGTACAAATTGTAAATAGTTAAATGATTTATTTTACTATCTAATACACTTAGGAGGAATATTATGAGGGGATCCTAGAGAACACATATACAACTGAATACGGAACATACAGACAAATTAGCATTAACAAGGAGATTACAAAAATGAAGAAAATTATTAATAATAAGCTTTATAACACTGATACTGCAAACAGTCTTATTTACTGGTATAACGATCTGCCATCAAATGATGGTTATTATTATGCAGAAGAACTCTATATCAAAAAGACTGGCGAGTATTTTTTGTATGGCGAGGGTGGAGCTCTTTCTCCCTATGGCAGCTATGATTGCGAGGGCAGATGTTCTTACCCTGACTGGGACATCATTCCATTGACAGAAGCCAAAGCCAAAAAATGGGCTGTAGATCACTGTTCCGCTGATAAATACATGGAGTTATTCGGTGCAGTAGCTGAATAGTTTGTGAAAGGGTGTTGTCAAAAACGACACCCTTTTATATTTCACTCTCATCCCTCACCCTTTCGCTATTTCCTACCTGCTAGGGGCGCATTTCGCATATCAACCCTTTAGTCTATTCCCCACACAACATAAAAAATGATGTCGGTATTTCCGACACAGAAAACCTTTCCCTAGCAGAGAGAACATACTATTTTTATAGTATCCAACGGTAAAAACTTGTTCCCATTTTTAGAAAAGCATATTACAATAAAAATACATATTTCTCTTGACAGAAAGGTGGGATTAATATGGAGATAGGCAAAAAATATGGTTGTTTAACTATATTAGGCAAAGCTGACGAATCTTATTACAAATGCCAATGTAAATGCGGTAAAATACATTATTTCGATGAAAAAACTATCTTATCAAATCCAAAATATTGTTCATACCCTATGTTCATTTCATCAAGAATGACATATAGTGTTAAAGCTGCCAATGCTACATATCGCAAGCGTAAACAATATGGTGATTTAATGAATGTGCATTTCGTAGAAAAGAGAAGTGATTGTGTTCCCTCTGATGAATATTGCGCACTTTGGAACCAATATAAAAATAAACAATTAAATAAAAAATCTACAAATACCAAAGAAAAAAGATATACCGTTGAAGAGTGGGACAATAACGGAAAGTTTCTAGGAAAATATGATGTGACTGCAATATCTCATTCTGAAGCCTTAAAAAAACTATACCCTAATGATACATTTGAACTTTGTGTACAAACAGATATACGAAATAATAGTTGGCATTTGTTTCGTGGGAAAGATTTTAATTTCTCTGTATCTAATTATTATGGTAATTCGGCTCGAAACAAAACTAGGCTGTATAAAAGAATAAGTGATTCAAAATAAAAGAGATGCCATTTATAACATCTCTTTATTAGTCCCTTGCAGAAGAAAATATTGGTTCATTTTATGAAACGCAACAATAGAAAATCTTACAATTAGATTCCCTAAATGTTTTGTGCTATTTACATTTTTCTTCCAAGTATTTATCAAGTGCTTCTTCTAACTTTTTATAATTACAATGATACTTTAACACTTTTTTCTTTTCAATTTGTTTATCGTAAATTTTTGTTGTTTTCTTTTCTATATCTTCCTTAATATTTGAAAGAAAATTATATTCTTTTAACATTAAAAAATGTTTTTGTTGATCCGCTTTAGGTACATTTCCGTAAACTACAAATTTTACCTCTTTATATATTTTTTTATCAACTGGAAACATTTTTCTCATGTCTAATACAGATATTATTCGTTGTTTAAAATTTTCCAGGTTATCTTTGTCCAATGTTTTTATAATTTCTTGGTTTTTTATTTCAACGACTATATCGTTTTCATCAACTGGCGTAATTGTAGTGTCTATAATTTCATATATCCGATACCAGTCTGCCGAAACATCTGCCCAATTTTTATGTTTTTCTTTCGCAGAGGTTAAAGGAATAACATATTCTCTTTTATTATTGTTAAGCAAAATGCCTAAATGAGGTTTTACATCATAATTCTTTTTCTCATCGAAAAAAATTTCCGAGTCTATATCATGTAAGTATTTCAAATAATCTACATCTATATATACGAACTGTATTTTATTGAATTTCATTAGTAAATATTTCCTTCCCATAAAAATAGGTGGGACAAATGCCCCACCCTTTATCGTTCCACACTTCATCGTCTTTGGTAGTGGTACACCAACCTATATTGTTCTGCACTTCATCGTCTTTGGTAGCAGCATACCAACCTATATCGTTCCACACTTCATCGTCTTCGGTAGTGGTACACCAATTTCGAAATCATCTCTGATCTCTTACTTATATTATACATAATTCAACTTTTATGTATACTGGCAATTTGTACAAAGTTAATAATAATTATATGGAGAATTACATAATGATGCTCATACTAACATATCAGTAAAAGAGATACCATAATTCAGACATCTCTTTTCCTTTTATAAACTTGGAGGATTAGATTTTACTCTTCCCAGACAGAAGAAATATCTCCACAGTTTCTACAGATAGAATGAAAATATACGTGGTCCTTTCCATCTGCATCCGTTTCATCATGATCCCACTTATTTACATAATCATGTCCAAATGCAGGAATCACATCGCCACCAACTTCTCCTCTACCACGACAATCACAACTTTCTACGGCGGTATATCCATCTGTGGTACAGGTTGCACTTACGCCCTGCTTAACGACACATCCATGATGGACCTCATTTACCTTTTCTGGAGCCTCTCCCAGATTTGCGCCACAATCATTACATACTCTGGTAGCAGTACGCCATACTTCATAACATCCACCAGCAATAGGTACATCATAAGTATCATGGGAATTCTCTACATGGGTATTTGTATGCTGGCAGGCTACCGGTGCTGCAGTAGGTGTAGGAGTCGCCTTGGGAGTTGCGGTCGCCTTGGGAGCTTCCGTAGCTTTAGGAGCAGGGGTAGCTGTTGCCTTTGGAGCAGTCGTACTCTTCGGCTTTTCTGTTGCAGGCTTTGTTGTAGCTGTTACCGATGCAGTCTGTGTACCAGGCTTTGTGGTGCTCTTAGGTTTTGCAGTTGTCTCCGGTGCCTGAGTAGACTTAGGAGCCTCGGTTGCCTTGGGATCAGGTGTTGCAGTAGCCTTTGTATCTGTCTTTTCCTCAGTCTTTACCTCAGTAGCAGTCGTTTCTGCAGTAGCAGTCTCCTCTTTATTTACGGTACCGAGTACTACCTTTTCATCATTCGCTGTAGGATTTTCCACAGATTCGCTAGTAGCTACTACGGTTTCCTCTGCTGGAGTATCGGTATTTTTATTTCCACCACAAGCAGTCATGGAAATCATGGTCGTGATTAACAGTGCAGTCATAATATGCTTTTTCATCTTTGTTGTAACCCTCTTTCATTTTATGATATATGTTGATAGTTCTTTTTAGACATTGCCTATATTATATCTTATCTGCAATATCTTATTGTCATGTATAGTTTACACTGTCTTATAGTATATTCGCTTTTACGAAGATATTCAACAGATAAAATATATTTTACACTTACCTTACCATAGATAATCGTGGAAGGAGGTGCTGTTATATGATAGATTATAGTCCATTTTGGGCAACAGTTGAACGAACTGGAAACAACTGGTATACCCTTGCTAATAAACTACATGTCCCTAACAGCACCTTACACCGTTTAAAGCACAATAAAGATGTATCCACCAAAACCCTAAATGATTTGTGTCGTATCTTAAATTGTAATATTTCTGATATTGTGCAATACATTCCCTCTGATGAAGACCAACCTTTATAACGCATAATCTATATATTTAAGTGTATTCTATTTTTATCCTACTTTATCATACTTTATACTACTTTTCAATATTGTATCCTACTTAATGATATATTGTCATAGGAGGATACTTATTATGAAACCTATGAAAAGTAAAGTCAGTATTACACTAGATGAAGACATCATTATAAAGATAAAAGAACTTGCAGAAAATGATGATAGATCTTTTTCTCAATATATCAATATGGTTTTAAAAGAGCATATTGTTAAAATGGAAAAGGCATCCAAATGACCATTTATATGGTCATCATATTCAGTATTTATGAGGGTTTCATTAAATTCTGTTACTAGAAATATAACAAATTATATATTTCCTTTAATTCCAGTTCCTTTTGTTCCCCAGCTTAATTTAGTATTCCAATACATCTATACACAATGGTAATTCCAATACATAATTATGAGTAGTTATATCTATTACTCTATCCCGCACATATACAATCTATTCCCCCTGCATAAATATATTTTGTAATTCCACATACATAAAAAAGGGATATACCTAACCAATATGCTCAACATCTATATAACAATGTGGACATATAAGTGATTAGGTAATCCCCCTATTTATGCGGGATAGAAACTATAATATTACTACATTTTTATAAACTATTTGTAATTACGCTTCTTCATCTTCTTCTGTCATATCATCATCCATTTTTTGTTTAATAAAAAATGATATTTCTCTTTCCTTACTGATTCCCTCTTCCATTTTTGCTGTATGGATAAACTGGCTTAACATTTCATAAGACTTATCTCTTCCTAAAGGATATTCTGCACAATCTTCTAATAATTTGTGAAAGACCGGAATTTCTCTACTGGCTCTTCTGCTGAATTTACTATTTCGGATTACATCGTCTATATCACTTGCTTGTAATATCATCGGTGTACTTCTCATATATATTTCCTCATCTCTTACTGCATTTACAAATTTAATTTTCCAGTCTTCCTCTTCTTTATTTACATTTTCCACTAATCTCTCTATTTTCCTGATTGAATCTTCACAGTATTTTTCAAAGGGTTTTTCAAAATATTTTTCTATCAACCCTTGGAAAATTCTAACCAAATCATCTTGTGTTATTTCCATAGGACATGCATGATATGGATGAAGAAGGGTTTCTTCGGAAAGACCTTCCTTGAAGGCTTCGTGTATCTTTTGTTCCTTTTTTATTCGGAATTCCACTCTTACATAACAGCCATTTCCTTGTGGTTCCATAATATCCATAGCCAATTTCTTATTGTGCATATGTAGGGTTTCCTGCGTTTCAACCGCTTTGTCATATATCTTAATAATCATATTTTGAGTATTTTTTAATGACGAATATAACCCTGTAACCAGCATACTTTCCCTGTTACGGTGGTTCAGCTCTTTATTTGATACTTCTCTGTCAAGTGCCGCTACTAATTTATTCCTGCCTTTACCCACTTCATAAACGCACTCATTAAAGTTTTTAAGATAAAGCTGATAGTACTTTAATGGTCTGACCAATTCATTCATCGTATGTCCAAACGCAAAAGTATTATTTATTTCAATTGTCTGAAATACCACAGATTCTGTTTTGATCTGAATACCAAAATAGTCTCTTACCTTACAAATAACATCTCTTACTCTTTCTTCATACTCTTCCACCGTATAATTTTCCCAATTGCCAAGCTGCCAAATCCTAGGAATTACTTTTATTTCCATCAGATAACTTATCGGTGGATTATTTTCATCTTGTTGCATCTTTTTTATATTATTTTGCTTAAATTTCAAAGTTGAATACGGTGATAGTTGGATATTAACCTGTTTCCATTTATGATTTTGTTTAAATGATTCATCTAAATTTTTTACTTCTGAAAAGATAGGAAATGCATAGGAATCCGTCGTGGATATACACTCTATCCACGGTAACATAGGTAGTAATTCTCTTTCTCGTGGTTTTGCTTTATTGACAAGTGCACTTTCCAACACATCAACATCTATAGATTCTACCGCAAAAGAAAGCTGTGTATAATCAATTCCGATACCCTCTCTGTACAGATCTTGATATTGCGTAATCATAGCAATAACATTATTATCTTTATCGAATTCACACCGAACCGCTGGTTTTATTACTGCTTTTCCACTGATTAAGTCTCTTTCTGTATGTTTTCCTTTTACAATTCTAACATCATCAATCGGATGCATATCTGCTATTTCGGTAGGTTTTCCATATAATGGTTCTATTTTTCGTGCCACTTCTGATCCATAATAAATCATTTCGGGATATTCTAATTCCTGCAATTGTATATCTCCGTCTATACAGTCTGACAATAAACGTTCCAAATAACTAAGTTGGTCAGTCCGTCCTTGTAGATAACACACTGCACTTTCCAATAAATCTCCACAATCTTCTATTTCTGCGCCTTCCAATTCCAACAAAAGCATACGAAGTACATCTCTGCCCTCGTCGCAAATTTTATCTTTTCTGCTCTGATATTGTAATACACTGTTAGTCTGATTTTCTGTATACATTACATCAAGCAAATTCTCATAATCTATATGCTCATCTTCTTTTACCGAAGGTAACATATTTTTACTAATATATCTTAGTTTCTTTGCCAAATCCGGATAATCAGCAAACCGAGCACGTAAATGAGCCAGAGAATTTCGGATATTGCCACCAGGTGTTACCGTATCCTTTTCGAGTTCAAACATATAATCTCTTACACAATTTGTGAAGGTTTCTACAGCAGCATATAATTTAATTGTAAGCATTTCTGCATTTATATTTTCTCCAGTTACAGTTTTTGTGTAAATCTCTTCTGCATAGATCCGTTTTGCCGTCTTAACAGCATTATCTGCCGCAGTCATACACGCTTGTTTTATATATGTGTCACAACTTGCCACACCTTTTTCTTTTAGTCGATTATATTGTTTTTGCATTAGCTGCCAAGTTACACCACCTCTTTTTCCACAAGGATTTTCAATCAGTCTTTTAAGTTGGTATGCCGCGGCTACTGCGCTCTCCGTATCCACGCTATGTTGTGTCGTGTTAAGTTCCTGCGCTATGTTATACAATTCTTCGTATTCCTGCATATTGTCCCCTCTCTTGTATTATATGCTTTACTCTTTTGTTCCCACTTTAATTATACAAGTTTTTTCCCGAATTGTTTATCTTTTCTTATATTTTAAAAAGTGTAATAAGTATCTATACACCTTTTCGGGATCCTGCCCTTTCTGCAATATGTTGCCACCGATCAGCCAGTTCTTCTGCATATCTTCGTTGTATCATTTCACAAAAATTATCTGCTTCTACCTTTTCCAAATGCTTTCTTAATTTGTTTATCTCTCTCTGCAGCATCCCGGCATCTGAGGATAGATAATCGTTTAGCTGTCTCTGCTGATTCTTGTTCTGCAATTCCCAATCTGATAGCTGATTCTTGTAACTCTCGACTAAGCTCATTAATGCGGTCTGCTCTGCGTTCAGTCTCGCGTTTTCCTCCTGTAGAGTTGCTATTATCTGATCCTGCTGTTCCAACAGTTTCATCATTTCCCGACTGGATGATGCGTATTCTGTCCTTGTATCTGTCAAGTTTGCTTCTGAGTTCTGCATCCTGTCCCTCCTGTAATAATTCCTTACTCAATACCTCTACGACTTCTCTTGTGAGATCATACTCTCCCTGTCGTAAATGATTTTCCATTATCCCTGTCATGCCAGTACTACACATAATCAATAGATCATCCTGCGCCTGTACCAACTTTGCTGTGGTGTCCATTAACATATCCGCTGTCTGCTCCTGCGCTGCCTGCGTGGTATTATAGTCATTCTGCAACCGCTGGTAGTAAGAAACGATACTGGCAAATGCACTCTCTATGTTGATTGCCGTTCTGCCATGCGTATATTTTGATACATATTGTTTCGGTGGTTTATATCTGCTGACTGTCCGTAAATCTTCCTGCAATGACTTTTTCAGTTCCTGCATATCCTTTGATTCTTCATGTTGTCGTATGCTATGTACGACATTGCCCTGTGTGCCGTTGTATGCTCCTGTACGACATTCTTTTTCAATCTCTGCAATAATCTGCTGCACATAAGCTTCTCTTTGCTCCTGTGGCATCCTGCGCAGTTGTGTGACCAGCTTACGGTGTACCTCGTAGGCAGCTTTTGATATGTGTCGCCCCGGTATCTTTTTGATGCCCTGTTTACGGTATGATAACGATGATACTTGATATTCTTCAGGCAGATACTGATTTTCCAAATCTGCAAATAGCTGTCTCCACCGTTGCACATTGCCAATATGGGGATCGTTAAAACTATCTACAAATACCGGTGGTTCTTTTTTCCACTGTTTTCTACCATTTTTATCTACTTTTTGCAATCCTATTTCCTTATCAATAATAGGTATCCTATTACCCTCTGCATCTAATTGAAAAGTACGTGGTAGCACTTTTCTCTTTTGCCAGTTTCCGCTCTCATCAATTCCACGGCACGGAGCCATAAAATGTACGTGGTAGTTGCCGTTGCTTTTTTCGTCATGTAGCGCATATTGTACGACCATGCCCTCGGCAGCCAGTGATTCCGCAAATTGTTTTGCTACCTTTTCCATTTGTTCTAACGTTAAGTGCTTTTCAAAACAGCATATCCATTCCCGGTACAGATCGGCATTACTTCTTTTCGCCATTTGATCTACTTCTGACCATAATACACTGGGATCACGAAGCCGATCAGGTGCATTTGCAGGCAAAACAATGTTGGATGATAGCACCCCTTTCTTTTTGGTGTAATCTGCGCTTCTTTCCTTTGTTTCCACCTTATTACCGCTGATATAAGCCGAAGCATCTACTGGTGACAGTGTATCTACTTTCGATGCTGTAATGTATGCGCTGGCTGATTGTGCGCTATTTTCCCCAACAGCTCCGTTTTGTCTCTTCCCTGTTTTACTGATAACTTTTACTTCCATGCGATAAAATCCGCTCATAATAATCCTCCCAAAATATAGACAGTTAAATGCCTAAATACATAAAACACAAAACCGTAATAGCTCAGTTAGAACATCCCCCACCCCGCAGATCAGGTGGTAGATGTTGGGTGCCGTAGTCTCCGTCTACTTATGTAAACCTCTGTGTTTTTGTGTTTTTTCCATTTCTCCAATAGTTTCAATAAGTGCTGATTCCCCATGCTTCTTTCCATATTTTTCTTCGTATCTCTCTGTCAATTTATTTTCGATATGAAAAATCATCGAACTAGCTGTATCACAAATCAAATCCAGTGCATTTTTTAGTTCTTTAATTTCCTTTCCCTGAGACCATCCTGCAATGTATCCGAATGAGTAGTCAGAAGTATCAATACCAATTGCGGAACAAACCGTATATGCTACCGATTCTGCCTGTACTTCCATGTCGTTTCTGCTAATCTTTTTATCCTTTATTTTTTCAGAGTTATGCAACAAGCTATGTGCGATCTCATGTATCATAGTTTTAATCTCTTGCTGTTGCGCTAACCCATTTTTGATGACAATTTCATTCTCTTTCGGTGAAAAATATCCCTTTGCAGTACCCTCTATATCTCTATGGTATATTGCACAAGGAGCCATGCTTTCGACAATTTCCTGCAGAGCATCAAATCCATCAACTTCCCCAATCAGTTCCTGCACTGTTGCCATTTCGGGAAGTGGTTCTCCCTCAGTTTGCGATACATCAAATACACTTACAGGACGAAATGCTGGTATGGTGATCTGTACTTTTTCTTTTATCACTTCACCCTGTGCATCCCTGATCGGCTGATGCGTAACTGGATCTGTAACATCTTGCAAGATTACCTTTTTATGCGGACAGGGTGCAAGAATCTTGATTGCTTTCTCGCCCTTTGAAACGTGTCTCTTAAATAAACGCTGCCATGATTCGTAGCCTGCCACCATCGTTGCTCCTGGACATTGCATAGCGATCAAAAGAATATTATTGTATGAGTAAGAATGAAACTTGCTCATTACCGATAAATATTGCTTGTACTGGTCACTCTCAAAAACTTCTGATACCCCTTGCTCTAGCTGTTCTATAATTTGTTGTGTCTGTGTTTTCTTCTGTGCTGGCTGCTCTATCTGTTCTTTTATATCCATAATTTATCCTCCAAATAAAATGCAAAAAGGGACAGCCGTTAATAGCTGCCCCTCTGTCATAATATGTTGTTTATTTGTCATCATCAAAAGACCATTCCCAGTCCAAATCTTCTGATATTACTTTGTACTTGCGATAAAACTGTAATAATTTACGATAGTACTCCATTTTACGTTCTGTACTCATTTCCATATTTTCTTCCATCTCTATATCCTCCCACATTACATATGCATACCGTGACTTTTGTGCGGTGCTGATTGTGTCATTGTCTGTAATTCCTGCTCTGTACGTGCGATCTCAATCTTTTTAGTCTTTGCATTGTATACAAACACCTTATCGCTCAGTATTTCCGCAGCTGGTATGCTTTGTCTGTTTACCTGTTTTACACAATCTCTCAGGTACTCTAAATCTTCGGATCCTCCCCTTTTTTCCACCAAAATTACTTCGTGAATTGAAGAAGGCAGTATATAGCAGTCTATTCCCAGCTTATTAATTGCTGTCTCAATAACTTCCGGACACACCAAACAGCACGCTCCCAGCTTTTTATCTTTATTTGTGATTACAAATGTTTTTGGTGTGTTCTCTACAAAAAATTCAGAAAAATCATCCGAGATATCTTCTCCTTTTTCATCCATAAGATGCATTGTTTCCGCAAGTAATGAATTGATTTCAAAAAGATTTTGTTCGACCATATTATTTTTTCCAACACGCAAAATCTCTTCACCAGTCATCTGTAATACCGGTAACATGCCATTTTTGATAATAATAAACCCTGATTTGTCTGTAATGTTGATATTTAAACGTGGGATTACCGCTAATTCACCCTCTGCTATAAAATAGTGCGGTGTTTCCGATAATAGTTTTTGATTCGATTTTGCGTTTATTACCATTAAATATGTACTGTTTAGGATATTTTCCTTTGATAGAACACTCATGGTGTCTATTTTTCGGTTTCTATCTGTAATAATCTTTTCCGATAATCCCTGTGTCATTTCTACCAGATCATCAAATTCTCGATAATGTTCATAGAGTGATAGTGTACCGATGGATGGGGACATATTACATCCCGGTATATCCACTTTTATACATTTTTCTAAAATACCATTGTTTCGCATCTTATTAACGATGCTGACTTCCATGCCATATTTTGATAAATTTGCTTTCATTAAATTGACAAACTCAATTAAAAAATCCTCATATGTGTATTCCATAGCTATATTTCCTCATGGTTTCTCTCGATCCTAATGTGATCGGCTATTTTTCTCAATTTTGTATCCTTAAAATACTGGCATCTTGTAAGCATATATGCTCCAAACGGTGACAGCACGACTATTCTGTTTTTATCCGGTAACGTTAATAGGTCACTTGCCTGTAATATATCTTTTTCTTCAAACTGATAACTGTAGTTCTTATTTTTCCCAGTGTTTATAGATTTCTTCTTTTCAGTAAATTTACCAAACGCTTTGACCGCCATCTCTACATCTTTGCTTTCTGGCTGTGCTTGCAGGAATACTCTATACGAAAAGTTGGTTAACATATCCGCAGCCACTTTTTCGCCATAATGTTCTTCCGCTGCAGACCATGATTGCAAACACCCTAACACTGTGCATCCTCGTGATCGTCCGATTTGCAGAATAGACGGTAAGCCTTGCACTTCCGGGATACGACCCAACTCATCCAATATAAATACGACCTGACTGTGCTGGGGGTCTTGCGTAACCACCTTTTCTCGTACTGGTGATGATAAATAGGTGATGCAAGTAGCAACAGCCAGTGACAGGATAGGTGCATATGTTTCCAAGTCTCTATCTTCGATCAGTAAATCAATAGATATGCCCTGTTCCAGCAGTTCGGGAGTAATCTTTTTGGGTGCTTCTCTTGTAAGGTAACGTAAATTGCTGTCGGAAGAAAATAACTGTAATGCGTTTCCTATATTGCTTGAGATTGATCCAAGCGTTTCCTCTGCTACACAATCACCGCCATATGATGATAGCAACCGTGTCACAACACTATTTTCCTCTGCTTCTGCGATAACATCCGAAATAAGCGTGTTCAAATTTTTAGATAAAGCGAAATCAACTAATTGTGGAATCGTGTAGCATTGTTGATACTCCCACGCAAACAGAAACAACCCCAGTAATACAGTTCTTGCGGCAACGGGCCAAAACTCTTCCCCTGTGTGTTTTAATGGAATCAGACTGTAAATCACCCTACGCAGTGCTTCGATTACTTCTGCTTCTGTAGACTTTTCATTCACATCGTACAAAAAGTCAAAACCACATAAATCTCTCCGTCTCGGATTAAATACAGCCACTTTATCATCAGGACTAAATCCCTTTTGTAACAATTCTCCCTTGACATCCACCAGCAGAAAAGCATATTTTTCCTTATTTATATGTCTTGCTAACAGTGTAGATAACAATACACTGGATGTTTTGCCTGATCCTGATGTACCAAGCACCAGTGTATGTGTTGCCCCCGGTGTGATACCCGGCAAGATGGATAGGTACTTACTATCTACTCTGCCAAGGATGATACCTTGTGGGTCTTTGCACAGCAACCGCTTGTCCGGCTTTTTGCCTAATGCTTTGGTACGATATGACACCTGATAATATGGGTTCTGATCTACGTTGTACGGTATCAATGGATAATCTGTAAGTCCGTTTTGTTTTGCGATTTGATTTAGAGACCATATCCACAGTGATATAGCCAACAATAACAGCAAGACACACATAGACACGGATAATATCTGATCGATAGGACAGTAACAGTAATACATAATCACTGCTACACCTACCGTACCCGGTGGCGGTAACCATAGTCCGGTATACCGCAGCCAGTTACTTATACTCTTAATCCTATCAATCATAGACGGTAGTCCTCTGTTACCCATCCATCGGGATCCGTTCTCATAAGCAGTGCCAAACCATCCATAAAATCATCATCCCCGGTCAGATCATACTTATTAATAATGTATCGTAACCATTCTGCGCAATCTTGTTCGGTCACATTTGCTATTTCTGCCTGATTTTGTATCTCCGTTGGCAACAATATCTTAATTTCTTCCAACCAGTCCTTAATACCTTCGTACAGTTTATATTTTTGACCCTGTGCAGAAGTGGAAAGGTCTTTAATTACTTTGCGTAAAAACTCGGAATCCCGGCTAATCTCCGCATGATGCTGTAACACATAGGCTAACAGTTTTTCCTTGTCCACATCTGATACGTTTTCCACTTTGTATCCTCCCTTAATATCTTCGTGTCGTTGTTGCGCTTTTTCGCATAGATTTTGTAAGTCCATGATAATTACCTCCATACATAAATATTTGTTCCTATTTATATATGTAAAATAGTTCTTGATTTTTGTTCAAAAATGGAAATAAATTTGATTTTTATTTAAGAAATATTGAAAATATTGACCACTTTAAGAAATGATAAAAAAAGGTGCAAAAAAAGCCCGACTTTTACGGTTTATTTTGACATAAAACCATGACAAAAATAAACCGCATTTATCACCCGGGTTAAATGTAGTTTATCACAACTCTATATTGACGTCAATAGCTACTTAAAAAAACAAATGAAAAAATAGGAGATTAAAATTATGATTAGTAAAACCATTATGGCACTTATTAACGCTTTGCAGTCCTGCAAGTCTTTTTCGCCTGCAAATCCTGTGGATATCTCCACGGAATTACACAGATGGGAACTCGCAGAGAATTACGATGCAACAGAAGTATCCATTTATTCGGCCGAAGGTGAAGAGATTTCCGAACCTATCAGTAAAATCTATACCCGATACTCCGATGTCCGGGAAGATAACGGCACTTATTATGCGGTCGATGAATCTGCGTGGCTGACTGCACTACGCATCATCGGAGAATCGCAAAATTACTATTCCCGGATAGGCTTGTTAAATTGTCTATCTACATACTGGTCTGATTTTAAATGGATTCCCGAAGTCTACGACATCCTGATTGTACTTGCAGAATCACTCAGATACTACGAAGAGCAGATTCCTACATATACACAAATTGCATCTGATCTGATGGCAGAAGCTATTTTAACATCTGATTTAGCATCTGAAAGAATGAGGTAAATTGATGGCAAATACATATAAAAATAATAATGCCCTTATTATTGATTTTTTAAGTCATAACAAAGAGAAAGATTTCTTGGCCATGATTCTTTCTGATGATATAATATCGGTGGACGATGCGCTGAATATACAAATCATGAAGAAAAATATTCAACGTGTAAAAGAAATGCATCCCCATACTATTCACCATACTGATGCCAGTGGGTGGTTTACAAACGTCGACGATCCTACGCAGCCTAATGGGCTGCGTAAGATCAGAAGATCCAGTGAAGCTAGTTTTTGGGATGCCTTAGTAACATGGTACCTTGACAACAACATAAATCTTACCTTACAAGACGTTTATGGCAAATGGCTTGAAGAAAAGCGCACACCGAAAAATGCTAAAAATATTGAAAGGCTCGAAGCAGCTTGGAAAGCGTATTATATCAACGAACCATTAAGTTCTAAAATTATCTCTAAACCATTACGCATGATTACCGCACTAGAATTAAAAGAATGGGCAGAGAACTTGCTACGTAAGCATTATCCTGTAGACACCAAAAAGTTTTCGCGCATGTTCACTATTACCAATCAATGCTTCGATTTTGCATCCGACGAAGACCGCCATATTGTGGAATCCAACACATGGCAAAAAGCTCGAAAGAAGATCAATAGAGATCTTATTTTCAGAAAGGCTTTGGAACCTGACGAAAAACAAGTATTCACCGATGATGAGCGCAGAGCAATCCGCGAAGAAGTCGAATGTGATTTAATCCGTTATAAAAAGCAAGCCAGTACTGCTGGATTACAAATTTTGTTTTTGTTTGAAGCAGGACTGCGTATCGGCGAATGTTGTGGTTTGAAATGGTCAGATATTAGTGGACATTATCTCCAAGTAAATAGACAAGCTGATAATGACGGTGTCCGCGAATGGACAAAAACCGATTCCAGCCGTCGCGAAATCTATTTAACAGATCGAGCGTTGCAAATCTTGGAAGACGTAAAAGACTTTAACCGTGAGCATCATTTTACTGCGGAATGGATTTTCCAATCTGCCAATTCCGACTATGATTACCGTTTAAGTTATAACGCTGCTGATCGAAAATTACGGAAACTTTGTAATCGCATTGAAACAATTACAAAAAGTCCGCATAAATGCCGTAAAACTTGTATATCAGCTTTGCTGGATTCTCCCGACATTAACCCACGTACCGCACAGCGTTTCGCAGGTCATAAGGATATTCGTACAACGTTAACTTATTATTCTTACGAAAGAAAAACCAAAGACCAGCAGGCTATTGCCATCAACAAAGCACTTGCAGTTTAAGCCGTACCGAACGTACCGTCGATTTTGGCAAATAAAAAAAGCGGAAACCTTTGATTTTACAGGGTTTCCGCACCTTTAGAAGAGAGCGGGTGATGGGAATCGAACCCACGTATCCAGCTTGGAAGGCTGGTGTTCTACCATTGAACTACACCCGCATGTTTATATATGAAGCAGGGCGGCCATTTTAAGAAATGGTGTCCTGCGAAATGCCCAGAACCGGAATCGAACCAGTGACACGAGGATTTTCAGTCCTCTGCTCTACCAACTGAGCTATCTGGGCCCGCGACTTAATCCTTCTTGCAATCTGTATTTCATGACTGCTCTGCGTCACAACAATCGTAGTTTACATAAATTCCGATCAAATGTCAAGTGGTTAATAGAAAAAAAATTAAATTTTTGCAATTATTCCTCTATCTCCTACAAATGTTTCGGTCAATACTCCCTTTGTTGGCCGTACCATTGTAACAACAGCTCCACTACCCGGTTGTAGCTGATCATGCCGTCCGACACTCCATTCAGCTTCAGCGAAGCATCCGTCAGAGTATCTGTGACACTGTCCACGGTCTCCGTGTCCACTACCGCTTTCCCGTTGATCCTCTCCCATTCCGCCTCTGTGACGAAGATATTGTCCTCCCGCACCTGCTGCAATACCTGCAGTGGACGCACTGCCTCCCTGGCTGCCGCATAGCTCTCAGGATCCGCCAGTCTCGTCTTGTACAGATCATTCGCCACATAATTCAGGACACTTAAATATCCCGAGTACTGAAATGCCACATCATCCGACTCCACACAGGCGAGAAATGCAATAAAATTTGCCTCATCCTCGTAGATATATCCCCGGATATGTGCCAGTTCATGGCACATAGTCGCCGGCTTCTTCATGATAGACATAACATCATTATAATTTGCTTCCATGGAAAACGGGAAATAGTACCCGCACATATACATCTGACACATAAAATCCGAGAAAAACATAGCCTTCGGTCTCGGATAATAACCATCCAGCTGGGCATAGCTTTTCCCAAGGTTCTGCATCGCACCGATGGCTTTTCCTGCCATATCCACTGCATTCCCCTTACTGTCCAAACCTCCGGAATATACTACTGCGCCGCTGTCATCCCGCTCTATCTCCATACTCAGTGCATTGCAATGGGACACGATATCGTTATAAATCCTAAGCAGCTCCTCTGTCCGCTCCTGCAGCGTCACATCCTGCTGCCCCTCTTCCTCTCCGAAATACTTCTCCGAAAAGGTAGAACCATGATAGATCATCGTACAATTCAAAGTCATGATCGCAAACACGAATAGCAGCACCCAAGCAAAAAACCGAAAATACATCTTAACACCGCGACAATACTTTGCCGAATGCCTGCGTCCCGGAAAGATCATACTGATCCCCAGCAGAACCGCTGATATTACAACAGCGATCCCCGCCACGATCATCCATTCTCCTACGGAAAATGGGAAGCTTCCCGTGATCCTGCCATAGGTATTGACCCAGATGGGGAAAATATAAGCAATATAAGCATCGCTGAAGCTTCTGCTGTTCCAGGCAATGACCTGAAGCAGCAAAAGTACTACAACGATGCTTATATATATCAGACGACTCTTCTTAACTTTTTTCTTACTCTCCATGGTGCTCCTTAGATAGCATTTTTTCCCACTTTGATCCGCGTCTTCTTCCAGATACCACAGCGGTACAGAACATACAGGATCAGGGAAGAGATACCGTTACTGATCACCACGGAATACCAGACACTGCGCACGCCCATATGCAGAATGCTCTCGCAGAACCACAGCGTCACAAAACGGAACACCCACAGCCTCGTCACATCGATTGCCATCGTTACCTCTGTGTGTCCGGTTCCCTGGAACAGCCCGGAGGTCGTATTATATACTCCGTTGGTAAAGCACCACAGTGCCATCACGCTTAAAAAGTCTGCTGCCATTCCCACGACCTCTGCATCTTTGGAGAAAATACTGACGATCGCCGTGGAGATCATATCTCTTGATAAGATCATACCACCAATGAACAAAAATACAACTGATATCCGCATCGAAAAGCGATATCCCTGCTCTGCACGCTCCGGCTGTTTTGCTCCCATATTCTGTCCAACGATCGTTGCCGTCGCTGAACCGATGGCATTAGAGGGCAGAGTGATCAGACCATTGACCTTGTTACCGATACCATAAGCTGCCATCGCCTCTGTTCCATAGACAAATACATTTTTACTCATGAGCAGAAATCCGAGCTGCATGGTGCTGCCTCCGATAGCGGTAGGCAGTCCGACCTTCAGGATCATTCCAAGTTTTTCCTTCTGTAAGCGCATATATCTGCGGTTTAAGCAGATGTCATTTTCCGGTCTGCACAAAAGTGCAAATGCCACCGTAGCAGGCACCGCTTTTGCCAAAAGTGTTGCTAGTGCCGCTCCGGCCGTGCCCATATCCAGAATGATCATAAAAAACGGATCCAGGAACAGATTCAGCGTAATGCCTCCCAGGTTCAATAACATAGGTCTCACCGTATCTCCCTGCGCCTGATGCACCGCGGAGAATATGTTCACCATATACAAAAATGGCATATCCCAGATAACTACCCGCAGGTAGACTCTCGCATAATATGCCGTGCCTCCGTCAGCTCCCAGCCAGTTCACGATCGCCGGAGTCCCCAGAAAACATAATGCTGCACAGACTACCGCAAAACCCATGGCACAGATGAATATCTGATTCGCCATGGATCTGGCGTCCTCCTTTTCACCCGCACCAATAAACTGGGCGATGAGAACAGCACCTGCCACCGTGATCCCACTGCCGAAATTCGTGATGATATTCTGCATCGGGGTTACCAGATTGATCGCCGCCAGTTGCTCCGTGCCGATCTTCCCCAACCAGTAAGTATCTGTCAGATTATACATGGTCTGTAAAAAGCTGTTGATCACCACAGGGATCGCCAGAGATAATATTGCACGGATCAGATTCCCATGCAGGATCAGATCCGGATTATATTTTTTTGCAGTCTTCATTGCCTTCACTCCTAAACCTTTTTACTATGCTTTATTATAAGGCAAGTTTTCAGTGATATCCATAAGGTTTTTAGGGTTATTGTGAATAAAACGCTTATTTTTTGTCATAGATATTCATCAAATTAAACATGGAAGAGCTTATCAAGTTGCATTATCGCACAAAAAATCCCTCCCGCGGTGATATCACCACAGAAGGGATCTTATTACTTTTATGATAATGACTGTATTTATTTGATCACAACATTGTTCCAGCCGTCGGAAGGAATCAGAGAGATGTATGTCTTACCGGTATTAACCTCGATCTCCTCGCCGGTCTTCGCATCATAATAATGTGTGATCGCATTCTCGGAAGACTTGGTCCAGTTCACTTCGATCGCCTTACCCTCGGTGATATAGTAACCGGAACGTCCGGAATCGATCGCATTGTAGATCAGGTAACCTTCACCCAGATCTGCAAAAGTGGTATTCTGCAAGATAACGTTCTCAAAGGTCAGCTGCTCGCCGCTTGCTGCATCCTTGTGCGCAGAACCATACTCATAATAATCATAGGTTCCGGTCTCTTCGTTGTACTTCAGAGTAGAACCATTATGCTTAAAGGGAAGCTCAATAGTGGTTGCACTGATCGCATCATTTCTGTCAGCAAAGGTAACCTCTGCATCTGCGAACTTGAAGTGAGGTCCCTGATAATAGTCATTGTAAGTCGTGGTATATCTGGAGCTCTCAAAACGCTGCTTCAGACCATCATAGGTCTTGCCCTTCTGGGTATTGGTGTACTTATCGTAAGTGATATACTCGGTGAACTCTGCTGCCTTACCGTTGCTGTAACGGGCAAAGCCGCCGCTGAAGTTCGCGGAATAATCCTTTGCTACCCAGTCATTGATGAAGAAGGGGCCACCATCATGACACAGAACTGCGTTCCACTCTGCTGCCAGCATGAAGTTGGTAGGGCGGGCACTACGAATACTGCCCAGCTGCTCGATCTTATCCCAATCCTTTACCACTACCATGAAACGGGTAATTCTGTCGTTCAGGGTACTGTTCATGATCTCATATACTACATCTGCATCTGCCACACCGAAATGAGGAAGTGCGGTCTTCTCGTTATCTACCATTACGGCGATAGGGCGCTGATCCTTCAGGCTCTCATCGATCCATTCATTGGTAAGCTCACTGCGGTACATACCGTCATGATTCTCATTGGCTTCCTCTGTTGCACCGGGCTGTTCAACCTCCTGGATATCAGTAGCAATAGGCTCTGCTTCCACAGTCTGGATAGGGGAAGAAATAGGTTCTGTGTTTCCACATCCTGTCAGAACACCTACTGCAATCAAAATTGCTGCAAGTACTTTCTTTTTCATGAATGCTTCCTTTCATCTGTTTGTTCTAACCGGTCATCCGACCGACACTCTAAAATGTATTGTATCGCGAAAGCCTTATGTTTGTCCATTCAAATTTCTTAAGATTTTCTTATTCTTTTTCGGTTGATTTCTCGCGCAGCACTTCTTCAAACTGATCGATGGGTACCGGCTTGGAATAATAGTATCCCTGCTGCCAGGTAGATCCAAACTGCTCGATATAGTCGCTAACTTCCTTATTCTCAATACCCTCAATGCAGGTCTCGGTGTTAGTCCTCCTGGCATAATCCACGATAGACTGCACCATGGCCTGATTCTGAGGTTTTTGCTTAATATCACGGATGAAGCTCATATCTACCTTCAATTCGTCAAAGGGAAGCTCCAGCGCCAGACTTAAGGAACTGTTGCCCGTTCCAAAGTCATCCAGTGCGATCTTGATCCCCTGGGAATGGAAAAATTCTACCTCTCCGCGCAGGAAATGAATATCCAGATCTCTGCATCGTTCTGTCAATTCGAGGCAAAGCTCCTCCGGCCTCGCACCGGTCTCTTTTAAAATATTCATGACAGCACTTCGGAACTCTCTGCGCTCCAGCTGTGCCGCCGCCACATTGACATTGACGAAAAAGCCTTCCGTCTCCTTGCGAAGCTTCTGTACATCCGTAAGTGCTGTCCGAAGGATCCAGTTTCCCAGATCAAAAATACAGGGGTCCTGTTCCAGCCATTCCATGAACACACCGGGGGACACCATCCCGTAAGGCTCCAGTTCCCAGCGGAGCAACGCTTCCATTCCCCGGATCTTGCCGGTCTTCGTATCGGCAATCGGCTGATAAAACATCCGGAAGCCTTCAAAGTTATGCGTAGCACACTGATGGATCACACCGATCAGTTCAAACTGGTTCTCGTCACTGCCGCAGACCTCATCATTAAAAATCACCAGCTCTCCATGATGCTCAAGCCGGGAATGGCTCAACGCGTAGGTCAGACGGCTGCGGACCGCATTTGTCTCCTTCATATAAGGTTCCATAAATATTGCGCCGGCAGATACCTTCAGAGGGATCTTTTTCCCCTCTACCTCTGTATTTTCAAAAGCTTCTACAATCTCATTGTATATCTGCTGCAGTTCCGCTTTGGATACCTTTTTAAAACTGATCACAAACTTCGCACCGGAGAGCCGGTATACATATCCTTTTCCCTTTAACAGGCGCAACAGCTCCTGTGCCGCACAATTCAGAATCTTATCCGAAAAAGCAGCACCGTACATAACATTAATATGGCTGAACTGATCTAGTCCGATCTTCAGCAGTGCCCCCTGTCCGCTTTCCTCCAGGAATTCCATGATCTCCCGGTCCAGCGCCGGTTCCGTATGCAATCCGGTGGTCGCATCCACCTCGTCGGAAATACCGTAGTTGTTATATCGTATTACGATCACAAAAGGCTTTCCATCCTTATCATTCAGCATTTTCGCCCTGGCACTGATCCGGATATAGGTGCTTCCGTCACGCACCCGGTATTCCCAGGGCTCGTCCATATTTTTCCCGGCAACTCTCTCCAGGAATCCCCTCCGGAAATCCTCCAGATCATCCGGATGAATCGATCTTTTTGATTTTTCCTGTCCACGAATGGTATAGTTCTCCTGCATACCAAAATATTCCATCGCCTTCTCGGACCACCATGTCACGCCGTTCCGCAGATTGGTTATGGATATGTAGGACTTTTTCGCCAGAGAAGTAATGGCTTTTACAATATCCGGGAACAGGATATCCACTTCTTCCCAGAATTTCTGTTCATCATATGTATTGATACTCATATCTCCTCCCGGCACTTTCTACTGTATGCCCACAGTCTCTGAATAGCATTCCTAATATGAATTATAACATATCGAAATGATGTTTACGATAGAATAATGAATATAAATTTTTTATGAAATAAAATATCTTATGATTGACTTCGAAAACTATCTGTAATACTATGCAATATAGCATTTATTTCAAATTTGAAATATTCATTTTTGTAAAAGGAGCCTTCGAATGAATACTGATATCGAATTTGTGCAAAAATTCAATCTGGCTTACAACGCCATGTGCAAGCCTCTGTGCCAGCAGTTAAAGCTGCCACAGACAGCTTTTGATATTCTCATGTTCTTCGGCAACAATCCGGAATACCGGACCGCCAGTGATGTCGTGGAGATCCGCCGGATCAAGGCGAACCTGGTGTCCGTCAATGTAGACAAGCTGGTGCGCGAGGGCTACCTGGAACGCAGAGAAGCTCCGGACGATCGCCGAAAGACTCTGTTGTTCTGCACGGAGAAAGCTCAGGATGTCATCGAAAAAGGCCGTATGATACAGAGCATTTTCAAAGATACTCTGCTCGATGGCACTGATGAGGCAAGCAAAGAGATCTTTTTCCACATGCTTCATGTCATGGAAGAGAATATGGACAATATCCTGAAAGGAGCTAAATAAATGCAGATTTTAATCACAATTCTTGTCACTTTTTTCGCCGGCATGGGGGCCGGCCTGGGCACCGGTTTCGCCGGAATGAGCGCTGCTGCCGTCATCAGTCCCATGTTGATCACTTTCCTCGGCATGGATCCCTATATGGCTGTGGGTATCGCCCTGTCTTCGGATGTCCTCGCCAGCGCAATATCTGCCTATACTTATGCAAAGAACAAAAATATTGATATCAAAAACGGTCTGATCATGATGGGAAGTGTGCTGGTATTCACCGTCGTAGGCAGCTACGTATCCAGCCTGGTGCCTTCCGCTACCATGGGGAATTTCTCCGTGTTCATGACTTTCCTGTTAGGTATCAAATTCATCGTCCGTCCCGTAATGACCACCAAGGAAGCCATGCAGGGCGTCTCCGCGAAAAAAAGAGCCATCCAGTCTCTGGTATGCGGTATGCTGATCGGCTTCATCTGCGGTTTCGTCGGCGCCGGCGGCGGTATGATGATGCTGTTGATCCTGACCTCTGTCCTGGGTTATGAACTGAAGACCGCTGTAGGAACCAGCGTCTTCATCATGGCATTTACCGCATTTACCGGTGCTGCCTCCCATTTTGCCATCGGCGGCATGCCCGACTGGACGGTATGGATCCTGTGCGTTGTATTTACCCTGATCTGGGCGCGGATCGCTGCACTGTTCGCCAACAAGGCGACCCCCAAGACCCTGAACCGCGTCACCGGTGTGATCCTGGTGGTGCTGGGCATTGCAGTTATGTGTTTTAACCTGTTAGCCTAGCTGATTTCCTATACCTTGTGTATTTTCCGGCGGAGTGGTCGTTGCATTGCTCCGCTGATTTTCTATGATCTTGCGGATTTCCGACAGATCCCTGGCAAAATAAATGCCTTCCTGTCTCTCCGGGGAGGACAATCCCTTCTCCGTCATATGTGATAACAGTGCTTTCAGGCTGTCATAATAGCCGTTAAGGTTATAGAGAATGCAGGGTGCCTCCAGATGCTTTAATGACACTTTGGACATCACTTCAGCGATCTCTTCCAGCGTTCCGGTTCCGCCGGGAAAAGCAATAAATACATCTCCCAGTTCGATCATTTTCGTCTTGCGTTCTGTCATGTCCTTTGTGACGATCAGCTCCGTAATGGCATCATACTGATATTCCATATCAATGAAAAACTGCGGCTCCACGCCGGTCACCTCGCCGCCTGCCTGTAATACGCTCTCCGCGATCTCTCCCATGAGACCGGATTTAGATCCACCGTATACCAGACGGTTACCGCTTTCACCGATCCAGGTTCCCAACTCACGCACAGCTTTCCTCAGAGAAGGATCATTTCCTTCATTTGCTCCCAGATATACCGTAATATTCATCGTATTACCCTCCTGCTTCCAAGTATAAGGGCTTTCCTTTCTTTTGACAAGACAGGAGCTACCGGCACAAATGTGAATGACGTATCGGTTGCATTAATTCAGGCATAGTACATCTGCTGTCCGGATTCTTCTTTTACATAAGCGATAAATTCTTCAGCCACATGGGACAGGGTATGATTTTTATTCCAGATCAGTGCATAGGACGCATGGGCATCGGGATGCTCCACTTCCCGCACACAGACATCTTTGTCCCGGATCAGGGAAGAAATGGATGCCGGATAAATCGAGATCCCGACTCCGTGCAGACTCAGCTCATAAGCATTCATCATATGAGCGATGCGCCCCCGGATCACCGGTGCATGCCCCGTTCCCTCGAACCATTTGTCGATCTCTCCCTTACGGGACTCTCGGGAAGGGATCAGCAGGGCATAGGGCAACAGTTCCGAAGGCTTCACCGGGTCATTTTCCTCCGCGTACAACGGATGCCCCTTAGGTATCACCGCCACCCAGGGTTCCTCATAGACCGGCAGCACCTCATATTCTTCTGTATTATAAGGTGCCGTGATCATGGCGATCTCGCACAATCCCTTTGTCACACGATTATTCACATCATCCGTGTTACCATTCCACAGATTATACTGCACATGGGGATGTTTTTGCCCGAATCCCGCGATCCATTCCGCAAAAAGTCTGGGACCGCAGCCCTCTACCGACGCAATATATAATGTCCCCTGCAGTCCTTCCTTGCGCTCTCTGACATCCTCCTCCGACCGGTTCACCAGATCCAGGATCTGATTCGCATATTGCAGGAAAAGCTCTCCCTCTTCTGTCAGGGACACTTTATGGGGCGTCCGAAGGAACAATGTCGTCCCCAGTTCCGCCTCCAGATCCTGGATCTGACGACTTAAGGGCGGCTGCGCGATCGCCAGCTGCTCCGCGGCTTTCGTGAAACTTTTCTCCTCCGCCACTGCCTTGAAATACCGGATATGTCGCAATTCCATCTTCCCAGCATCCTCCTTCCATGCTTTTTCCAAAAACCAGCTTAATCATTCTATTTGTGTAGCCTGTTGTATTTTCTTTTGCTATACCTTTTAGATATTATTATACTTCTATTATATGTATTTCACATTATAAGCGCAATATGGTAAATTATAATCATCAAAAGGAAGTCAGGCCTGACCCCTTAAACGTAACAACAAAGTCAACAGTTCATTTGTCTTGGAAAGGTTAAGGGTGAATATTATGAAGAAGATCATGGAAAAGGTTAACGAGTTTTTTGACGAGTATTACAAGAGCTTCGCTGAGAAGTTTTAAGTAATAAAGTATCCTTTATTTTATGATAGAAGTGTGTTTTTCACGCTCATATACACAGAGAAAAACAGCAGATCTGGCGGGATCTGCTGTTTTTATATTATCAGTTTCCATTTTCCACAAACTTCATCTTAATGATCTCCTGCAGGCTTCTCGGCTCGTAATCCATCCAGGGTTTCATGCAGCCAACATTGTACGCCTGTATGCCACTGTCACCAATGTGACGGCAGTCGTTGTCCTTCATCCCGACCAGACACTTCTGAAAATAATCGTCCTCCGGGCTGTTATGGGTGTGTCCGTAGAGCAGAATGGTGCCGCGACTCATGTGCTTCCAACTAAAGATCGGGTAATGGCATAATACCAGCTCATAGCTTTTCCCGGCTATGGAGTCCCGAATCTCCTTATAATCACAGACTTCCGAAAAAAGCTGTCGGTATCTGAGGTCGGACACGTCATCGTGATTGCCACGGATCAGGACCTTTTTTCCCTTCAGGATTGCCACCAGAGCGATTAGATTCTCGTTCTTACCGCGCATGCTCACATCCCCCAGGATATATACGGTATCGCCGTTATTCACCTTTTCATTCCACCGTTTTACGATCTCTGTATGCATTTCCTCCAGATCCCGGAAGGGACGGTCATCGAAACGTATCGCCGCTTCATGAAACAAATGCAGATCACTGATATAATAATTCATATTGTTCCCTCCCGCTCCACATTCTACAGATAAAACATCTCAATATTTGAGCGTTCTCATTATTGTTTCAAATTCTAATTCCGCATTTTCATCCAACAGTTTTGCGCAAAACAAAACTTTATTCTTAGGAAATCCAAAATACCATATTTCATCCTTTGGAAGATCTGCTCCATTTTCAGTCTCTGCAGCACTTAATTCCCATGCAACCACAAGTTTTTGGATTTTTTCTTCTTTTCTATCTAATTGTAGCTCACTACTACTCTTTAGTTCTGCATGCTGACCTAAATATACTTGCACAAATTCATCTGCTGTTGTCTCCCGGTCAATCCATGATGGTTCTGCAAATTTTGAAATTTCCACATTTGCTATTTCCCTGTCTTGATATAATAGTATGAAATTGGCATAATCATCTCTAATATCAATTCCATTTATTGTCCAACCATCATCCGGTGTCCATGATGCAATATTATTAATTGGCTCTGTTTTACTTTTACAGCTTACTAAGCTCAAACATAAAATTGCAATAACGAAGATCAGTTTTTGTTTATATCTATTCTTCATAACTTAGCAGTACAGCCTCCTGTTATTTGGGATATCTTTAATATTCCTTTTTCCGTTGCATGCTTTTCCCAGTCATTTTCTGTCAATATCTCTAGCGGTAATGATCTCTGTGGACCGTTTTCATCCTCTTCATATCCCCAGGAGTATCCGCCCAGGAATTTCAGTTTATTGCTATTCATGCGGGAGGGCAGATCTACTAGATAGGTATAAGCTGTCCATTTCAAATGTCTACACCCAGCCAAATTACAACAGGGAGCATCAAATATTTCTGCCGGATAACCATACGCAAAATATGGATTCCCTTTTTCCAGATTATCATCACTGACATCTATGGAAAGCTCTCTGTTTTCCCCATAATTTTCAATTCTTTCCACGAATTGAATAAATCCACAGGATCTCCGATAACCGGTTGCATTCATATGTTCAAAGTAACCATGCATTACTGGATAACCTATGCAACATATTTTATCTATCGGAAATCCCTGAAGGGCATCATAGCCAATTTCCCTGGGATCTGTGCCTTGTTTGTATTCTACTGTAAGCATTTCTTCTATGCCATGAAGTGTAAAAGGAATTGTTACTCTGCTCTTCAGCGCGTGAAATACTTCTTCATGTGTCATTCTTTCGTTACTATTTTCTGCCAGCAAATCTGCCTCGTCTAATGCTTGTTCTATATCATAAGTATCTTTTGAGTTTTCCATGTTTTTCTCCTGAATATCAATATCGCTCTCATGGGTATTCTCATTTCTGGCAACGGATCCATACAATATAATTTTAATAATATTATCCATCATTTCCAATAGAGGATGCACTACTGTTATTTATACATAATTATATCTCTGCCTTTTATTATTCACAATAAAAAAATAGAAACACAATTCACATTGAACATCATTAAAATTATTGAATAAAATTCAATATCTTGACATATAATTATATTATAATTATAATTTAATTATGAAAGGTATTAGTTTTGAATGGGATGATAATAAAGCAGCCATCAACGAGGCAAAACATCACATCACATTTTCAGAAGCCAGCACTGTATTTGCGGATGAAAATGCCATTTTGTTTGACGATCCCAATCATTCACAAGAGGAAGAAAGGTTTATGATGTTGGGGCTAAGCGATCACGCAAAAATGTTAATTGTATGTCATTGTTATCGCGGTATGGATGATGTTATTCGTATTATCTCCGCCAGAAAAGCAACCAAGAATGAAACAACTCAATACTACAAAATTAACGAAAGGTGGTAAGTCAATGGAAAAGGAATACGATATCGAAAAATTAAATCCCAGAAAAAATCCCTATGCAAAGCGTGTAAAAAAGCAGATTACTATTAACATTGATGGTGATACCATTGATTTCTTCAAGGCAAAATCAGAAAAATGTGGTATTCCCTATCAAACACTAATTAATCTGTATTTGTCAGATTGCAAAGAGCAAAACAGAGAATTGGAATTAAAATGGAACTAGCCCAACATTGTACAAGGATGTCAGCAATGCCGACATTCTTGTTTGTTTATAGAGGATAAATTCAAAAATAGGAGAAACGCTGTAAAATCAACGTTTCTCCTACTCTTAAATTGATGCTGGTGGCCGGACTTGAACCGGCACGGAGTTGCCCCCGAGGGATTTTAAGTCCCTTGCGTCTGCCTATTCCGCCACACCAGCGGACGCATTGCGTTATACTCGACTGCATGGACTTACGCGCTAAGCACTGTTCCATTGAGCTCATCAACGCAAATGGATGGAGGTGGATTCGAACCACCGAAGCAATTTGCAGCAGATTTACAGTCTGTCCCCTTTGGCCACTCGGGAATCCATCCATGTCAGGCAAAGTGCCCTAACAATGTGAAATTGTAGCATATGTTCACACAAATTGCAATATGTTTTTTCTATTTTAGTGTAAAAGTTCAGCCATAGGATGACAAAAGCAACGATTGGGTGCTCGCGCTCAAAGCGTGTTAACGCGACTTTGCGAATGACGCAGGCTGAACTGCTTCAATATAGTACAGATAAAAAGGATACTGCGCCAGCTGCATCTGCCCGTGATCGGTCACCTGATACCCTTTCTGCTGCAGTTCCGCGAAAGAGTCATCGCTCATGGCATCTGGTGTAAAGTACCAGAATCTGTCGGATTCTGCCTGGTTGTAATCGCCGTTTACGATCTCATTATCGGGGTAATAATAATACAGTACTGTCCATCCGAGGTGTTTCACCCCGTTGGTGACCATCTGCACATCCTCTTCGGGCGTGCCGATCAGATCCAGGGTCTTGTCAGTCTCTACCTTCTGCTGTTCATAACTGCCATAAGATTCCCGGTAATTCTGTATTCCCATGCCAAACATTACAAGCAGTAATAGCACAAACAGCAATTGGGCTGACAGCCCCAAGCCTTTCCAGGACCGGTTCTCCAGCTCCGCCACCAGTTCCAGCACCCGGCTGCTGCCGATGACCAGCATCATGATCGCCACTGCACTTAACGGATACAGATATCTCTGCGCCAGCATCGGTGCCATTACAACACTCAGCAGATACGCAAATGCCAGCGTTCCCAGGATCGTGCAGGCACCTACTACCATGGCGTAAGTTTTGTCAGACCATCTTTTCACTGACGGCTTCTGCAGACGAATACCCTCTTCTCCCATGGAAAACAGGGACGAATCCGCCACCAGCGTCACTATCAGCAGTACTAACAGCAACGGAAATACAATTACATTCATCCGTCTGCCGCCCATGACGATCTCCAGGCTCTTATCCAGCCCGAGGATCTCCGTCATCCACCAGCCTCTGCTGACATTTTTCAATCCCGCATAGAAAAAATACAGCCAGGGAGCATAGCCGATCAAAAATGCCACGATTGCCAATACACCTTTTCTCCAGGTCTTACCGCGGTATTTAATCCACACTGCCACTCCGGTGAAAAACATCATAATGCCCACGGCTACCAGGGCATAATAGTGAGAATATGCCGCACCCAGTGCCCACAATACCATTCCGGTCCAGGTCTTCCTGGTGCCATCCTCTATTACACGGTAAGAACAGTAAAAGCAACCCATTACACACAAAAAGGCAAGTGCATACATACGAACTTCCAGATTATATTCCAGGCACGCCTGTCCCAGACCCGATATCATCACAAAAAATGTGGTCGGGAGCATACCGAAATGTTTCCGTATCACTGTCAGTGCCAGCACGATACCAATGGCAAACGGTACCAATGAAGCCAGATGGAATACCGGAACGCTGAATCCGAACAGGGTTCCAAACAGTTTCAGCCAGTAATAATACAGCGGCGGATGATTATCCCAATAATACAGCACCTGCAAGATACCACCGACGCTCTTATGTGCAGTATTTGCAGAAAAAGCTTCATCTCCCCACAGCACCCGGTCGGACATCATGCTGAAATTGAGACAGATCACCAGCACACTGAATGCCAGTACCACGACCGGTCCTATGTATCTGTATACAATGTTCCATCCTTTGCTGCCGGCGATTTTAGTCATAACACTGTGAATCTTCTCATGTTTACCGGCTTTCGCCTCTTCTACGAACAGTTCACAAATGGTATATGCCAGCATGATGCAGATTTCCAGGCTCAGCACTTTGACTGCATATTCCCGGGATTCTACGAGTTTTCGCAAAATTGTATTGTCGTCATTGCCGGTCAGGGAAAGCAATACCCACGGCACAAAAAGCATGATCATCAGACAGGTTGCATAACGAAGAACATATGCTCCCTTACTTCCGGTCACCGTCTTCCCGGTGCTTCCATTATTTTTCAAAACATATTGCCGCCAGATCCCTAAGGATACCAGCGGCAACAGCAGGGTTATGATGATGGTAAACATCTGAAATCCTCTCTGTCTTTGGTAAATTATATCTTTTTCTACACGCTATTCCTGCACATACTTCAGGATCGTTGCGGAAGTCTGGGGCATCTCGATCAGGATCTTCCCTGCCTTGATCTCATACTCCGCGCCTTCCATGCAATATCCGTCATCTCTGGATTGCAGGATCACTTTCATCTTACCTGTCTTAGGAACCCCGATCTCCCATACATGGATCTCCTTGGTGATGGGATGATTGTTATTGTTGATCAGGATCGCACACTGTCCCTTGCGGTTAAAACGCCCGTAGGAGATGAAGTTATAATCATTCTCCAGCATTTTCAGGGAACCGGTACGCAGTTCCTCGTTTTCACGGCGCAGGCGGATAATATCCTTGTGAAACGACAACAGCACCTGATCCTCATGTCCCCAGGGATAGGTTCTCCGGTTATCAGGATCCGTGAATCCGCAGACACCGGCTTCATCTCCGTAGTAGATCGTCGGTGCGCCCGTCCAGGTCATCTGGATCACAACGCCCTCCCTGAACACTGCCTTATTGATGCCCTGCTCCGCAGCCTGGGGGCCTAAAGTATTGGTACGTCCCACCTTATGGTTCGTTCTCGTCAGGAAACGGGAATGATCATGGTTGGACAGTTCATTCATAGCCACCTGCCAGCTGGGCATGGAAAAACTGGAGGTATGATGCCGCATGGCTCCCCAGAAGCTCTCTGCATTACCGAGCAGATCCTCTCTGTAGTCATCGCTGTGCTTCTCCATACCGGTGAGGAACCAGGTCACGGGCTCCATGAACGCATCGTAGTTCATGACAGTATCCCATTCGTTGCCCTGCAGCCAGTCTCTGGTATTACCGTAATGCTCTGCCAAAATGATTGCCTCCGGATTGGCCTCTTTTACCGCTTTCCGGAATTCCTGCCAGAAATGATGATTGAACTCCTGGCTGTGACCTAAGTCTGCCGCCACATCCAGTCTCCAGCCGTCCACATTATAGGGCGGAGATACCCATTTTTTTGCAACGTGAAGAACGTAATCCATCAGTTCCTGAGAACCTTCGTAATTCAGCTTCGGCAGGGTATCATGCCCCCACCATCCGTCATAGGAATTGTTATAGGGCCATGCTGCCTGATTATGGAAATCAAAATAATTCCGGTAAGGGCTGTCTGCGCTGACATAAGCACCCTTGTCATAGCCTTCCGCATTCTCGTAAATACGTTCTCTGTCCATCCATTTATTAAAGGATCCGCAGTGGTTGAACACACCGTCCAATATGACTCTCATGCCTCTGCGATGCGCCTCTGCCACTACCTGGGCAAACATCTCGTTGCTCGCCTCTAAGTTCGCCTTATTGGTCACGCGATCGATATATCGAGAGGCAAACCGGTTCTCCCGCTGTCCATCCGGAAGCAGCTCTCCCTCATCACTGACGATCTTACCCAGATGGGGATCAATATAATCATAGTCCTGAATATCGTATTTATGGTTGGACGGGGATACGAACAGAGGGTTAAAATAAATTACCTCAACGCCCAGCTCCTGCAGGTAGTCCATCTTGTCCAATACGCCCTGCAGGTCTCCTCCGTAGAACTCACGGACATCCATCTGTGCAGGATACCGTCCCCAGTCCTCTACACGGTGCACCGGCTCCCCGATATAGCAGTATTCATTGGTCAGCACATCATTGGAAGGATCGCCATTGCAGAAACGATCGGTATAGATCTGGTACATTACCGCACCTTTTGCCCAATCGGGAGTATGGAAGCCGGGAATGATGATAAAGTCATAATACTCGTTGACCTCCTGCACCAATCCTCTCATATCGAAGATACCTGTGATCCTGCCGGTCTGTACCTCAAAGTAATAGGATACCTTCTGATCATCCAGACGCATCACATAAGCATAGTAATCAAAATCATTATTGCTCTCCACTCGTACCATGAGATGCTTCTGTCCACCGCTTACGAGGAATATCCTGTCCACGTTGTTCCTTGCGGTACGGAAACGGATCGTCACCTCGGAGTATGGTTCCGGCTCTTCCGGGATCACATACTCCGCACTTGTATCCGTAAAAAGAGCTCTTCTGTTAAATACGGGTCTCATGGCAGCAATATACTGCTGATTATATTCTGTTCGACGTAATCGCTCCAGATCCATAGTATCTATCCTTTCTGAGACTAATGTCTTACTATCTATATTATGCTCCTGCTATTCTTACCTGTGCAGCACATACATATGTAATTATACCCTTTTTCCTTACATCTGACAACAGCCTGACTTGTTTTTGAACGGTAAAAAGGACAGTCTTGGGAGGACTGTCCTTTTTAGAGAAGGTATTTCTTTCTTATGGGGTATAGCAAAAAACTATATAATGTATTGGGGGGGTTACGAGTATTATAATAGCATGCACTACTAGTTTTTACTATTCTCAAAATTCACAAATATTACAAAAATGAATATTTGTTTTTGTCTATTTTTCACAAAAGCAGTTTGTACAATACTACCAAATCTACGAAACGCCCTCGAAAACCTTTTCCTATACGAAAAGTGCTTCAAACTCTTCTCTGTTGATCTTTTCCTTTTCTAACAGAAGCTTAGCACAACTGTGAAGTACATTCTCATGCTGCATAATAATGTCTTTTGCCTTGGTATAGCAGTCATCTATGATGCGCTTGACTTCCTTATCGATCTCACCGGAAATCTCCTCACTGTGAGCCTTGGCATGTGCCAGATCCTTACCGATGAAGACTTCATCATCGTCATCGTCATAGCAGATGACACCGATATTATCAGACATTCCGTAACGGGTTACCATACGGCGGGCTGTCTTGGTGGCTTTCTTAATATCACTGGATGCTCCGGTGGTAATATCTCCGAAGATGATCTCCTCTGCGATACGTCCGCCCAAAGATACCATGATATCCTGGAGCATACGGCTCTTGGTGGCGAACATCTCATCCTTTTCCGGCAGAGGCATGGTGTAACCGGCGGCTCCCACACCGGTAGGAATAATGGATACGGTGTAGACAGGTCCCACATCCGGCAGCACATGGAACAGGATCGCATGACCTGCCTCGTGATATGCCGTAATCTTCTTCTCCTTGTCGGAAATAATGCGGCTCTTCTTCTCTGCACCGATTCCTACTTTGACAAACGCCCTCTTAACATCTTTATTCGCGATAAAGGAGCGATTCTCCTTCGCTGCGATGATCGCTGCCTCGTTCAACAGATTCTCCAGATCCGCTCCGGTGAATCCTGCGGTAGTCTGTGCGAGCTGCTGTAGATTTACATCATCTCCCAGGGGCTTATTCTTCGCATGTACCTTCAGTATTTCTTCTCTGCCACCCACATCCGGAGTCCCTACCGCTACCTTACGGTCAAATCGTCCGGGACGCAGGATCGCGGGATCGAGAATATCCACACGGTTCGTAGCTGCCATGACGATAATGCCTTCGTTGACACCGAAACCGTCCATCTCTACCAGTAACTGGTTCAGGGTCTGCTCTCTCTCATCGTGTCCGCCGCCCATACCGGTACCACGGCGTCTTGCCACGGCATCGATCTCATCAATGAACACGATACAGGGCGCATTGTGCTTCGCCTCTTCAAACAGATCGCGCACACGGGATGCGCCGACACCGACGAACATTTCCACGAAATCAGATCCGGAAATGCTGAAAAAAGGTACTCCGGCTTCGCCTGCCACGGCTTTCGCCAGCAGAGTCTTACCGGTTCCGGGAGGTCCCTCCAACAGAACACCCTTGGGAATCCTCGCACCGACGCCGGTGTATTTCCCGGGTTCTTTCAGAAAATCGACGATTTCCTCCAGTTCCTCTTTTTCCTCCTTCAGACCGGCTACCTGTGCAAAGGTGACGCTCTTGTCACCCATGGACATTTTGGCCCGGCTCTTACCAAAGTTCATCATTTTACCGTTACCGCCACCGGCCTGCTGGGCATTCATCATCATAAAAAGGAATACACCTACAGCCAGTACTGCCAGCATCGGCAGCATATAAGTAAGGAACCAGTTCTCTCTCTCAATGTCATTCACTACGGGGTCAAATCCGTACTCGCGAACCAGTGTCTCCAGCTCGGTGATATCCGTAGCATACAGCTTATGATTCAGTCCGTTCTTCATCTGGATCTCCAGATAGCCGGTAGGGGCTTCTCCATTCGGCTGTATTACGATCTCAGATACATTTCCGGCATCCAGATCTGCGATAAATTCTGCTCTGGTATAGTCCTCTTCCCGGTTGCTCAACAGATTGAGTCCTACGATCACCATGACCAGAAGTATGATAAAAATAAAATAAGAATTAATTGTTCTGCCGTTTTGTTTCAACTTCACGGGCCTCCTACATCTTCGTATTGCTTAATCGAATTCTACCACACCGATGTAAGGCAGATTACGATATCTCTGATCATAATCCAGACCGTAGCCCACTACAAATTCATCGGGAATATTAAATCCGGTATAATCTACATGAACATCGATGACTCTTCTCTCCGGCTTGTCCAACAGAGTGCACAGACGTAAAGAAGCCGGTCCTCTGTCACGAAGCATCTCTAACAGATAACTTAAGGTTCTTCCACTGTCTACGATATCCTCTACTACGATAACATCCTTATCCTTCAGGGATTCATCCAGGTCTTTTACGATCTTCACCACACCGCTGGACTTGGTGTCGCTGCCATAGCTGGATACAGACATGAAATCCAGAGATACGGGAACGGTGATACGCTTTGCCAGCTCACACATGAAGAAGCTGCCGCCCTTCAGTACACATACAAGGTGTACCTGCTTACCTGCATAGTCCTTACTGATCTGTTCTCCGATCTCCTGAATTCTCTTATCTACTTCCTCTTCTGTCAACAGTACTCTGATATGTTCTGCCATTTTCTTTTGTCTCTTCGCTCTTAGGCGAACTCCTTTCTTATTAATTGTACCTTTAAAATACGTTTTGTATTCTCCGTTACTTTATAATATTCGCTGATGCGGTATCCCATGACCCACAGCACGTGATCATCTTCTGCCAGGATCGGCAGTCTGTCACGCTCCTTGCGAGGAATTTTCTGATCGACAAAATAGCTTTTTAATGATTTACGGATCATTCCGCCTCTGCCGTCTGCAATGGTCAGATAGTCCCCTGTCTGCCGTGTTCGTATCATCGGACATTTTTTTATTTTATCATAATCAAACCATTTCGTATACTGATTTGTGGGAACTTCTTGGTTTTTTTCAAGTCCATGGGACGCTTCCCATACGGAATATTCCAGAGTTCCCAGCGCGCACTCCACTGTTTTCTTCTGTCTCGGAATCATATCCGGATCCCGCTGCTGCCAGAGCGGTGTCGCAACAGCAGTCTGCTCGTCGCTGTCCGCAGCTTTCGTTGTCTGCGTCGTCTGTATTGTCAGGATGACCTGTTCATATTGCCGTCTGCCGCGGATTCCGAAGGGAAGGCAGATCGTCCGGTTTCCTTCCTGCGTAAACAATGTCAGAAGCTCCGTAATATGTTGATAGGTGATGTCTTTCTGCCCGGGAGAAAGTCTTTTTACCTCTTCATACAAAAGTCTTTTACGGATCACAGGATGCAGCGCCAGAAAAGGCTCCACCGCGATATGCACCTCTTGTGCCTGACTGCTCACATCCGGCTGCAGCGCACTGCCTGGAGCCTTTATGCTCCGTATGCATCTGTTCACTGCCTCCGCCGTCTGCAGCTCCAGATATTCCTCCGTCTCCGCCAGCAGCTCCGCTGTCTGGTTCATGTGCGCCACACAGCCCCGCGCAATGTTTTGCTCCGCATAGGGTAAAATATGATGCCGTATCCGGTTCCTGGTATAATCGTCCTCATCGTTGGTAGCATCCTTACAGTAGAAAATTCCCTGTTGTGTTAAAAAGTCCTCGATCTCCCATCTCTCCAGGCACAGGATCGGTCGTATGATCCGGCCTCTCACCGGGAGGATGCTTGCCAGTCCCCGGATGCCGCTGCCCCGGAACAGATGAAACAGCTGCGTCTCGCTGCGGTCATTGCTGTTATGCGCTACCGCGATCTTCGTGGCTCCCCATTCCTCCGCAGCCTTGTCAAAAGCTTCATATCTTGTTCTGCGGCCGGCTTCCTCTTCGGAACATTTTTCCAGAATTGACCGCTGCCGTACATCGGCTTCCGTCAGGAAAAACGGGATTCTATGTTCTCCACACAATTTTTCCACATACCGGGCATCCTCACCGGCTTCCGGCCGGATCCCATGATTGACATGGACCACCGCAATGTCCAGCGGGAATTCTCTCCTCCATTCCAGTAACAAAAATAAGAGGCAAACCGAGTCTGCCCCTCCTGAAACCCCGGCCACCACACGGTCACCGGGTTGCAGCATTTGATGCTCTTTTATATATGCAAATACTTTTTCTCGTGTATCCATCCATGTATTCATGATTTTACTCTATCCTAATTATACGAAAAAATCAAGGCAGCAATCACGCATTCTCCCACAAGCACAGCACAAACACCGTCATATCATCCCGGATCCTGCCCCCACAGCTGCATATGGCATAAGAAAGTATCTTCTCTGCGATCTCCTGCGGATTCTGTTCTTCCAATGCCTCTATCATATCCCGCATCCGCTCCTCGCAATCATCCTCCAGTGCATCCAGCACACCGTCCGTCATCATGATCAGCAGATCGCCCGCTGCCAGCTGCCGCACCCGGACTTCCGTCTGCGCTTTCTGGAAAATCCCCAGCGGCAGACTTTCTCCACCGATACACTCTGTCCCGCCGCTTTCTTTCAGAAAAGTGGCCGCACCTCCGACTTTGCAGATCTCGCACTCTCCGCTGTACAGATCCAGGCTGCAGATATCCACCGTCGGATGATCTTCCTCCTCATTCTGCGCATACAATGCAGAGTTCAGCATATTTACGGATTCTTCGGTATCAAATCCCGCCTCCAGCATTTTTTCCATGAGATCCAATACTCTGCCGCTGCCCCGGCTGGCATCTTCTCCCGCACCGGTTCCGTCGGATAACAGCAATAACAGTCTTCCTTTTTCCGATTCCAGCATGGCATACTGATCCCCGGATATTTTCTCTCCCTCTTTTACTGCCCGGCTCACTCCGGTAAGGGCCACATATTTCGGTTCTTCTGTAAACTGAAAACAGTGTGGTTCCCTCTCTATGAGATAGGGACTTCCCGGCGACGGCTGCAGATGCTTCCCCAAAAGTACGGTAAGCATATCTGCTGCCTGCGAGGCCTTACAGCCGGATCTCTCCGTGGAAAGTATCATGCTGATACCGTTTGCGGCAGCACCTTTTTTTCGAATATAACATAACTCTGCTGCCGCGATCCCCTCACTATGCAATGCCTGGACGAGGTTTTTTCTTCGCTTTTCCTCTACCGGCCGGTAACACATCTCTTCTCCGGCCACTTGTTCCATGATCCGTGCGACCGTCTGCAGATGATCCCCCATGACCTGCCTGCTCTGCTGCAGCAGACATTTCTCCAGAATACTCTGTCTGTCATCTCCCACAATCCTCGCTTCGTCGTGAAAACTTCTCCCCAATTCCTCAAAACTCTCCGCATACCCCAACAGCTTCTGCCGACACAGCATGGATACCTGTGCACATAACTTCTGTTCCGGATTTTTCTGTTCCCGTTTCCCTATCACCATGACTATTCCCCTTTCTGTCTTCACGATTATAGAGCCACTGTTTCTTTCTTTTTGTCAAATTCGGGGGAATGTTACCTTCATTTTTTGCGACAAAAAAAGCAGGTCCACTGTTGAGAATCAGTCTCCCTGCTTAATTGTCCTCTTTAAAAAGGATCTCACCTTCATACACCAGTCCCAGCTTATCCTTCGCCACTTCCTCCACATAAGCCTTGGTCTGCGTATACTTGCGATACTCCTCGATCTCTTCCGCTCTGGCGGTCTCCGCATCGATCTGTGCGCTCAGGCTTGCGATCTGGGTATCATATCCTGCGATCTTCCGTTGTAATTCCACGCTTCGCACCGCAACGACTACCATGATCATCAATACGACCAGGCTCACCAGGAACAGGCTGAACCGGTTCTGATGTCTCCTGCGGTAGGCTACTCGTCTTTTTCCCCTTGCCATACGCGCATCTCCTTTCTATGAATATTTTAAGCATTTTCCGAAGTCCCGTCAACTTCTTTTTTACCCATCCTACGGATATCTGCAACGCCTTATGAATCGGGTTTAAGAGCATGTTGAGAAATCCGGAGACATATTTTACCAGGAGGGGACTTAGCGTCCTGTGATACAGATACATTCCCAATACTGCCCCCAGCACGGCGAACCATCTCAGGTTCCCATTGCTCTCCCGGAACATCAGTAAAAACACTTTTCCCGCACAATAGATCCAGAAGGCAATATCCTCCAGTGACACCATGCCGTTGCCATGTACAAAAACCCTCCGCAGAATCCGCAGTATATCATACAGAAAAGTAATCTCTATTCCCAGGAGAAACGCATGCAGCAGAAAAACATTTTCATTCATTAACGGAACAGCCTGGCGAAAAATGACTCCTGCTTCTCCCCGGATGCTGCGGTATCCGAATATACGAAGCTGTCGATCCGGCCGTCAATGTCCACTTCCCCTTTATCCAGGGTCAGCCGATTCACATGCAGTTCATTTCCGCGGATCATCAGCATCCCCTGTTCCGTCTCCAGCAGAATCTCCCGCAGATCAAAAGAAAGCACATCATTGACACCGTTCACCGTGCAGGTTCGTCTGTTGGTCATAATTATTTTATGCATACGCCCTGTTGTGTTTAAATCTTCCATACTTCCTCCCATCTGTGTCACATTGCAATTTATCATAACTATTCAAAGCTACAATTTATCTTATGGGAGTCATTGGAAATTTATACATATTTATACATAACGAAAGAGTTCTTTTGCTTCTTCTTTTTTCACTGTCTCCTGAACATCCAGCACTTCTACCTTTACTTCCTTGTTACCGAAAGAGATCGTGATGATATCTCCCTCTTTTACATTGGCAGATGCCTTTGCCGGTTTGTCGTTGATCAATACTCTGCCGCTGTCGCAGGCTTCGTTGGCCACAGTACGGCGTTTGATCAGGCGGGACACCTTTAAATATTTATCCAGTCTCATGGGTTTCCTCTCCTTCTGAAAACTATTTCTCATAACGAAAGAGACCCGAAAGGTTGTCCTTTCGAGTCTCTGAAAAATCAGCTTCTATTATGCGTTCAGCATATCCTTTAATGCTTTACCAGCCTTGAACTTAGGAGCCTTAGAAGCAGCGATCTTCATGGGCTTGCCGCTCTGAGGATTTCTACCTTCTCTTGCTGCTCTGCTGGATACTTCGAAAGTACCGAAGCCAACTAACTGAACCTTACCATCCTTCTTTAACTCTTCAGCAACAACATCTGTGAAAGCCTTTAATGCCTTCTCTGCGTCCTTCTTGGAAAGACCAGCCTGATCAGCCATAGCTGCAACTAATTCTGTTTTGTTCATATTGAACTCCTCCTATAATGAGTTTTCGTGATTAAATTTACGCTCGAAAATAGTTCTTTTGAAACGTCTATAAATATATATATCTGTTTTTATCCCTTTTGTCAAGGCATTTCCGCATATTTACGGCATTTCCTGTGCCTTTTCAAAGATTATTTTGAAGTTTGGGAACTAACTGTCAGATCCACAAAAGAATACGATACATCCTTCTGTTCATCGTCCACCTGAACCGTATAACTCCTGGTCTCATATCCGGACTTCCGCAGTGTAATCACGTGACTTCCCGATGTCTTTTTGAAGCTACAGGGTGAGATTCCCACATAGTTACCGTCCAGATATACTTCCACGTTTTCCGGTGCATCAATGTGTACCCGATAGTAGGTGGTTGTGGTATCTGCCGTCGCAGAAGTACTGCCGGAAGCAGTACCGGTGGAAGAGCTGCCTGCAGACGACGAGCTTTGTGTACTTCCTGTGCTTTCCTCACTGTCGGAATCCACTTTATCTAATTGCACATCCACTCCGGCAGATTCCTGTCCTACCCGGAGATACTGTGTCAGAGATTTATAGCCGTCCGCTTTTGCTATGATCTGGTGGATTCCGTACTCCAGTGAGACCGGCTGGGAAGGATCCACCTGACTTCCGTCAATATACAGCTCCGCATCGGCCGGGCTCATGGAAAACAGCACCATACCGTACTTCGCCTCCGCAACCTCCAGATCTCCGATATCCAGGGTTGTCTCTTCGTTACGGTTGATCACTACATACTTCGTACCGCCTCCGCCGCTGCAGCTGATATCCACCTGATAACTGCCTTCCGGCACCGTCACCAGCATGTCCTCCGTGATCCTCACGATCTGTGTCTGTCCGATCTCCAGCCATCCACCCACGAAATTCTCATCATTGACCAGCCGGAGATATCCATGACCCTTTTCCACGACCACGCTGAGCACCGTACTGTCAATTCCATGGAATGTCAGAATATCGGATGGATTCAGATCGATCTCTTCTATACTGTGTCCCTGGGAAAAATACTGCGTGTCTTTGGACAGCTTATAGGTTTCTCCGCCGATGCTTACCTCGTGCCTCACCGCATTCAACTCATAGCGCTCCACACTATCATACTGCCATGCCGTCTGTGCCAGCTGCATGGATGTCAGGTGTTTCTGTGTCTTCAGAAAAGTCACATCCACAATATCACCCTCCTGCAGCTGATCCAGCGAGATCGCCTTGCCGTATTTATCCCCAAAACGGGTGGTTCCGTCCATGGATAGCGTATATCGCCTGCAGAGATCCAGATTCAACAAAGTGACAGTTTTGTCAACTTCGTTAATATCCACCAGTACAGCAGTATCCGCAGAATCATAGCTGTCCGGATTCGTCACCACGAATCCGGTATCTACACGCTCCGCTTCCGTCTGTGTCTGCGTCTCTGTATTTCCTTCCGTGCCAGCTTCCTGCCCGCAGCCAGTTATTGACAACATTGTCATAAGCCAAATGCATGCTACTGCTTTCGTCAGATATCTTTTGTTCATGCTTTTGTCTCCTCTCCGGTACCTTAGTGTCTATCCGATCTTATGATCTTATGGTCTCAGAATCCGCAGGAATTTTTTTCGGGCGGTCTCCTGTTCCAGCAGCCGGTCCAGTTTTTCCTGATTTTTTTCCGGAATCCATGCTTTTCCCGAATTGTAATAGAAATTCACGATCTTCCATAATTTTTCGGGATAAGACAATCTGTAGAACAGATCCTGTCTCTCGAAGGGATTCAACGGTCTGACGGATTCATAAGCTGCCAGCAGTGCTTCCCCCCGGTTACAATCCCAATCACTTTTCTCCAACAGTTTACGCAGCAACAGATAAAGATCCCTTATGGGACCGTCTGCCTGACATTTTTCAAAATTCACCAGGAAAAATCCTCTGTCCTGGCGCAAAATATTGTGATATTGATAATCACCATGGCAAAAGCAGAAGGTTTCTCCCTCTTCTACGTCATGTGAATTTTCTATCTTTTTCCATTCCTCACAGATCTGCCCGGCCTCTTCCAAAAAAGGATCCATCACGGCAGCCAACCGGATCTCGAACCAGGTCTTCTGGCTCCGCTGTTTTAAGAATCTCCGGGCCCTCTTCAATTCTTTGTTATGCTTCTCATACTCTCGACTCGGAAGGAATCTACGGATGACCGGTGTGGGTATCCCTTCCATCTCGGGAAACGTGGGAATAAATTCCAGATCCTTGTGAAGTCCGGCCAGCAGGCGCATGGCTTCCATGCATTCTTCCCTGTCACGGATGTTACATTCTCTGCCTTCCCACCAGGTCTTCAGAATATATCTGACACCATCTCTGTCCGTGACCGACAGTGCGCCCTCTCTGGTGGCGAGCAGTCTCTCCGCAGAGATATTCCCACAAGCCTCCAGATGCTTAAGCACCTGTTCCTGCAGACGCAGCTGTTCCTCGCGTCCTGTATATTCCTTGAAGATCAGGCAGCCCTGCTGTGTATCGCACAGAATCGCCCCCCGTCCTTTTCGGGTACGCAATACCTCTATCTCATACTGCTCCAGCAGTGCCACCGCTCTGTCATTCACTTACAACCCCTCCTAAGATATGTACTTAACCGGTTTGACGGTTCCTACGCTATCTTATGAGAGATCTTATAAAAGTATGCTCACTCTTTGCCTGCTGCCAGTTCGCCCGCCTTTTCCAGCAGTTGTTCTCTGGTATTCTGCTCCGGGTGCTCTAAGACCAGTTCCAATAGCTTCTGCAGCATATCGCCCAACTCCCTGCCGGGCTTCATTCCCATAGTAATGAGATCTCTGCCGGTGACAGCCAGCGTTTTCAAGGATACGCACTGCTTTTTCTCCAACATCTCTTCATATAACTTCTTCCAGAGCTCCAGGTTCTCCAGCTTCTCTGCCCGCAGATAATCGCTCTGTGCCAGGATATCCGCCTGTCTCACCGGGAACAATAGCGGGAAAATGTCTTCCCCGATCTTGTTCACAGCTCTCCGCACGATCCGCAGGTCAGGTGTCACATCATTACCATAATCATGGTATCTTACCAGACGGGTCACCACTGCCACTGTATCATTATCAAATCTGAGTCTCCTAAGGATCCCGCGTGCCATCTCCTCACCCACTGCAGGATGTCCGTGAAAATGAGTGGTGCCGTCTTCATCCACGGTAAGTGTCTCAGGCTTGCCGATGTCATGAAGCAGTATAGCATACCGCAGATTCTTCTCAGGTGCGATCTCTATGAGGGCATGTAAGGTATGCTCCCCCACGTTATATTTATGATGCTTATGCTTCTGAGGAGTCTCCATCATGGCATCAAATTCCGGCAGGATCACCTTCGTGACACCCATGTCATAAGCATCTCGCAAGGTGTCAGGATGAGGGGAGATCAACAGCTTGGTCAATTCCACCTGAATCCGTTCTGCACTGATCTTCTGCAAAGTCGGTGCCAGCTTCCGGATCGCCGCTTCGGTGTCCTCGTGGATCTCGTAGCCTAACTGCGCAGAGAAACGAATGGCACGCATGATGCGCAGAGCATCCTCTCCGAAACGTTCCTCCGGATTGCCCACGCAGCGGATCAGCTTCGCTTCGATGTCCTGTAAACCACCGAAGATATCGATCAGACCTTCTGTTTCATTATATGCCATAGCATTGATCGTGAAATCCCGGCGTTTTAAATCTTCCTCCAGATTCGGGGTAAAAGTGACCTCCTTAGGATGTCTGCTGTCTTCGTATTTTCCATCCACGCGGTAAGTGGTGACCTCGAAGCCCTCTTTGTCCAACATGACCGTCACGGTACCGTGCTGGATCCCGGTGTCGATGGTACGACGGAACAGCGCCTTCACCTGCTCCGGTCTCGCCGAAGTGGTAATGTCCCAGTCCTCCGGGCATCTGCCCAGGATGGAATCCCGCACGCAGCCGCCTACCACATAAGCTTCAAACCCGGCATTCTGTATAGTCTCTATGATATATTTCGCTTTTTCAGGTATTTGTATCTGAATCATATATATCCTCTTTTGCAAAAATCACACACGCTCATTGCTCTGTGATTTTTCGCTTGTTACTGCTTTGTGTCTATTGTTTGTTTCTAAGAAAGGCTATTCCTGCTCCGGTTTCATGATAAATTTATCGATGACTTCCACCAGCCCGTCCTCATCGTTAGTACCGGTGATGTAATCTGCAGCTTCCTTGACCGCCGGCTGGGCATTCCCCATTGCTACGCCGGTTCCCGCATATTCGATCATGGAGATGTCGTTGTAGCCATCGCCGCAGCAGATCGCATTCTCTCTGGTCAGTCCCATACCCTCCAGCATGTGATCGAGAGAAGTTGCTTTATTCACATCCTTGGGCATGATCTCAATGAAATAGGGCTCGGAACGGTAGATGCTTGCCACATCACTGTATTTTTCCTGCAGCTGTTTCTCCAGTTCGGGGGCAATCTCTTCCGGTGCCGTCATCAGACATTTGTTGATATCAAAATCTACATAGGATACAAAATCATCCACCTTTTTAATGGGGATTCCGTTAATCCTTGCTTCTAACTGCACATATTTATCCGGCTCAAATGCAGAGATGACTCCCTCTCCCTGATAAGTGATCAGTCCGCAGCCATTCGCTTTGGCGAATTCATACAATCCGGGTACAATGGACAGGGGCAGTGTTCTCTGATAGACCACTTCTCCTGATTTACATTCCACGATACGGGCCCCATTAAAGGACAGAAGATATCCGCCGTATTTTTTCAACTCCAGTTCCTCTTCACATTTCCGCATACCGGGCGTGGGACGTCCGGAAGCCAGGATCACCTTGTGTCCATGCTGTAAAATATTCCAGATTCCCTGTTTTGTAGCTTCTGTAATCTCTTTTTTGGAATTGGTCAGTGTTCCGTCAATGTCTAATACCAGAACCTTTTCCTGCATTTCTTTTCTCCTCTAATCTAACAGTACCTGTCTCTTCTGCTTGCGCAGTGAAACAGGTACTTGTCTGTTGTCTATGTTCTGTTCCCCGGCAAGCCTTACTGTGCCTGTGTTGCGGTCTCTTCGGTAGCAGCGGTCTGTTCCTCGGTGATCTCCTGGGTCTCTGCTGTTGCAGTCTCAGTCTCAGCAGCCGCGGATTCCTCTGCCTGCACCTTCAGGTAATTCAGCTTACCCTTGGGATCCTCTACAGTTACATCTGCGGTAATATCCTGCATATGCTGACTCATTGTATCGGATACCAGCGTATTCTTGATGTTGATCTTCCACTCAGGCTGATCCTGTCCGATGTAGTAAAGTACATAGGTGCTGTCACTGACAGTGATGGCTACGGTATCTCCTGCCTGACGGCTGCTGTCGAAGATCCAGTTGCTCAGCTCCTCGGTCATACCGGTCTTGGTTACCTGCTCGAACAGACCGCCGTTCTCTACTGCGGAAGTATCCTGTGTATACTTCTTGCACAATTCTGCGAAGCTGTCCTCGGTAGCTGCACCGTTCTTCCACTCCTCCAGGATCTCTTCACCGGTCTTATCCTCGGTGGGAATGATCACACGTACATCTGCGGAAGGAGTCTCATCCAGATATCTCTTCTCAAATGCCACGACATAGTAGCAATGGCTGTTGTCGTTAGTAATGACGGTGGTGTCTCCTGCCTTTCTGGCATCATCGAACAGCCAGTCGGAGATCAGGTAGTTCACGGAAGACTTCTTCTCATTCTCGTGTGCTTCGCCGTCTTTTGCCACGGTCTGCTCCGCATCGTCAGCCAGTACCTTGGCATCTTCCATGGCCTTGGCGATCTCAGCATCGGAAGGCTGGTAAGCGGTATCGGTGCTGTCGGAAGCTGTTGCATCTGTAGCTGCAGTTCCGTCTGTTGCAGTGGTATCGGTGGTTGCAGCAGTCTCCTCTACGGGATCTGCCAGTTCGGTAGGCTCGGTGGGCAGATCAGCTTCGATCGTGGTCAGGCGGTAGTCTACGGAATCGTAGGTTGCCTTATTTTCCTCATAATAGCTCTGGATCTCATCATCGCCGGGAGCATTGTCCTCCTGCAGCTTCTGATAATAAGCGTTCATTACCATGTCGTTCTTCACATATTCTTCGATACGGCCCATGGTTGCATAGCTTCCGTAGATGGAGCGTACATATTCTTTATCAGATACGCCTGCGGCTGCAGCGGAGGTTTTGATGGTCTCCTTGAAAGTATTGTACTCATCCGTGGTATCGTAGGTAAAGCCGGCTGCTTTGGCTTCTGCCATCAGCGCCTTATTCTGCTTCAGGCTCTCTACAGCATTCTGCTCAAAATAGTCCTTCCAGGTCAGAGTCTCGGAATACATCTGGGTGGACAGATCCTTGCTGGTATCCAGTCCGAAATAGCTTAAATAACTTCCGTACTGTGTAATGTAGTTGTTCTTGGAGGTGTTGTAGACATAATCAAATTCTACCTTATTCACCTCTTCCCCATTGATCACTACATAAGTCTCATGGGTTGCCAGATAGGTCCGGATCGGGAAAGATGCCACCAGGCATACCAAAGCAACGAGGAATACGATCCCGACTGTTGTGCTGATGCGCTCTTCCTTTTTCTCCTTTTCCTTCTCTTCTTTACGCTTCTGTACCTTACGGTCATATTTTGTCATGACCTTCTGTTCAGTTTGTTCTTTTTGTTCCTTATTTTCTGTAACTTTTTCATTCTTAGACATCGCTTACATGTCTCCTTCCTAGCGTCTTAAGTCCAATGACTCCTTATTTTACCGTATTTTAGCGGAAAAAGAAAGCTATTTCACATATTTTTCAAGTTTTTCCACGATATTTTTCACACATCCGGGCTCAAAAGGACTGTCCAGTCCGACTTCTTTGATCATGTTGGTGTAAAAATCGCTGGCGGACAATCTGCACAGCTTCAGATAGCTCTTCCACGCCTCTGTAAAATCGGCATCCATCTTCACCTTGTACTGTAGTGCACAGGTCTGTGCCAGGCAGTAATCGATATAATACAGAGGGTAGTCGTAAATGTGCAGCTGCTTCTGCCAAAATCCTCCCTGTCCGAAGAAAGGATCTCCCTCGTAGTCCAGATGAGGCTTGTACTCCCGCTCCAGACGGCTCCATGCCTGCTTTCTCTCGGCCGGGGTCAGCTCCGGGTGTTCATAGACGATATGCTGGAACTCATCCACCATACAACCGTAAGGGATAAACGCAGCCGCATCCTCCAGATGCATCTCCACATAATCCTGCGCCCGGTCGCCGAAGAACAGGTTCATCCATTTCTCCGTGAAAAATTCCATGGACATGGAATGGATCTCTGCAGTCTCCATGCCGATATCCGCATGCTCTCTGATAGGATCCTGTGCAGCGAGATACCCCTGGAACGCATGACCACACTCATGCGTGATGACGTCCACATCACCGCTGGTACCGTTAAAATTGGCGAAGATAAACGGTGCATGGTAAAGGGGCAGATAGGTCATGTAACCGCCTGCCTTCTTCGTCTTGCGTCCCAGGACATCAAATAACTGGTTCTCCATCATGAAATCAAAAAATTCCGCTGTCTCCGGAGACAGCTCACGGTACATCTTCTGTCCGGCAGCCATGATCTCTTCGGGGGTTCCGGTGGGTGCCGGGTTGCCGTCCTTAAAATATACCTGCTCGTCGATATAGCTGAGCTTCTCCAGACCCAGACGCTGTCTTCTGCGGTCATGCAGCTTCTCTGCGAAGGGTACAAAATACTCCTTGATCTGCCTGCGGAAAGCCTCTACCTCGTCCTTGCCGTAGCAGTTGCGGTTCATCCGGTAATATCCCAGCTCCAGGTAATTTTCATAGCCCATTGCCCTTGCCTGCTCGGTACGGTTCCTCACCAGTTTGTCGTAGATGCTGTCCAACTGTTCCTCATTTTCCAGGAAAAAGGCACTCATCTTCTCCCATGCCTGTCTGCGGACATTGCGGTCGGAATTCACCAGATAGGGCCGCAACAGGGACAGATTCAGTTCCCTGCCGTCGAAATCGATCTTCGCACCGGCGATGAGCTTGTCATACTCCATGGTCAGGGAGTTCTCCTCCTGCATCAGCGGAATCAATGCCTCACTCATGGACTTCTGTGCCAGCTCCATATTCTTGAACGCTACCGGCCCGATCTTCTCCTCCAGATACGCTCTGTAGGGGGATTCATATAATTTCTTCTGATAAGCCAGCACCAGATTACTGAATACCGGGCCCTGCTCATCATAGTATTTGTGCTCTTCCTCGTAGAATTTATCGGAGGTATCGATATCAAAACGGATATTCGCGATCGTCATCAGCGTCATAACACGGTCCGTCAGCGCATAGTACTTCTTATGCACCACGAACTGCTCCTCCCCGCTCTTCGCCGCCTCCAGCTCCCGGATCAGTTCTCCCATCTCCTCCTGCACTTTGGCAAAATCTATTCTTTCATAAGGCATGTCCTGAAATCTCATAATTATAGTAACCCTCTCTTTCTATGTCCTTAGGAACCTATACTGCTTATCTTACCCCAAAATGCCGGGAAAGTAAAACTTTAGAAGCGTTCTGTAACATTTTTCTGGATTTTTTGTAGCCTTTTTGTAACATTTTTCAGACTTGCCAATAAGGAATCCCTATGGTATGGTGGTATTAAAAGTAATTTTTCTTCTTTCAAAAAATCTTATAGACCCGTCAGTGGTCAAAGTTTCCCCTTATTATTTTTTATATGGAAAATATTTGTTTTTTTGTGTCGTTTTATTTTATTTTTACATTTATTTTGCAACAGAAAGGAGATTTATGGAGTTAAAACAAAATAATATGACCAGCAACTATTTTTCGGAGGAGTATTTAATGAATACTGTGTCGAGATTCTGGAAAAAATTTGTTGCGGAAGAAATTTCATATGGAAATACGGTAGCGGCTGCGCCGGGGAATGTGGCTGTGACAATACCGGCTTCCGGAAAGCGAAATTATAAGGATCTGGTGTTCCGGAAAATATTTCATGACAAGGAGAAGCTGCTCTCGCTGTACAATGCGCTGAATCACTCGCATTATGAAGATCCGGAGCTACTGCATATTACAACTTTGGAAAATGCGGTTTACCTAAGCTTGCAGAACGACCTGTCATTTGTGGTGGATTTTGATCTGTGGTTTTTTGAGCATCAGTCCACCCTGAATCCCAATATGCCGTATCGTTTTTTATTGTATCTGGCAAGTGAATATTCTAAGCTGAACACGGATGACCTGCTTTACTCCAACAAGTTACAGATGCTGGATACTCCGCATTTTGTGGTGTTTTATAATGGAACAGATCCTCTCCCGGAATACAGCACCCTGAAGCTGTCCAGTGCCTACCGGAATAAGGAAGAGGCTCCTCAGCTTGAATTACAGGTACAGGTAATCAATATCAATCTCGGGTTCAACGCCGAGCTGATGGATGCCTGCCAGATTTTAAAGGAGTACGCCCAGTTCGTTGCAGAAGTCCGCAAGCAGGCAAAAGTGTATCCAAATCGACAGGCCATCGTTCAGGCAGTGGATGTGTGTATTAAGAAAGATATTTTGAAGGAATTTTTGCTTGAGAATAAGAAGGAGGTTATTGATATGGTATTTTTCGAATATGACGCTGAGGCGGAAAAGAGGGTCATTTATAAGGATGGACGAGCAGAGGAAATTGTTCGTTTATGTAAAAAATTTCATGTATCAAAGGAAGATACCATCCGGGAGTTAGAAACCGAGCTTTCTATTTCTACACAGGCAGCCCTAGATTACTATGATAATTTTTCGAAAGAATTGGAAAGGAAATCTTTGGATGATCAAAGGGTCTTATAAAAACCCAAAAAGGGCAGCCCGTCATGGACTGCCCTTTGGTTCTTACATAACGCTTACAGATATGGTTCGTTCCTCTTAGGAAACAACCTGATCTCAGCTTAAGCTTACTGTAACAGAGACAGTACGCCCTGGTTAGCCTGATTGGACTGAGCCAGCATAGCCTGACCTGCCTGAGCCAGGATGTTGTTGTTGGAGTACTTAACCATCTCAGTAGCCATATCGGTATCACGGATCTGGCTCTCTGCGCTGGTGGTATTCTCAACTACGTTGTCCAGGTTGTTGATGGTGTGCTCAAGTCTGTTCTGAACAGCACCAAGTGCAGAACGCTGGGTGGATACAGTCTGAATGGCATTCTTAAGGGTTTCGATAGCTGCTGTAGCACTATCAGCAGTATTTACTTTCAAATCAGATACTCCAATTCCCTGTGCGCTCATAGATTTGATAGAAAGATCTATCTTATTGCTAGCTTCTCCGTCTGCGCCGACGTGCAAAGACAGGTTCAGCGCATCAATTTTCTTGCCAGTCTTGGTTGTGACAGTTACAAAATCAGTAAGTCTATCTGCACCGATTTCAACTAACTCTCCTTTTGTACCACCACCTGCAGGATTTTGACCATCTTGAGATAAGCGAGAATATAAACCACCTTGATATACACCATGCTGATCAAAGTAGTTTTTCAAATCTGTTGCTTTGATTTCCTTACCATTTTTATCCATCAATCCCGTAGCAGACACATCTAACTGTGCTTTGATTGTAGCTGCATCTGCAACCTGACCTGATACCTGAGCACCCCACTCAGAACCCGCTTTAGGTTCAGCCTTATAAATCTTGTATCCATCTTTTGCATTTCCCTCTGCATCGATATACTTTGCAAGGTCTGTTGCTGCTGTAGTTTCAGTCAACTCGGTTTTGGTTCCATCTGCACCTACTGCATAAAATTTCTGTCCAGCTTTAAGGGTAAACGATTCCTTAAATTCCTTGCCAGCTACAATGGAAACACTATCAAGAGAAGTTACATCTTCGTCTGTTTTTACACCTTTCAGCAGATAGGTCTCATTGAACTTGGTGGTCTCAGATACACGATCAATTTCCTTTACCAGCTGATCAATCTCATCCTGAATATATCCACGATCGTCCTCGGAATTAGTTCCGTTTGCAGACTTTACTGCCAGCTCATTCATTCTCTGCAGCATATCATGTACTTCGGTCAGGGCTCCTTCAGCGGTCTGTACTGCACTGATACCATCCTGTGCATTCAGGGAAGCCTGTGTCAGACCTCTGATCTGCTTTCTCATCTTCTCACTGATGGACAGGCCTGCTGCATCATCAGCTGCACGGTTGATCTTATAACCGGAAGACAGTTTCTCGGTGGACTTTGCCTGAGAAGCGGTGGTTAAGCCTAACATTCTGTTAGAGTTCATAGCTGTAAGATTGTGTTGTACTACCATAATAATTTACCTCCTTGTATTACTGCCCAATTCCTTTTGCGGCAGTGTGCGTATCTGTATTGTTATTGAGAAATCCTTTTCTCCCAGATACTTGTTTTTTGTTTTTATAGTAACCGGAGTAGGAGCTTCCCTGTCGGGCCCTGACAGAGCCGCTCTTCCTCCGGTTATTACCATATGAAATTATTTGTCCGCATTTCCCTTTGTGATGATCATGTTGGATTTTTTGCGGTACTTCTCCGGGTGCTCTTCTTCCGCATAATATTTCGGAAGCTTCGCTCTCTCCTCCGGATCTGTGATCTGGTTCTCCAGCACCGTGCTTCGCACGATGTTCACCTCTTTCGGTGCATCGATCATGATGCGGAGATGATTCTTGGTTCCTCCCAGGAACACGATCTTGATATTGTCATTGATCATCAGGTATTCTTCCGGACTAACGGTCAGACGCAGCATAATTGATAACCTCCCTGTTTTTATTCAGCCTTCCTTGCCTGCTGGTTTGCACTGATGCAACATTTTATTATGGAATGTTGCATTTTCCTTATTCATTAATACTTTCAAGGAGGCTATTATGAGCACGACACAACCTATCCGCAGTAAACAACTTTTACACGATTTCAAAGAGTACTACCTTACCAAACAGCCTAACTTCCGGAATTACACTCTCATCCTGATCGGTCTGAACACTGCTCTCCGTATCAACGACATTCTTCATCTCTCCTGGGGAAATGTCTATTGCTCGGAATGCAGCCGCTTTTACACCCATCTTCTGATCACGGAGAAAAAAACGGAAAAAGAAACCAGAATCCTGCTCAACAGAGAACTTCAGAAAACATTACAGTCCTACCGGACAACACAGTCTTTCGTAACCGACACAGACTACCTCTTCCCCAGCCCCAGAAAAGCTGATTCCCCACTCTCCCGATATCAGGCCTACCGCATTGTCCGCAAAGCTGCCGAAGCCGTCGGGATCGAAGATGTGATCCGGTGTCACTCCCTGCGGAAGACCTTCGGCTACCATGCATGGAAAATGGGAACTCCGCCCGCATTGCTGATGGAGATTTACAATCATTCTTCTTTTCAGATCACAAAACATTATCTGGGAATTGAACAGGATGACAAAGATGCCGTATTCCGCGATATACAGCTATGATATATGTTACGTAAAATCATTATAACGATATATATAGTTCGTGATAACGATTTTTATAAAAAGGACTAAAGTTTTCTCATGGTCAGCCGAAATATGTAGTGCAAGACAAAATGCAACATTCCATAATAGAATGTTGCATCAGACTGTAGACAAAGCTCCTTCCTGTGAAGGAGCTTTTCTTGTGTCATGACTG